>Ga0209180_10000818_pt1 | contig 14983 bp, 15 predicted proteins | sample CZO8metaG_3_FD_188355 | JGI IMG/M metagenome (GOLD analysis project Ga0209180, IMG submission 188355) | Vadose zone soil microbial communities from the Eel River Critical Zone Observatory, Northern California, USA - CZOApr15con2H2.8 metaG... | ecosystem: Environmental > Terrestrial > Soil >...
CGAGACACGCCAGCAGCAGGGCGACCACCGCCAGTGCAAGGAGTGCGATGCGCAGACGGCTCAGCAGGTCCTCGAACCCGCGGAACAGGTCGCCGAAGCTCTGGGCCTGGAAGCCGAGCGAGGTGAGGCGGTTGCGCAAGCCGTCGACGGCCCCGCCCGAATCGGCGAGCAGCGTGATGTTGGCGAATTCACCGCCCTTCCAGCCGTTGTTCGAGGACAGTCGCGCCCAGTAGTCCTTGGCTACCGAGTACGGCACCATGCCGCCCGACGCGCCGGCGGGCATGTACTGCCTCGAGATGATGCCGACGACCTGGAGTGGAAGGACCAGTTGATGACTGACCGGGTTGGCGGGCGGGCCCGAGACGACCAGAGCGCCCGATGTGGCGTTGTAGTCGACCGTCGACCCGATCGCAAACGCCGGGTTTCGGAAACCGAGGTCGATTGCCGTCCTGTCCGTCAGCACGACCTCGGTCGCCGAATCTGAGGTCGGCAGCCGTCCCGCCGCCGTCTTGATGTCTGGGGAGCTGCTTCTCGGCGGAAGGGACACCAAGGCGCCCGGCGGTGGCACCGCGGATGCAGTCGACGCACCTTCGACGACGAACGTCCCCGTCATGGCGACTTCGCCCCACGCCGCGCGCACGTGCTGCATCCTGCTCAGGGTCGTCATCGTCCCCGAGCTGAAGCCCGCCGCCACGTCGCCGGTCGGATAAACGGCGACCTGATGAAGCTGGCTTCGGGCGAGTGCGGGCGATGAAAGCGCCCCTTGCAGCCCGCCAGCGAGGGCGGCGATGAGCGTCATCGCGGCGATGCCGATAGCGACGCCGGTGGTGGTGAGCATCGTGCGCAGCGGCCTCCGGACGGTCCCGCGCAAGCCGACGTTCAGCGTGTCTCGCCAGTCGAGCCTCGTGGGTGGGGTGACAGGGTCCTGGTTGCGGATCGTGTCCTTGCCGCGTTCCAGCTCGATGGCTCGCCCGTCGACCATCCGGATCACACGGTGGGCACGGCGGGCGACCTGCGGGTCATGCGTGACGAGCACGACGGTTGCGCCGCGGCGGTTCAGATCCTCGAGGAGTCTGAGGATGACCTCGCCGGCCGCTGAGTCGAGGCTGCCGGTGGGCTCGTCGGCGAGGATCAGGCCCGGCCGGTTCGCCAGCGCCCTGGCCACGGCCACCTTCTGCTGCTCGCCTCCGGAGAGGCGGCTCACCCTGGTCCTGGCGCGTTCGGCCAGGCCGACCAGCTTCAGCAGGTGGCGCGCCCTCTTCGTCCGTTCCTCGAGCTCGATGCCGGCGAGCGTAAGAGGGAGCGCGACGTTGGCCTCGGCGGTCATCGACGGGATGAGGTTGAAGGTCTGGAAGATGGTGCTGACGCGCTGCAAGCGGTAGTTCGCGGCGTCGCCGTCCGACAGCTGGTCGACCGGTAGGCCGGCGGCGTAGACGTGGCCGGAGGTCGGCTTGTCGAGGGCGCCCATGAGCGAGAGCAGCGTCGTCTTGCCGCACCCGGATGGGCCTACGATCGAGACGAACTCGCACGGGCCGATCTGCAGCGAGATGTCCTTGATGGCGGTCACGTGCATCTCGTCGCGGCCGCCGAACTCGCGCCAGACCGAGTCGAGGCGGATCCCGACCGCCTGGCCGAGGAGGTCCGTGAACTCCTCAGGCTGGGGCTCCGTCTCCGGCATCAGCACCGCCTGCTCCTGGCCATCCTCCTCGTGCTCAGGAAGCAGCGCAACCTGGTCCGGAGCCATCATCACAGATACCGCTTTGGCCAGGGCCTCGAGATCGTCCGCGGGGTCCGGCTCGGGGGCTTCTACCTGGGCGATCCGGGTCTCCTCCGCCGCGGCGCGCTTGCGCTGGCGGCGCTTGCCGCCCGAACGACGCCCCCCGCGATCGTCAATAGCGGTCGCCAACCCATGAGAGTCTAAGTGTTCACTTAACGCCCGGGACCCCGCTTATACGGGTCTTTCTGACACCTGCTCGGCGAGCCACTGCAGATATCTGGGCAGCCCGTCCTCGATGGCGATCTGGATGATCTCGGGCAGCTCATAGGGGTGGTTCTTACGGACATACTCCTGGACCGCCTGGGCGCGGGATTCGACGGTCTTGACGAGCAGGAGCGACTCGTGCTCGCGCTTCAGCTGGTCCTCCCAGTAATAGAAGGAGTGGACCATCGGAATCACCGTGCAGCAGCCGGCCAGGTGCTCCACGACCAGGCCTTCGCCCAGGCGCTCGGCGTCGTTGCGGCCTCCGGTCGTGACCAGGATCATCACGGGACGATCGTCCATTGCGCCCTAATTGTCGGTGCTAATGGGGCGGTCGAGCCAGACCGTGCCCGCAACCAGGCCGATCGCGCCCAGCAGGACCCCGCCGACCACGTCCGATTCCCAGTGGACGTCCAGGTACAGACGGTCGAATGCGATCAGCACGATGATCGCCGTCGCGACCGGAATCGCCAGTGAGCGCACGAGGGGCCATGGAGCCAGCCGTTGGACGACGAAGGCGATCAGGCCATACGCGATCACCGCGCGAACCACGTGACCGCTTGGAAAGCTGTTCGCGAGCGGCCCAGTGCTCGAGACGAGCTCGGTGAGGCTCGGGCCGTCCGCATGCGACACGCTGCGCGGTGGCCCGAGGTGATGGAGGTTCGCTTTGTACAGAACCTCGAGCACCTGCGCAGCGACGAACACCAGCACCACCCAGGCGTCGGCGCCGAAGCCTCCGCGGATGAGGAAGACTGCGAGGCCGACCATCAATATCGCGGTCGCTTCGAGACCGCCCAGCTCTGCGATCGCCTGGAAGAGCGGATGTAGCGGTTCGCTCCAGAGGCTCGCCATCGCCTGGAGGACCTGCTTGTCGAGCATGTTCAGAGCGCCGGCGGCGAGCGCCATCGTCAATGCGACGAATGCGACCGCGAGCACGGATGCGGCGACGAGCCGCGCCCTCAGCGCTGGCAAGGACTCAGTGCTGGCAACGGCGGCAGAAGACGGTGGAGCGTCCCGCGATGCGAACGAGTGCAAGCGGCCGGCCGCAGGTGACGCAGGGCTCGCCGGCGCGTCCGTAGACGAGCAGCTCTTCCTGCTGGCTGCCCATGTCGCCCCATGCGTCGCGATACGTATCGACCGAGCTGCCACGGTTCCGAATCGCCACCTCGAGTGAGTCGCGGAGGGATTCATGCAGGCGCCGAACCGATTTCCGGCTCAGACTTCCCGCGGCCCGATCCGGCCGCAGCCGTGCGCGGTGCAGCGATTCGTCTGCGTAGATGTTGCCAACGCCCGCGACGGTCGATTGGTCGAGCAGCACTGCTTTCACTGGTGCGCGGCGTCGCCGAAAGCGTTTGAACAATGCTTCCGCGTCGAAAGCCGGATCGATGGGCTCGGGTCCAAGCTTGGGCAGCGTCCCCGAGATGAGCAGCTCGTCCTCCGTGCCAAGAAGCAATCGGCCGAACCTCCTCGGGTCGCGATAGCGAAGCTGCGTTCCCAGCGGGGTGCGGCGCGAGCCGGCTTTGCCGGGCGCGCCGCCCTCAGGGGGGAGTCCCCCCTCAGAATCGTCGAGGTCGAAGATCGCATGCGTGTGGTTCGCGACTTCGGTGGCGGCACCGACAAGACGGAGCTGCCCCGTCATCCCGAGGTGGACCACAAGCAATCGCCCGCCGTCGAGTGCGATGAAGATGAACTTTCCTCGCCGACTAACGGCCTCGATGCGCATACCGGCGATGGAGTCGATGAACGTCTCCGGCTCGGGATGCCTGACGATGGACGGGAAGCGCAGCTCGCAGTGGACAATCGTTCGACCGACAAGGTGCGGCCGCAGGTCCGCAACGATGGTCTCGACCTCAGGTAATTCAGGCATCAAACCCGTACCACCGCAAGCTTTCTCATGTCGGCCCAGTTCGGTCCGACCTTCGTCTCCACCTCGATCCCGGTTTCGAGCTCATAGGCGCCGGTCATGATGCGAGGGACCTTTTCCGCAAACTGATCCAGCTCAGTTTCGGGAACTTCGAACAGGAGCTCGTCGTGCACCTGCAGAAGCATGCGGCCCTCGATGTTGTCCGCCTCGATCTCTCGCTGCAGCCGCACCATCGCGATCTTGATGATGTCCGCGGCCAGCGACTGCATGGGAAAGTTGATAGCCATCCGCTCGGCGGCGCCGCGAAGCTGAAAGTTGGGCGACCGCAGGTCCGGGATCGCCCGCCGCCTACCCGTCGCGCTGACGACGAAGCCCTCTTCGCGCGCCTTGCGCCTCACGTCGTCCAGGTACTCGCGCAGTCGTGAGTAGGTGGACCAGTACTGCGCGAGAAACTCGCGTGCGACGTCGCCGGTGATGCCGAGCTGTTGCGAAAGCCCGTACTCGCCCTGGCCGTAGATCGACCCGAAATTGGCCACCTTCGCCAGCCTTCTCTGGTCGCGGTCCACCGACTCGATGGGAACCTTGAACACCGCGGCCGCGGTCGCGGTGTGGATGTCGTAACCCGCCTTGAACGCATTCATGAGATTGGGATCGCCACTAAGGTGCGCGGCGATGCGCAGCTCGATCTGCGAGTAATCCGCCGAAACCATGACGTGCCCAGGGCGGCTGGCCTTGAATGCACGCCTGATCCGCTGCCCCAGCTCCGTGCGGATGGGGATGTTCATGAGGTTCGGATTGGACGACGAAAGGCGTCCGGTCGCCGTGCTCGCTTGCCCGAATGACGTGTGGACGCGGCCGGTCAGCGGGTCGACCAGCTGCGGAAGCGCATCGACGTACGTCGACTTGAGCTTCGACAGCTGCCGGTGTTCGAGGATCAGGCCGACGATCGGGTGCTTATCGCGCAGCGCCTCGAGCGTGTCGGCGTCTGTCGAATAGCCCGTCTTGGTCCGCTTGCCGACGGGCAGCCTCAGGTCTTCGAAGAGAACCTTCGCCAGCTGCTGCGGCGCCCCCAGGTTGAACTTCTGACCCGCCACCTGCTCGACCTCGGCCTCGATGGCAGTGAGTTGGGTGCCCAGCTCTTCCTGCATCGCCTTGAGGTAGGGGACGTCGACGGCGACCCCTTCCGACTCCATGTCCGCGAGCACACCGGCGAGAGGCAGCTCGATTTCGTGGAACAGGTAGTCGACGCCGAGATTCCGCATCTCCGCCTCGAGCCGAGGCCTCAAGTTGAGGATCGCCTCAGCACGGCGCGCGGCGAACTCCGCGGCCTCGTCGACCGCGACGTCGGCCGGCTTGCGTGCCGCCCGTCCCGTGCCCAGCAGCTGTTCGGTGCTGACCAGCGTGACGTCGAGGAATTCGCGAGCGAGGTCCTCGAGCCGAGGATCGCGCGATCCCGCGCCGAGCAAGTACGCCGCGAGGAATGTGCTGAACGCCCACTCGCGCGTTCCGCCCCCAAGGGCTCGCAACGCCAGCTCTGTCTCCTTGGCGTCATGGCCGCTGATGGGCTTGCCCTCGGTGAGCTCACTGGCCACCGCGTCCATCGCGTCCGGGTGCGCGACGTAAAACGTGTCACGCCCGGTGGCCACGCCTAGGCCACAGGTGCGCGCGCCGCGACCGGCCGTCTCGGTGAATGCGAACACGCCCACATCCGTCGCGCCGGCCACGAGGCTCGCGGCTTCTGCCGCGTCGTCGACGATCTTCAGTCCCTCGGTTCGCGGAGCCGTCTCAAAAGTGAGCGTTGGCTGCACGGGCACCTGGTCCGGCGGCGGGAAGCGGCTCAGCAGCTGGCGGAACTCGAGCCGGTCGAAAACGGTGCGGACCTTGTCGTAGTCGTAGCGCGTCCACCGCGAACGCTCGAGGTCGAGCTCGACCGGGACGTCGCGAACGATCGTGACCATCCGCTTGCCGAGCCGGATCTTGTCGGCGTGCTCGATGAGCGACTTCTTCAACCTCCCCTCTGGCAGCTCACCGACCCGATCCAGGATGGCTTCCACCGAGCCGAAGTCCTGCACGAGCTTGGCGGCGGTCTTGTCGCCGACGCCCGGCACTCCGGGGATGTTGTCCGAGGTGTCCCCCCGGAGCGCCTTGAAGTCGATCAGCTGCGGCGGCTCGAAGCCGTAGCGCTGGCGGACCTGGTCCGGTCCGTACACGAACGTGTCCGTGATCCCGCGGCGCGGCACCAGTGCCTCCACCGATTCGGTGACTAGCTGCAGGCAGTCGAGGTCACCCGACACGATCGTCACCGTGTGTCCTCGCTCTTCGGCGATTCGCGCCAACGTGCCGATGACATCGTCAGCCTCGAAGCCTTCGACGCTGTAGATCGGTATGGAGAACGACTCCAGGACATCGCGCACCTTCTCGATCTGTGGTCGCAGGTCTTCGGGCATGGCGCGTCGGCCTGCCTTGTATTCCTCGTACTCCTTGGAGCGAAAGGTCGGCGCGGCGAGGTCGAACGCGGCCGCCGCGAACTCCGGGCGCGAGGCCAGGACGATGGCGAGCATGGACGTGAAGCCGTAGACCGCGTTGGTCACCTGGCCGTCCGAGGTGCTCATCGGCGGCAGCGCGAAAAACGCCCTGTAGATGAGGCTGTGGGCGTCGATCAGAACCAGGCGCCCGCGCTTCCCCTTCGCCACGTTTGGATTCTACGGACCTAGGTAGAACCCCTCCCCACCTGTGGGGAGGTCGGCGTCGCGAAGCGACGCCAGGTAGGGACGCGCAGCCGGGTGGGGGGTCACAGTAACCAGGGAGGGATGACAAAGCCCCCGGGGTAGAATGGGCCCGAGGATGAAAAACCTCATCGAGGTCTCGGTGGACAGCATCCGGATCCACATGCCCACGGCGCAGCACCTAGTGATCCTGAAAGAGAAGGAGGCCGACAGGTACCTCCCGATCTGGATCGGTTCTTTCGAGGCCCAGGCGATCGCCACCAAGATCTCGGGCAACCCGCTCGGGCGCCCCCTCACTCACGACCTGATGGCCACCGCTTTCGGCGACCTCGGCGTCAGCGTGAAGCGAATCGTGGTCACGCGCCTCGCCGACCAGGTCTTCTACGCGCGCCTGTATGTGAAGCAGAACGGGCGCGACCTCGACTTCGACGCCCGGCCGTCAGATGCCATCGCGCTCGCGGTCCGGATGGAATGCCCGATCTTCGTGGCCACCGAGGTCATGGAGGCGGCCGGCATCATTCCCGAGGCCGACGAGTCGTCAGACGACAAAGAAAAAACCGAGACGCCCATCGACGATGAGCGGTTGGCGGTGTTCCGCGACTTCGTCAACAGCCTTGACCTGCCCGAGCTCCCGGACGAGCCGAAGGCCAAGGACGAACCCGGCGGTCGCCCGGGCCGAGGCTAAAACCGCTGCCAGTCAGCGGCGAAACCGACCTTATCTTTCGCATCCTGGTCGCGATGCTGCTGGGTCTTGCACTCGGCACAGAGCGAGAGGTTCACGGTCACCCCGCCGGGATGCGCACGATGGCGCTCATCGGTGCCGGCGCCGGTCTGTTCACGGCGATCGGTCTGGTTCCTGCCTTCGGCACCCGCGTCGATCCAACTCGCATAGCAGCGCAGATCGTGACCGGCGTCGGCTTCCTCGGCGCCGGCAGCATCCTGCGCCAGGGCGAAGAGGTGCGAGGGCTCACGACCGCCGCCTCCATATGGGTTACCGCAGCGATCGGAATGGCCGTTGGTTTTGGGTACTACACCACCGCCCTGGTGGCGACGGTCGCCGTCGTCCTGGTGCTGATCGTGATCCGACCGATCGAGCTGCGCTTCATCAGAAATCGCAGGAACCGGCGCCGTGGCGACAAGCACTCTGACGAGCTTCCCTCGCAATGACTAACCGCTCGATAGCGATTGTCACCGATTCCACCGCCGACCTTCCGCCCACGCTTGCGGCGACGAGAGCGATAACGGTGGTGCCGCTGACTCTTCATTTCGACGGCAAGTCATTGCTGGACGGCGTCGACATCACGCCGGAGGAGTTCTACCGCTTGCTGCCGACCGCGACGGAGCATCCAACCACCTCGCAGCCGTCGCCGGGGCGCTTCGCGGAGATATATGGAGCGCTGCTCGAAGACCACGACGATGTCGTATCGATCCACATCTCCGAGAAGTTGAGCGGCACCGTTGCGTCAGCGCGCCAGGCCGCCGAGATGACCGACCCCAAGCGCGTGCACGTCATCGATTCGGAGCTCGTATCGATGTCGCTTGGGCTCATCGCGCTGGTGGCGTCGTCTCTGGCGGCGCAGGATCTCGACGCCGCCGCCATCGAGAGCAGGGTCGTTGCGATGAGCCCGCATTTACACACGTACTTTTCCGTTGCCACTCTCGAATTCTTGCGGCGCGGCGGCCGCATCGGCCGCGCGAGTGCGCTGCTTGGATCAGTGCTGCAGGTCAAGCCGGTGCTGTGCATCCGCGATGGTTTGGTGACTCCACTCGAACGCGTGCGCACGTTCGACCGCGCGCTGAATCGGGTGATCGAGCTGACGCGTGAGGTCAACCACGGCAAGGGCGTATGCATCATCGTCGGCCACGCTGACGCTCAGGCCGACGCGGAGCGCGTCGGACGCGAGCTCGAACCGATAGCCGACACATTGATGATCCAACCTCTCGGCCCCGTTGTCGGTGCGCACGCGGGACCCGGCGTCGTCGGAGTCGGCTGTTACCCGGCGGAGCTCTTTCCGCTCGGGATCAAGCCTGCGCTGGCGACCACCTCACCGCGGAGGGCGTGACCCGCTTCACGACGCGGCCCTCGACCGCGAGGGCTTGCAGGTGCGCCAGACCCTCCTGCAGCGCCAACCGCTTTTCGTAGAAGTTCTCGCGCGGGCCCCAGAGATCGAGCGCCACGTTCCAGGCTGACCTTTCGCCACCCGCAACGATCTCGAGAATTTGATCGAGCCGCCGGTGGTGATGCGCCGCCAGCGTGGCAACCCGGCTCGCCGCGTCTTTGAAAGGACGTCCGTGGGCAGGAAGGATCAACGCCGGCTCGTACGCAGCCATCCGCGCGAGCCCGTCGAGGTACTCATGCAGCGGGTCGGGCGTGCTCTGGGGGTGAAGTCCGATGTTCGGGGAAAGGTCCGGGAGCATGTGGTCGCCCGCGAAGAGCAGCTTCTCGTGGCTTTCATAAAGACAGATGTGCCCGGGCGAGTGTCCTGGCGTCCACTCCACGCGCAGCTTCCTGCGCCCCATGTCGAGCAGCTCAGCTCCGTCGAGCTGCACGGCCGCGTCGGCCGGCTTGACCACCTGGCTCAGGGCGCGCTGTGAGTTGCTGAGAACTTCGGCTTCGCTTGGGGGCACGCCGTTGACGAGGAGGTAGGTGTGGACCTCGCTGACCAGGTGCTCGAGCTCCACGTATCGCGGGTTGACGAGCGGGACCTCGAGGCGGTGCAGGTAGAGGTCAGCGCGTCCATCGCCGGCCAGCGTGCCGGCCGCGCCGTAGTGGTCGGGGTGGATATGAGTGACGACGAGGCGGCGGATTCTCTTGGCGCCGAGCTCCTTTACGGCAGCAAAGATGGCGTCCACGGATTCTTCGGAGTTCATCCCGCAGTCGAGCAGGTCGACGTCGTCGCCGTCCGCAAACAGGAAGACGTTGACGAGGCCGTCCTCGAACGGGATGGGCAAGCGGAGCTCGAACACCCCCTCCGCAACTTCGCTCAGCGCCAGCTCAACCACGTTCCCGGCATTGTCTAAGATGGCTGGTACCGTCCGCTGCGTTTGCTCAGGAGGAGCGCATGTCTGAAGTCCAGATGTCACCTGACCAGATTGTTGAAGCCATGCCCCAGTACCTCATCCCGGAGAAGGCGGGCAGCACCAAGGCCACCATCGTGTTCGAGCTCAGCGGCGCGGACGCCGGCAAGTGGTGGGTCAAGATCCACGATGGCACCGCGGAATCCGGCAAGGGCGACGCTCCGGATGCACCGAACCTGACGCTTCAGGCTGACAGCGGCGACTGGGTGAAGATCATGACCGGCGCGCTGGACGGCACCTCAGCGTTCATGCAGGGCAAGCTGAAGATCAAAGGCGACATGGGCCTGGCGATCAAGATGCAGACGCTGTTCAAACGGCCCTAGTAGACGAACTTCCAGGTCCTCAAGCGCTTCGACATCTCGGCCTCGAGGTCGAGCAGTCCCTGTCCGGAACGCAAGTCCATGATCACAACCTGGTGAGGCGTTAGCGCGATACGGCGGCCGTCGGGCAGCAACGCAGCCTCGGCGGAGTTCCCCCAGTCGATCGGCACGAGGGTTATGGGGGTCGGGCTGGGCAGCGGGCTCGCGCTCGCCTGAGGGCTCGGACTGACCTGTGGGCTGGGGCTCGCCTGCGGTGGGACCAGGTTGGCCTGAACCCACGCGGCCAGGCTCGCGGAATTGCCTCGGGAGTACGTCGAGATGATCATGAACGCGAACAGGCCTGCCCCTGGCGAGCAGACGGGACGCGGCGAGGCGCCGCCACCTGCTACCGGGGACGGCGAGGCGCACGGGATGTCGGTGATGTCAAACGTGAGGTCCAGCTCGGTCGGTGAGATCGATTGCGCCCGCTCGTTGTACTTCCAGGTCGCTGGATAGCAGAAGCCCCATCCGACCTGGGTGTCTTCAAAGCCGTGATCTCCACCCGTGCAGTGGAGATCCGCGCCAATCTGTACTACGCTTGGCACGGGGTGAGTGTTCGTGCCTGGCTGGCACGCGACAAAGACCAGCGCCAAGAGCGCCGTGGTCAGTATCCGCGTGGTCTCCGTCACAGGCGACTAATTGTGAGCGACCGGGTAGCCCGAACGACCCCCGCGTTGTGTGAAGGAATCCAAACGTAGCTGGATGCGGTATTAGAGAGGAAAGGGGGGTTTTTCCGATGGCAATTCGCAAAAGAGCCGACGGTGCACCCGAAGAGAGGCTGGAGGCCAGCCGGCAATCCCTTGTGCAGCTCGCGAACGCCTGCGGAGAGGAGGCGGGCCTGCACCGGCCACTTGCCGATGTCGTCGGCGGAGTGATCACATCGATCCCCGAGGACACCGACCTGGCGCAAGCCCTGTCGGACCGCCAGACCAACGACATCCTGGTCCATCTGCTGGACGAGAACCGCGAGCAGGTCGAGCGGGCGCTGGAGCGCGTTCGCGACGGCGGTTATGGCGTCTGCGAGGTCTGCGGCAACCGGATTCCGGCCGCCAGGCTCAACTTCCAGCCGGCGGCCACGCGCTGCGTCGAGTGCCAGTCCCATTGGGACCGGCTCAACGGCCGAACCGCCTAAGTCTTGTTCGGGCGGCGGACAAAGGTCGCGGCCAGAATGGCCACACCAAGCACGACCATCGCGCCCCCGATCCAGAACCAGTGCATGTCGCCGGTCATGAAGCTGCCCGGGATGTAGCCGAGGCCCTGGCCGGCAAATACAGCTCCGACGAGCAGAACCAGCACTCCGATCGCGCCTGCGCGTGTTCTCACGCCGAGTATTACCGCGGGTCGTTACGTGCTATTCAGACACCGCCGTACACGATCGACTTCTGCTCGGTGTACTGGTAGAAGGCCTCTACCCCGTGCTCCTTGCCGAAACCCGATTGCTTGGTGCCGCCGAATGGCAGCTCGTCGTGCGCGATCTGCAGCGCGTTGACCCACGTGTAGCCCGCCTCCAGCTCGTCCACCGCGCGTCGCGCAGCAGGCATGCTCGCGGTCCAGATGGATGAGCCGAGACCGAACGGCGAGTCGTTCGCCAGCTTGAGGCCCTCATCGAGGTCCTTGATCTTCCGTACCGGAAGCGCCGGCCCGAAAACCTCCTCGGTCCACATGCGCGCGCCGTCGGGCACGTTCTCGAGGATGGTCGGCTCGATGAACCATCCCTTCTCGTAGTCGGCGCCCTTTGGCCGGCCGCCGCCGAAAAGGACTTTCGCGCCCCGGTCGACAGCGTCCTTGACCTGCGCCTCGACCTCGGCGCGCTGCGTCTCCGTGTGCATCGGACCCATCCGGCTGTCCTTGTCCAGGCCGTTGCCTGGCTTGAGCTTGGAAGCGCGCGCGATCAACTTCTCCATCAATGCGTCGTAGGCGCCCTCCTGGATGTAGAGGCGCTTGACGGCGAGGCACGCCTGGCCGCAATTGAAGAAGCGACCGACCGAGATGGCGCGCGCTGCAGCCTCCAGGTCGGCATCGTCGAGGACGATGCATGGATCGCTGCCACCGAGCTCGAGCGTGATCTTCTTGAGGCCCTCCGCCGCTCGCGCCATCACCTTCTTGCCTGTCGGCGTCGAACCGGTGAGGGCGATCTTCCTGATCAGCGGATGGTCGACGATGGCTTCGCCCGTCGCCGCGCCTAAAACCACGTTGACGACTCCTTCGGGGAGCCCACCTTCGATCAGCGCTTCGATGCACGCGAGCGTCGCCAGCGGTGTGGTGCTCGCGGGCTTGAGGACGACGGTGTTGCCGGCGGCGATCGATGGCGCCACCTTGTTGGCGGCAAGCGTCAGCGGGAAGTTCCACGGAACGATCGCTCCCGTCACGCCGATCGGCCGGCGCACGACCAGCCCGTAGGTCGTCGTGTCGGGCAGAGAGACGTGCTCGCCATGAATCTTGTCGGCGAGGTCGGCAAACCATGCGATGTTCTCCCCGAAGCGCTGGGCTTCGAGCCTCGACTCGAGCAGGGTCTTTCCCTGCTCCCTGGTGAGGATCGGCGCTATCTCCTCGACCTTTCCGAGCATGTGCCGTGCGGCCTTGTGCAGGATCTCGGCCCGCTTGGCGGGAGCAAGCTTTGACCAGCTCCCAAACGCCTTCGCCGCCGCCTTCGCCGCCTTGTCCACATCGGCCGCGCCGCCCGCGGGAACCTCGTCCACGACCTCGCCCGTCGCGGGGTTGCGGACCTCGTACGTCTTTCCGGAAGCAGCCTTGGTCCGCTCGCTTTCAATGATCATCGTTGCCATAGCTACTTATTATCGAGGCGACCGACTTGTCAGGAGGGTGAGCGAATGGCTGGTGTGAGGCTGGAGAAGGAAGGCGGCGTCGGTGTCATCGTGCTGGATCGGCCACCGGCCAACACCTATGACTACGCGTTCTTGAGGGAGTTCGCAGGCGCGGTCGACGATGCCCGCCTCGACCTCACCATCAAATCCGCCGTCGTCGTGACAAGCGCATCGGAGAAATTCTTCTCTGCCGGCGCCGACGTCGGCGTCTTTGCCTCGGGCACACCTCGCTCGCGATTCATGACCGCACTGATGGCGCACGAAGCATTTCGAAAGATGGAGAACACGCCACTCGTCTTCATCGCGGCCATCGCCGGCCATTGCCTCGGCGGCGGGTTGGAGCTCGCCCTCGCGTGCGACCTGCGTTTCGCCGCCGAAGGCTCGTACCAGATCGGCCTGCCGGAGGTGAACCTCGGCCTCTTCCCCGGCTCGGGCGGAACGCTGCGGCTGCCTCGGTTGGTGGGCCTGCCTAAGGCGATGGACCTGATCGCCACCGCGAAGACCATGGGCCCGTCCGATGCCAAGGACCTGGGCATCGTGGACCAGCTGTTTCCTGATGCCACGTCGTGCCGCGCAGCCGCGATCGAGTATGCATCGAAGCTTGCGGCCGGACCGGGCGTTGCGATCGGCCATGCCAAGCTCTCGATGACTCTCGGTTACGGTGCGCCATTCGATGTGGCCGCGGCCATCGAGCGCGAGGCGATCGGTCGAGTGTTCGTGTCGGCTGACGCCGAAGAAGGGATCGCCGCATTCAAAGAGAAGCGCAAGCCGGACTTCAAGAGCCGCTGAGCCTCTGACAACTCAGCCGGCTCGTGATAGGCTGTCGCCTCGCGTATTTCACAGAGGAGGTAGCTCGATGGATGTAAACGAAATGAACGTTTCCCGGCCGTCGGCCGCCTCCGGAGCAAGCCTCTAGCTCCTCCGTTCGGGCGGACCGATTTCCGTCCGATCGTTTTTCTTCCGGAGGACTTCGAGTTGCCCCTTCACTTCGCATCCCAGCTTTGGTCGTTGGGCTGGGACGACTGGTTTCAAGAACGTTTCGCGCTGTTCGCCCACGAAGGATTTGCGCCCGCGCGCGTCATCGCGGACTTCGGCGCGGAATACCTGCTGCACGACGGCGAGGAGTCGCTGCGCGCCGCTGCCGGCCGCCATTTGCGCAATGACGGTGGACAGCTCCCGGCGGTGGGCGACTGGGTCGCTTTGCGCCATCGCGAACCGGTGGGGACGATCCACGGCTGGGTGGAGCGCAAGACCGCGTTCTCGCGCAAGGTCGCGTGGGTCGAGGCCAAAGAACAGGTCCTGGCGGCGAATGTCGACGTCGCTTTGGTGGTCGTGTCCGCGCAGGACGTGAAAGTGAGGCGGATAGAGCGCTACTTGACCATGGCATGGCAAAGCGGAGCAATGCCGGTCGTCGTTCTGACCAAAGCAGACATCGCGGCTTCGGCTGACGACCTTCGATCGGACCTCGAGGGTGCCGCCGTGGGCACTACCGTAGTCGTCACGAGCGCGATCACCGGCGAAGGCATCGAATCGCTGGCTGCGCTGCTGCGGCGGGCACGCACCGGCGTGCTTCTTGGTCCGTCGGGCGTAGGCAAGTCGACGCTGATCAATCGCATGGCGGGGGCCGAATTGATGAAGACACGCACGGTTCATCGCTCGGGCGAAGGACGGCACATGACGAGCCACCGCGAGCTCATCCAACTTCCCGAGGGCGGGATGATCATCGACACGCCCGGGCTGCGCGAAGCGCAGCTGTGGAGGGGCGAAGAGGCACTGGAGAACCTGTTCGAAGACGTCGAGGAGGTCGCGCGTGAGTGCCGTTTCAACGATTGCGAGCACCGCAGCGAGCCCGGCTGTGCGATCAATGCGGCGATCGAACGAGGCGAGCTGGACGCCGCGCGCCTGGAGAGCTACCGCAAGCTGCAGCGGGAGCTGCGAGCGGTGGCAGCCCGGAGCGACGCGCGGGTGCGTTCGGAAGATCGCCGCAAGTGGAAGCAGATCAGTGTCGACAACAAGATTCGCTCGCGGCTGATCGGCAAATAGAAATGGCCCGGGCGGGTCGTGCCCGGGCCCCGCGGGGGAGGAAGGTCGTACGGCGCGTTTTGATCGAAAAGCGCGAAATTCCTTGCCTTGAGTTCAAGGGGTCGTTGCAA
>Ga0209180_10000827_pt1 | contig 14923 bp, 18 predicted proteins | sample CZO8metaG_3_FD_188355 | JGI IMG/M metagenome (GOLD analysis project Ga0209180, IMG submission 188355) | Vadose zone soil microbial communities from the Eel River Critical Zone Observatory, Northern California, USA - CZOApr15con2H2.8 metaG... | ecosystem: Environmental > Terrestrial > Soil >...
CCGGCACAGCAGCCGTGCGCGGTTGCGATGCTCTCCCAGCCTTCCACTTTGACGTACTTCCGACCTTGGATGGTGCAGGAAGTCCGCAGCACGATCTCTTTGCAGGCAGCGGCGACACTCCCCGCATGGCCCATTAGCTCGGCTGGTGTTTCCGGCACAACCGCCAGCGCCTTGGACTCCACTTCAACGTCGATTGGTTTTGCGTCAATCATAATTCTGGTTCCTTCAATTTCTTCGCGGCTTCCACCGGATCGTAACCCCGGTGCATCCAACTCCAAATCTTCATCACTGCCTCAAACGCTGGCCAGTCTTCTTGCCACGGCGGATTCTCGAAGAAAGCGAACTTGCCTTCTTCCTTTGTCGAAATGTAGCAGTTCGCCGTGCGAATGACTCCGTGCCCAAGCTCCGACCACGACTTCGCATACGCCGCAAGTTGAAGGCGATGCTCAGGATAAGATTCCTTCGTCGGTAGCTTGCCCGTGGATTTCCAGTCGATAATCCAATTGCCTTCTGGTGTTTCGGCGATGAAATCGACTTTCCCGGCGTGCCGTTCGGAAGTCAGGATGATCTCCAAGTGCAAATCGCGCACGAAGCCCACCGTTTTCCATACATGCTCGAAAGCGGGCCGCGCAAACGGCGTCCATTCCGATTCCGGTTCGTTGCGGAACAGCGCTTCCATCGCCGCATGAATCTCGTTGCCTTTGTCCCGCGCAATCTCGGATTCTTGCTCATGCACCCGCTCGATCTGGATGACGCGATGGATGAAAGCATCAAGTTCTTCCTCCACGCCACGCGGCGAGGTCATCACCGCATTCACGCCTTGCTCGACTTTCCAAGTGTTCAAAGCTGGTTTGTCCAGGATTTGCAGGTAAGTCGTGACGCTGGGGATCGCCGCAACCTTGCGGGCGTCGGCGAGGGTCGGTGCCCGCATCCCTTTGCTGGCGTCCGCGTATGGCACCTGATAAAACGGAAGTCTATCGCGGCTGTAAAAGTGGGCACTGGACTCTTGCGTCGGTCTGGCGGCGGTGGGTTGGGTCATGGTGTGATTTCCTCATCTCTCCATTGTGCTAAGTCAGTTGTGATGACAGGGAACGGCGATCCGTCATCGTCCTTAACCGTTTCCACAATTCTGCGCCCGCGCGGCGTTCCGACTTCTTGCCCGCGTAAATGGCAGGTGCCGCAGATAATTCGTGCTTCGACCGTAAATGAACCACTTTCATCTTCGGTTTCAAAAGGCAATAAAGCTGTTCGCGTCCCTTCGCCGATGGTTGCGCCGCATTTCCAGCACTTCTCATTATTGATCGCCAAAGGGTGCATAGCTTTAATTGGCGTGAATACCCCTAAATCTCGCAGGCTCATGGTGTTTCTTTTTTCGGAAAAGATTCCATGACAATGCCGCCTTCCAGCGTTGTAATCGGCCCGGTTTTATGCCCGCTAATGGGGTCAATGATTTTCTTTCCGACTCCAAGAGCGCGAGATACAGAGGCATTGTCTTTGCCCGCATCCAGATCGCTCATTAGCTGCTCAAATTTCTGAGCGCCCGTCCGCGTATCGCTTTGATCGGCAAGTTGTTTGCAGACCCCGGCAAACTCCGGCGGGACCGCAAAATAGAGCGTTGCGTACGTGCAATCGAAATCGTCATCGGCATCTCGCAAGAAGTACGGGTGTCCTGAGAAATCCGGCATATAACCTTCACGATTCCCCCCGCCGTTGCGGGTATAGACGCATATTTCCGTGCCCAACTCATTGAGGTAATAGTCCCGATAGCGGCCAACGTCTGCGCCGGTCAGATTTATCATTGCCAGCAGCATATCGGCGATTGGATTCTTGCCGTGAAGCATGTTGTATAGGCTCATGCCTGCTCACTTTCCGCCGCTTCAAGTTCCGAAACATGCAATAAATGTCCCAAGTGCCCAACTTTGCCGTACACTACTTCGTCGTCATTCGGTAGCGGTTCCAAAGCAAACCCAATTCGTATTGCATAAATCAAACAAGCTGGATTTCTGTCACAACGCATCCACGATTTGCCCGCGCAGCGATCCCACCAATCTTCAAGCCGGTATTCGGACCCGCCGAAATTCTCAACTTGAGGGTGAACTATACCGGCCTTAATGCGAACGGTTTTGCCGGCCATCGGGTGTGGAGTTGAATGGATTGGATTCATATTTCCTTTGCGCGTTTGATCTCGAAGGTCATGCCGGTTCTATCGGTTTCAGCAATTCCGCCAAGCGTTTTCGATAGCTGTCAAGCGCCTGAAGGACCGATGGCTCAAGAGCGATTGTATTGTCAACGCCCGGCGCTCCCATGTGTGCGCCCGTGCTTAACCAGATGTAGTGCCCGTCCCATTGAGCATATACCGCGTCACCGAGATATTCGGCATGTTGCAGATTCATACGACCTCTGCTTCGGGTTCAGCCGTGGAATGCTCCGGCAACTGGCGCAGCTCGTCGATTCGCTTCTCAGCCAAATAATCGCCATATTCTCGCCGAATTGCGGTCATTCCAGAATCGCCTATGCCCCGCTCAGGTATGCTTATGCGGATTAAATCCGAAATCGCGGTTTCAGGATTTTTAGCCGCCAAGGCAATTTCCAACTCCGCCACCGGAAATTCCCAAAACGCCGCAACACACACCCGCACTTTGCCATTTAGCTTGCTCATTCGTTCCTTTCAAACCGGCGGCCCAGCGGTGAATGCGTGGAATGGAGAACCACGCCATCGGGGAACACCAGAGCGCCGGAAATCAAAGGTTGTCTCGCATTCACGCGATGAATAAACCACAATGAAATCAATGTGTCAAGCACTATTTTGCACTTTTATGCACTTTTATGCTTGACAGTCATTTCATCTCCGTTTATTGTGTCCGCATGTCAAAGAAAAACCTTCAACCGGATGGGCGGGTTTACGTCGGAACATGGATTAACCGGGCGGTGTACGATCAACTTCAAGCGACCTCGCTGCGTGTAAATCGTTCGATGGCCGCTGTGATGCGGCACTATTTAACAGCGGCGATGAACCGGCAGATCAAACCCAAGCGAAAGAAAACCCGCAAATCAAGCGGCTGAGAAATGAAAACTGAAGCGGAGATCAAACGGGCGGTTGAATTGCGTCAGTTGTCCATTTCACGATGCGTGAAAGAAGGCAATATAAATGGTGTGTTTGTTCTTGCGCTGATGTCTGGATTTGAGTGGACGATGGAAATAGACCATGAAGATGCGCGGCAAGTGGAAACATTATTGGCGGGTTTGGCGCGAGACTTTCCAGAGCAAACTATTGCCGCTGAATGAACTCCTTCTACAAATGCCCGGCCTGCCAAGCGCCGCTGAAGATCGCCATTGATTCATTCAAGGGCTTCGATGAGGATGCACTGACGATGGTGTTCTGCTCCAATCCACGCTGTCCGAGCGATGTCTCGCGGATCGGTCGCAAGGCCCGCACCGAAGCCGATGCTTACAAGGCGCTCTGCGCGACGGTGGATGCGGAGGCAGACGAATCACGGCTCCCGGTTCTTCCGCCACCGCCGCCAGCAAATTGAGGCCGCAATGAGGATGCAGGCGATACCGCCGAGAATGAACCGCCAATCCCAGTACGAGATGTCAACCCAAAGCATCAATAGCTGCCGTGAAAGCCGGTGATCTTTGGCTTGTGCAACTTCACTTTGCCGACTGCATTGCCTCCGGTGACGAGGCTGGGAGCGCCCGTCCCCTGGTGGCCGATGTCGGCATTGCCGAGCCGGAATTTGCCGCTGGGCCGAAGTTTGTGCGTTAGCATGTGATTTTGATTGTGAGCTTTCATTTTGCTTTGGGTCGTTTGTGGTACGGCAGCTTTCCACCTGGATCAGCGGCGTTGAATTCCTTCGCCACGTCCATCGGAGGACAGGCTCGTGTCGCTTTGGCGCGTTCCTTCGGGTTCGAGCATAGGCGCATAAGCGCCCTCTGCGCTTGAGAAATCGGGGGCATATCAGTTGGATGCCGCAAAACCTTGCGAGCGTGAACTGTGCGGAAGGCTGATATGACCGCCGCCGTGTCCGCTGGTCACAAACGATTTCGGCGCGTTGCCGTGTCCGCTCGCCCGTTTGCCGCCTTTCTTGAGGCGCGGGCCGCGTGCTTTGTCTTGGTTCTTCAAACTTTCTTCGTGATGTTTCATTCCATGCATGTGTTTCCTATGGTTATCTTGTTGTTGACTTTACTGCAAAAGGGACGATTCTGCCATAATGCAATCATTTGAAAAGTTCCTGAATGAAGCAGCTTTCGGAATTGGCTGCCTGTTCAAATTCCTGTTTTCACTTGGAATTGGCGTAGCGGCCATATTTGCCATCCTGCTTCTATTAAGATTGGCGCTTGCCGTGGTGCTTTGATTCATTGATTCAGGAACTTCAATATCTGCGCTGTTGTTACTCGGTTCGTGGACTGAGCGCCAGCTTGCATTTTCTCGCGCATACTTTCGTCAAGATTGGCCTTTAGGATACCCGTCATTCGCACCGCGCCCTGAGCGCCATAATCCCGCAGCATCGAATCAATTACGGGGGTGGAAGCCATTAGGGTATTCATCAAGGCGTATGTGCGCTGTGGTGTCATAGCTGTGTTGCCCGTCCATCGTTTCACGCCCGGAGTGGTGAGCAGGAATCCGCCCACATAATTGTGCAGCGATTTGTCCACAAATTTTCCGATCTTGCCCTGATAAAATCCGCTGACGACCATGCCCGCCGCGATTCCACCCGCCGAGGCAAATGCTCTTTCTTTGGCCTCACCGGGGCGCAGCACACGCGCCAAATTGAGCAGATTTTCCATGCCTTCATCGCCCAGGATTTCCCTATAAACCGGGCCTCGGCTTTCATCCTCAAGCAGCTTTTGCAGCGAGAAACTGCTGACCATTCGCTGAGGGTCAAGGCGAGTTGCAACCCGATCCTGGGGCATCGGTTGGCGTTCGGCCTTGTCCAGAATGGATGAAGCGACCTTGGCCCGCAATTCCTGTTCCATCATCGGATTGCGATGGATGATTTTCATTATCTCAGCCGCCTCTTTCGGGCTGGCTTTATTCAGGAAATAATTGACGAAATCATTCGGGTTAAAGTCCGAAGGGACGCTTTTTGATCCCACCATTTTCAGGATGGAATTCCGATAGAGCTTTTCCTTCTCCGATTGCGCCCGGATCAAGGCGAATAGGTCCGGGAACTTCCGGGGGTCTTGCAGGCTCTTATCCAATTCACTGGCGCTGATTTTAGGTTCGCCAATGGCGAGCAGAGACTTTGCCTGCCGGATCATATCCGCGCCCTGCTTGCCAAATACTTCCTTGGCCATTTCCGGCTGTTTGGAATAAAATTCGCTCAGCTTTCCAAGAAATGATTTGGCATCCAGAACGTCGGTTCCGTCTTGAAGGCTAGTCTGGTAAAGCCGATCAAGAATTCGGCGCTTCAAAAGCTTCATTTCGGGACTGTTGACGCCAACAAAATCCTTCATATCATTGAATAAATCCGTCGTGGCCGGACTTTCTGCCGTCAGCCTTCCAGTGACTTGTGCCGGGCCAATATATCCCGGATCGCCAGGATTCTTTAGAAGTGGAGCAATCCCAGGGCGATGAAATTGACCGACTTCGTCCCGATAGAAATTGTTCGCCTTTTCCCATGCCTGACGCAGCCGTGGATCGCCAATCGAAGCGGTACCTTCATGGATGGCGTCGGTCAGCATCTCCCGGATTTTATTCAGATGGTGCGTTTGCGTGCCCGGCACGGCCTCGCCACGCGCAATGTCATTGCTGACTTCGTTCCTCATTTGAACCAAGTCCCGAAGGCTAAATTTCGTTGTGCCAAGTTCAGAAAGCTTTTGAAGTTTTGGGATGACTTCTGTGGGAACGAATTCCTTCAGCACTTCGCGCCCGTGAATCACTATTTTAATGGCATTTCCTTGAGCATCCAGAATGGGGCTTTTAACCTCGCTCACCATGTCTTTGCTGGGCAAATCTTTCAGGGCTTCGGCTGCCCGGCTAGACAGACTCGATGGCGCCAGTGCCCGATCTGTGCCGCCTGGCAGGGCATAGGCGGCATCGTAAAGTGTTTTAGATTTGGCAGTGAAGTCGGCCAATTTAGCCTTCGCCCGATCAATGAACGACTGGCCCACCTGCACCGGCCCATAATCTTGCAATAGCCGTTCTGGCAGACTCGCTTTATCCATGCTCAACAGGATATTCCGATGGGCGGCCTGGACTGCCCTCTCGCGAGCGCCAAGGATAGCAGTCTCGGCAGGTTCATTCGCCTCTTGCAGAACCGAAGCAACACGTTCCCCAACATCTTCAATTGACGGCACGGCCATCCGGTCTTGCGCCGTTGGATTTTTCGGCAGCCCGGCAATGATATTCTGAATCTGCTGAATCGCAGCCGCGAAGCCTTGCCGTTGTCGCTCGAAAAAGCCTGCGCCTGCCGGACTCTTTTGCACCAAAACTTCTGAGCGTTGAAGGAACGGGCTGCCGGTCAATTCCCCAGCGGAAAATAGAGGCTCCAAATCAATCCCATGATTACGCTTGAAAAAAGCGGTGCCTTGCCGCGCATCGAACTGGACCGGCGGCATTTCACCCATGAATGGTGTTGCGATTCTGCCAAGCACAGCGCCGCCAAATCCCATTGCCGTGGCTGTCGCGGCGTCAAGCGGCAATTGTTCGGCGTGCCGGATCGAAAGTTGAGTGACATTTGCAGGAAGTCCTTCAGCCATGCGCGATGCGACATCCTGCAAAACTCCTTCGCCTTCCATGCCGAGTGACGTTCCGATTACACTCCGAGCGCCTTTCAAGAACTTGCCCGATTTAGCGAGTGGAAGCAATGCCTGCATCCCTTTCATTCCCAAAATGGTTCCCAACACTTGTGGGGCTTCTTTCAGCAGCAGTGGGACATCGCTCAAATGCAGGTCTTCCGGGGTGACTCGGAGATCAAGCGATTTGCCTGTTTTCTCTTCAGTGGTCGTGACAATCGGAACTCCATCTGTCGAAAGTCTAACTTTGTCCGCCCCGTATTGGTCCTGCCAATACTTCATCATGGCCTCTGGATCAGAGAGGAAAGCGGCGTGCATTCGTTCGCCGATAGGCGCACCAGTCTGGATGTCCAATGGCCTTCCGCCGGCGATGTTGGCCGCTTCGTACCGTTCCTTGCGCGTCCCCATCGCGGCACGGAGAGGATCGACGAATGTTTCATGGAACTCGTCGCGTGCCAGACGGTTCTTGATACGCTCCCCGATCTGATCCGCCATTATATCGGGTTGAGTTGGAACGACCGGAGCAGTCAGGAATTTATCAATCGCATCATCAGCCATATCATTTCATCCCCGCAGCGGCTTGAGGATAGAATCTGGCGATGGCATCGTGCGCCTGCCGATACGTAAGGTAGTTGCGCTTGAATTCGTCATCGCTCTCGCGCAATCCACGCTTTAGCGCATCGGCCCCGCCTTGATAAGCTTTCTGGATTTCAGTCGGCGTCATGGCAAATGGAGGCGGAAGCGTTCCTGTCTTTTCCGCATAGGTCCGGCTGCGGTCCACGAGAATATCGCGGGCTGTCTGAATGGCCTTGAGCGCGTGTGGCAAAGATTCAAAGATGCCCGTGGAGGGAAGCGCCTTGGCGATCTCATCCCGATCAACCTGGCTGAATCTGCCGCTGTCTTTATTCAGCGATCCCATCAGACTCTCGCGCAATTCCTGAATCATGGAGCGCATTTCGGTGCGCTGATCGCTCTGAAGTTTCGGAAAGTACTGAGCCAATCCACGATCCACAAGGTATTCGCCCACAACACCATTCACGCCAACGTGGCCAGCCGTCAACCCTTGGGCAATGATATCCATCAGATGAACGCCATTTGTGTACGTCACTTCCTTCTCTTGGGCCTTGGTGGTGAAGGCTGGCGTTGCGGAACTGCCCGAACCTTTTCCGCCGCGCACGAGTGAAACCGTTCCGTCAGGGCCAACCCGAAGTTCTTCATTGCCCTTTAGGAAATGGTTTTCGATCAAATCTTTCTCGGATTCCAAAGATTTACGCAATGGCGCGCTGCCTGGATCATTCCCAATGGCCGAAAGCGAGTCCTGAATCTTCCGATAGCGGTCGAGCATTTGCATTTGCTCGCCGGGCTTTTCGGTAAAGACAGGCTTGCCATCCGGCCCAATCATATATTCAGCGCCCGATCTTGTGGCGAAGGTCTGAAGCGGTCCCTGTTTCGCATTGGGATTCAACTTCTCCAAGTTTTGGACGCCTTGCGCCAGCCTGAAATAATAACGCGACCCGGTCGGTTCATCCTGCATTGCGCTATGGAATGCAGCCATCGGAGACATCGCGGGAGCGCCGGTTTCAGAATCTTCGGAGCGGTTCTCGGCATATTTGGCCATCACTCTGCTCTCGGCCTTTTCGCCTTCGACTTCATCTTGGCGTTGCGCGGCAAATTGCTGCCAGTAATTCGCGTGCTGCTGCTGAAGCAGAACGTCCGCTGCTCCCTTCCTGTACGCCTGTCCCTGAATCACTCCCGCCATCGTCTGCCCACGATCCAGCGCCGATTGATTCCCATACTGCTCGAAGCTGCTGAATCCAGCCGCGTTCAAGGCTTCCGGGTTGGCCTTAAAGAAAGTGTCCGCCGCCTTCGCCGTGTCACGAATCTTCTCGTGCCGCTCGATGATGTGCTGTTCAAGCAGACTATTAAAACCGGCCTGCTGCTGCGCCATGCCATAGCCAATCATCCCGGCGTTATTGTTACTGTCTTGGAAGTCGGCCATAATCAGTAAGCAAATGTGCCGCCGATTCCCGATCCTGGCGATTGCGATCCGAATCCGCCTCCATAGCCGCCGCCACCCATCATGCCACCCATACCGCCAAAACCGCCGCCAATGGCCGCGTCGAAAATTCCGCCTGCACCTTGGCCGGTCTGGTTGGCCGATGCTTGGCGAAGTTGGCTCATAAACTTCTGATACGCCCACTGGCTGTTGATATTGAAGGCATTGGCGTTGAAAATTTCTGGATTGTATGGATTGCCGTACATCCCGGAGGACCATTGAGAAGCGCCTTGCGCCCCGACGTTTGGCGCTTGCAATCCCGGCGCTCCCGGCAAAAGTTGGGCATACCCGCCTTGCGCTCCAAGATAATTTCCGATCCGTTGCTGCCGTAATTGATTTCCAGCCAAATATTGCGAGATCGCCGCCCCGGCCTGGTCGTACCCGCCGCCACCGCCGTGCATTGGGCTGGCTGCCATGTAATTCTGCTGAATCCGCCGCGCATCTCGCGGATCAAGCTCAGTGCCAAGCGCCAAGTCGCTTTGAGTCTGGCTGTAAAGGTTGCCAGCGCCTTGGATCAATCCGCCGTATTCCGGATATGCGCCCTGGTACCCGGCCCGAAGTTGTGGATAAATGCCAGCGAAACTTCCCGCCTGCGAACCAACCTGTCCCTGCTGCAATTGATTGTAGAGGTTGCCGTACAGGGGCAGATATTGATTCTGCGAGGCGTAGATGTTCCCCACCTGCCCGGTGTACTGCTTGATGAGGTCTTCGATTTTGAGTTGACCGGGCGCGTTGGGATCGAAAGCTCCGACGAGTCCGGCGATGCCGACACCAAGATTTGAAAGTGCGCTTCCCATTAGAGTGCTTTCACCATAAGCCGCCCCTCATCCAGCAGATCGTACCCGACTTTCTCCACGAAACCGTTGAACGGGCTGCCTTTCACAACAAAGAATCCGGCTACTTTTGCCCCATTGCAGCGCATCATGTTCTCCACTTGGCTCATCACGATCAGTGTGTTGCGCGGTTTCATTCGTTGCGTGTGCCACCAGCCCTGAAAGATCGGCAGCGAATTTATGCCGATGTAACCGGCAATCTCGCCCTTAAGTTCCACCAGATGCGTCGGGGCCACGACGCGATGATTGTCCAGCGCCGCCTCGCGCTCAAGCAAGCGAAGCTCAACGGCGTCTCGAATGGGCCGAATAATCGGGAACGGTTCAATAAATTGACCGTTCCGGTCCAGAGCCTTTTTGTCCAAAATTTGCTGGGGCGAATCGGTCATATCTCGAAGCCATCGGCGAAAAAGGTCCATGCAAGCGCGACACCGCCACTATCATAATAGAAACTGTATACGGACAAAGGAATGGCAAAGCTCTTGGTCGCTGAGCCGCCGCCCAGCGCCTGCCGTCCAAGTCCGTTTGACTCACCAGCGATGAAAGCCAGAGCCGTTGGCGATGCAGCCGCAGTATCGTTTATCGTTCCCCACCAATTCTTTGCTATGGGCGGAATAATCGTGTTGAAAGGTGAACCGCTGATGGTTCCTGGACTGGTACTTGCGGTTGTGATTTGAACCTGTTGGAGATAATGTTTCCTACCGATGGCCGTAAATGCCGTCAAAGAACCGGCATTGGAATAAACGATGCCTACCAGACCGATGTAAGGATAGGTATTGGTTATATTCGTAGCATCCAGGGTCGTATTGCTCAGTGACAAAACTCCGCCGGTGGTGGTTCCGTTTGAGACAATCCAAATGTAATACCACCCGGTTCCGAGCGTTCCGGTGTCGAGCGTGTTTAAGACTCCAACACCAGCAGCCGTGGCCGTATTGATCGTGAATCCAGACGTATTTATTGAAGTGTACTGGGTGACATTGTTTATGTTCTTGAGAACCACGTCGAAATTGGCGATGGAGCCGGTAATTCCAGATGTCCCAATGCTGATTGTCGTCGCGCTGGCCCGTTTCAGATACAATTCCTTGGCATGACCCGCGAGTTCGGCTGTGTAAAGGACTGCCAAATGGCTGGTCATCTGAAAATTGCTTCCGTCGTACACGACTTCCACAAGTTGTCCGACCGCCAGATCGCCCGAATTGAGTCCCAAACTGCCGTTCTTTAGAATTGGCTTTGCCGTTAGCGTGGTTGTTCCAAGCGTCACAGTAAGCAAGGTCGCTCCCGTGTTTGCCGCTGCCGCTGGAATGATGAACGAAATCCGTTTACCGGTCAGATCACCGAGAACTGCTGCCGTGAGTCCGCCCGGAGGCGAAATGGTGATGACGTACGCATTAGAACTGCCGCCAGCCGTCCCGGCATGATAAGTCTCCTTTTGGGAAAGCGGCGAAAGCAGTTGCCAGGCACCGCCAGCAGAATCGTACCGGAATTCAACGACCTGATTGAGTACTAAATCGCCATGCAGAATGATTTCGCTCTTGTTCTTGCGCGCCCGCTTCTCGCCGCCAACAGTTGTGTCAATCGTCATGCCGAATGGCCCCGCGTGATCTTCCGGCATTTTGAAGCTGATTATCATGCCGTCGATGGGCGTGCCTGGCACGGCATTGGTGCCCCAAGCCAAAGTGTACTTCCGAGAGGTATCAACCCCGTTGCCGAGTACGCTCGCCGCCGCCGTTGCGCCGCCTTGAGCGAAGAAATGATTATCGGCGACGGTCTTAGGCGCCGTGACCGCGCCGTTGGCCAAATCCGTTGTCCCTCCGGTGCCCGTGACAGTAAACGTCGGCTGGCCAAGCTGATTCAGCTTCGGAATCGTCACCGTTTCGGTTGAGGCGAACTGTTTTCCCGGCGTTACTGTTACACTGAAACTCATACGTAGCTCCCCGCTCTGGTTTGCTCGACGCCGAATTCAAGCCGCGAAGCGATCACACGGACTCGCCCCGTGATATTGATGATTTTGCCCTGAATCATTCGGCCATAGATACGCTGGACTTTGGCCGTCTCGCGAATTTCCTGATGGAGATCGAGTCGCACTCCGCCGGGCGTTGTGTCAAGGCGTATTGAAGGCGAAGTCTGCGCTGCGCCATCATTCCCCAGCGCCAGCGAATAATCTAGGCTGTACTTGTCATTCCAATCGCCATTGATGTTCGTGAGGTCTTGGCGCGGTCGGTCGAATGGCCGGAAGAAAATCCCCCGATCCTTTGTCGTCTGATTGATGTGCGTGAATTGCGCGTTCGCACCCTGGGCAATCAGGATGAGCGAGTAGTTTGGGTTCCACGATTGCACGTCGAATCCGAACCACAACGATTGGAGCAATTCCTTCTCCGGGGATTGATAGCCGCGAGTGACGATGTAGGAAGTGATTTGGGCAAGATTGACCTGCGTGACTTTGGCCCATGTGCCTGTAGTTACTACATTTGGGAGAAGTCCGTTAGTGGAAGAAAATCGAACAGCTTGAAATCCAGTGAGATTATCCAGAGTACCGCTGCCATCAATGAATCCTGTAATGGTAGTATTAGGAGCCGTGAACACTTGGGTTGGACCGCCGTAGCCGGAAACCAAAGCTGCGCTAAAAAGATTGCTGGCGGCGTCGGGCCGATTGTCAGCCCCCCATGTGGCGGGCGAGGTATTTCCAATCGCATTGGCGGCGGTCACAACCGTACCAGAATTTATTTGAATCGTGTTTCCAACTGCTGGAGTAGCCGTCACCCGTACCTCGGTATATGGGACGGCAATATCGTCCTCATACCCTTCCTCGTAAAGACGGAAAAATCCGTCCGAACCGATAAAAAATAGACGCTGTTTCCCGTTATATTTCGTTTGAACCCATCGTGTGATGCTGATTCCCTGTCCATTGTCCAGACCTGACCATGCTCCGCTTAGGAAATCGTACACCAGGACAGCATTGTTCACGCCCTTGTAAAGTCTCTGAACTGTACCTCCAACGAAATTTACCGTTAATGTCTTAAGCGTAATCGTGGTGCCTTGAGCCGTAAAATCAATCGGCGATTGCACTGCTGATGCCACGAGGGTAATCACTTGGGTGCCATTGGTTAAGGAAAGATCGCTACTGCCAGGGATTACATTCGGCGTCCAACGGTATGTCTGTCCGGCAATCAGCCCGGTGAGAATAGAATTCTGAGAAACGTCCGTTGTTAATAAAGTTCCAGCCAGATCGGGTCCGAGGATTTCCGCATCATCCAACGGCACCGCCAAATAATACCGATTGTTCCAATACGCGGCCTGGGCATTGCCAGCGTAGCGCCAGTTGATCCGATTGATGAGCGGCTGGATCGGATCGCTCACAGGCAGAACCACGCCTTGAATCTTATTGAACTCAGTCTGGCGCAGCGACATCACCCCAAGCTCGGAAAGAAACCAAAGATCGGGGCCGACGTGCGCCACAGTCTCCGGCGCGATGAGTCCGAAAAGCCCGGTGATCTGGTCCTGCTGCGTCGCGGCCAGATTGCCGTACACGTTGTAGATCGCATAAATCGAGTGGTCTTTGAACGCGATGAGCGTCACATCGTTGAACTTGTGGATGCTCACCAGCTTATCGGCGCTGCCTTGGGCCACGCGGAAATCCTGCAAGGCCGGAAGATAGCGCGTGTAATCGCCAAAATCGCTCACGCTCACGGTGTCGTCGGATTGAGGCAGAAATAAGCGGTTGTTTTGGAACAGGCTCCGCTTCACTTTCGGGATCGTAAGCGTGCCCGTCCCTGATGTCGTTTGGGATACGGTTGTCCAGGAACCGAACACGTTCGTTAATTGCAACGTGTCTTGCGTCTCGTCCTGGTGCAGGAACAGTACATTGAATGCCTGAGTGAAAGTGCACGGCAGAAGCACGGAAACACCCGGAGGAAGCGGCATCAGAATGGGCACATTATTCGGCGAGGTGTAGTACAGATTCCCGTCCGCCGCGATGATAACGTACTCGCGTTTCGTCACGGGGTCCGAAAACACTCCACTGCCATAGATCGTGCCAAAAGCGACAGTTCCTTGCGCTTGCGCGTGGCCCTGCTGCGTCGCGCTGCTGCCGGGATCGCTCGTCATTGGGCCGTACGTGAAAACAGTGGGTGACGTTACCGTAACGGCGAAAGTGCCGTTATATTGCGATGGCGTCGCCCCGGTGATCGTTACCGTTTGGCCGCTGAAAAAGCCGTGATTGGCGAAACTCGTGAAGGTTGCTGTCACCGTAACCCGCGTAATCGAGGTAGAATCTGCCGCTGTGATCTTGCTGCCCCACGGCATGTTCACGATGCCAAGCCGCGTCTCTGCGACGCCGTGATCGAAGCGCATGTTTTGGGCGTCGGCTGCATAGCCCTTTTCCAACAGATGCGGTTCAAGCCGCATATTTACGCCTTTCCAGCCGACATCGCCGTCGATCTGCGCCGGTTCATCCAGGTTGCCGTATTTTTCAAATCGCGCCATTAGGGTAAAATATCCAGTCGCATCCGGTAAAATGCCTGTTGCTGCGACGCCGTGATAATCGGCAGTTTCGTCTCCGAAAAGTCAGTCCACGGCCCAATCACGTCCGGCGAGTATTGGAAAACCGCGCTAAGTTTGATCGTAATATTCGTCGGTGTTCCGGGAAAGATAATTGCGCTTGCAGATGGGCTCCTTGGGCTTTCCAGCCCGACGGCATTCGTGGCCGTCACGGAATAGATATGGAACCCGGAAAGGACGTTCGTAATGACGACATTGGTGGTACCGGCGCGGAAGACTTGGGTCCAATTCGTTCCGAATTGCTCGTACACGATCCAACCAGTCGCATTGTCAGCGGGCGGGTCCCAAGCCACAGTCACGGTTGCCGCCAACCCTTTTTGCAGAAAAATTGCCGCGGCCAAAATTGAAAAGAAAAGTTTCATCTCGCTCATTCAAAAGCTTGAGTTGTCCCGTTGTATTTTAAAATCACGCCAGTCGATCCCGCGTCGCCCGCCGTGCCGTTTGTGCCGCTGCCGTTTCCCGTGCCGAGTGCTCCCCCTGCCCCGCCCGCTACAGTGATCGTGCCGACAGTGATGACATTATAGGCGAGATAAATCACACCCCCGCCGCCACCACCCCCACCCCCACCACCGCCAGCGTTGGCGTTCGAGGCATTGCCACCCGCGCCTCCGGTTGATCCGGCGCTGGAAATTGTGCCTGAACCGTTACTGATCGTTGCGGCAAAAATCATGGTAATGCCGCCACCAGTCCCGCCACCGCCGCCACCTCCGCCTGCTGCCGCGCCATTACCGCCGCCTTGACC
>Ga0209180_10000837_pt1 | contig 14862 bp, 15 predicted proteins | sample CZO8metaG_3_FD_188355 | JGI IMG/M metagenome (GOLD analysis project Ga0209180, IMG submission 188355) | Vadose zone soil microbial communities from the Eel River Critical Zone Observatory, Northern California, USA - CZOApr15con2H2.8 metaG... | ecosystem: Environmental > Terrestrial > Soil >...
GATGCGCGCATCGTCTTCGACGAGCAGAAGCCGCATAAGGGCATGATACGGCAGGTCGGCGGAAAAGTGAGATACTTGGCAGGTGGTTCCAGAATCGGGCATTTTTCATTTTGGCCGCATCATTTGAGGAGCCAAATTCCAGGCGCAGCGGACGCGACCAAAATTGACCCAAATACGATTCGGGACATCCAAAGAATCATGAAATTCAGCAAAATCGAACCCAGGCAGTTCGAATGTGTCAAAACGACCGCCCGGCCCTTCGGTTGCATGGAACTGTGGGCCGGGAATGAAAGAGCACATCGTTCGCTGGAGCTTGTCGGGCTGGAGAGCGATGTGATCGCTCTACCCTCTGGAGCCGACACGGGAGGCGATTTATCCGCGGTGTTCTCTTGCAGCGACAACATCGCACGCGTAGTTCTCGCTGATTGCGTCGGCCATGGCTATACGGCCAGCGGCGTGGCCCGCCACGTCCATCACCTTCTTCACAAATTTCAGGACATTCGAGACACCGCCGGACTACTTGCGGCGCTGAACGACGCTTTCACTCTTTCGAATGAAGCATCGGATGGCCCGCTACGCCTGACCACGGTGGTCACCGGCACATTCGACGCCACGACCGGAGAATTCAATTTCGCATATGCTGCGCATCCGCGCATGCTTCATTGGCGCGAGCGCGGAAAGTGCTTCGAAGAACTGGGTGAGGGCCTGGAAGGATTTCCACTCGGGTACATCACGGGGGAAACCTACAACCAACAAAGCGTGAAACTCAATGAGGGCGACATGATACTGGCGTTCTCCGATGGCGCAACGGAGGTTCGCTCCCCTGTCGGAGAACAACTCACGTTCGGAGGATTTTTGGAGCTGGCTGGAAAAACGATGAACGCTTTGCCTCGGCCGATTGTCCTCCATGATTTCTCTGAAGCGCTGCTCGATGGGGTGCAGCGGTACCACGGTATGGGAAGCGAACTCGAAGACGATGTGACGTTGTTGACCCTCCGCCGGGCAGCGTAATAGCGGGCTGCGCGCTCTGGGAAAACCCTGAGTAACTCTTCTTGCTATTTTGCCGGATGTGACGCGAAGTACTGGTCCAGGCTGGCTACCACTTCTTTGACTCCGCGCTGAACATTCTTATCCAATGCCGCGACGACAGCAGGTACATCCTTTCCGTCTACAGCTTCGTCGCGCGTGTAGTAGTGGTTCCAAACCGTCACACCATTCTTGAGGTCTCGCATTTCCAGTTCAAAGGTCACTCTCGCCACAACCGACCCACCTGAAACTTCCTTGAAATCGTACAGTCGCCCGCGGAGGAGAAAGTCTCCATTCACATTGCTGCGATGGGTGTAGACCGCATTGTAGCGGCCGGAAGCGCGCAGTTCCCGCAACAAGATCCCTTCCACCATCTCCGTCGGTGGTTCTGCCCAGCGTTGATATTCGTAGGTTCCCATTTGCGTCTCGCCGCTGCTGTAGACAATCCGGTCATCGCGGTACAGATGCGAGGCCATCAAGTCTCCAACAAGCAGCGTCACGGGAGCCGGGTCCGCTGTCTGAACACTGGCCACATCGCTGGGGAGCGTCAACTGGTAATACTTGCTGGGTCGCGCAGCGCCACAACCATTGAGCACGCAAGCAGCAATCGCGGCCACGAGAATCGCGCCACGCTTGAGCGCTGAAGAATCTCCTGGTCTTGGCAGCGATGCCGCTAGTTCAGCGGGCGGCGTCTCCGAATCATGGTTCGCACGCGTCATTGTCGCTCTCCCGGTTTGTGCTCGCGGGGATTGCTCGAGCGAATCAGCGTATAAGGCCGGGTCTTGATGGTATTGGTGAATTGTTTGAGGTTTTCCGACACATGGCGCAGGTTCTCCAGCAATTCATCGATGTTCTCGGAGTTCACATCCAGCGTCTGGTCCAGTCTCGCGGTGAGGTCCGTGACCGTGGCGAGGGACCGCCGCAGATCGACAACCGCTTGCCGAACGTCCGCGCGATTCTCTCCGATCAGCGAATCGACATGATTCAACGCCTCATTCGCTTGCCCCGCAGTTTTCCGCAAGTCCTGAAGCAACGGGCTCAGGTTCTGGCTCGCGGAATTGAGATTCTGCACCGTCGTCTTCACTTGCGCGCGGTTTTCGGCGATCATTCCGCGGGTCTCTGCCAGCGTCCCCGCGAGATTGGCCCGGTTACGCGGATTGACCAAATCGTTCACGCGATCCACCGTCACCTTCAACTCCGTGGCGCGATCGTTCAGCGTCTTGAGAAGTTGCTGCGCCTGAGGCGCAATCTCGTTGATCTTGGCGGTCAGCGCATTGAAGTCCACGTAGGGATCAGACGGCAGAATCGCCCCTGTGGCGGCCAGCGCCGCTTTCTCGCTTCCCGGAACAATTTCCAGATGATTGTCGCCGAGCGGGCTCAAACTCATGATCTTCACTCGACTGTCCGTCTTCACGGGTAAACCAGACTTCACGCTAAACGTGATCTCGATCCGGGAAGAATCCTTCGAATCAAGCTGCAATTTCTCCACGCGGCCCACTTTCGGCCCGCCGGCATACCGTACCGTCGCGCCCGGCTCCAGTCCGCCGGCAAACGGAAAGTATGCCCGGTATGTCGTGGCCGACCCGCCAAACGCGCCGGTCAGAGCGAAGATCGTACCGACGAGCACGGCGCCCGCGATCAAAACAAAAATCCCCACCATCGCTTGTTCGCGTTTCGATTCCATCGCACACCTCTCTCCCCGCCGCTCAACGGCCCAGGCGGTTATCTTCCGTCAGCATTTGCAGATAGTCCAATTCCTGCGAAACTTCCGGCTCGGCAATACGGTCCAGAAATTGCCGCACCCGCGGCTGCGTGCTCGCGCGCATTTCTTCCGTGGAACCGATGGCCACCACGTTTCCCTTATCGATCAACACCATGCGGTCGGCGATCAGGAAAGCACTGGCAAGTTCATGCGTGACCACGATGATCGTCATGTGAAACGCGCTCTTGAGCTCCAGGATCAGCTGATCCACGCCAGCAGCGATGATGGGGTCGAGGCCCGCGGAAGGCTCGTCGAAAAAAAGAATTTCCGGATCCATGGCCAGCGCGCGAGCCACCGCGGCGCGTTTCTTCATTCCGCCGCTGAGCTGCGAAGGCATGTAGTTTTCGAATCCCGACAAGCCCACCTGATCCAGCTTTAGACGCAAAATGATTTCGATGGTCGATTCTTCCAGCTTGGTGTGCTCGCGGAGCGGCAGGGCCACGTTTTCTCCCACCGTCATCGAGCCAAACAGCGCCCCGCCTTGGAACGACATCCCTATTTTCTTGCGGATTTCGTCCATTTCCTCCGCGGAAATTGCGGCGATATTCTTCCCCTTGAGCCAAATCTCTCCGGAGCTCGGCCGTTCCAGGCCCACCAGCGTGCGCAGCAGCGTACTCTTTCCGGAGCCGGAGCCCCCCAGGATGACCAGCGTTTCCCCGTGCACCACGTCAAAACTGATGCCGTGCAGGATTTCCCGCTCGCCATAGCTCACCCGAAGGCCTCGCAAAGAGATCATGGCCTCGGACTGCATAGCCGCGTTAATCGTCTGCCCCATTGCGATTTTCCGCTCCCTATCGATCGCTCATGAAGAAAAAGAGCGCGGTAAAAACCAGGTCCACGACGATAACCAGAAAAATCGAAACCACGACCGCGCGCGTGGTTGATCGGCCGACCTGCTCCGCCCCTGCGCCCGTGGAGAGTCCTTCATGGCATCCAACGGCGGTAATCGTTATGCCGAACATCACGCTCTTGACCAAGCCAGTCACGATGTCGCGCAGAAACAGCGCGTCCAACGACGCCCGAACGTAGCGGACCCAGGTGAAATCCGCCTGCGCCACGCCGAAGAGAGCTCCTCCGAGGATTCCCATCGAATTTGCCCAGATCGTCAGGCATGGCAGCATCACGATCATGGCGAGAAATTTCGGCGTCACCAGAAAGTGGATCGGATTGATCGCCATCGTCTCCAGCGCGTCGATTTCCTCGGTGACCTTCATCGTGCCGATTTCCGCGGCGAAGGCCGAACCGGAACGTCCTATGACCACGATCGCGGTGATCAGCGGCCCGAGTTCCCGCGTCATCGAAATCGCTACGGCACTGGCAACGAAATTCAAAGCGCCAAACTTGCGCAGTTCGTACGCGCTTTGCAGCGCCAAGATCAAACCAATAAAAAACGTGATTAGCGAAAGGATGGGGAGAGCCCGTACGCCAACTTGCATGGCCTGCGAAATGGCGCGCTGCAAACGCAGCGGCTTCCCTCGCAAGGGAGCGACAAATGTAAAATACGCGGCGCGGCTGCCGAGCGTTGCCAGCGCGCCGAGATAGGCAAGCGCGTCTGTAACCGATTCACCGATTTGCGTTGTTAATTCCACAGTGCTCTCGACGGGCCTCCTTGGGGCGCGCGCTTGGCGGGTTCAGGGCGCCACGGCTTGCTCTTCGTCATCGTAAACCTCAAAAATCCTGAGCAATTTGGAGAGTTGCAGGACTTCCCGGATCGTCTTATTCAGGCCAAACAAGACGAACCGCGAGCCAACGTCGCGCGATGCCTTGAGGCCTTCCACCAACGATGCGACGCCGGAACTGTCGATGTACCGGACTTGCTTCAGGTTGAGCACCACCCGCGGCGCGCGCACTTCGCGAAGCTCGCGCAAAAGGGCCTTCCGAAGTTCCGGCGAGGTCGCCAGATCAATGTCTCCCGATACGTCGAAGATGGTCATCTTGTCCAAGTGACGCGCAGCAATCTGCAAGGTGGATTCTCCTCAGGGACCTTTATGCGGCTCCGGCACATGATGCAAAAACTTCACCAGCCGAAGCCGATTCCGGCCTATCCTGCGGCGGAATTCCACCGTATCCATGCTCTCACGTATGAAGTGCAACCCCAGGCCTCCCGGCCGCACATCTTCCAGCGCGCGCCCGCACAGCCTCTTGGGATCCACCGTCACACCGCGATCTTCCAGCACGATTTCGAGAGCATCTCTATGTTCACCATCCTGGGGCGCGCGAATGCGACGGAAGGTTGCTTCGATGGGCCGCTCCGCCTCTCCGCCGTAGGCGTGACGAATGATATTTGTCAGCGCTTCGTCGACGGCGAGAACCACGGCGCGGCATTCCGGCTCAGGAAATCCAAGTGTTTGCGCGAGCTGCCCCAATGCATTTCGCACCACGCAGAGCATCTCCGGATTGCTGCGCAATTCCATTCTGAGTAGCAAACTACCACGGTTCACGTGAGCGCTCTCCTCTGCTTCAGGAAACTGGAATCGTCATTTTCGTCTCGGAAGGCGTGGCCCAAGGCGGACTTCTTGGTTCAACGTCTGCCCAAATAATACACGCAATCGCGCCGACAGCAACTTAGAAGCCGCTGCTCAGCTCCCGAGCGAATGCGCGGCACTCCCGGCCGAATTTTTCTCTCGCGCATTCTCGACGAGAATGCGGCTTCCGCCCAAAATATTGCGTGCGGTGATCGGGGGCAACCCTGCAACCATGTTTTGCATCGCAGAAAGAGGTGGTGTTGTCTTGAAGCCCTAGGCATGCCACCTGCCTGGAATACCGACAACGTCCAGGAAACCCCGGCCAATCTTAGCTTGGAGGAACTACACGATATGCGCAAACTTGTGTGTCTGGTCGGATTGTTTTCTCTCTCGTGCCTGACCGCAGCAGCGCAGGAGTCTAGAACGACCAAAGATGTTTCTCTTGAATACTCCTACATTCGGGCCAATCCGCAAACTAGTGGATTATCCAACTACAACGTCAACGGAGGCACCGCTTCTCTAGCGATCAATTCCCGGACTTGGATCGGGATCAATGGGGAATTCAGCGGCTACCACGTCGGCCAGGTCGGGGGAACGAGCGTAAACAGCGAGTTGCTCACCTACATGGTCGGTCCGCAGGTCTACGTTCACCATTTCAGTCACTTTACGCCGTTCGTCCAGGGGCTCTTTGGCGCGGCGCATTCGACTGGCGCGGGCTTTGGAACGCCCGCAACGCGCGATTCGTTCGCTATGGCCACCGGTGGCGGCGTGGACATCCCCTACACCAAACATGTGTCCCTTCGCCTAGGCCCGGTCGACTATCTCCTCACCAACTTCGCGGAGCTTCCGGGGGCGGGTCGGAGGAGACAGGATAATCTGCGCCTCAACGCGGGGTTGCGTTGGCGCTTCTAAGCGAAAGATCATCCACTTCGTTCCTTAGTCGGTAAGCTTCATCAACCGAGAAGCCGGGCCCGTGCCCGGCTTCTTTCTTGTTCAGAAGTTAGGAGATTGGCAAAACGCGAGAATATTTGGCGGGCGAGCCTGTAAGCCGGATTCTGTGCAGCGCGCAAGCCATGAAACGGCTCGCGTGCTGCGGCGATCATTCCTCTAGGCCACGATTTGCACCGTGACTCCAGCAGCCTACCCGAGGGTTTTCATCCGCAATGGCTTGCGCCACCGCGGAAGGAGCGCGTTCCTTGGAGTGGCGACCGCGAAGCGGTCGGCCTCATGAACGCTGACTCATCGAGCCGGGCCGGCTCTCCCCTCCTATTTGGCCTTGCACCGCGCGGGGTTTTCCGTGCCTCCGGTGTTACCACCGGAGCGGTGGGCTCTTACCCCACCTTTTCACCCTTGCCAAACGTTGCGTGCATTGCGAAGACGTCTCGCAGGTTTCCCTGCGCGATGCCACCGTGCTGCGCTCCGCCGGCGGTCTATTCTCTGTGGCACTTTCCGTGAGCGGTAGCACAGGCTTTAGCCTGTGCTCTTCCTCCCGCGCCTTCCTGTAGAGGCCGGGCTTTAGCCCGGCTCTTCATGAAAGCGACTTGCGGCAAGATTCTACAAATCTCGCCGCCACCAGAAGGCACAGACTGAAGTCTGTGCTACGGCCCCCCTGACGTTATCAGGCGCGTTGCCCTGTCAAGAGTTCCGTTGACCGCTCTGCGGTCACCATTAAAAACGTCCGCTTGGCGGCCGCCAATAAAGACGACCGCGAATGGTCAACGTGCCTCAGGACGGTGTCCGGACTTTCCTCCCGCTCCGACGTTCGTAGCAGCGAGTTTCGCGTTTTTTGCGTCCCGGTTCTCACCGGGAACCTCGCCACTCCATCCGCCGGAACCAGTGATCACCCGGCCCGCCCGCCAGTTCTATTATACCGCGAGAATGCTTACTCCAGAATGCGAAGAACGGCAGACAGTGCGCCAGCTTGATTTCCGCAGGGGCGGCGGTCGGTCGCGGGATGCGCGTTACACCCCGGATGGAAACCGGTCTTGCAGGTCACGTTTGAAGCCTGGATGAATTGGTGGGATTATTGGAGCAAGAGACAAACACCGCAGTCGCATGAATCAGACCGCGAAAATCGTCGTCAAAGGCTCCAACTACACTATCGTCCGTTTTTTCATGTGGGTCGCACTCGCTTCATTTGCCATGACGTTCATTGCATTATGGCTTTCCAAATTGGTTCTAGCCGCCGTCGGATTCACTTTGCTATTAATTGCGCGGGGGGCTGGGGACTACTTTCATAGCAAAGGGTTGGGTAGTCAAAACGGTCTCCGATGCAAGAAGTGTGGTCAGCCCGTGGACTTACAGCAAGACCTCAGTACCGCCCCCCCAGATGATCGAGTTACTCGGTGTCATTACTGCGGGGAGCCATTTGGCAAATTTTCAAATTGACCCAGTTTCGAGCGGCAGGATACTTCACGAGCGTTACTTCAATCCGAGCAGTTTCTCGAATTCGCCCTCGCTCAGGATTGTCACACCCAATTCCTTCGCCTTGTCATACTTCGATCCCGGATCCGTCCCTACCACGACGTAATCCGTCTTCTTGCTCACTGTCCCCGACACCTTCCCGCCGTGCTGCTGCACGATTTCGCCCGCCTCTTCGCGCGAACGATTCGCAAGCGTGCCGGTAAAAACAAAACTCTTCCCCGCAAACTTGTCACTCTTGACTTGCCGCTTTTCCGCGATCGGATGAACGCCCGCCTTGCGCAACTTTTTGACGAGCTGGCGATTCGCCGGCTCGGAGAAAAATTCCACGATGCTCGCGGCCACCTTCGGCCCGACCTCTGGCACTTCCTCAAGCTGCTCTTCCGTCGCAGCCGCCAATTCTTCCAACGAAGAAAAATGTTCCGCCAGCAATTGCGCCGTGCGCTCCCCGACAAATTGAATCCCCAGCGCATAAATCAGCCGCGCCAGCGAATTCTTCTTGCTAGCTTCGATTTCCTCCAGCAAATTCTGCGCGGATTTTTCCGCCATGCGCTCCAGCCCAGCAACTTCTTCTTCCTTCAGCGCATAAAGATCCGCAACGTCCTTCACCAGGCCCTTGTCCACGAGCTGATCCACGATCTTTTCGCCCAGCCCGTCGATATTCATCGCGTGCCGCCCCGCAAAATGCAGCAGCGATTCTTTTCGTTTTGCCGGGCACGCCGCATTCACGCACCGATACGCCACCTCCCCTTCCACGTGATGAATCGCGCTTCCGCACTCCGGGCAACGCTTCGGCATCTCAAACGGTTTCCGCTGTTTCCCCTCCTTCACCACCTTCAACACGTGCGGAATCACTTCCCCCGCCCGCTCGATTAGCACCGTATCGCCAATCTGCAGCCCCAGCCGCTCGATCTCATCCATGTTGTGGAGCGTGGAACGGCTGACAGTGACGCCTCCCACTTGCACCGGCTCGAGCACCGCCACCGGCGTCAGCGTTCCGGTGCGCCCCACCTGCACGATAATGTCGTTCACCACCGTGGTCTCCTGCCGCGCTGGGTATTTGTACGCGATGGCCCATCGCGGCGCCTTCGCCGTGTAACCCAGTTCATTTTGAATGGCTATGGAGTTCACCTTGATGACCACGCCATCGATTTCGTAAGGCAGTTTCTCCCGCTTCGTGTCCCACTCTTCGCAGTACTCGATCACCGCCTCGATCCCCGCGCACAGTTTCCAATCATCCGAAGCGCGGAACCGCAATTGCTTCAATGCCTGCAAGGACTCCGAATGTTTTGCGAACGGCGCTTTCCCATCCACCAGCAGGTAGTACGCGAAAAAATCCAGCCGCCGCGATGCGGTGATCGCCGGATCGAGCACGCGCACCGCTCCCGCCGCCGAATTTCGCGGATTCACGAAAATCTTCCCGCCAATCTGCTCCTGCTGCCGGTTGAGCGCCTCGAACGCTTTCCGCGTCATCATTACTTCCCCGCGCACTTCGAAATCGGCCGGCAGCTTGGTTCTCTTCAAGACCGCCGCCTCCACCCGCAGCGGTATCGACCGGATCGTCTTCACGTTCGGCGTAACATCTTCCCCGGTCGTGCCATCTCCTCGCGTCACTCCCCGCGCGAGCACGCCATCCTCGTACTGCAGCGAGATGCTCAGCCCATCGAATTTGTGCTCCGCAATGTATTCGATCTTTTCCCGCCCGCTGCCTTGGCGCACGCGGCGATCCCAATCGCGCAGCGCATCGTTGGAAAAAGCATTATCGAGGCTGAGCATCGGCCGCGCATGCCGCACCGTCTGAAAACCTTCGCGGGGCGCTCCGCCGACACGCACCGTCGGCGAATCCGGCGTGACCAGCTCCGGATGTGCCGCCTCCAGCTCTTTCAGCCGGTTCATCAGCCGGTCGTACGCCGCATCCGAAATCTCCGGCTCATCGAGCACGTAATATCGGTATTCGTGGTACCGCAGCTTCTCGCGAAGCTCCTCGATCTCTTTCTTCACATTGGCAGGCGCTGCTTTAGCCATGAAACCCTCGGCACTCTCTCTCGCCCGTTATTCCGAGCTGTAGCTCAGGCCTTTAGGCCTGAGGAATCTCTCTTTAGCGCTTTATTGTGGAACATATGCTCAAAATTCGCAGACATTATATAGAATGAATCTCTTACGTCACGAACGAGGAGCAACTCAACCAGAAATGACCGCCGAACTGCGCAACGCGCTGCTGATTCACAATCCTAACGCCGGCAACGGCGGCCGTGGACGCCGCCGCATGCTCGATGCCGCGCGGCGCATCTTTGCCCTGGGCGGCATCGAAGCAGAACTTGCCGAAACCACCGCACCGGGCGATGCCACCCACATCGCGCGGCGCGCCGCCGCCGAAGGTCGTCAGCTCGTCATTGCCTGCGGCGGCGACGGCACGCTGAATGAAATCGTCAACGGCCTGGCCGCTCAGAAAAACGGCCGCCGCGTCCCGCTCGCTCTTCTTCCCGGTGGAACCGCCAATGTTCTCGCAAAGGAACTGCGCTTGCCCTGGGACATTCCCAGCGCCGCGGAAAGGCTGGTTCACGGCGAAGTGAAGGAAATCGCTCTTGGCTTGGCCTCTCCGCTCGGACAACCGGAAAAGAGAAAATTCTTCCTCAGCGTCGCCGGCGCCGGCCCCGATGGCATGATTGTTTATTCCCTCGATCTTGATCTTAAAGCCCGCCTCGGCATTCTCGCCTACTGGTGGCAAGGTGCCCGCGAAGTCTTCCGTTACAAGTTCCCGCACTTTCGCGTCGTCATCGGCGGCAAGAAAACCGACGCCTCCCTGGTTGTCGTCGGCCGCACCACAAACTACGGCGGGCCATTCAAGATCACCACCGGCGCGGACCTCTTTGAAGATCAATTCGAGGTCATGGCCCTCACGACGCAAAGCGGGCTTCGCTATCTGAGTTATTTGCCGACGCTCTGGATGGGCAATCTTCGCGGGACAGAGGGCGTTCATTTCTGGAAAGCCGATTCGCTGGTCTGCGAACCCCTCGGCAACAATCCTGTCTACGCTCAGGTTGACGGCGAGCCCCTCGCCCGTCTTCCCGTCGAATTCACCATCGTACCCCGCGCCCTCAAACTTCTCGTCCCTCGCAATCCCTTGTAGAAGCAGGGCTTCAGCCCTGCCAGCAAGCCGCTGCCTTTTCCAACGCGGCAAATCCCGTCATCGGCTCCGCCTTTATGAGATAACCTTCCACCATGGACCCTCTCGCTCATGCCCTGGCCTCCTACTCTTTGAAGCGCGCCGCATTTCCGCGGGCGACGCGCCCGGCCACCCTTGCCATCCTGGCCGCGGGAATCCTCGCGGATCTCGACGGCCAGAGCTTCCATTGGGGCCCTTCCGCCTTTCTCACTTTCTATCGCACGTACTTCCATTCCGTCATCACGGCTGTTCTGCTGAGCCTGGTGGTCACTCTGCCGTTTCTCCTGCGCAAACGTGAACCTGGCGCGAAGCACATTTCCCCCGCCCCAATTTTCGTTGCCTCCCTGGCCGCCGCTCTTCTTCATCTGCTTATGGACGTTTGTCAAAGCGCCGGCGTGGAACTCTTTTGGCCTTTCTCGGCGCGCCGCTTCGCGTTCGACTGTGTCGCCCACCTGGATCTCTGGCTTCTGGGAATTCTTCTTGCTGGAATTCTTCTCCCTACGCTCAGCGGGCTGGTCACGGAGGAAATCGGTGCCAAATCGAAAAGCCCTCGGGGAAGAATCGGGGCGTGCCTCGCGCTCGTCGCGATGGTTCTCTACATTGGCGTGCGCTTCGTCCTCCATGGCGATGCTTTGGCGGCTATGGAATCCCGCACGTATCGCGGTCAATCGCCCCGCAGAGTGGCCGCCTTCCCCGAGTCCGGTTCTCCCTTCCGATGGCACGGCATCGTCGAAACCGATAGCGCCCTCCACGAACTTGAAGTTAGCGTCGGCCCCGGCGCAAACCTCGATCCCGACTCGGCCGTCACTTCGTACAAACCCGAACCCTCACCCGCCCTCGATGCCGCCCGCAATACTCTCGTGGCGCGGCGCTTCCTCCGGGTCGCGCGCTTTCCCAAAGCCACCGTTGAAAAAACCCCCGACGGCTTCCACATCATCCTGCGTACGTTTCTTTACTCCCGCGACGCCAGCTCCGGCTGGCGCGTGATAGCCCTCATCGATACTGATCCCTCTGGAAAAGTCCTGTCCCAGGAGCTCGCCTGGGACCCCATTTCCCGGGAATCCTGGTTGCGATAGCTTCCGGGGCTTCTGAGCCTGTGTGACAACCGGCGGTGTCGGACCGGCGTCTGTCCCGATTCCGACCGGGAGCTCCGACCTAAAGGCCGGACTCGCGCGGCTACTTCCTGACACGCAGGAAGAAAGACAAGCCGCTCGCGCTGGCCGTGGACCTAGATTCGAGCGTAGCGCCCGGCAACTGGAAGCTGGTCTCCTGTCCGTGGTTTGTCAAGGCAGGCACGCCCGCAGAAATCACAGTGAGGAGAGCGCCGTGAAGCGCCTGCTCACGTCGGATGACATCGTCGACTGCGCCATGCGCCGAGTGCGGCGCGGTTCTTAGTCAAGACCATCCTGCTTGTTCTTTTGGGCATCGCGCTCGCGCTGCTTTGTATCTAGCGGTAGTGCTTGACCAGCTCGATGACCATGCGAACAATTTCAATAATTGCGAGCACGATTCCGGCAATACCGCCGAGTCCTGCCAGGATGATGTACTTTGCGAGTGCTGAGTCTTCAAACAGCTTCTTGAAGCGCTCGAGCATGGCGTGAAGTTCCTCAACGGTCATGTTGAGCCGCGCAGGTCCGGGCTCCTCCGTTGGAATGTAGCCGCGCGGTTTAAGGGGCATGCTGATTCACCACGACGAAGACGCCGCCGTCATCGGTTCCGTGCTTTGAGTAGTGGTAGCGGCGGACCGGACCGCCAAACTTTTCTTCGGCGGCGTCTCGGAACGTGTTGATGTAGAGGTCCACCTCGGCTGGATTAAACTCTGTGGCAAAATTTCTATCGGGTACGAGCGTCATCACTTCTTCGTAGCTGACGCCAGAGAAGTGTCGGCTGTAATGAACGAGCGGCAGGACAGAAATGAAAAGGTCGCCATCGCGAGGAATGTAGGGCATTGGCGGAGGTAGAGGCAGGCGGCTAGACATGCTGAGAACCTTACACCTGGTCGCGTTCGAAAAACAACAGCGATACGTCCCTAAGCGTATAATGGGTGCTCAGGAGAACAGCCCTATGCCGAAGATGGAAGAATGCCTTATCCACGTTGACCTTGCCAACGCGCTCAGAGAGGTTGTTGACAAGATGAGCCTGAAACCTGCCGAAGGATTCATCGGGCTTAGCTGTCCCGAATGTCGCAAACCTGTGAAACCCATGAAGGCTGGAACGACCGGCGCGGCTGCACATTTCGAGCACCTGGCTAGAAATCCGCAGTGTTCTCTGAGCGAATAGGAGGAAGGCGATGGCAACACCCTGCCCATGCACTTCTAAAAAGTGCAGTCACGCCACTGGAACGTGCGGTAAGCCAGTCCCGAACCCGCAGGAGATAGAGAGCGGCGACGCCTCCGGTGCCGACTTCAAACCAGTCGCGTGGGCCGAGAAAGGCATCTGCGAAGAGTGCTATAAGCGCAATCGTCGAATGTGGGACGCGCAGAAGATAAAAGAATTCGTTCGCAAGGTTCTAAAATGGACCTGAAATTGTACCTGTAAACACGCGGTTCGTGCGGAAGTTACGTTTCTTGCGTTTTGTAAAACCCTGCGTTTGCCGTAAGTTACTGATTCTAGGTGAGCTGTCAGTGTATAGAATCAGCACTTATGAAAACGGGGAGTGCGGGTCCAGATGGAAGGTAGATAGGCGGGCTCAGTGCGCTTGCGGAGGCTGCGGTCGGTGCCTGAGGATCAGACGGGAAAGGCTATAGCTCAGCAGCACCGCCCCAATCACCAGCACCGTTACCTGTACCTTGTGTTGCATGAGGTAGGGCAAAGCCTCCGTGCCATAGCGGATGGCCAGGTAGCCGATCCCGAAGTAACGAATGAGCCGCGCGATTGTGATCGCCGTTGCAAAGCTGTGCAGCGGCACCTCAAAAACGCCCGCGGCAAACACGAAGAATTTGAACGGCGTCGGCGGCGGCAGAAGCGCGGCTATCAACATTCCTACAAAACCGTTGCGTTCCACCCAGTGACGAACGGCGTGCGCGTGATCGCCTGCTTTCCTGTGGAAGATGGCCTCCCCGCCTTTTCGCGCGATGAAGTAGAGCAGCACGCACCCCAGCACCGATCCCGACGTCGCCATCAAGGCGTACAACGGCATCCGCGCCGGCCGCTGCATGGCCAGTTGGATCAACAGCAAATCATTGATGATCGGGAACGTGAGGATGGAAGAATCCAGAAAGGAAATGAGAAAAAGCCCCGGCGCGCCAAGGCCGCTGGCGAAAGCCACGACTTTTTGCTTCCACGCGTTCAGGCCAGCGGGCAAAAGCGATTCCTCCGAGCAATTTGTTGCGAATTTCTTGCGTGTGGCATGGAGCTGTAGCGAACCTGAAGGATGCGCACGCGCGGCTATTGAGCAAACGCGGCGCGGTCGAAATGATTCATAAAGACTTGCATGAGCGCGGTGCGGTGCAGATTCGGCAGCTTGGGAACTTCGCCGATCACGCGGACGTGGCCAAAACGTTCAATCGTTTCGCGGTTTTCGCGGTTCTGATCGCCGATCAACACAACTCCGTGCACGGGCAACTCCGCGGCGTGAATCGCCGCGAGCGTAAGCAGTGTGTGATTGACCGTGCCGAGGGCGCTGCGCGCGGCCACAATCACCGGCAGTTTGAATTTCACCATCATATCGAGCATGAATTGTTTCTGGTTCACGGGCACAAGCACGCCGCCCGCCCCTTCCACGATCAGCCAGTCATTGATCAAGCTGTTGGGCATGTTGATCCGTCCGAGGTCGATTTCCACGCCTGCCCAGCGCGCCGCCAGGTCGGGAGAAACCGGCGGTACGAATTTGTACACTTCATCGAGAGTTCGATCCGTTCCAATCCCGGCAAGCCGCATGACGGTCACGCGGTCCGAGCCTTCGAGTGTTCCGGTTTGAATCGGCTTCCAGTAAACCGCGTCGAGCGCGGCGCAAAGTAATGCCGATAGAACGGTCTTGCCGACTCCGGTATCCGTGCCGGTGATAAAAAAGTGATGTCTCA
>Ga0209180_10000847_pt1 | contig 14810 bp, 12 predicted proteins | sample CZO8metaG_3_FD_188355 | JGI IMG/M metagenome (GOLD analysis project Ga0209180, IMG submission 188355) | Vadose zone soil microbial communities from the Eel River Critical Zone Observatory, Northern California, USA - CZOApr15con2H2.8 metaG... | ecosystem: Environmental > Terrestrial > Soil >...
GCATCGACCAAACGCAGCGCCCGACTCCGCACCTGGCTGAACACCTCGACGCGTCGCAACTCCTTCGTGCTCATGGCTGTCCTTTTCACGGCAACCTCCTGCAGGAGGTTGCCGTCTAGGGGACATTTTTAACGAGGACAGAAGCGGACACTATCATTGAGGTTCAACAGTGATTACTTGTAAGTGGTTTGTCTGCTAGGAGATAGTCCGCGCCAGGCGCTCCGTCGAGCGAGGCCTTCCTTCCAGTGTCGTATGATTCCGTGCGCGGAGCCAGGGGGCAGATCACCAGGAATTAGAAGTCAGAAATCAGAGCGTAGGGAAGACTGTGTGATGGGAGGTCTGGATAGGAGGCGGGATGAACGGTTCTCGCCGGCAGCAACCAAGATTACTCGGTCGAAGAACCGACGCCCTCATCTAATCAGCCGAATCAATTCGCAGGCCTCGTAACTCCTTCGCCGCATGAAGGAACTCTGTCGATGGTCTGAAGAATGTAGTACTCTCCCGACAATTGGTGTGCCTGCGGATTCTCAAGTCCTCCAAGCTTCCTTCCTTTCTTTCCCACGATGTCCAAGACATCTTTCGGCTGTTGGGGTTCGTACGTCGTGAAATCAGCAATCAGCGAGAGATTTCTGTGGAACTTAATACGCTTCTTCGGTGGAATCTCTCCTTCGAAGAAACCGTTGGCCGCCACGGGCACGTTAACGAAGTCACTGTAGTCTTTCCATGCGTCTTCATAGTCTTCGCTCACTTTCAACCCGATCATCGCTCCTTGGGGGAGATTGGACGCCCCATCGAATCTGATCGCTTCCGGCTCGCAAGTACGAGCCCGAATCGCGATGTAATAAGTCGGTGCTGAGAGCGGCTTGGAGGCTGGCCCTGGCGTTGTCTGCGTGGCTCCAGCCGCGATGAGGGTTACGGTGAAGAGCATTAGAATCAATGACCTGTTTGAGTTCATTTTGACACCTCAGCGCATGCAATTAACAAGATTCATCATCATGACCTGGCGCTGATTGAAGGCAGTTTGATAGCGTTGCGCTTGGGCCCCGGTATACCTGTTGGGGTTAGGACTTCCATTGTAAGCTGCGGCGGCTTGGGTGGCCGGGATATTGTACTTATCTGACATGTCTGCGTAATAAAGCGCACCGGCTGTCAAGTTGGCTAGCAAGTTCGTCTTCCAGCCGGTAGGGAGCTGCCCAAATCGACTGAGGTCGCCCACGGCCGGTGGCGTGATTTGCATGGCTCCAATTTCACCGGCTGGGCCCTTTCGTCCAATCATCATGTCTGGTTTAAGGGAATTCTCGTTATCCCAAAGGGCGAGCAGTTCGCTAGTTGCAATCTGAGCTGTCGCTGCAGCCTGCCCAGCCGCCATGAAACTGTCATAGGTCAAGTTCTTTTTGGCCCGGTCGTCCCCGTATTTGTTGAGACAATCTTTGAACTTCTCTCTCGGGTCGCCGCCGGGGTCGCCGGGGAAGCCGAAGAGTCCCAAGAGCGACAGGGGGTCCTGGACGACGGAAAGCCGACTGTCGTCTGTCCACGTCCACGCTGCTAGTAGGTCGAATATGTTTCCGCCGCCGAGGGGGAAACCGGTGTCGGGGCCGCTGCTGCAATCCAGCGGTGCCCCGTCTAACGTGCCGCAGTTGCCTCCGCCACCACCGCCCCCTCCCCACCGCAGTTGGGCGGCGGTGGGGCGTCGGCTGAAAAGCCGTAAGCCTCCTCCCCGTCCGAATATCCCCCTGCAACCTCATAGGAAGTCGGGGTTTGAAAATTCTTGAGGATCGTGCAGTCGGGGAGCATTCCGGTGGGATCGACTAGACCTAATAGGAGCGCTTAGGGCATAGGTGTAGCGATTCAGAGACTGGGGATTTGCGGCGGAGCCGCCAACCGGGTCGGTTGAGGAAAAGCGAGCGAGGCGGTTGACGTAGTAACGCGCCCGGGCGTAGTCATTGCCGGATTCGGAGTCGCGCTCGTAGGAGGTGAAAATCAACTTGTCGCCCGAGGCGTTGTACCAGGATTCGCCGTAGGGGAAATGGCCCATCTGCGCCACGGTATTGCCGCTGGAATCGGTAATCAGGCGATTGGAGAGGCGGTCCTGATGGTAGTACTTGGTTCCCGAAGAGTCGATCTTGGCAAGGAGCGTGCCGCCGGAATAGATGTACTCGCGCGACGGTGAACTTGGCGCGGCGCCGTTGTCGTACTCCGCGATGACCTTGGAGCCAGAGAAAATATATACCGTGGTGGTGCCGCCGGAGACTTTCCTCATACGCAGGCCGTTGCCGTCATAACTGTAGGCGCCTGAGCTCCCGCCATTGGTGGCGCTGACGGCGTGGTTTTCGCTGTCATAGACGAGCGTGTTGTTGCCGTCGTTGGTCATATTGCCGTTGGCGTCGTAGGCGAACGGTGAGCCCGTGATGTGGTTCGATGCGGTTGCAACGGTGACGGAATAAGAAGGTGGCGCGCCGGCAGTTTGCGCTTCGCTGAGGGCGTTGCCGTAGCGGTCGTAGGTCCACTGGAGGCCCCACGCAGGGTAGCCGGTTGAGCCAGTGGTTGCTGCGGTCGACAGCCGATAGAGTGCGTCGTAGGTGTACGTGGCGCTGCGGCCGCTGTCCACGGAATCTGTGATGCCGGCGATCTGGCCGTTGTTGCTTCCCGAAGCACCGTAGGAATAGGACAGGCCAAACTTTGTCGTGGAGTCGTGCGTGCAATTGCCGCTTCGATTGGTTGTGGAATAGTCGAGGCAGTTCAACTGTAAGCGGTCGGAAGAGAATCCGAACGACGCAAAAATGCCATTTCCGTACTTGAAGCCGGTCGGTTGACTCGCCGCGTTGTAGCCGTACCCGGTGGCGTATGGGCTGGAGGCTGTGCCGCATCCGGTAGTAGAAGGAGCGATTTCGCAAAGGCGGCCAATGGCGTCCCGATAGGAATCGAGATGCAATTACAAATGGTCAATCAATCGGTGGTGAATGGCATAGAGCGCGAGTTCGAGACGGTCGGAGACCCCAAGCTTATCGAAGATGTTGTGCAGATGGTTTTTGACGGTTTGTTCGGAGATGAAAAGTTTTTCGCCGATTTCCTTGTTGCGGAAGCCCTGAGCGACAAGCTGGACGATTTCCTTTTCGCGGTCGCTGAGCAAAGGCTTCTCGCGGCGCGGGCCGGCTTCCGAGGATTTGGAAAAAGCCTTCATGACCTCGGCGGTCATGCGGTTATCGAGCCAGATTTCGCCGGCGTGCACGCGATGAATGCTCTTCACCAGAAGATCGGTGGCGGATTGTTTCAGCACCACGCCGCGGGCGCCAAGGCGCATGGCGCGAACCACGTCACGATCGTCTTCGGCGGCGGTCAGAACGACAACGCGCGTGGGCAGCGTATCGAAATTCACTTCTTCGAGCACGGCAAGGCCGTCTTTGTCCGGCATGCGCAGATCAAGGAGAAGAATATCGGGCTTGAGCTTGGTGAGAAGCTTGATGCACTCGACGCCGTTCTGTGCTTCGCCGACGATGGTGATGTCCTCGTCGGAATCGAGGAGCTTCCGCAGACCATCGCGAAAGATGGCGTGATCGTCGGCTAGTAGTACCCGTATTTGCTGTTTCGTTTTTGCCATATCAACCGAGGGGGACTTCGATTGTCAGGCGCGCACCATGCCCGGGGGTCGACTCGACGGTCAAAACTCCTCCGACGGTACGCGCACGTTCCTTAATTGAAATGGGCCCCAATCGCAGCCGGTCCAGCTCGTCGCCGCTAAACCTGCCGGCAAAGCTAAAGCCTTCGCCGTTGTCGTCGACTACCAGTACTAGCCGGCTGTCATCCTGCGACAGTTTTACCACGACATGGGAAGCCTTGGCATGCTTTTTTATGTTGTTGAGTGCTTCCCGGTAAATCTGGAAAATCTCGCGGCAGACGCGGTCTGGAGCGCGCAACTGGGTTGAATCAATGAGTAAATCCATGGCAATGGTGGATTCATTTCGGTACCGTTCCGCGAATCCACGCATCAGGTCCACGAGGTCTGCGCTTTGAACGCGGAGGGGCCGGAGGTCCGTAACGGTCTTGCGGAGCTCGGCACCCTCGTTCTTGACGGTTTGCTGAAGGTTGGCGATGCTGCTGGCGGCCTGTTCCGGCGTGGCAGGAAGACGGCGGCGCAATACGTCGAGCTGAATTTCGATGCTGAGGAGCGTCTGGAGGATTCCGTCGTGGAGATCGCGAGCAATCCGGCTGCGTTCCGCCTCGATGGCACGAGCGCGCAAGTGCCTCAAGAGAAAGATGTTTTCAAGGCCGGGACCGACGTGCGCGGCGATGCTTTCAAGCCAGGCTAAGTCCTGCTTTTGGAATGGTTTGCGGCCGTTGGTCACGAAGATCCGGCCCGTCGGCTGGCCTTCTTGTTCAAAGGCCACGGTCATGAAGGATCCGACTTTTAGCTCCTGCTGGGCAGGGCCAGGGAGCCGAGGAAGATTCTTGATCTTCCGGCCATCGCGGCGGTCCCAGCCAAAGCCGGAACCGGGCCCCGAAAGCGAGTTCCAGCAAATCGTGGCGTCCATGTCATCCAGGAGAAAGCCATCGGTCCGCGACAGCGGCATGCTCTCCGGAACCAAGCGCTCGCTTTCGCCCGCCTTCAAGCGCCAGAGAAAAATGCGCTCCAGATCCGTGTCTCGATAGAGGAGAAGCGCTTCTTCGGCGCGAAAAGTGGTCGCAAGCTCCTCGAGGAAGAGGCGCAGCGATTCGGCCAGTCCTTGATCGACCTGCATGGTCGCGCTGATGCGCGAAAAGAACTCAATCTGCGCTGCAAAGCGCCGGTTGCGATCGCCGAGAAAAGCGAGGCCCGCGCCACCGGCAAATGTGCCCGCTGTGAGGCCGAGCCAGGCAACCACGCGAATCCAGTGAATTTCGCCTTTCACCGCCGTCAGCAAGACCAGTGTCAAAGAGAGCGCCCCAGCAAGCGGCAGTGTCAGATCCAGGCCCCAGCGGATTCCGGCCGCGTAACAAATGAACATATAGGGAAACCAAACGGGAACTGTCGAAGGGCTGATGTACATGAAGAAACCCAGCGCCAGAAGATCGCTGGCCAGCGGAAGGTGCCAGGAACGATTGCTGAGGAGGCGTTCAATCTGAGTGACGAGAAGCGCAACGATAAGGTAGGCGGCCAGAAACGAAGCGGAGCGGCGCGTGGCACGGGAAGGCGGTTGCTCGAGAACCGCTAACAGCGCGAGCAAAATGATAACGGGGCGCGCAAAAACGATCTGGCGCTCGAAGTGCTGCCGATCCGTTTGATTAGGGCTCATGCCCGGGAACGCTTGTCCTGTCCATTCAGTCTAGCAAGACGCGCGCGGTTCGTGGCGGTGCGTGTTCCAGCGTGCAACGGTGACCGTCTGCGCCGTGGCGAGAGTATCTCGCGAGTGGTGCTCGCTTGGATTCCCTTTTGCAATGCGCTCCAAGATGAACCTTTTCCAGCCACTTTTCGATGCGCGGAAATTAGCGTAAACTGAAGTAGTTCCGCAAATGGTGGGAGTAGCTCAGCTGGTAGAGCGTCGGACTGTGGCTCCGAATGTCGTGGGTTCAAATCCCATCTCCCACCCCAACAACCTGACAGTGGGCTTCGAGCGACAACTCGATATTTTTATGGCCGTCATTGCCTCATTTGTTGCGTTTGTCAGCTGCGTCTTTGTGATTGGGATATCCATCAAGATCAGTTTGCTTATCTCGACGTGTGTGTTGTTGGCTGGACTTATCTTCGGCCGGCGCGTCTCAGAAATCGTCAGCCGCATTTTGGGTTGATAACTCTTCCTACCGGCTTCGGAGTCGCAGGAGTAATGGCCTGAAACTCAGGGCAACATCAAGCAAACGGCGAAACTCTGTCAACTTACGCCCCCGATCATCGCTTCATCAGAGCGTTTTCATCGAAAACTAAACCGCATTCGCAAAATCTTCCGCCGGTTCCGGCTATCATGGAGAGATGATTCCCATACGATGCCGTGGTTTGCTATTTGACCTGGATGGTGTGCTGGTGGACTCGACACCGGCGGTGGCGCGCGTGTGGGCGGGCTGGGCGCGGGAGCATGGGTTCGAGCCGGATGAAGTCGTAAGAAAAGGGCACGGGCGGCCGAGCATGGCTACGATCCGCGAGCTGCTCCCGAGTGCGGATCACGAAGCGGAAAACCGCGAAGTGGAGCGGCGCGAGATCGCCGATGTGGACGGAGTGATTCCCTTGCCTGGAGCAGTGGAATTGCTGCGGGCTCTCCCTCGGGAACGCTGGGCGATCGTGACCTCCTGCACGCGGCCGTTGGCGGGTGTGCGCATCGGCGCCGCGGGGCTGCCGAAGCCGAAGCACCTGGTCACGGCAACCGATGTTCGCCGCGGCAAACCGGATCCCGAGCCGTACCTTAAAGGAGCGCAAACCCTCGGCGTACCTGCAGCGGAATGTCTGGTCATCGAAGATGCTCCCGCAGGGATACGCGCCGGCAAAGCAGCGGGAGCGCGAGTGCTTGCTCTGCGCACCACCGCGAGCGATGAGGAACTCCAGGAAGCGGGCGCTGACTGGATCATCAACGACTGCGGCGCACTCTTTGCCGATTCCGTTGCAAATGGTGAGGTTCTTCTGTCTGTCGGCCGTCGCAAAAAATAGTCCAGTGTTCTTTCCTGAAGCGCTGCCGCGGCCACGCCTGTTCTTTGGTGTCTCTTTCGCTCCAGATAGTAATCTTCACGTCATTATCTGCAGGTTTCCTACGGCTTGCGATTATCGCTTCAATTAGACTGGGCGTGTCAAAGAAGACAGCGATTTTGCTGCTCGAAAGGCGACCCGGCCTCCGTTTCACGGGCCTCGCAAGGATGCCACCAATCTCATGGGAACACCGACACAAGCATTGCCTCCCCAGACCGCGCCAACGCCAGCCGCGCAAAGGACCATTCACACCGCGCAGCTTGTCACCGCCATGCTGAAGGCCAGCCCGCACGTCAGCGATCTGATCTTTTCGCCCGGCCGCGCCCCGCAAATCGAAGTCAGCGGCCAGCTCATGGAGCTCAAGTACAAGGGGCTCGAATGTTTGAGCTCGCAAGATACGCTCGGCATCGCCAACGATATCATGGGCAAAAACGAAACGCCTATCCGAAAGCTCGAACAGGATGGCTCAGCGGACCTTTCCTATGGAGTCTCGGGTGTGGCGCGTTTCCGCGTGAATATCTTCAAGCAGCGCGGAAGCTGCGCCATCGTGATGCGCGTCGTTCCCGACAGAATCCCCGGATTCCAGGATCTGAACCTTCCCGAAGCGTTGAAGGAAGTTGTGGATCTGCGGAACGGCATCGTGCTCGTGACCGGCCCAACCGGTTCCGGCAAATCCTCCACACTCGCGGCCATCCTCGACAAGATGAACGAGGACAAGGCCTACCACATCCTCACCATCGAAGACCCCATCGAGTTCCTGCACCGCCACAAGAAAGCCACGATCCATCAGCGTGAACTGCATTCCGACACACCGACCTTCGCGCTGGCATTGCGCGCCGCGCTGCGGCAGGCGCCCAAGGTCATTCTCGTCGGCGAAATGCGCGACCGGGAAACCATCGAGATCGCCCTTGAAGCTTCGGAAACCGGTCACCTGGTCATGTCTACGCTCCATACCATTGATGCGTCGAAGACCGTCGAGCGCATCGTCGGGGTTTTTCCCCTGGCCGACCAGCAAGCCGTTCGCACCCGGCTTTCGAAAGCGTTCCGCTTTATTGTTTCGCAGCGCCTGCTTCCCAAAGCAGACGGAAAGGGGCGCATCGCCGCGGTGGAAATCCTGAAGTCCACCATGCGCACCCGCGAATACGTGGAAAAGGGCGAGAGCGAAGGCAAGTCTTTGCTCGATGCCATGCGCGACGGCAGCACCGAAGGCATGCAGCATTTCGATGGTGAAATCGAGAAGCTCATTCGCGCTGGCATCGTCGAGTTCGATACCGGTTTGAGCTATTCCACCAACGCCGGAAACCTGCGCCTTGAAATGGCCGATTTCCTCGAAGAACGCCAGAACAACGCGCCCGCTAACAAGTCCAGCACTACCACCGCGCTCGAAATCGAACGCTAGCTCGCGTGCTCCTGCCTGCAGAGCGTACCTCATTCTCGCCAGTAAACCTCGAAGTCTCCAACGGACTCTTTTTCTGGGAACCGGTCGGACAATGCATCTTCCAGCTCATCCGGCAATGCAGAAGAAAAAGAAGGGTCGTTGTTGATCACCACGACGCGAATGGGCCGGCTATCGACCAATCTCAAAACACGTTCACTGCGGCCGTGGTCATCTTCGAAAAAATCGAATAGCGCAGGAGTTGGATTGCGATAGCCAGAAAGAAAATAGACCTCCGGACAATCCGGAGCTGCATAAATTTCTCCTGCACCTGCGTGCAGTTGGATGAGCGGGATCAGCCTCTTATAAATCTCCACGGATCGAGGTTCTATTCTCAAGTTACCGGCTCGCGGCAAGTCCAAGACCTGCGTCTCCGGGTCAGGTTGATCGTATAAACCCATGGCATAGATAAACGGCGGCGTCACGCGCAGCACAGCAAAGAGAAAAAAACCGGCGAATACCAATGCAAGCAAAGGCCTCGGGATTGAGGGAAAATGAACCAATATCGCAACAGCCCCGAGGATTACAAGGGGTGCGATGTAGCAAAAGTAGATTTGCGCAGAAAAAGGATATTGCACCAGGCTGCAAAGAGAGCCTACTGCGAGAATCAAAAACAGTTGTTGTTGGCTAAGCGAATCCTCAAACGTGGCTGCGCCTCGTATTCCGCGCCAGAGAATGAACCCGCCAATCAGAGAAAGAAGCGGAGTCAGCCAATACGCGGCGTGCCACGCGGCTCGATAATTCGCCGCGTCATGGGCCGATGAGATCAGGTAGTAGGCGATCGCCGTACCGGCAACGATGACCAGGATCCAGCGGGCTGTACTGCGTAACCATGCTCCAAAGGCGAGCACTCCTGCTAGGCAAAGCGACGGAGCAATCGTAACGATATCGGGGGGATCCATGAAGGCGCCCCAGACGCGCTTGGAAGGAACTACAAAGACCCCGCTCACGACCGCGTGAAAGGCGTTCCCACGAATATACAGAAGGAGAAACGCGAATACTGGCACTAGGAACCCGATCCCGAACGGGATGCACATTCGGAGCAGGTCCAGAAATCGCTCGCCGTTCGGGCGTCCCATGGACCGCTCTTCTCGCACGAGCACGAGTGTGGCCAGCATGGCGGAGGGAAAAACAAAATTCAGAAACCGCTCCACGCTCGCGTGCGGCCACACCAAAACGCCCAGCGCCGCCACAAACACGGCCATCGAGAACGCCACGAAGGACGTGTAGAGAAACCTTCGCGGTCTCTCTGGACTGGCTCTCGAACTGGATAGATTCTGTTCGTAAAACAGGAAAAATAGTAGGGCCGCGGCACCATAATAAAGCGCCGTGCTTTTGGCCAGAAGGGATAAACCGCCGCACAATCCAGCAACAAACAGCCGTCTGGATGACCGCTTGTCAAGGTACGATAAAAGGGCGGCCAGTCCGAAGGTCGAGAAAAATAGGTTGTACCAGGACGGAACGGCTGCGGAATAGTTCGGTAAACTCCACGCAACCGCGAGCAGGGTTATACCAGCAGCGTGCCAATCGCAAACCAATCGAGACACGATCCAGTAAAAGACAGGGAGCCAAAGCAAGAAGAATACAAACAATACCATGCGCAGCGTTCCAAAATTCTCTCCGAAACATCGGAAGGCCAAGGCATTGAGATAGGCGAGACCCCCTGTGTAGATCTCCGTGTAGTCGCGATGTGGCAATTCTCCATGCAGCACGCGATCCGCGCTCTGGGCAAACGCTCCCTCATCATGAGGAACCCAGCCGCGCTTTAGATACGATCCAGCATAAACACCCCCAATGAGCCAGGTGATGAGCAAGACCACCCACCAGCGCGGCCGGTCATGCGAGGGCCAGTGAGCGCCGGCACTTTCAGGTTTTGTGGATGGTCCGGAAGCCGTTGCTGGCTGCGGCAAGCTCCCCTTTTCGGCCGTGAAGCTCATGTTGTAACCGCACAATTCAGCGATTTTTCTAGGGAAGCCCGCCCTCCGATGGCGAGCAGAGAGCACCCGAAAGGAACACGCAGACGTCGAATCAAGGTCTCTTCCGCCCGAGAAACCTGATATAGAAATCCATTGATGGTAGGAGATGGAATTCGCGGAATGCGCGGCTCCCGCGGCAGAATCGATTCCGCCATTCGCGCGGCGAGCTTGGCGGCAAAGAGCCAAATGAAGAAGTAGCGCATTTCAACGATTTCCATCCCAGCGCGTGCGGCAAGGAGGCAGAAAGTGCTATTCGTGAACCGCGTGCGATGCTCATTCAAGCGGTCATGATTCGTCCAGAGCAATCGGAATGCTGGCACGGTGATCACAATCTTCCCCCCATCCCCCAAAAGCGAGACCGCATGGCGGAGCGCTTGCTCCGGCGAATCGAGATGCTCCAGTACGTCGAGCATGAGGATCAGATCGTATTGTTTCCCGGGCTTAAAACTCGCATCGAATGGAGCCACGGTGATCCGCCTCCTGTTGGGGCCCCGAGGATCGACAAGCGCTGTCTCCGATTCGATTCCTTCTACGTTACCGAATTGCCGCAAAGGCTCAAAGAAAAGTCCGTCGCCGCAACCCACGTCCAGGATCGAAAGCGGCCGCGAATCGGGGAAGAGCCGGTGAAGTTCTTCGAGCAGAATCACTTCTCGGGCACGCCACCACCAGTGCTTTTCATAGAGTTCGCGATAGTGCCTGCCGTAGTCGGGATCCAAGTCAGATCTCAAGCCCGTACTTGCGGGCAGCGTTCCGTTCAACGCAGCGAATTTCTCTGAGAGAGACTCTCACGCTGCTGGGAGAGAAGATCCGGCCGTTCGCCGCCGATGAGACGGCCAATGATGTAGATGGGGCGTCCTTTTGATTCCTCGTAGATGCGGCCGACGTATTCGCCGATGACTCCAAGGAAAAAAAGCAGGATGCCGGAAAGGAATGTGATCAAGAGAAGCAGCGCGGTGAAGCCTTTTGGTGTCTGATTAAGAAACAGTTTCGCGAAGATGGTATAAACCGCGAAGAGACCTGATAAACCTATTGAGATCGCGCCAAGGATAGCTGCGGCGCGAATGGGCACAATAGAAAAGGCAAAAATGCCGTCCGAGGCCAGCTTCAAGAGTCGAAATACGCTGTATTTGCTCCGGCCGGAGTGACGTTGAGACCGCTCTACCGGAATTCCGATCTGCCGAAAACCAACCCAGCTACGAAGCCCGCGAAGATAGCGGTGATGCTCCTGCAGGCGCTGTAAATGTTCCACCACCCGGCGAGACATCAGCGCGAAATCGCCGGCGTCTAAAGGCAATTTCATGTCGGAAAGTCGCGCCATCAGTCGATAAAATACGTAATAGGACAGCCGCAGCGGCCACGCTTCCTTCCGCCGAGTGCGCTGAGCGTAGACAACATCATACCCTTCAAAAAATTTTTCCAGGAGACGGGGAATTGATTCCGGCTCATCTTGCAAGTCGCCGTCCATGAGCACAGTGGCGTCGCCGGTTACGTGGTCGAGGGCGGCAGTCAGGGCCGCCTGGTGACCGAAATTACGCGAAAGGGAGAGAACCATGATGCGCGTGTCGCGCTGTGCCGCTTCTTCCAGAAGAGCCAGGGTGCCATCCGTACTCCCGTCGTCAACAAAAAGAAGTTCATGCGGACCGCCTTGCACCTTGTCAAGAACACCCATTAGGTGTGTGAGGAGTTCAGGCAGAACGGACTCCTCATTATGGATGGGGATGGCCACGGAAAGCCGGAAACCGGAATTCATGCCTTGGCCCCTCCCTTGCAATAGACCATGTTCCAAAGTGTGGTCCCTAATAGTCTAAGCGGATAAGGCTCAAAAAGGGTGACTTCAAGGTGCTCTTCAAATAGCGCCCTCCATTGCCCGAGCGAACGCGGATATTTTCCACGATCCCAGTTGGTCAGCCACTCCGCGATCGAATGGTCTTGGGGCGAGACCAACTCGAGAATATGAAGATGACCGCCAACCGAAAGCCGCGCAGCCGCGCAAGAGAGGACTCTTTTCGAATCCGCGTCGTTCAGATGGTGAAGAAAACTGTTGATCAGAACAAAATCAAATTTTCCCGGAGTCGTGTCGTCGTATGTGGTCACGTCCGCTACGACGAAAGGACGCTTATATTTCCGGCGGGCATGTTCGATGTAATTCTTATTGATGTCGATCCCGAGATAGTCGGCATGCGCAAATAGCGGCGTATTTGTACCCGGACCGCAGCCGACATCGAGGACGCGCCGCACCTGAAGCAAGTCGTTGTGTGCGAGAAGAGGCGCCAGCTTATTCGCGGCAAAAGGTGCTTGCCAAAGGCTGTAAAACACCGTGCGTTCGAGAAGATGGGTCATTAAGGTCATTGCTGCCATGAGCGGCTCCATCATATCGCGCCCTGCCGCACATTTCACCCCGAGGCATCCACGCTGCTCAGAGGATTGCCTGTAGTGAATGAGCAAAATTCAAGTCATCCGACGAAACTTTCGATGAATCCCATCGAATTGAGGATCTCATCATCGAAGGCATGAAGCGCCAAACGTCTGCAAAGTGAACCTAGAGAAGCTGCTTTGTTGGCTTGGACGGGAGAGGGCGACGCCCGCCAATGGGCTCCACAGAAAACGCATGCAAAAACTTCAACACCTGGACCGCTTCGCACCCAACTGGCCGGAATTCCGAGTGACCCGTATCTAGGCACAATCCCGAAGGCGCCGCTGCGGCCACGAGCGAGATCACTTTCAGCGCTGAATTCGCCCGCGCGCTCCAGCGCGATCAGAGCCGGTAGCCGACGAGCGTGCCCGGCGCGGTCCGCAGGAAGAGCATGCCGGCGACGTCGTCAACCGCGTACACCGGTTCGCGCTCCATGCCCAGATCCACACGTGCCCGCGGCTGCCCGCTATCCTTGTCGATCTCAAGCAGTACGTTGCCGTCTCCATCGGGCGCGCGAGTCAACATGAAGACTGATCCCGGGACGGTGAGCGAGGCCTTGAAGCGTTTCGTCGCGAGCGCTGCCGACTGGCGCGAGTAGCCTGTGAGCTGTGCGCCGGACTGCGAGTACGCCGTCCCCAGTTGCCCAGTGATGTATCGCGCGTTAGGATCCGTGCTTTTCTGCGATGCTTGGGTGAAGGCGTCACCATACGCCGAGGCGGCTGCGCCGTACAGGCCGGCGCGCACAGCGTTGACCGCGTGGAGCGCACGCACCAGCCCCGGAAGCTGCGGCGCAGGATAATAAACCTGCTGCTTCACCTGCCCATCTCGGGCCACCACCACGAGGTTCTGCGGCGAGATTAGAACAATGCCCGTCGGCCGGACTTCCATTTCAGTCGGATCCTCGCCGCCCTGCAGCTTGATCTCCCCGCCGAGCGCGTGGAAGGTACCAGCCTCGCGATCGATGGCGTACAGCCGGTGGTCGCGGTTCGCGAACACGTAAAGTGTCCGCCCCTCCAAGGCATGATGCAGGTAGTATCGCGCGGCATTGTAGTCGCCCGCACTCAACGGCTTGCCGCTTTCAATCGCGTCCTTGAACTTTGGCTCACCCGTGACAAGATCGATGATGTTCACCTCGGCGTTGGTCGTGGCGTCGGGGCGCGACACATAGAGCAAGCCCGCCGGCGTAAGATCCACGTACGCGAGCTGGCCCTTGATCTTCACATCCTTCTTCAGGCGCAGCGTCGCCGTCGCCACATCCAGCACGTTCACGAAAGTGCGCGACTCGGCGTCCACCGCCAGCACCACGGCGTCGCCAGCGACCATCGCGTCGATCACCTTGCCGTGCATACGGAGTGGCTTCGCGGCGATCGTCGTCCCATCTTCGTAGCGAGCCACGTTGAGGCCTGTTTGAACAACTCCGTTGATGACGCGGCGGCTACGGGTTGGCTCACCTTCCGGCGGTGCTTCGGGGAGCATGATGATCCCAGCCGGATGTTGGACGATATCGCGGATGTGTCCCTCCACGCTCGCGGGCTTGGCCCAGAGCGCCTGACCGTCCGCGAGACTGTAGGCCATGAGGTGGTCGTCGAAGCTCGCGTAAACGCGATCGGTTTTGTTGAGCGACGGGTAGAGCCGCACGTGTTGCGGGGGTTGGGCCCAGCGGGCGGTGGGCAGTGCTGCGGACCACCGCACTGCGCCAGTCCGCGCGTCCAGAGCGCGCAGACCCATCAGCGTGTGGACGACGATCATGTCCGGCCCCGCCTGCAAGACCTGCAACGCGCTGCCCTCGGAAGCCGTGCGCTGTAAGCCCTGCATCAGGGCGCCGAAGCCCCTCTTCTTGGGCTCGGCCTGCTCGAATAGCGCTTCGTTCGCCCAACGCTGTTCGCCCGTCGCGAGATCGTAGAGCGCCACGATCGAAGGCCCGTCCGCGCGCCGCCCGTGGATAAGAAGCGTGCCGCTCTGGGGTAGAACGCGGCGGGTAACGATTTGCGCCAGGTTCAGGCGCCGGGAATCGAAGACGACCGTGCCGCTCACTGGGTCAAAAATCAAGAGCAGGCCCGGGCGCGTCGCTTCCATGAGGAGTGACCCCTCCACCATGTGGACGCTGTCTGCCGGCAATCCGCCGAGTTCCGGCTTCTCCCACGTGACCTGGCCACCCTCGATATCGACAGCCGCGAGCGCCGCGTCCGTCGAGACGAGGAGCGCGCCCATCGGCGTGACCTGCTGCCAGCGGATGTCCCCCTTCACCTTAAGGGTCCACGCTGCGGTCGCGCCGGAAGGCGCGGGCGCAACGGCCTGGGCATTGGGCTGCCGCTGTGCAAAAGATATACCGCTCGATAG
>Ga0209180_10000848_pt1 | contig 14803 bp, 10 predicted proteins | sample CZO8metaG_3_FD_188355 | JGI IMG/M metagenome (GOLD analysis project Ga0209180, IMG submission 188355) | Vadose zone soil microbial communities from the Eel River Critical Zone Observatory, Northern California, USA - CZOApr15con2H2.8 metaG... | ecosystem: Environmental > Terrestrial > Soil >...
CGGCCGGGTACATCTGGGCATGGTCCGGGGCGAACACCAGATCGACGCCCTCCTCGGCGCAGACCGCGACGTCCTCGTCAAGAGTCCGCGGATACCGGTCGAAATCTTCACCAGCGCCGAACTGGAGCGGGTTGACGAAGACAGATACCACCACGCTTCCGTTTGGCCCGGAAAGGTCCTGTCCGCGGCGGAGCAGGGCCCGGTGTCCCTCGTGTAGTGCCCCCATGGTCGGAACCAGCACGACCGGGGCAGCCAGTCCGCGGCGGGCGGCGGCCAGGCCGGCCCTGGTCCGGGCGAGCATGGGGATCACCGCGGCGCACCCGCGAGCACGTCGAGCAGCCGCTGCGCATCAGGGGCGGCGAGCATCCGGGCCGCCAGCGCGCGGTCGGCGGTGAGCCTGGCCAGCGCGACATAGGCACGCAGCGCCTCCGGGGAGGCATCGCGCAGTGCCTCGATGTGATCCGCGACCGTGTCCGCGTCGGCCCGGTGAGGCCCGCGTCACCGAGCCGCAGCGCGTTGTCGAGCGCGGCGGACAGCAACGGCGTGAGCATCCGGGCCGGGTCGGGCACCCCGGCGGCGCGCAGCAGGTCAGCGGCCTGCACCACCAGAGTGATCAGATGGTTCGCGCCGCTGGCCAGCGCGGCGTGGTAGAGCGCCCGGTTCGCCTCGTCGATGAAGACCGGCTCGCCGCCCATCTCGATCACCAGGGCCTCGGCGACCGGCCGTAGCGGGTCGGGGGCGGTCACCCCGAAGCAGATCCCAGCCAGCCGGTCCAGGTCGTCCGGGCGCCCGGTGAATGTCATCACCGGGTGCAGGGCCAGGGGGAGTGCGCCGAGGCGGGTGGCCGGCTCCAGTACCCCGGTGCCATGCCTGCCGCTGGCGTGCGCGAGCAACCGTCCTTCCATCGGGGCACCGGTGGCGGCGAGCCCGGCGACCAGACCGGGCAGTGCGTCGTCCGGAACTGTGAGCAGGACCAGGCCCGAGGCGGCCAGTACCTCGTCGGGCGGCTTGATCGCCGCATCGGGCAGGAGGCGGCGGGCGCGGGCGACCGACGCGTCGGAGACCGCGGACGCGGCGACCACCCGGTGGCCTGCCCGGGCCAGCGCGGCCCCGAGGACCGTGCCTACCCGGCCCGCGCCGATGACGCCGACGGTGAGCCGGGCCGGGTGTGGCGGGATCTGCTGGCGGGCAGGGCCGGGCATCGGATGAGTGTCCTCTCGTTCCAGTCCTCGCAGGTACCGGACGGCACTGGCCAGCATATCCACGCCTCGTCATCACGTTGCGGCGTCAGGGGAGGACCCACGGACAGACACACCCTAGAGTCAGCGTGATGTGGGTCACCTGGCGCGCGGCCATGCAGGACGCGCTGTACGGCAGCCGCGGCTTCTATGCCAGAGGCGAGTGCGCCGCCGCGCATTTCCGCACCTCCGTCCACGCCTCGCCCCGCTACGCGGCGGCCATGCTGGCCCTGCTCCGCGAGATCGACGCGTCGCTGGGCCATCCGGCCCGGCTCGACCTGGTGGACATCGGCGCGGGCCGGGGTGAGCTGCTGACCCAGGTGCTCGCCATGGCCAGGCACATCCCGGCCCGCCTCCCGTCGTCCGGCCAGCCACCGGCCCCGCTCCTCGCCGCCGCAAACCCCTCATTTGCCGAACGAATCTCCGCACACGCGGTCGAGATCACCCCGCGGCCGGAGGGACTTGATCCGCGGATCCGCTGGCATCGGTCCGTGCCGTCGCGGGTCACCGGGCTCGTGATCGCCAATGAGTGGCTGGACAATATCCCGCTGGACGTCGCGGAACTGGCCAGCGCCGGGCCGAGGCTGGTACTCGTGGACACCGCAACGGGCGCCGAGCGGCCCGGCCCGCTGGCTGGCGAAGCCGATCAGGCCTGGCTTCGCCGGTGGTGGCCGCTGCGGCGCATCGGTGATCACGCTGAGATAGGCCGCCCCCGCTGCGCCGCGTGGGCCGATGTCATCGGCAGGCTGGCGCGCGGCGTCGCGATCGGCGCGGACTACGGGCATCTGCGGGCGGACCGGCCCACGCTGAGCACGCTGGCCGGGTACCAGGACGGTCACCTGGTGCGGCCCATCCCGGACGGGTCGCGTGACATCACGGCGCACGTCGCCGTGGACGCCTGCGCGGCGGCCGGGGCGTCCGCTGGGGCGACGCAGACCCTGCTGACCACGCAGCGCCAGGCGCTGCGCGCGCTCGGCCTGTGCGGCAGCAGGCCGCCGCTCACCCTGGCCAGCACCGACCCGCCCGGGTACCTGATGGCGCTATGCCGGGCATCCGAGGAGGCTGAGCTGACAGATCCGGGCGGCCTGGGCGCGTTCAGCTGGCTGCTGCAGGCCGTTAGGGTGCCGCTGCCCGCCTCACTCGGGTGCCAGCCGGGAGAACCAGCGGGGAGCAGAGCATGAGCGAGCCGGAGGGGCGCGGCGTTGCCTGGACTGAGGAGCGAGGGACGAGCGACGAGGGAAGGCGGCGCAGTGAAGGGGGAATGGGGAGGCGGGCGGGGCCCCGCAGGCGAGCGGGGAGCAGAGCCGATGGCTGAGCGGCATGCCCTGGCCAGTACCGGAGCCTGGGCGGGCACTGGCGACCTCGTGGTCAACCTGGGGGCAGCACATCCTTCGGGGCACGGCATGCTCAGGCTGCGGCTGGCTTTCGACGGAGCACGCATCACCGCGGCCGAGCCGGTCATCGGCTTCGTGCACCGCGGCGCCGAGAAACTCTTCGAGGCGCGCGACTACCGCCAGATCATCGTCCTGGCCAACCGTCACGACTGGCTGAGCGCGTTCTCCAGCGAGCTCGGGGTGGTGCTCGCCGCCGAGCGGCTGGCCGGGATCGAGGTGCCGGCCCGCGCCGTGTGGGCGCGCACCCTCCTCGCCGAACTGAACCGCGTGCTCAGCCACCTTGCGTTCCTCGGCAGCTACCCGCCGGAAATCGTTGCGGCGCCAAATGGCAGTGCTGATGCTAAGCAGGCCGGTGCTGGTGCTGCTGACCGGGCCGCAGGCGCGGCGGTGCAGGCCCGGGAACTCCTGCAGGCGATCATGGAAGAGATCGCAGGCGGCCGGATGCACTACATGTTCAACCGGGTCGGCGGGCTGAAGGAAGAACTACCCGAGGGCTGGCTGGGCCGGGTGGGCGCGGCGGTCGCCGAGGTACGGGCGGCGCTTCCCGGCATCGGCGCCGTTGTCCGGTCCGATGAGAACTTCCGGGCCCGAACCCGGAATGTCGGCATCCTCACCGGCGAGCAGGTCCGCCAGTACGGGGTGAGCGGGCCCGCCGCCCGGGCGTCCGGTGTGGACTTCGACCTGCGCCGTGACGAGCCCTACCTGGCCTACGGCGAACTCGCGGGCACGCTGCGCGTGGTCACCCGGACCGGCGGCGACTGCCTGGCCCGCTTCGAGTGCCTGCTCGGCCAGATCGAGGTTTCCCTGGACCTGGCGGACGCGTGCGCCAGCCGGCTGGCGGGCCTGCCGCCCGGCCCGATCGCCGCCCGTCTGCCCAAGGTGCTCAGGATTCCCGAGGGCGACATCTATGCCTGGACGGAGAACCCGCTCGGGTTGAACGGCTATTACCTGGTGTCGCGGGGCGGCAAAACGCCCTGGCGGCTCAAGTTGCGCTCGGCGTCGTTCAGCAACGTGCAGGTCCTGTCCGAAATACTGCCGGGCCACCGGGCCGAGGACCTGACGGCCATCCTGGGCTCGCTGTTCTTCATCGTCGGTGACATGGACCGGTAGTCACCCAACGGCCACTCCGAGTGCCCGGTAGTCCCAACCGGCGTCCAGCCACACCCGCGGGTCGAGCACGTTCCGCCCGTCGATGATGTTCCGCCGGGCCACCACGCCGTCCAGTTGCACGGGCTTGAGCTCAGCGAACTCCGGCCACTCGGTCGCCAGCAGCAGCACATCCGCCCCGCGGGCGGCCTCCAGCACAGATCCGGCATAGCGCAGCTGCGGGCAGGACTGGCGTGCGCTGGCCAGCGCGACCGGGTCATAGACCGTAACCCGGGCGCCCATGCCGTGCAGGATCTGCGCCACGTCCAGCGCCGGGGAGTCCCGCACATCGTCGGAGCCGGACTTGAACGCGGCGCCGAGCACGCAGACAGGGACATCGGTGAGGTCCTGGCCGCCCTGTGCGCAGGTGAGCTCGATCATCCTGGTGCGGCACCGCAGGTTGACCGTGTCCACCTCCCGCAAGAACCCCAGCGCCTCGCCCGCGCCCAGTTCGGCGGCGCGGGCCAGGAACGCCCGGATGTCCTTGGGCAGGCAGCCACCACCGAACCCGAGCCCGGGCCGCAGGAACGCGGGGCCGATACGTGGGTCAGCGCCGAGGATGTCCGACAAGACAGTGACATCCCCCCCGGCGGCCTCGCACACCTCCCCCATCGCGTTGATGAAAGAGATCTTGGTGGCCAGGAACGCGTTCGCCGCCGACTTCGCCAGCTCGGCCGTGGCCAGGTCGGTGACGAAAAGCCGGGCGCCTTCGGCGAGCAGCCGGTCGTACACGGCCCGCAGAATCCGCTCCGCGTGCGCCGAGGCGACCCCGGCGACTATCCGGTCCGGGGCAAGAGTGTCGGCCACGGCGTTCCCCTCCCGCAGGAACTCCGGGTTCCACGCGAGTTCCACGTCCGCCCCCGCGGGCGCGAGGCGCGCCAGTTCCCCGGCCAGCCGCGCCGCAGTCCCCGCAGGCACGGTGGACTTGCCGACGACCACGCACGGCCGCTCCAGCAACGGGGCCAGGGTGGTGACGCAGCGGTTCAGCTGGGACAGGTCCGCCCGCTGGCGGCCGCGCAGCTGGGGGGTGCCAACACAGATGAAGTGCACCTCACCGTGCTCGGCGCCGTGCCGGTAGGACGTGGTGAACGCCAGCCGCCCCGAATTCAGGCCGTCACGCAGCAGGTCCGAGAGGCCCGGTTCGTGGATGGGCACACGCCCAGCGTTCAGCAAGCTGACCCGGCCAGGGTCGGTGTCCACGCCGAGCACATCGTGCCCAAGGTGAGCCATGCACGCGGCGTGCGTGAGGCCCAGGTACCCGGCGCCGAGCACGGTAAGGCGCGCGGTCATGAGGGATGTCCTTTCATGTATGCTGCCGCGCCGGTTCGGAGCGCAGCCACCGCCGCCGGGTCGCCACTGATACGCCAGTCCCGCTGCGTGACAGCGTCAAACCAGACGAGTCCAAGCAGCCCGTAGGCGTGCACCCCGGCGAACAGATCGGCGATCTTGGCTGGTTTGCCCGCGGCAGGCGCGACGCCGGTCTCGGCGATGAGCACGGGGTCACTGGTGAGGGCGCGGGTTGCGGTGATGGTCGGGCCGAACAGGGTGCCGAACGTCTGGGACGGCCGGTAGTAATAGCCGTCCAGACCCACCCACGTGACGTAGGCATCACCCGGCCACCACGGTGCGATGGCGGCGACATGGCTGGGCCAGTTGGTGACGTTCACGGTCCACAACCAGCTCACGTTGCTAGCGCCCGCCGCGTGGAACAGCATGACAATGTGCCGCCAGGCCGCCACGAACGCCGCCGGGGAGGCGTGCGTGAAGCCCCATGAGTACCAGGACGCGTTCATCTCATGCCCGAAACTCAGGATGACCCGCCGGCCAGCGGAGCAGACGGCGACCGCGTAGCTGCGCAGGTACGTGTCGTAGGTTCCGGTGGCGATCGCCGCGAGGTCGATGCCCGTGGGATTGATCTGCACCAGCGTCACAGCGCCGTGCCGGGCGGCATCCGCCGCGAATTCGGCGTGGAACGGCTCATACCAGCCGCTGTAGTAGACATCCAGGTTCGGCCGCACGCCGGAAGCGGAGCTGAAATCAGCGACCGGGGTGTACGACTCCGGCACGCCTGGCTCGAAGAGGCCAAGCTCCGATATCTTCCCGTCGGCCATCGGTGACGTGACGGCGCACGCGGCCAGCGCCATCAACAGCGCAACTGCCGGCGCTACTGGGCGGACTCTCATCCCGGCTCACCCGCCATGACGCGGCTGCGGGTCGCCAGGGGCGAGCCAGCCTCCTCGCGCTCCTCCCCGCGCTCCTCCCCGCGCTGCCGCACGCCCTTGCCTCGGGTCATCAGCGGCATGAGCATGTACAACTGCAAAGCGCCCAGCGCGAACGTCGCCCAGTACGGCCGCCACCCGAATTCGTGCACCCGCAGCGCTATCGACGACCACAGGACCACCTGCTCGACCACGATCCACGTGCGCAGGATGCGGCTCACCATCCTGGGGACCAGATCCTTGCCTCCGGACGCACCGGTCGGCACCCAATCCGCGACCCGACCACGGATCGCGAACCAGATCGCATACAGGTGACAGCACGAATTTATGAGGCAGACCCGGTAGATGGTGAGCCGCCAGCCGCTGGTCAGCATCGGGAAGGCGAACAGGGCCGCCGCGAGGGCGGGCAGCATCGCTATGTAGTTGTGCGGGTAGACCCCCCGCGGATAGAACCACATCATGGTCAGCGTCGGGAACGGTCCGGTGAGCAGCAGGGCCGCCGACGACATGTAGTACAGGAACGCGGCCCAGAATGCGGCCCGCTGCTTCCAGGTGAATGGCGCCTCCTGGAAGTGCTTCTCGACCATCAGCAGCATCGACGAACGGCACCAGCGGGTCTGCTGGTTGGCCAGCGACGCGAAGTCGGACGGCGCGACACCCTTGGCCAGGCAGAGCGGCACGTACCGGGTCTCGTAGCCAGCCCACCACAGTTTTACGCCCGAGTGGACGTCCTCGCCTATCGGCACCCGCGCGAAGCCACCGGCCGCCTCCACCGCGCTACGCCGGTAGACGAGATTCGTCCCGGCGCAGATCGCCGCCTTGTAACGGTCCCGAGCCGGCTGGATGAACCGGAAGAAGATTTCCTGGAGAGCTCCGGCGTAACGCTGGATGTAGGAGAACGACCGGTCGCGCGTGTCGAAGAACTGGGCGGTCTGGACGATGCCGACCTGCGGGTCCGCGAAGTATGGCATCGTTTCATACAGGAAATCGCGGCGCACCGCGAAATCGGCATCGAGCACAACGATGAACTCACCGCTGCTCAGGTCGAACCCGTTGATGAGGTTCCCCGCCTTCTTGAACTCGCCCCGATTGGCGCGCACGACGTAGCGGTAGCCGTACTGATCGGCCAGGCTGCGCACCTCCTCGCGCGCCGAGTCGTCGAGCACGTACACGGTCATAGCTGCCCGCCACCGCATGAGGCTCACGTGCTTGAACGTGTTGTCCAGCACCTCCAATGGCTCGCCACAGCTGGGCAGGAACACGTCAACTGTTTCGCCGGCGGGCTGGTATTCAAGGGTGGCCGTGAGGTGCCCCGCCAGGGTCAGCCTCGGCTTGCCGATACGCAGCCAGAAATTGACCACGGCTGGCGGCACCATGATCGCCAGCAGCAGCCACATCACCGGCTCGATCGCCCACGCCCGGGCGGCTACGCGCACGTACCCGTACAGAACCCCGCCGGAAGCGATAAGTATCCACCCGAACACCCAGGGACGGTGCTTGCCGAAGTACTGGTACTTTTCACGCCGAGTAGGCGGCGACGGCAGATACAGCTTGCCGCGATCAGCCTGCGACATGGTGCTTCCTCTCCGAATGTCCGGACGGCCGCGTGCACTTCCAGACTCTGAAAGTCAACCGCACATACAGCTGGACATATGGCTCATTGAGAATTTCTCGGCAATTACCGGATGTCTGCGCTGCCTGGGTAATAACACGATCCACCGCCGGATGCCCGCCCGCATAGTCAAGCACCACGAAGCGGAAATAACCGTGCCGGATAGCATCCGCAAACGATGCGGGCATGCCGATTCGCCTATGGGTCCGAGGGTCAACGTAGGTAAACAAATAGGTAGTGCTGAGCTGGCGGAATGACACGTCATTTCCCAGATAGTAAGGAATGACGGAAAACTCGTCGCCCTCGGCCAGGACTCGCCCGTTGCTGTGCTTGAGCACCGGGCGTATGGCGCTGATTAATGATGCCGCGTTGGGCCACACTCGATAAAGGCTGGCGGCCTGGCCGACTGCGCTGAATGCCGTGCAGGCGACGATCGGCAAGGCGAGAACGGGGGCCCAACCGGTCCCCCTGTTCATCCGGCTAATACGGGCCATCGCATATCCGGCGGCAATGACAGCGAACCACGCGCCGAAGTCCACATGCTTTTGGAGGCTGACAATCGTATGCACCCGGACCTGCTCGGCGGGCACCAGCAGATCCGTCAGGGCGAGTGTGGCTATTAGCGTTCTCACGATGCGGCCGTCCTGCCGCGCCAGTATTATCCCGAGCGCAGAAAGGACTATGACGAGAGAAGTCCATACGTACGAACGTTCAAGGATCACGGAGGTGGGCGAAGAAGCCGCCGGGCGGTTCAGGGTTGTCGATGTTATGCCATGCCAGTAGGCCGATCCGCCCACTGCGAGCCCGCCCGCGAGCAATGTGAGCAGCGCCCCGGACATAATCAGCCCGGCGGTCAGGCTGGCTCTCCAGCCACGAAGCCGCCGGCCCGCCAGGATCACGACAATAAGCACGACCGGGTCAAATAGCGTGGCCGCGTACTTGGTCGCATCGGCGAGAGCCAGAGCACTTGCTGCCGCGATGAGCAGCGTCATCTGCGGTCGAGGGCCAGGCGAGATCGAACGTACCGCGAGCCAGGTCGCCAGCGCTATCAGCATGAGCGCCATAGGGTCATAGGTCGCGAATGCTCCCAGGAACTGGGTATTGGCGAGCGTTGCGAACAGAGCGGCAGCGAACAGAGCCGCGCGCTTGCCGAACAACCTCGACGTCGTACCCCACAGCAACGTGGTGGCGGTGAGCATGAATATGAGCGACAAGGATCTCGCGGCCGCAAGTCCGCCGACGGCGCCTGCCAGCGCGGCGAGCGGCGGATAGATGACTGGTGTTCCTGAGAACCAGGTGGCAAAGACCGGGGTTGGCGCTCCATGCAACCAGTGCGCCCATTCCAGCCGTCCCGCCCATAGATACAGCGCCTCATCTTGGAAAGCCGTGTTTGACCACACCAATCGCAGCGAAAGCGCGGCCTGGACGGTCACGATCACGAGCAGTGGCCACGGCAGGGTTCTCACTCGGGCCAGATCATGAGGCCGCCTGGCGGCGTCGCTGGGATGATCTCTTGCCGGGGCCGGCCGATCGGCAACCGGCATGGCCCGGGTGGGTGTGGGGTCGACGGCGAGCGCGGTCAAGCCGTTAAACCCGGCTTGCTGTTCTACCGGCATCCCGCGCCAGGGTCGCCTGATGGCAGGATTTTGGGCGCTATCGTAGCTGGTCAGGGTTTCCCCCCAGGTCGCATAAGGTCAGGCTGAAGGCGCGACTCGCATGACCGTTCGGAACGGTGCCGGGAAGGCGCGGTCGAGCTGGTTTTAGCTGGGTGTGTCCCGCAAAGGAGCCTGGGGCTACTGACCTCCGGCAATGATCTGGTTACATCGGCCTTACCGGTACGCGGAGCGGCCCCCAATAGGTGCGGGATTTGATCCTGCTGGGGGCGCCATGCCAGCCGGTGGAAGTAACTTCGCTGAATACTTCGGCGAGCACTTCCGGCTGGCTTCTGCGGTCCAGTGTATGCCGTCGGCGGGAAATTGAGTGAGTGAAACGCAGAATTGAGGAGCACAAAATGAGAAAGTAGCTTTGGCTTTTGGGGAGTTATTTCGGAATCAGCCCGCTCATCTTCTCTTTTGCGGCATGTTATGGCCGTTAACACGCCGAGGCGGACATAGACCTTGACGGGGTTCACCTTCGGGGCTCAGACCAGCGAGGATTCGCTGACCGCCGCGCAACGCTCGATCGCCGCGAGCATCCTCCCGTGCTCGGCGTTCAGGCTGCCGCGGTGCGGGGCGGTCAGCCGCACGGCGCGAACCAGCGCACGGTGCGGTACGGCCTTCAGGGTGGCGTCGAGCAGCGTCCACGACAGTTCGTCGAGCGCCGCCCGTACCCGCGCGGGCTCCTGTGTTCGCGCGCAGACATCGCCTAGGGCCAGCATCCGCTCGTCCAGCCCGGGGTCGGCTGCGACCTCCAGCGGGAAGGCGTCGGCGGCCGGGCACGACGACCGCTCGGCGCGGGCCGCCTCAAAGGCACTGAGCAGCGGGCTGATATCGCCCGCGGTCAGCGGGTCATACAGCCCGGGAAACGGCGCGGCCTCGTAACCGCGGTCATAGCCGCTGAAATAGACCGGCGTGGCCGACCTGGTCCGCACCAGGACGCCAAGCGCCACATCGAGCAGGCTCACCGGCCAGCCGAGGTCGGTGATGGCGTGCACCTGCAGTGCGCCGGGGCGCGCGCCGAGCCCGGCTCCCAGCAGCAACTGGGCCGACTCGAGCCCCGACTGGGCGTAGAACGCGATGTCGGCGCTGTGCAGGCGGATCACCCCGCCCTCGCACCAGTCCAGCAGCCTGGCATGGATGATCGAGTTGTCGACCACGTGCGTGTACCTCGCGGCCGAGTAACTCGCCCCGCCGCGCGCCGCGGCCTGCGATAGCAGCCACTCGGCGACCCGTTTGGACGCCGTGTACACGTCCGGGGAGTAGGGACGCAGCGCCTTGCCGGTCGAAGCACAGACGACCTGCGGAACATCGAACTCGGCGGCGACGTCGATCACGTTACGGGTGCCGAGCACGTTCGTGGTCACGGTGCGGTGCACCTCGTGTTCGGCCAGACCTGGATTGCGCTGCGCGGCCACATGGAAGACGACATCGGGCTTGACGCCACCGAACACGGACGAGAGCCGGCTCCGGTCCCGGACATCGGCCCGGGCGTATTCAACCTGCGGAAGCCGCGGCCCCTTGGTGGATCCGCGGCTCACGCTGACCAGCCGGGCCGGGCCGAAGCCCGCCAGCTGGGTCAGCAACGCCGACCCGATGCATCCCGTTCCGCCGGTGACCAGCATTCTCTTGCCGTGCAACCAGGCCGCTAGCTCGGCGCCCGGCAGGCCGATGCTCCGCTGGCCTATCGCGAGGAAGCGGCCGTACTCCCGCTGCGCGTCGGGCTTGCTCGCGACGAGTGCCCGCGTCAGGTCGCGCAGGGACCGCAACTCCACACGGTCCAGGTGCTGCCTGCCCGCTGGTACCGCGTTACGCATCCTCACGATGATCTCGGGGGCGGTCGGCACCGCATGGACCTCCATTAGCTTCATAAACCATTGCCGCGAACGTGCGGCATCCATGGCGGACAGCGGGTTGGCACAGCATGTCAGAAGCGGATGACCATATGCATCCGCTACAGAGATTTATCGGCTGTGCTTTCTCTCAGGGCCCTGCATGGAGGGGCCTTAATAGACCGTTTCGCTCATCAGTGCCGCTATATTCGCACGGCGGAGCAGAATTAGGTGAATACCCACAAGCTATCTTTCTAGCCACTAATTCTGTAATGCACCATATTCTCGGCCAGGATGTGCGGGGGCGGCAGGACACGTGGGCGGGCCGACGGATGTGCGGATGCGGCACGGGTGGGCGGGCCGACGGCCAGGGCGTCTGAGTGGGCTTCCACCTGGGCCGCGACGAGCTGCCTGGACCGCGACGGGCTGCCTGGCCCACGGGTCGAGGACCTGACGGCCGTATCCGGTTCATTGCTTCGCCCTGGCCCACAAGTCGAGGACCTGACGGCCGTATCCGGTTCATTGCTTCGCCGTCGCGACATGGACCGGTGACCCCAGCGGGCTACTAACCGCACCGAGCCCGAGCGAACGCGCGCACGCGGCCCGGCCGCGCTGATCGCGCCTTTCTGCTGGCCACTTCCGCTGCTGCCCTTTCGGCCGCCTGCGGGCCCGGAGAGGGCTAGCGGGCCGGAAGGCCCGGGCTGGATGGCCCCGGCCGTAAAGACGGGGCTGAATTGTCCGGGTCGAATTGCCCGGGAAAATTTCCGGTCAAATCCAGGGATTCTGCCTCTGGGGACCACACCGCAAATTACAGAGAGTGGTGATTACGTAACGGATTGAATGTGAAAGCAGGAAGCGTCATGGCATTCGGGAGAAAGCACAACAACACCAGACCGGACAGCACCGCACCGGCGCGGCCCACACCTTCAACGTTCGGCGGCGGGCCGTCTGCCCGCCACCGCAACCGGCGCGCCGCCGCGGTCATAGCCACTGCTGTCGCCGCCGGCGGGGCTTTGGCGCTCACCGTGACCTTCGCAGGCGCGGCCTCAGCGAGCACCACGCACGCTGCCGTCCCGGGCAAGGCTGGCGCCAAAGCCGGCGCGGCCGGGACCAGTTCCGGCCTGCCCTGGCCCAGCGGCGCCTATCTACCGGACAACACCCCGGCCGCGGCCGCCGCCTTCGCCGCCTGGCGTGGTCACCCGCTGGACGTCGTGACTGCCTGGGGGAACCGGGGAACCTGGCAGGACATCGTGGATCCGGGCTTTTTGTACCAGCGCTTCCGCGGATCGCCATACACCATGGCCTTCGGCGTGGCGATGCTGCCCGAGAAGGTTTCCGGGGTCTCTCTCCAGGCGTGCGCGGACGGCACGTACAACACATACTGGCGCCAGTTCGGCAGCGTGATCACGTCTTACGGCCTGGGTGACTCGATCATCAGGCTGGGCTGGGAATTCAACGGCGGCTGGTACTTCTGGAAGGCCACCCAGCCGGCCACATGGGCCGCATGCTGGCGGCAGATCGTCACCTCGGCGCGGTCCACCGCCCCGGGCCTCCAGTGGAACTGGAACGTCAACCGCGGGGTCACCTCGGGGCTGGCAGATCCCGCACAGGCGTATCCAGGAAACGCGTACGTGAACATGATCGGGGTCGACAGCTACGACATGTGGCCATCGGCGAGCACGGCCGCGGGCTGGCAGGCACAGCTCGACGGCGTCCAGGGGCTGAAATACTGGCTCGCGTTCGCGGAAACGCACGGCAAGCCGTTCTCAGTGCCAGAGTGGGGAAACGTCACCACCGGATCCTCGGCCGGGGGGGACAGCCCGCAGTACGTGCAGGACATGAGGGGATTCTTCGAAGCGAACGCCTCCCACCTGGCCTACGAGTCCACCTTCCAGGGCACCACCGTGGGCGGGAGCTACGGCATCGGCACCCCCGTGCCTAACGCCGCCGCGGCCTACCGGGCAGGGTTCTGACCCGCCGGACTCGACCAGGTCGCAGCGGTCCATCGCCGAGCAGCGAACGCCGGGAACTGCGTTCGCTCCTCGGCGTTACCCGGTTACCCGGCCGCCGCACGCCAGAGCCATCTGGTCGGTAGGCACCACGTCTTTTCTTACTCTCAGTAATATTCCGCTCACGCCATGTACGCTTCGGCTCTATGTCGAAACTCTTAGTAAGCAATGACGACAGTGAGTCGCCGCAGATGTTTCCTTGTGCGGCTAGCACCGAACATGTACGGATTACGCCTCCGGCTTCCGGCCGCATGCACCACGCCCGCGGCCGCAGGCGGCTCGCCGCTGCGGTCAGCGTCGTCACGGCTGTCGGCGCCAGCGGGGCCTTGGCGCTCAGCGTGGCCTTCGCGGGAGCAGCCTCAGCGAGCATGCACGCCGCCCCGCAGGCCGGCGTAGCCGCCGCGGCCGGGCCCCGCTCCGGCCTGCCCTGGGCCAGCGGGGCCTACGTGGCTACCGCCACCCCGGCGGCAGCGCGCGCCTTCGGCGCCTGGCGCCATCGCTCTTTGGACGTGGTTGAGGACTACTCAGCCAGGGCAACCTGGCGGGACATCGTGGATCCGTGGTGGATGTACCAGCGCTGGCGCGGAACGCCGTATACCAAAGTCTTCGGGGTGGCCATACTGCCAGAGCATGTTCGGGGTGTCTCCCTCCGAGCGTGCGCGCACGGCGCATACAACTCACACTGGCGCCGCTTCGGCAGCGTGATCTCGTCCTACGGGCTCGGCCACTCGATCATCCGGCTGGGCTGGGAATTCAACGGCGGCTGGTACATCTGGAAGGCCACCCAGCCGGCCACCTGGGCGGCATGCTGGCGGCAGATCGTCACCGCGGCCCGCACCACGGCACCGGGGCTGCAGTGGGACTGGAACGTCAACCGCGGGGTCGCCTCCGCGCTGCCGAATCCCATCCAGGCGTACCCCGGTAACCGCTACGTCAGCATGGTCGGGATCGACACCTACGACTGGTGGCCATCCGCGAGGACCGCCGCAGGCTGGCAGAAGCAGCTCAACGGCGCCCAGGGCCTGAACTACTGGCTGACGTTCGCGAAAGCGCACGGCAAGCGGCTGTCGGTGCCAGAGTGGGGAAGCATCCGTTCCCGCCCCACCGCCGGCGGGGACGACGCGCGGTACGTGCATGACATGAGGGCATTCTTCGCCAGGAACGCCAGCCACCTGGCCTTCGAGGCCAACTTCCAGGGCGTACGGGGGCCGACCGACGGTCGTTACGGCCCCGGCACCGCGGTGCCGCACGCCTCGGCGGCCTACCGGGCTGAATTCTGAAGGGTGACCACCAGAGCTCCCCAGGTGCAGGCAGCGCCGCCGTCCCCGACCATACTCATTCGCCGACGGGGTCGCGGGTTCCGCGCACCATGAGGATTACTGTCCCGGCCGCGAATACCAGGCCCGCGCAGATCGCGGCGCCAACGTCGTGCGGCGGCCGGGCCGGCCAGATCCATGGCGTGGTCAGAGCCGGGCCGTGCCAGTCCGTGTACAGCCCGTACGCGGCGACCACCATATAGGCGGTTGGGCCGACCCAGGCCCGCGCGCCGCCGAGCGCGGCGGCACACAAGAGGCCTATGCCGGTCAGCCCGGCGACGTTGCGCAGCACGTCCAGGGAGCCACCGGCCAGGTGCGCACCAGTTCCCGCGGCGGCCAGCGCGCCGACTGCCGCCGCGGTCAGCACCAGCGCGACACCCAG
>Ga0209180_10000853_pt1 | contig 14764 bp, 10 predicted proteins | sample CZO8metaG_3_FD_188355 | JGI IMG/M metagenome (GOLD analysis project Ga0209180, IMG submission 188355) | Vadose zone soil microbial communities from the Eel River Critical Zone Observatory, Northern California, USA - CZOApr15con2H2.8 metaG... | ecosystem: Environmental > Terrestrial > Soil >...
TCTGCCACAGTGTTCGATGGGTTGAAACCGTTGGAGGCCGTGCGGTGAAGTTGGTTGACAAAGAGACCCGGCGGGCATACCGTTTGACCCGTGCCCGCTCCACGCGGCACACTGATTTCGCCTATTGGCCCGCTCCAACCGTTGCGGGCCTTTTTGTTTTTCTGTCTTGTGTCCGGATTTGGATCAGACCGACGAAACAACGGTAACCAGGCAGCGGTCTGTTTACTCCCCGTTCCCCCCGGGGATCAAAGCTCTGACGTACTGCTTAAGTTCTTCAATCTGTTCGGATGTCGCCAGATCACTCGACGAGGATTTTGACTCAAGCCATTCGAGCGCGGCTTTCGGGCTAAGTTTCTTAAGTTCAAGAGGGGGATATGGCGGCTTGGCTGCAGCGTCGGCGTTCCGTGAAGATCCTTGGTTGTCGGTTGGCTTCAAACTCATTATTTCCCTGGCGACCTACTGAAAGAACGAAGCTTTTTTCACCGGCGCATCCCAGTCCCGGTCGGGATCATGTAGAAAGGCGAAGGGGCAAACTCTGAACCACTTCGACCTAGACTATAAAACGACAATGCTCAGCGGAACCCTTCACCAAACAAAGGATTTATGGGCCTCTCCAGACGCAATAGCCTAGTGCAACATCGAGCGCAGATCGGCTTCTGTCAGGTGACGCCGGCAATTGGCCTGCCGTCCACTAGCAACGGAGAATCATGGAGTTCCATGGGTTCACTCGGGTTGGCGCGCCGGCATTTCGGCAGCACTGCCGAAGGGCGGGCACGAGCGGCATACGTAGGTACCTGATTCCGTTTGACTGTGAGCCTCTCTGTTTCTTATTACCGCTGTGCCTTTGGAACCGGGCCGACTTCCCAGTTTGCTCCCCTCGCCTTTGTATCGAGTATCCCGCTATACTCTTCGTGCCTGAGAGGAGCAATGAATAAACTATAAGAAAGCCGTCAAAGAAAGTGACGGTCAGATCAAGCAGCTTGAGGAAGCACGGCGAGTGACTGGTTGGTCTGAAGGGAGGCAGCCGCAAGAGTGCTAGGAAGATGAGTGCAGCCCGTCGGAGACGCATCGCAGCGGCTCAACGTGCAAGATGAGCAATAATCAGGAAAACGAGAACGATTGAATCGTCGGCGCTAATCGACGGATTTCAGCGTTTCGAGTTCTCTGCGGATTTCTTCCAGCCGATTCCTGTCTGCGTTCATGCTCGGCCATCGCTTCACGGAGTGGCGCTCTCCCTGCTTCCAATTAAGGTTGTTGGCGAAATGGATTGAGTCCACTTCTTCTCTCAAGATTGCAAATCGTGCGCTGGTTGAGGCATCGGGTGGCATATATGGCCTGCTTCCGAAATCGGCTAAAACTCCCTGAGACTTGAGCGACGTGTTATTCGCTGCTGCCCCTCATTGGTAACCGGCACTCGAATGTTCCAATTCCACACGCGCATCCTCTTCGGTAGCGTGATCCGAGGTGCGAGCGCGCGTCACGCAGAACCAAGTATTGGACTGGATCTCTTAGGTACCTAGTACGGCACGGTTTCTTTTATGCGTCGTCCGAGTGCATGACGACGTGCGACGTATGATGGTGGGTTGAGAGTCGAGTCGCTACGTCTTTAGAAGAGGATCGATGTATGGCATCGCTGAAACTTCTTGTTGTGGAAGATCACATCCCGAGCTTGGAATTGATGGCCGAGGTTTTCACATCTCTTGAGGCCGAAGTCTGGCCGTTGAGTGACAGTCGGGAGGCAGCCAACCTGATTGATAAGGAAAAGTTTGATGGAATCTTCCTCGACTTGGAAATGCCAGACATGAGTGGTTTTGAACTCGCTCGAAAGATACGCAAGTCATCTTGGAATAAAGCCACTCCAATTGTCATCGTGACCGGGCGGGATGAACAACAAACCATGCGAGAAGCATTTGCCATCGGAGCAACGTTCTTCCTTCAGAAGCCCGTGGACAGACAAAGGCTAAGCGTCTTGTTCCGGACTGTTCGTGGCGGAATGTTGGATAACCGACGGCGGTCCGTCCGGGTTCCAATTCAGACAGAAGTGATTTGCGAAGTGGGCTCTAGAACGGTGCGCGGAGTGACCTGGAACCTTAGTCAAGGTGGGATTCAGGTGGAAGCGGGTGATTTGCAGCCAGGGGATGCGGTCCGACTGTCATTCCGCTTACCCGTTTCCGGCATCCCCATCAATGCGGCCGGCACCGTGGTCTGGGCAAATGATAGGCGGCAGGGAATCCAATTCACTCCGATGAGTACACAGAATGAACAGTCGATCCGAGACTTCATAGCGGCGGCAGAAAAATAGGTGCCGGGATGGTACTCAAAGTCCAGACCTGCGATTTCCATTACTCGCTATTACCAGCCGCGCGTGCCTTCCCGTCCGCCGGACCTTCGTGCAATTGATTCGGAGCGTTTCGATCATCTCGCTGAGTCAACAGCCGGTCGAGTTCCTGCGTAAGGGAACGTGAATTTACTGGTTTTGACAGGTATCCATCAAATTGTGCACCGAGAATTTTTTCTCGGTCGTCCCGCATCGCATACGCAGTGACCGCTACTACAGGTAGTTTGGCCAGGTGAGGATTCTCCCGGATTTTGCGCACGACCGCAAATCCGTCCAGTACCGGCATGCCGATGTCCAGCAGCAGAAGGTCCGGTTGAGTCTGTTCAATCATTTGGAGTGCCTCTTGGCCGTCGCACGCTTCAAACACTGTGTATCCACGAATCTCGAGCAACTCGCGCAGCAGTTCCCGGTTAACGGCATTGTCTTCGGCAATGAGGACTTTGGTCACAGCTGTTGCCCCGCAGCCTTTGCCCTTCTGCCCTGGATCACGCGATTGATTTCGTCAACCAGTTGGTGTTGCCAGGAACCGCCTTTCAGGAAGAACGCCTGGGTCTCTCTCCCCAGAATCGCAAGGTCTTGCTCTGTGAGTGTCTTCGCGGTCATTACGAAAATGGGCAGTTCTCTCAGCGTGGCCTGCTGCCGGATGTGGCTAATCACCTGGAAGCCATCCATGCCGGGCATGAGTAAATCAAGCAGGACTGCGCTGACGATCTTCGAGGAGAGCACCTCGAGGGCTCTTGCCCCGCTTTGCACACTTTGGGTCTCGTATCCAGCGGACCTGAGAGTATCCTCCAGGAGTTCCAGAGTCTTGGGATCATCATCAACCAGCAAGATCACTGAGTCATCGTCGGCCCGCGGCGAGACATGCTTGTGCATGGTTTCCAGTAATTGTGCCTTGCGGATTGGCTTGATCAGGTAATCCGTAGCGCCCAAAGCGAAGCCCACGTTCGTCTTATCTACGATCGAGAGAACGATGACGGGCATTGTGGCTGTCTCTGCCTGCTTCCGCAGCGTGACCAGCGTCTCAAGACCATCGCCCTTTTCCATCAGGACGTCCAGAGTAACGGCGTCCGGCCGAAGTTGCTTGACCTTCTCGAGTGCTTCCGCTCCCGATTCAGCCATTGCAATCCTGTACTCCGAACTCAGATAGCTCGCCAGCAGTTCGCGCGACGACAGTTCGTCATCGACAATAAGGACCAGCGGTTTGCATGCATCTCGTTTGACGGCGCCGCCTGAAACCAATGGCGACTTAGCCGTGGAAACTGTAGTCGTTGTCTCCGATCCGGCCGGCAGAGTAAACGTGAACCGACTGCCTTTTCCTACCGCGCTTTCCAGGGAAATAGTTCCTGCTTGCTGTTCCACCAGGCGCTTCGTAATGGCGAGTCCTAATCCGGTGCCTTCATGGGAAGGTGCCGCCCCAGCTTCCAGCTGACGAAATTCTTCGAAAACCGCGGCTTGATCCTCAGGTCGAATGCCTATTCCTGTGTCCTTTACGGATATGCTGGCAAGATTCCCGACCTCATGGTAATCAATCTCGATTTGGCCGCCTTTTGGGGTGAACTTCACAGCATTGCTGAGCAGGTTGTACAAGATCTGCTTGAAACGCACACGATCCGCATACACCGACAGGCCGGTTGTACCTTTCTGCTCGACATTGATGTTTTTTGCCATTGCGAGCGGACGAATGGTAGATAGAACTTCCGGCAAGGCCTCCGCAATCTGAAAATTTTCACGGCGAAGTTCGAGTTGCCCGGCCTCGATCTTGGACAGATCCAGAATGTCGTTGATCAGCTGCAGCAGGTGATGAGCACCGTCTCGCACATGTCCGACAAAACGCCCTTGCTTATCGGTGAGTGGCCCAGCCGTCTTCTCCGCAAGAAGATCAGAAAAACCGATGATTGCATTCAGCGGCGTCCGGAGTTCGTGGCTCATACTCGCAAGGAACTGGCTTTTTAATTTGGTGGCGCGTTCCACTTCGCGGTTCTTTTGTTCCAACTCTTTATTCGCCTCGCCGAGCTGTGTAGTACGCTCCTGGACCCGTTGCTCCAACTTGTCGTGGGCTTGCTGCAAGGCGCCATCACGCTGTTGAATCTGACCCAGCATCTCGTTGAACGCCTCGATCAAGGTGGATACTTCGTCATGATTGCCGGTTGTGGCCGCCCGGACCGAGTAATTCTTCTCGTGCGAGACGACGCGCACAGTTTGCGCCAACTGCACCACCGGTTCGGAGATAATGCGCTGGGACACTCTTGAGATCAGCAAAGCGACCACTAGCGAGATCATCAATACGGAGGCAGTGATGAATGCGTAGCTCTTTAACCGATCATTGATTGCCCGCAGATCAGACTGGATATACACGAAGCCGGTCGGCTTCCCCTGAAAGATGATGGAATCCACCAGGGAAATCTGCCCGCCACTGACCCAGTTCGCCTGGGTTTGACCCGCCGGAAGAGCTGGTAGCGGCAGAGTCTTTCCGTTGCCATCAAGCCAGTAACCCGCGAAGGGCTGGCCGTCCGTCGTGTAAATTGCAGCGTATACGATGTGAGGAGAAGCCTTAAGGGCTGACAACGTGTTCTCCGCTGCATGAGGGTCGTTAAACACCAGCGCGGAAACAGTATTGGATCCGATGATCTGCGCCTGGGTGGACAAATTGCGCACAATGCCGACTCGGAAGGTATACAGGTCATAGGCAAAGAAGGCCGCACAGGCGAGCAGCAAGGCAACCCCGCTCACCAGCATGTTTATCCAGGTGAGTTTCTTGGAGATCGAATAGTGCTGCATTTTGAGCATGGGTTCAATCTCGGCCCGGAGAATTTCTTCTTACAGCGGTCGCCACCCTCAGCAGATCGGAACTAAGTGTCAGGCCAGCATGTTGGGTGGCGATGAGGTTGACCTCGAAGCGGACTCGGTTTCCTTCCAGGACAAACTGGATCATGCCACCACGCTGTGCAAACTGAGGCATGTCACTGACGGTTAGAACCGCCGCTTTGTCCAAGCCTTCCACGATTTTGTTGAGCCGGCCGGCCTCCGCGGCGCTCAGGAAAAGAATCTGACAGTTAACGGACTCCTCTGGAGTCGAGATTCGCTTGGTGACCACATTCCTGCCGGCAATGGTTTCGCCAGCCATCGTTGCATCGAGAGTTGAGCCGAAGGGATCCTGGCCAAGGACACAGACCGTAAAAGGCCCACCCTTGGCTGTCGCAACTCGGGGCCATTCGACAAACCGGCCAAAATTGTAGAGATACGCGGCTTTCACTTGATAGTCGCTAGGCTTCGGACGTTGAGCCCACGAGCAAGGGAAGCCAGCCAGTGCCCAGGCCAGGACCAGGATCGTGAGGCGAACGCGGAAGGCAGGAGTACGCCTGGCTTTGCGGCCTGGATAGAGGCGACGAACTGATTCTGTGTCCTGAACGGGGTCCATGAAGATCAATCCGCCGTGCTCTGCCAGGTTATCTTCGCGTAGACGCTTCGCCTCATCCCGACCAGAGAGCCCGGATCTCCGCCAAACTCCGCGTGATGAGGTTGAAACAGGTTCTGTCCTACGACGGACAATTCCACGGAGTGACTAGTGCGCCAACTGAATCGCACATCTGCTGTTGCGTAGGCTCCCACACGCTGGGCTGGTAGGGCGCTCACATATCGAAAGGTCTGATCAAACTCCAGTTTCTTAGGCAAATCGAAAGAAGACTGGACCATTATTTGGTGATGGGGACTTGAGCCCTCCGTCGAACCCGCGGTTGTGGTATCCACGCTCCCGCTGTGTTTCTTCAGGTCCATATAGAGATATGAGTAAGAACCCCTCAAACGCCACCAACCGTTGGGGGTCCAATCCGGCGCGATCTCGAACCCAGACGTCTTGCCTAACAGGCCGTTGCGAAAAAAGAACGGGACGACGGTATGGGGCGGAGGCGGCGAGTTTTCCGAATATGGCGTGCCCGGCTCAATACTCAGAAGATGATCGTAGTTGTTATAGAACGCTGCGAAGTCTATGTAGAGTCTCGGCTTCACTAGACTCCGGTATCCGACTTCATAGCCAATCAAGTTTTCCGAGGAGAATTTTCTGTCACCGCTAATGCGGTAAAAGGTCAGCGGATCGGGCACGAACAGTCCAGTGAGCTGGAGATCTTCTTCCACGCGGGAGGGGGTGCGCACAGCGCGAGTAATGGCCGCCCAGACAGCTTGCTGGGGATCCGGCGTCCACAGGACTCGCGCGCCCGGCTCGACCTCAAAGCCCGAATAACTGTTATGCAGGAACTTCGACCCGAAAGTTAGCGAAAGCTTATTCGGAACAACCGCGACTTCGTCCTGGACGAACGCGCTGTAGAGCTTGTCCGTGAAGTGATTCGGCATGAACGCCAAGGTGGGGACAACCTGGGTAGTATTTCCCGAACTCAGCCGAACTCCGGCCCCCCACAGAAAGTCCTGCCGGAACGGCAGGGCGAAACGATGGACGAAATCAATATCAAAGGTATCGCGAGACTCGGCGAAGTTGGCCTGTTTCCGATTTGTGCGATCGTAATACGTTTGCAGCTGAATGTCGGATCCTTCGCCCAACACCCGCTTCCAACGGCCTAGCAGATTACCACCGCCAAGCTCGACATTCTGCTCCACATTCGCCATATACGGTGGAGAATAACTGTTAATGCCCACCCGCTGTCCTGCATCACCGTTATAGAGATCGCCTTGAAGCGTCAGGGTGTCATGGTTGTGCCGATCCCAGTCGGCTCGGAAGCCGACCTGGCCCATCCGCCAGTCATCGAATTGATGGCGATCTGGGTGAAACTCGGGGCCTCGAATGAAGGTCTTCCCGTAGATCCGGTAATTGAAGCTCTCGTTGTTTCCCGCACCATACCGGAAATTGGCGAAGCCTTGGTCGAGGTTTCCACCGCCGGTGGACACGAGCATTCCACGAGTGTCCTTGGCGTTCTTGGTGATGATATTGATCACTCCGTTGACGGCATTTGCACCCCAGATGGTCCCGCCCGGCCCTCGGATGACCTCGATCCGTTCAACATCTTCGAGCAGTGTGTCCTGGACCTGCCAATAGACGCCTGCAAACAGTGGCGTGTAAACGCTCCGGCCGTCGATCAGTACTAATACAGATCGGGATAGGGAGCTTCCGAATCCGCGCATCCCCAAAGACCAGGTATTGGAATCGATCCGCGCCACCTCAACCCCGGGTACCAAGCGCAGGGCCTCCGGGATGCTGGTCGCCCCCGAACGCCGAATATCCTCCTGGGTCACGACGTAGATCGCTGCCGGTGTTCGGATCGCTTTCACGGGGACTTTGGAAGCTGTAGTGACTTCGATTTCGCCGAGTTGTTCCAGGCTCACTTGCGTGAGACGCTTTCCGGTGGTTTCACTATTCTCGGCGGAATCGCCCCGGCAGACCGGGACCAATCCAGCGAGTAAGAGCAGGGGTAGCACTTTCTTCACGATTGCCCGGAATCGCAGATATGTCGTGAAGTCGAATGCGAGCGCTGCCGATAAACTTGTTCCCGGCATGTGATGACACCTATTTCCACCACAGAAACTTCGAGATCGTGACACGGGGAGCGAAGTTACTGCTAATTACGGAGGTCATGTCCTTCTGATCGTGTGCGAATTTGGTAGCCAGCCATCTCCCGCAGTCAATAAATCATCTTCATCGTCCCAGAGAGTCACGTTAGGATTTGCTATCGACCGGTTGCTGCGCCTTTCGATAAGAAATCGGCGGTTCCGCTCCTGGCCAGCTGTTCGAACTGGTCAAAGATGTGCGGATCCCACCATCCCTTGGCTACTTCAAGCTTCATCGTTTGAAGGGCATCGGTGATGGAAAAGGCGGGCTTGTACGGTCTGATCGTGGTCAGGGCGTCATACACGTCGACGATTTGCAGCACTCTGGCGGTAACCGGAATATTTTCTCCCCGTAGCCCATCTGGATATCCGGAGCCGTCGAACTTCTCGTGATGGTGTCGGATGATGGGGAGCACGAGACGGAAGGACTTCAGTGGGGCGCAGATGCGCTCGCCAATGACGGAATGCTCGCGCATAATTGTCCATTCATCAGGGGTCAAAGGACCAGGCTTTAGCAGAATTGCATCAGGCACACCAATCTTTCCTACATCATGCACGACTCCGGCACGATGCAGTGCGGTAATTTGATCCTCCGGAAGCCCGAGTTGGCCTCCTAATCGAGCCGAATACTCTGCCAGGCGTTCGCAGTGACCATGGGTATAAGGATCTTTTCCTTCGATGCTTCGCGCGAGCGAGAACAGGACTGACTCAGCCCGCTCCAGTTCGTCGGTGCGCTGTTTAAGTTTTAAAAGTGAGCCAACGCGAGCGAGCAGTTCGGTCCGGTCGACGGGGCGAGTCAAGAAGTCATCTGCTCCGACTTTGATACCTTCCAGCCGATCCTGCTTGTCAGAGAGCGCCGTAATCATGATCACCGGAATCAAATATGTGTCCGGGTTGATTTTGATCCTTTCGCATACTTCGAACCCATTCAGGTGAGGCATCATTACATCCAGAAGGACCAAATCGATCTGAGTGTTGCTCAATTCCTGAAGTGCAGCCGCTCCATCCGATGCTGTTATGACTGTGAACCCCTGCGACGCGAGAAGCTCTTCTAACAATTCTCGGTTCGTGGCGTTATCGTCGGCCACCAGGATTGTTCCGGACAGCGGGGGGATATACTTCATTGAGCTCCCTCATTCACATCGGACGAGTAATGTAAGGCTTACATGGGACGCCGGGTCTAAGCTAGTTACTGGAGTCACAGTGCCTTGGCCCGCGGTGCGATTCCCAACTGCGTCGCATGCAATAATCGAGCGGCAACCCGTTGCGAACTCTTAGGAGGAGACTGTGTCGACCAGTGTTGGCGCTGCCCCTGCGACTACCGCCGAAACGCCGCCAGCCACACCTGCGTTGTTGAGTGCGATGCTGCGCGCCGCAACGAAGATCAGCGATCTGATCTTTTCGCCCGGCCGGCCGCCCATTGTTGAACAGGACGGACGTCTGTTGGCGGTGCGCGTTCAAGGGTTGCCGGTATTGACCGCCGATCACACCCAACGAATTGCTGCGGACTTGATTGGTACCAACAAGCACGCTCTGGACACTCTCAGAGAGCAGGGTGCGTGCGACATCTCTTATGGTTTGCCAGGCAACGCCCGCTTTAGGGTCAACGTTTTCATGCAGCGGGGCAGTTGCGCTATCGTGATGCGGGTCATCCCCGGCGCGATACCTACTTTTGCTGCGTTGAAACTGCCGCAGGAATTAGCGGCGATTACAGAGTTGCGAACTGGCATCGTATTGGTAACCGGACCCACAGGGTCAGGAAAGTCTTCTACCCTGGCTGCTATCATTGACATGATCAATGAGACGCGCTCTTACCATATCGTTACGATCGAAGACCCGATCGAGTTCCTGCACCCTCACAAGAAGTGCGTCATTCATCAGCGGGAGCTGCACAGTGATACGCCGAGCTTTGCCCTCGCACTTCGGGCTGCACTGCGCCAGGCCCCCAAAGCCATCCTTGTGGGCGAGATGCGAGACAAAGAAACCATTGAAATCGCGCTAGAGGCAGCTGAAACCGGTCATCTGGTGCTCTCGACGTTGCACACAATTGACGCCGCGAAGACTGTAGAGCGCATTGTGGGAGTCTTCCCGCTGGCCGAGCAGAAGATCATTCACAGCCGGCTTGCCAAGAGCTTCCGCTACATCGTTTCGCAGCGCTTGATCCCGCGGAAGGAAGGTAGCGGCCGAGTGGCCGCAATTGAAATTCTGAAATCCACCCTGCGCACGCGCGAGTATGTGGAGAGAGGCGAGCAGGAGGGGAAAACATTGCTGGATGCTATGCGGGACGGCGACACCGAAGGCATGCAGCACTTCGACGGGGAAATCGAAAAGCTCATTCGTAACGGTGCGATCGATACCGAAACCGGCCTGGCATACGCCACCAACCCCGGCAATCTTCGGTTGTTACTAGCGGATCTGTTGGATCCCGAGAAGGAAAGCGTCAGCGCGCAAGCGGTCCCCGAATCCAAGGACGGGGAACTGGAAATCGAGCGGTAAGAACTACGTCGCGTCATTACAAAGAATAGGCTCTTAGGATGCCCCAGCCCCCGCGGTGTGTGCCTTGATGGGCGTGGAAGGCGCGCCCGCGCCGTTGATCTTGCCCAGATATTGAGTAATCGCTTTGTGATCGGCTGGTCTTGAAAAGAAGTATCCTTGTGCAAACCCGCAACCCAGGATTCGGAGCTGGTTCACTTGCTCTTCCGTTTCTGTTCCTTCCGCGACTGTTATCAGACCAAGGTTCTTAGCCAGCATCATGATAATTTCAACAATGGTGCGGCTTTCCGCGTCGCTGTCCATACGAGAAATGAAAGCCCGGTCAATCTTGAGCGAGTCCACCGGGAATTGCTGTAAGCGGCTTAGCGATGAATAGCCGGTGCCGAAATCATCGACGCTAAGGCGAACGCCCAGTGCTTTCAGCTCAGAGACCACCGAGGCGGCTCCTTCCCGATCCCCCATAGCGATGGTTTCCGTTATCTCGAGCTGCAGATTGGCGGCATCGAACCTCATTTGGTCAAGAATCACTCCAATTTGCTTTGCCAGATTGGGGTGGGCGAACTCTTTCGGGGTGATATTCACGCTCATAGTAAGGGCCGGTTCCGATGGAAAGAGCGAGTGCCACTCCATGAGTTGTTCGCAAGCTTCACGCAGCAGCAGACGATTCATTGGCACGATGAGGCCAGTCTCCTCCGCTACCGCAATAAACTCTGCGGGTGGGAGTAGACGATCGGCGTGTTGCCACCGTGTCAGCGCCTCGAATCCAGTAATCCGGCCTGTTTCCAGCGAAATAATCGGCTGGTAGTGCGTTCTGAATTCCCCTAGTTCAAGGCCTTTGCGCAGTTCCGTCTCAAGTTCCAAACGCTTGACTGCGCTCGCGTGCATACCCGAATCAAAAACCTCACAACGAGCTTTCCCGGTGCGCTTGGCCCGATGCATGGCAATGTTCGCGTCCCGAAGCAGATCTTCAGGCGCAACGGCGCTGGCAGCACTCAAAGCAATTCCGATACTGGCGGTCACCATGATCTCGTAACCGTCACCCTCGAACTGGGCGCCCAGTTTGCCCTGAAGCCGACCCGCGACGCGTATCGCATCGCTTGGGTCACGAATGTCTTCCAAGAGCACGGTGTATTCATCTCCGCCGAACCTCGCTAACGTGTCATCCTCCGCAGATACTTTCCCCTGCTCGCGAGAGATCGTGTCTGCCTCGCGCAGTGAGGCCTTCAATCTCTGCCCGATCTGAACCAGCAGTTCGTCGCCGATCGTGTGTCCCAAGCTGTCATTAAAAATTTTGAATTCGTCAATATCAATGAACAAGACGGCGAATTTATAGTTGGGATGTCGCTTGGACAGCGCAAATGCGCGCTGCAAGCGGTCGAGAAAAAGAGCACGGTTCGGCAGATTGGTGAGACCGTCATGCAGCGCGTTATGAGCCAGCATTTCCTCCGCGCGTTTGCGTTCACTGATGTCACGGTTGACAATTACCAGCCTGACCGTTTCCCCTTTTTCGTTCCGAACCACGCTCGCCGTCGATTCCAGGGTGCGCCACGAGCCGTCCTTATGGCGGATTCGGTATTCAAGCCTCTGGCCTTGGCCGGTTGATCGCGCTTTATGCGACGCTTCCAGGACCCGCTGCCGATCGTCGGGGTGGATTTGCTCCAGTGCCGAAGTGTTTTTTAGGTCGGCCGTCGAGTATCCCAGGATGCGCTCATATGCCGGACTGTTGTAAATTCGACGGCCCGTTTCGTCCACCACCGCAATCATGTCGGCGGCATTTTCAGTGATGAGTTGGAAAAGCTGGTCTCGCTCTGCGAGCCGCCGTCGGATTCGCTGGAGTTGCAGGTGCTGATAAAGAGTGTAGATGTCAAAAAGGAGTACAACACAGGCCAATCCGCGAACCCATTCCCTGAGATCCGACCAATACCCGCCTTCTGTTGGCGGGTGCACCTGAAAGAAGGTTAGAGAAACGATGCCAAGAGTCAGCACCAATGTAACCGTTACAGCAAGTCCCCAAAGCCACCATTCGCGACCTTCGATATGTCGGTTCGGGATCGGATTCGTGTCGGAGTTTTGTTGATTGGCCGTATGGGGTCCGTCTGAATTCATCTAATAAGCCAGTAGTCGCTTCTAGAGGGATTCTAGATCGGGAAAGTCTCGGCGAAAGTTACGGAAGTTTGAGCGCCTACAACCGCGTGGCCAAGGACCGTTCCTAGGGATACGCCGACTACCCCGCGAAGCGTCTCCGTGAATTCTCCTGTGAAGTCGAGGGTCTTATTAGATAGCCGGGTTCCCAAGCTCTTCGGCAACAGGGACCGACTAGCCCTCTCCTGATCTGCAGACCGACAGCTCCGTCACTTTTCTTCATATAGGTCAAGTTCTCTTGATACCATTGGCGAAACCAGATGGACGTGCCGATCCATGCCGCTGCGACTCGCTTCCGCCGCCTTGCACGATTGGCAGACCTCGGCAACCCGAACTTCGTTGCTGCCCTATTCGCTGGCCTTCTCGCTCTTCAGGCTCTTGGCTTCCTCGTGTTGGGAACCGGCCGCCTGGGCAGGAGCGCTTCTCTAATCATCCTCGTTGCTCATAATCTTTTGGCCCTCGCATGCGGATGGTTCGCGTGTCGCCGCGCACGGGGCGTCGCCGCGCTGTTCTGGTTTCTTTACTCTGTTTCTCTTCTAACTCTGTTGATCCCCACCGTTTTCGGGGCCTATGACACAGTGTTCGAGCGATCCACCTTGTCGGCCTCGACCTGGCGAGTGCTCTTCTGTCTCTACGGCGCTCCCGTCCTCATGATGCTCTTCCTTCCTGAGACGGATCGCGAGCGCACAAAGTCCGAAGTGTTTCTCGATCTTTTTCAGGTCGCGATCGTCGTCGTTCTCACATTCACCAGCCTTTTCCTTCTTCCGCTCCAGAAGCTGTTGCCCACCGATGCGCTTCTTCGCAACGTCAGTGTCAGCAACCTGGAGAGTCTCTTTCTCCTGACCGCATTGTCCGTGCGCCTACTGTTCATCCACGCCTCTGGCGCTCGCAATCTGCTGCTTCGCTTGGGAATCTTCCTCGTGTTCTGCGCAGTGGTGACTTTCATCGGAAATTGGATTGACGTACGTCACTACACTTCGGCCTCCACCTGGTTCGATCTGGGCTGGGCTCTCCCTTACGTTGTCGGTGGACTCGTGGCACTTACCTGGCGCGCTCCCGCCGCTGCGCCCCTTGCTCGGGCACCGACTAGTTTCGTGAGTCTCCTTGGCACCAACTTGGTTTTGGTCACGCTGCTGTTCTGCATTGATCTCCTGATGGGAAGACGGAACGAGGCGCACGGCCAGACTCTCACTGCGGTCGCCGTCGCCGCATCGCTACTCGCCTTCGCGATCCGGCTCGCTCTGACTCAGTATCACCAGCAGGTGGAAATTGCCCAGCGCAAGCTTGCGCAGGAGGAACTTGTCGCTGCTAACGGGACTATCAGCGGCCTCCTCGAAGATGCTCGTCTTGAAACCAGCGCAATCACTCAGATCAGCGAACTCGCTAGTTTGCTGCAAGCTTGCGCATCCCGCGACGAGGTCTTGCGCGTCATCCCCGAACGATTATCGCGTCTCTTCCCAGGAACCTCCGGAGCGCTTTGGATGCTCAATGCTTCCAAAGACCGGGCTGAGTCGGCGGCTGAGTGGGGCATGCGGTCTCCTCTCGATCAGACTTTCGCACCTGACGAATGCTGGTCCCTTCGCCGCGGGAGCACGCACACTCTTTCCGCGGGAGGCTCTTCGTTGCGATGTTCCCACCTCCAAGATGAGGGTTCCTCGGTCTGCATCCCCCTCATCGCTAATGGCGAGGCCCTCGGAGTCCTCTCGATTCAGGAGGACCAGCGCACCGATGTCTTGTCCTCGCCCGACTCCGATGCGTTCACTCGTCGCACCCAGTTGGCTTCCGCTCTTGCTGAACACATTGCTCTCGCCGTTTCAAACCTCAACCTCCGCGAGGCTCTCCGCCTGCAGGCCATCCGCGATCCGCTAACCGGTCTCTACAACCGTCGCTATATGCAGGAATTCCTTGAACGCGAGATCCATCGTGCCCGCCGCAAAGAGCGGCCACTAGCCGTGATGATGCTCGACCTCGATAACTTCAAACGCTACAACGACACCTTCGGACACCCTGCGGGCGATGAAGCCCTCCGTTTTGTGGGCGACACTCTTCTCCTGAGCGTGCGCGCTGAAGATTTGGCTTGCCGATACGGAGGAGAAGAATTCTCCGTCATTCTCCCCGAATGTTCCCTGCAACAGGCTGCCGTCCGTGCCGAAGAAATACGTACCCGGCTCAAGGAGTTACACATGGAGCGGGCTAGCGAAATCCCCGGCGTAATAACGGTTTCGATCGGCGTAG
>Ga0209180_10000855_pt1 | contig 14747 bp, 13 predicted proteins | sample CZO8metaG_3_FD_188355 | JGI IMG/M metagenome (GOLD analysis project Ga0209180, IMG submission 188355) | Vadose zone soil microbial communities from the Eel River Critical Zone Observatory, Northern California, USA - CZOApr15con2H2.8 metaG... | ecosystem: Environmental > Terrestrial > Soil >...
CAAACCAATCAGAAACACATGCACGCTTCGCAAAGCGAAGCTGCGATTCCGCCCGGACATACCAAGACTCCTGGACCTATGCGTGCGTCGAGTTTAGCATAAGCAACCCAGCAAAATCGGCGCAGAGTGCACGGTTTCGGCGTCCCTGGACCTTCGAGAGTTAACCAAACGCGCTTCAGAACTTTTTATCTTTTGGCTTCGAGGCAGAAATCAATCACGGCCTTTCCGCAATCTGGTTTGGAAGCGAAGACTGGAGTTAAAGGTATAATCTTCAAAATCATCTGAAAGCTGAATTCTTTGGCTGATCGGGGCTCGTCGAGCCGCTGGCAGCGGAGGACGAATAGTGAAGACAGAGGTGCCAGCTGCGCAACCCCTGGTGCGCCGCTTCATGCCCGAGCTTGACGTCCTGCGCGGAATTGCAGTTCTCGGCGTGCTGTTCTTCCACGGGTTTAGAGTGGGATACGGCGAGCTCCCGTTTACTGGGGCACACAGAGCTCTCCTGCTGGCGACTCAGCCTGGAGCCCTCGGAGTAAACCTGTTCTTCGTTCTCTCCGGGTTTCTGATTACGGGAATCCTCCTCGACTCCCGGAACCGGCCCGACTATTACCGACGGTTTTACACCCGCCGCGCTCTGCGAATTCTTCCGGCGTATTATTCACTCCTGATTCTCCTGGGCCTTCTGGGCCAGGCCTCGGCGGCATTTCTCGGCCTGAGTTTTGTTTATTTGTCCAATGTCGTGACTCTTTTCGGTGTGTCCATGGACTACCATCCGCTTTGGTCTCTGGCCGTCGAAGAGCACTACTATATCGTTTGGCCCTCGGTCGTGCGCAAATTGAGGCCTCGCAATCTGGCCCTGTTTTCTCTAGCGATCTGCATCCTTATACCTCTCGTCCGGGCAGTCTCGTTCCACTATGGTTATTTCCAGGGGGGAGGATGGTACACGTGGTTTACGGCGGATGGTCTCGCCGAGGGCAGCCTTTTAGCGCTTGCGCTGCGAAGTTCGATTCGCCGGAAGCACGTGGCTGTCGGAGCCACGTTTCTCTTGGCGGCGGCAACGATTTTAGCGATCGCTGGCGCCCCCTTCGGGATGCTGTCACGTCAAACCATGCTGGGAGCTAGTCTGCAACTGACATTGGTAAATACTTTCTTTGCGGGACTTGTTCTTCTCTTCTTAGTGCTCGGTACCAGCTCACGGAAAGGGCTGGTCAACGGCTCAATCCTGCAGTTCTTCGGCTACATCAGCTACGGGCTTTATCTGTTCCATCCAATGATCTTTCGCATCTACGACAAGGTCACGCGAATATTTTGGCCGTGGCTGCAACCCTCAGTCGGACACTTTGGCCTGATCGTGCTCCGGTTTGCAGTGGTGAGTGCGGCTGCCGTTGGCTTGTCGTTCATTTCGCGGAAATATTATGAGGAATGGTTTCTGCAACTGAAGGAACGCATCGCGGCTCAGCCCGCGGAGACGGCTGTGAAGGTCGCTGTGACAGTACCCCCGGCATCCGTGACCGCAAGAGAAGCTTCAGAGTCGTTCTTAAGATGAACACGAAGCTGGCGGAGGCCCTCCGGAACCGTTGATGCGCGTTTTGGTCGTCGAGTTAAAAATACGCAACGAGTTTAAAATACGCAACCCCGTAAAATCGGCGCACAGCGCCCCGTTTCACCGCCGAGAGACCATCGACAGTTAACGAAGAAATACTCCAGAGCAGTTGCTCTGCGACCGCTGCGGTTGTATAGTCCCAGCAACCAACCATTTCATCACACTAGCGCAACTAAGGGGACACTCTGTCTGAAAGACTTGACTGAAACTTCCGCGCAGCGCACGTGGTCTGAGATGCCGGGTGTTTCAGCCAGAAGGGAACTCTGATCTTGACCCTACTGTTCTTTGGGTTATTTGCATTCTCGCTGGCTGTGTCGTTTGTGGCTACGCGTGAAGTGCGAGACCTGGCAACCCGCAGAGGCTGGGTTTCCGTGCCGCGAGACGGGTGGCATGTCCACCAAGCGCCGCTTCCCCGTTTGGGGGGCGTGGCGATTTTCCTGGCTTTCTCAGTGAGCTTGAGTTTGTGGCTGGGGCTCTCCCTCGTATTTCCCCGCCTGCTCGATGGACTCGCTCCCACTACGCTTCTCCGTATCTATGTTCCGGCCTGCCTGATTTTTTGTCTCGGCATCTACGACGATCTCCGCGGCGCGGGTCCGTATTTGAAGTTTGCCGTGCAGGCGATTGCCGCTGCCATGCTCTTCGCCGGCGGAATGCGCGTTCTCGATCTGCCGGTGATCTTCGGTTACCACTCGTTGCCCTGGTTCGTCGGGTTGCCGCTCACGGTGTTGTGGGTGGTTGCGGTTACCAATGCCTTCAATCTCATCGATGGCCTGGATGGGCTGGCCGCCGGATCGGCTTTGTTTTCGACGATGGTGTTTTTTGTCGTCGCACTAGTCAGTCATTCATGGCTAGGCGCCCTGATGAGCGTGACCCTCGCCGGCGCCATTCTCGGATTCCTGCGCTTCAACTTCAATCCGGCCACGATTTTCCTTGGCGATTCAGGCAGCCTGTTCATCGGTTTTATGCTCAGCGCGCTGGCTCTGGCTGGAGCAGAGAAAGCGCCGACGTTCGTGGCCGTGGCCATCCCGGTGGTCTCGTTCGGATTGCCGATTCTGGAAACGTCGTTATCCATCCTGCGGCGGCTGATCAGCGGACGCCCGATTTTCACCGCCGATCGTGAACACATCCACCACAAGTTGCTGCAGATGGGTTTTTCGCATCGCCAGGTGGTGATTGTTCTTTACGCCGTCTCCGCGATGTTTGCCATGCTCAGCCTCTTTCTCCTTTGGCCGACGGGCAGTACCCTGGGACTGGTGCTGGCGGTTGTGGGGACTGGCATCTGGCTGGGAGTCCAGCATCTGAACTACCTCGAGTTTGGCGAACTGCGGCGAGTCGCGCAGCGAACCATTGACCAGAGGCAGATCGTTATCAACAATCTTTCGGTGCGCCGCGCGGTCGAGGAGCTCAAGGTGGCCGGCGATTTCGATCAGGTGCGCAGCGTCCTGGTCGCCGCCTTCGCGAGCAATGATTTTGATGCGTTCGAACTGCACCTCAAGTCGCTTCCCGGCGATCAGGCGGTGCGCGGCGAAACCAGCCGCCACTTTCATTGGAGCAAGTTTCCTCACATGGCGGCAATTTCCAGCCAGCCTTCGTGGAAGCTGACGCTGGACTTGGTGACAACCTCGAACCAGCGCCGCGGCTCGCTCGTCGTCTACCGTACCTACAGCCATCGTGATCTTCAACTGGATGTCAACCTCCTGACTTCCGAATTTCCCGCTACCCTGGCAGACGCGCTCGATCGAGTGCTGGCCATGCCTCACGTTCTCATACCGGCTGCGCAAGCCGACAGCCCGTTTCTGGCCGCGAACCTGTAGGCGAAAGGAACGCGTAGGAACAGCCGCCCTCGGCTGTCCGCACCAAGCGCAGCTCGCATAGCCGGAGGCGGCGGTCGCGACATTCGCTTTGATCTTGCTCCCTTCCTTTCGATCTCTGAGTTAATATGGAGGCAACTTACATGGATCGGAGCTTGCTCAGATTGCCGGATCCAGATGTTGAACCTCCCAACGGAGAGCGGCGCCGCAGTGTTCGTCAAAAACTCCACACTCCGGTTTACGCCAGTTTCAATGGCCCACAGACCGGCATGGTTGTGGACCTCAGCGAATTGCTCGACCTGAACGAAGACGGTTTCGCCGTTCAAACCAGTGAACGCCTGGAGATGAACCGGGCCGTATCGCTTTGCCTCGATTTGCCTGAAACCAAAAGTTACATTCATGGCAGTGGCAAGGTGGTGTGGAGCGATGACGCTGGGCGCGCAGGTATCCGGTTTTCCGCGCTTCCAGAGAGTTCCCGGCAAATATTGAACGAATGGCTCTTTGCCAACCTGCTGATCGGCTGCTCCAATCACGCTGCTCGAACCGAGCAACTCGCGCGGCGCGAGGAAGGGAAATCGCCCGAACCGGCGCCGGTCGGTAAAGCCCGCACTGTCGTCCCGAGCTCCGATGGAAACGGAACGCTCTCTTGGCTGGCTGCCGTTCAACAAGAGGTCGGCAAGATCGGTGACAACGTCGATGCAGTCTTCCAACTCATCACCGAGCGCGCCTTGACTCTCACGGGGGCCACTGGCGCGGCCCTGGCGTTTCTCACGGACGGCAAGATGATCTGCCGGGCGCGAGCCGGTCGGCAAGCTCCAGCGCTGGGAGCCCTCGTGGACGTAAAACACGGGCTGTCTGGAGAATGCGTCCGCAGCGACCTTCTCGTTTCGTGCGAGGATACGGGAAATGATCCGCGTGTCGATCCGGAAGTCTGTCGCACACTGGGCATAGGTTCGCTCATGGCCGCTCCCATCGTGTCCTATTTGCGGGTGGTCGGCCTGCTCGAGGTTTTCTCTCCGCGTCCCCACGGTTTCACCAAGACCGACGAGACAGTCTTGGACCGGCTCGTCGAAATGATTCCCAAAGCCTTTCGTGAAACGATTCAGCCTGAAGTCCACGAGCAAATCGCGCAGCAGATCCTCGAACAAACCGTCTCAGCGCAAGTTCCGGAGCAGATCCTCGAACCCGCGCCCACAGTTTGGTCCCGCTGGCTTCATCTTGGACTGTTTGGGCTGGCTATTTTAGTTGTGGCGATGGTTGTCGGCTACGTAGTGACTCCCCTTGTCGAGAAGCGCATCTCATCGCAAGCATCGCAGCCCTCAGTGACCGAGGCGGCCTCGACCGCTTCAGAGCAAATCGCAATTGATCTTGGTTCGTCCGACCAACGCTCGTCCGTCCAACGCTCGGCCAACGAACGCTCGGCCGGTCAACTCTCTGCCGACCAACGCCCGCGAGCGATGTCCCTGCCCGCCCTGCGCAAGCTCGCCGATCAGGGAGACGCGGACGCACAATGGCAGATGGGCGTGCGCTACCATAACGGAGAGGACGTTCCGCAGAATGACACGCAGGCCGTGCGCTGGTTCCTGCGCGCCGCCGAACAAGGCCATGTTACCGCGCAAGCCACACTCGGCGCCTATTATTGGGCGGGGCGCGGAGTTCCGTCAGATTTGTCCAAAGCCTACTTCTGGTCCGCGCTCGCGCTCGCCCAGGGTGACGAGAACAGCAAATCTCGCCTCGAAGGGCTGGCCTCCCAAATGACCCAGGCGCAAGTCTCCGCCGCTCGCCAGCAGGCCGAAGTCTGGCTCCACTCCCATAGCCAACGACCGAAATCCGAGGCGAACTGAGTGTGCGAATGCAGGGTAGAAGCGCAACTCCGGTGAAGAAATGCTGGCGAGTCTTCTTCATCATGCTCGCGGTCGCGGCATTGTCGGTCAGTGCCCACTTGCAAACTGCGCAAAAGAATAAGACTTTTCGACCCAAAGCACCCGAACTCAGACTGAGAATCATTCCCGATAAAGAAACCTACGTTCTCCACGAAAAGATTTTTACGAAGACGGAGTTGCTTAATCTGACCGACAAGACCCTGTGCTTCCCTGTGCCTGATCAACAATGTGAAGACACGTATTCTGGTTCCTTGATCACGACAGGCGAGGATGCCGCCTCTGCGCCTGGTGACCAATTCATCTGCCACTTGGACGGTGGAGGAGTGCCACGCGACAGGCTTTTCACAGATGTCGAACAGCATTGGATCAAAATTGCTCCGAATGCGGCGCACATGACGAAGTCGTCGGAGGCGCATGTAAGCTTGGCGACCCTCGGCCGGTGGCGATTGCAGGCCATCTACCATCCCCCCGAAGCAGCTTTTGGAGATGCAGTCGAGTACAGAGCGTATCTTCAGGCCGCGGCTGAGAAGTTCGGTTGCACGGTCCCAGAAATCGAGGCCACAGCTAAGCCAGTGACCGTCAGCATTGTTCCTCCACCCGACCAGAACCAAAGCGTAAAATAGACTCGTGGCCACGTTACACGACATCCTCACTGCGGACACCCGCGTCCGCGAAGGCGACCCTGCTCTTTGGGAAAAGCTGGATCGCAATCGGGTACGCTGCTATGCCTGCGGCCACTGCTGCCCGATTCCCGAGGGACAACCCGGTGTCTGCAAGGTTCGCTTCAATCACGGTGGCACGCTCTATGTTCCCTGGGGCTATGTTGCCGGAGTTCAATGTGACCCCATCGAGAAGAAGCCTTTCTTCCACGCTTATCCCGGAGCCCTCGCCTACAGTTTCGGAATGCTGGGCTGCGACCTGCACTGCTCCTATTGTCAGAACTGGGTCACTTCGCAAGCGCTGCGCGACCCGAACGCCGTCTCCGCGCCGCTCGAGGCTGATCCCGAACTGCTGGTCAAAGACGCGCTTGCCCAGGGCGCAAAAGTGTTGGTCAGCACATATAACGAGCCGCTGATCACCAGCGAATGGGCGGTCGCGGTTTTCCGCCAAGCCCGCCAGGCGGGCTTGCTGACCGCGTATGTTTCGAATGGCAACGGGACTCCGCAAGTGCTCGAGTATATCCATCCCTGGATCGATCTATACAAAGTGGACCTCAAAAGCTTCGACGATCATCACTATCGCCAACTCGGCGGACGCCTGCAGCCGATCCTCGACACCATCCGTAGCTTGCACCAGATGGGCGTGTGGCTAGAGATCGTCACCTTACTCATTCCCGGCTTCAACGACAGCGACGACGAGCTGCGGAACCTGACTACATTTCTGGCCGGCGTTTCGCCCGACATCCCCTGGCACGTCACCGCCTTTCACCAGGACTACAAAATGACTTCGCCCGCCGATACGCGTCCCCAAGATCTGCTGCGCGCCGCCGCCATCGGCCGTGACTCTGGATTGCGCTACATCTACGCCGGCAACCTGCCCGGGCGGGTGCAGGATCTGGAGGATACCCATTGTCATCGGTGCGGCGAAATGCTGATTCAGCGTTTTGGATATTTGATCGAAAAGTACAAGTTGACGCCGCAAGGCGATTGCCCGGCCTGCCACGCGCCGGTCCCTGGCCGCTGGTCGAAGAAATTTGACGGCCAAATTGCGGCCGCGCCTTTTCTGCCCCGCAGGCAGTCGCAATTAGTTAAAATCCTCTCGCAACCATAATCACCATTCATGCGAACGGAAAAATTATTGCTCCTGGCAGTCTTGCTGTATCTAGACCTGGGCTGTTCTCCGCGCGATTTCCTGACGCGCCGCCTCGCCGCCGATTTGATCTCCGCCTCCGGCGCATTCAAAGCGCCGCAGTTGTTCTGGCTCAGGACCGGCATCGTCTCCAACAAGGATTTCAGCTCTCCCGACTCCATGGTGTTACAGCACCGCGGATGGATCATCGGCACCCAGCAGCAGTGTCCCGCCGGAGTCGACCCTCCGCCCTGCTGGGACGTATTGCTCACGCCGCTAGGAGTGGATACGATACGGCCGCTGATTTCGACTGCCCTTCCCGACAATGGCTCGATGTCGATCCAAGTCGCGCGCCGGGAACTGGTGAGCATTGACGGAATCAGCAAGGCTGGTAACTTCGCCGACGTGGACTTCGCCTGGCGTTGGGTTCCCATCAATCAGGTGGGAGCGGCGCTTTACGACAGCGGAGTGAACTACCGCTCCACCGTTAGCCTCCGTGGCTATGACGACGGATGGCGCGTTGCGGACCAAAAGAATCCGAGCAACCAGACACTGGATGATGCGTTGCATAACGCTCAACCGGTCGCGCCGTAAGAGACGCAGACGCCGTAAAAGAAACCATGCGAATGTTTGCCACCAACGGCACGTGCAGTGTATACATCGTAGTTCTTGAAAACTGTTATCGACAATTCTATGGGCCGATCAATCCTGCTTATCTCCCTTGTGTCTGTGATTTCCCATTCGGTGTTTGCCCAAGCCCAAACCGCTAAGCCCAAGCTCACGTTCGATGAATTCTTCAACTCGATTAGCTTCACCGCGGTGAAGGTTTCGCCGGATGGCAACTCCGTCGTCATTGGAACGGAAAAGGCCGACTGGGATCAGCAGATCTTCCGCAAGGAACTCTGGCTCTACCGGACCGCGCCCGGCGGTGGGAGCCTCATCCAGTTGACCCAATCCGGGCATGACAATTCGCCGCAATGGTCGCCCGATGGCCAGTGGATCGCCTTTCTCTCGGAGCGTAAAGGCGCCGGAGCCAAAGACGGAGACGCAGGAGACGACAAAGATAAAGATAAGGATAAAGACGTCGCCCAGCTGTTTCTGATTTCGCCAAGCGGCGGCGAGGCCGTCGCCATCACCTCCGGCGAGGACGAAGTCCACGCCTTTGCCTGGTCTCGGGACTCGAAGGCAATCTATTTCGCTACCCGCCAACCATGGACCAAGCAGCAGAACGACGATCACAAAAAAGATTGGAGAGACGTGATCCGTTACCGGGGTGATGAGCGCGGCGACGTGATTTTCCGCACCACACTCGATGAAGCTTTGGCACGCCACGCCGCCCTTGGTTCCAAGGAGGTCTCCACCGCCGAAAAAGACTCCGGTGCCACCCCCGGCGCAGTGGCAATTGCACGCACGCCGCTGCGGGTGGGTGAAATCAGCATTTCGCGCGACGGCAACCGGTTGGCTTTTGTGACTTCGTCGGTGTCGGAGCGTCAGGAGAAAGTCGAAGACATCGAACTCTACCTCGTCAACTTAACGAACAATTTAACGAGCAACGCCGCCGAAGCCGCCCCCATTCGCCTGACCCACAACGAGGCGGTGGAACTGAATCTGGAATGGGCTCCGGATAATCGCCATCTGTTTTTTCAGATCAACCTCGGATCGCTGGAACGAAAGTATGAAGACCCGCAACCGCGCCTCTACTGGGTCAACACCGGCGATACCTCTGGCAAAAACGAAATCCAGCGCTGGTTCGCCGATTATCCAGGCGAAGTCGTGCGTTACACACCGCTTCCCGACGGCTCGGTGCTGTGCGCCTGCCGCATCGGGACGGAGGTGCAACTGGTATCGCAAGCGAATCCGAACGCCTCCATCGTGAAGCGCGCGGGTTGGTCTGGAACCTATGAAGCCCCGGCTGCCGCAGCGCAAGGCTCGCGCATTGCGTTTGCATACTCGGCAACCGTGCGGCCCACGGAAATTTACATCGCCGATGGCCCCGACAAACTAGCGCAAGCACGGCCCATCACTTCTTTCAATAAGTTGTTCACCGAGCGAGAATTGCCCAGGGCCAAGCCCTATCGCTGGACGTCCGACGACGGCACGCCCGTGGAAGGCATGCTGATGTATCCGCCAGGAAAGTTTGAGGCGAAGAATCTGCCTATGTTTGTGCTGATCCACGGCGGGCCGCAGGATGCCGATGGCAACCGCTTCGAGGCAGACTGGTATCAGTGGGATCGCGTCGCCGCCACCGCCGGCTGGTTGGTCTTCGAGCCGAACTATCGCGGATCGACCGGCTATGGAGACAAGTTCGCACGACAAATCGTTCCTGAAATTGTTTCCCGTCCGGGCAAAGATATATTGACCGGTGTCGATGCGCTGGTGAGAGACGGAATTGCCGATCCGAACCAGTTGGCCGTGGGCGGCTACAGCTACGGCGGTTACATGACGAACTGGCTGATCACCCAGACCACTCGCTTTAAGGCCGCCGTTACCGGTGCCGGCGCGGTGGAGCATGTCGCCAACTGGGGCAACGATGACACCACCTTCGACGACGCCTATTTCCTCGGCGGGCCACCTTGGGAAGCCGCCGATCGCTATCGCAGTGAAGGCGCGATTTACCAGCTCAACAAGGTTCGCACGCCCACCCACATGGTCGCCGGCGCGGACGATATTCGGGTTTCGGTGCTCGAGGATTACCTGCTCGATCGCGCTCTTCACGAGCTGAATGTTCCGAGTGACTTGCTGATTTTTCCCGGCGAGGGACACTCGCTCGCGAAGAATCCCTGGCACGGAAAAATAAAAGTGCGCGAAGAACTGAAGTGGCTGACGAAGTATGGCGGCGTGATGGGCGCGAACTAGAGACGTTCTATCAAATTCCTGTCTATTTACTCCTAGGTTACTAACCAACTGCAACCGGGACACGCGTGGGAGCCGCTTCGAACCGTCGTCGTGGAGGCACTCGAGATTTCGGCACACGAGCCAACCTAGCCGGAGCCGGCTCTAATTTAGGACACAACGCCACGCGCGTGAGAAGTTGAAAGCTGCATGAAATCGTTCGCACCAATGAGGCCAAGGATTATACGCACGAGAAGCGGGAATCGTCGCCGTGTGGGGTCATGCACGATGATTGGTGCGGAAAGTTGATACGGCACGCGGCAAGTCTCAAGCTGGCAGCCCCCAGCGGCCAGCACATTCCTGACCCACTCGCTATCTCGTCCATAGGTGAGAGCGATCAGGAATCCGTCGGGCTCTCGGAAAACATTCACCGGCGTCCGGTAGAGCCTACCTGACTTTCGACCCACGTTTGCAACAATGGCGAATCCGGGCAATCGAGCGGCGAATCGGCTCGCGATTCGGTTCGTAATAGCTCGATGGAAGGCCGCGACCCACCTTTTGCGGAACCGGACTAGAAGGATGGGAGCCAGCAGGATTGCGAGAAGCAAAATAACCGATGCGGCAATTACCATGGCCGATTACCTTCCTGTCATCCCACTTCGAACATGATTGTTAGCCGACCACTGTCAAACCTCATCAGCCATTCGTCTTCAGCCACACGTGCCAGACGAATAGCCCAACATAGCTCGCGGCGAGCAAAGAAAACAGCAGGGTTAGGAGAGCGTGTCCCACGACAAATGCCGTTCCCTTGGGCCAGTCGGCGTGCGAAAAGTAAATCGCATCTACAAGAATCCGCGTAGTCCAGTAAATCCCGATGAAGCAGGTGAGTCCCAAGGCAGCACGGTCGCCTTGGAGCAGTTCCGTGTGTAGCGCTAACGTCAGTGTGCCAAAGCCAATGATCGTCAACACCGTGAATCCACTCTGCACCCAAAGCAGTTTCCTGTTGAATGGTATCAATTGCTGTAAGTCCTGTTTCCAGCCCAGTCGATATGGCACTTGAAGGCTGGCGAACAGGATCACAAAATGCGCCGCGCCGACGAACCACAGGTCGATGTCAAACAGCCGCTGCACGAGTGAATTATTCATAGCGCGTGAATTGCTCGCATGAATGGAAGTATTACACGCAGCACAAACCACGGGTGAAAGAGCCCAAAGACTGGTACCGTAAGGAACACCATCATGAAACACCAGCCGCGCGCTCCCTGCCCCAGTCCGAGCCATTTCCCGAACCGCGAACGCTCGACAGTCACTCCTGCGCCTTGCAGCAAGAAGTAGAGCGTGGGGAGACCATAGCCTCCGCGAGCGGGCAGAGAGATCACCAAATCGTGGATAAGCCCAGAAACCACGAAGACCAAGAAACCAGCCGTCTCCGCTCCTAACCTTCGATATAGCGGGCGAAAAATCAACTCATGGGCAAGCTGACGGAAACCGAGGTTCCACCGCTTCCCCCAGAACTCTCCCAGGGAGGTGGAACGGAGAGGCGCAGACATGATGGGTTCGGCTTTGACGCCAAGGCTCTGCCACAGGAGAGCGACTATCTGGAAAGTACCGAAGTGAAGGATCAGGATCAGACCCAACATCCCTACCCATCCGCGTAGAAAGGGTTGTCCTTGCGGAATGGATCGCGGCACAACCCAGAGCAGGCTTGCACCGAGAATCGTTTCGAACGTCGCCCAGAGCCAAGTCGTAGGCGCTGGCGGCGGTAGACGTTGTCTCGCATCCAAGAAAGCATCTGCATCCATTCCCGGCCAAGCCAGAAGATAGGCTACCGAGCGCCACGCCGGATGAGCAATTCGTGATCGCGCCCTCCACCACGTCAGCCATTTCAGGCTGAGATAGATAGCGAACGAAAGGATCCACATGAATACCCAAGGTCGCAGCAGATTGCGGCAAGCCACTGCTGTCAAAGGCAAGACTGAAATCGGAAGGCAACCGAGCGCTTTATAAACGGTTTGGAAGTTGATCAGTCGCATCGACATCGATCTTGCACCAGATGTCTTTTAGGCTCGAATAGGGGCCTTTACCGGCGCGCGGCGGCCGTTTGCAGTTGAGCAACTTTCGCGCGTGGGGAAGATTCCTGGTAGCGGGCGATGCCCTTATAGAGCGCTTCGGCGATCTGTTGGCGGTAGGTCGCGCTCTGCAGGTTGTGCTCGTCCGCCGGACTGCTCACAAAAGAAATTTCGGTAAGAATGGCGGGCATGGTCGTGCCGGTCAGCACCGCAAACGCGGAGTCTTTGATGCCGCGGTTGCGAATGTCTGGGCTGCTCGCGGCCAGGGTGGCATAGAGAGAACGCTGGACGCTGGCCGCGAGACGCCGCGACTCCTCGATTTTTTCGTGCAACCCTCCGGCCGACAACGATACCGGCGTTAGGTTGGCAAAGGTTCCATCGTCATGTTTTTCCACTTCCCGCGACCCCGGAGCGGAAAACAGATTCGTGTAATAGGTCTCAACGCCCCGCGATGCCGCCGAGCTGCTGTAGTTGGCGTGAACGGACACGAAAAGATCGGCCTGTGTCTGGTTGGCAAGATCAGCGCGCTGATCAAGAGGCAGGTAGGTGTCGCCCGTCCGCGTGTACATCACTTCCGACCCCAATCGCGCCTGCAGCAACTTGCCCAGCCGCCGAGTCACGTCGAGCACCAAATCTTTTTCCAGCAACCCCTGCCGTCCAACCGTGCCTAAGTCCCAGCCGCCGTGACCGGCGTCGAGCACGATGCGAAATTTGCCGGTTCGCGCCGGCAAAGGTTGGTCGGATGCCTTCAGCGCAAATGCCGCCACAGGAGCCGCTTTCGCCGAGGTCGGCGCTGCATTCACGGACGCCGAGCCTTCATTAGAAGACGTCCGGCTCGTAGCGATGCTGTTCGGGGCGATGCGCTTCGGCGCAATGTGGTTCGCAGCCAAAGTCTTCTCGCTGCCGCGCAGCTCAACCACCAGGCGATAGGGGCTCGATTCCATGCTGACGGAGAAGTTCGATCCGTCCTTGGTGTCGAGCACGATTCGGGTTACGCCAGCGACGGGCTGTGCGACTCGCACACGAGTCAGCGAAACATCGCCGACGTCCATCGTCTTTCCGTCCAATTCGTGCGCCAGAACCGTGTCGTGCAGATCGAAGTAGATCCGCTCCGGCGACATCAAACGATGCACTTCGTAGGGCACCTGGTCTTCCATGTCAATGACCACCGTGCTTCCCATGGACGAAGACCAGTGACGCACCCCTGTGATTTTCGGCAGCGCCGCCAACTTGTTTTCCGCCGTTGTGGTGAGTGGTGCTGCATCGGCACCGAGCTCGATAGACAGAACATCCGCCGGAGACGCTGTCGGCGCTGTTACCGATTGTGGTGAGATCGTGGTTTTCCTGGCTTCGGTATTCGCGGCGATGTTCTTTGTGACCGCCGCCTTCCCATGAAGTTGCATGCCCCACCACGCTCCGGCTGAAAATAATGCTGCCACCGCCACCAACCCCATGACCAAACTCAATCCTGGCCGCGAATTGGCGGGCAAAGAAAGTTGGTACAGAGATGGCAAGGGTTGATACGGTTCGGCGGGAGTCGCCGACTCTTTTAGATCAAATGGGATATCAAACGGCTCGTCCGCGACGCTGATCTCAGGCAACTCGGCCAACGCCTCGGGCATAACAGCAGACTGCGCCAGCACCGCCACTTCAGCTTGTGTAGAGACGGGGCTTGCCCCGTCTCCCGCGGCTGGAATCTCGGTCGCCGCTGCGCCGAAGACAACAGACTCTGCCTCAGCCGGATTCGCCTGCAGGACTTCGCCAGCCACATCCGAAAGCCAGTTGATGCGCCGGTCCTGATCCTCGGGTTTAAGCGAGGAAAGAACCAGCTCAGCGAACAGATCGAAACAGCGAATGTCGTGATCCGTGAAAGCCCGATCAGTTCCGGAAAACGCCTGCAGCACGCCCAGGTGCTGGCGCCGGCCGCGCAACGGAACCAGCACGGTAGAGCGAGCTCCTATCTGGCGCGCGAAGTCGAGTTCGACGCGAGCGTCGGTTTCACAATCGTCGCAACGAAGAATGCGGCCCGATGCCAGGCAGTCCTGCAGAAACTCGGAGTCGCCGATGAGGCGAAAGCCACGCTCGATGGCGAGCGGGCCGGCGGACGCGCGGCATACCATCTCCGATCTTTCCGCCTCCGATCCTTCCGCCTTCAAGCCTTCCGCCAGCGCGACCACGATGCCGTCGGCCTGTGTGATCTGCTGAACCCGGTCGCAGATCAATTGCAGCACTTCGTCCAGGATGAAGCGTTCGGTCTCGAACAAGTCGCGATCGGAGGCGCGCCCCGTGGCCGCGCGCCGGTTCCGTATCTGCTCGTGGAGTTCCGAGAAGGCGAGCAATGCGCGCAGCGATTCCTGGCGCGCAATCGATTCGAGGACGCGGTTGCCCTCCTGCAGCGGAGACCCGAGGTCGGTCGTCGCCGGCGCTTCCCAGTCAACTCGGGTTGGATTGGCACTCATGCTTGCGCGGTCAGGACCAGAAAAAACCCAGTATTCATCGTATCCGTGGGCTCACCGGAAGGCTCATTGCCGCTCTTGGTTCAACCGGCCAACTTCACGGGCGCGTTCGACCGGCGACCCTGACCGGCGAACGAAAGCCACAACTCCAATCTCCAGCGTAATAGTCTTTTGGGGGGTCATGCAATGGTCCTTTGGTACACGTCCGACTGGTGCTCTGGGAGGCCGCAACCGACGCCTCTGAAATCACGATGCCGAGGTACGGCCCTTCAGATTTTGCGCTCCGCCGCGATTCGTCCTATGGTTAA
>Ga0209180_10000860_pt1 | contig 14722 bp, 12 predicted proteins | sample CZO8metaG_3_FD_188355 | JGI IMG/M metagenome (GOLD analysis project Ga0209180, IMG submission 188355) | Vadose zone soil microbial communities from the Eel River Critical Zone Observatory, Northern California, USA - CZOApr15con2H2.8 metaG... | ecosystem: Environmental > Terrestrial > Soil >...
ACGCATTGTTGAGAATGTTCAGAAACACTTGCTGAAGCTGCTGCGAGTCTCCCAATGCGGGCGCCAGCGTTTCTTCAAATTCTTCGACCACTTCAACTCCATGGCTGGCAAAATCATATCCGCGCAGCTTGATGGTTTGCCGCAGCACGTTGTTCACCTGCACGAGTTCTCGCTGCACCGGCCGCTGCCGCGCAAAACTCAGCAAATCCTGCACGATATCCTTCGTTCGCTGCGTCTCTTGCAAAATGATCTGCAAATCTTCTCGAGCCGACCCGGGCACTTCCGGGTTTTCAAGCAAGAGATCCGTGAATCCCAGAATCGCTGCCAGCGGATTGTTGACTTCATGCGCCACTCCGGAGACCAGCCGCCCGATGGTGGCCATCTTCTCGCTGTGTGCCAGCTTTGCCTGCAGCAACGCCGCGTCCGTGATGTCCGTCATCACCACCACGACGCTGTTCACCGTATTCTGCTCGTCTCGCATCGGGCTTAGGCTGATCGAAAAATGTCCCATCGATCCGTCGCTCCGCCGCACCCGCAGCTCCAGGTTCTCGACTTGGTGCCCGTTCGCCGTGGTTTCCAGCGCGGCATCAAAATCTTCCCGATGCGAAGTCTCAACCCAATCCACCAGCCGGTGTCCGATCAATTCGCTTTCCTGGTAGCCCGCTTCGTAGCAACGCCGGTTGGCGTAGCTGATGAGCCCCGCCGTATCGAGCACCAGGATCATGCTCTGCGTGGTATTCAGGATCTTCTGATTGAAGTCCCGTTCCCGCTGCAGTTGCGATTGAAACGTCTTCTGCTCGGTCACGTCCAGCATCAACCCGCGTACCTGCGCAATGTGGCCGTGGGCATCGCGCACGGCCGTAATATTTTGCAGGGTATGCAGCAGCGTTCCGTCCTTCCGACGCAGCGTCTCTTCGTAATTTCGCAAGACTCCTCTTTCCGATAGCGCGCGCAGGAATTTCTCGCGCGCTTCAGGCGCGGGATAGAGATGCGGGCTCACGTCCGCGCGCAACAATTCCTCCCGCGAACCGTAGCCCAGCATGCGCACCATCGCGTCGTTGACATCCAGGAATCTGCCCTCGGGCGTGGCGAAAAATAATCCCTCCTGGATGCTGTCAAACAGCTCGCGGTAGCGCCTTTCCGCTTCTCGCCGGTCGGTAATGTCCTTCAGCACGTGAATGGTGCGTGTGTCGTCGTCGGAGATCCCCGGCGTGCGCGAAGTCGATACCAGGAATATGCGCTCGGCCGACGCCGCCACGTACTCTTCTCTGGTGCGCTGCGTGTCTTGGCAGAACGGGCACGCCAGATCGCTTCCCGTTTCCGCGATCTGTCGCAAGCTGCTCATCGCCTTCCCGACCAGGGCCACTGGCGGAACGCCCAGATGCGACGCCAGCGAGCGGTTCGTTCGAACGATGTTCCACGCGCGATCGTGCACCACGATGTAGTCGCTGATCGCGTCGATGTCTTCCACCCACTGCCGCTTGGACCTCTCCAGCTGCGAAAATCGCCTGAAATTCTCCAGTGAAAGCGCCGCATGACTCGCCAGCGCGTGCAGCAATCGCTTTTCATCCGCGCTCAAACTCTTTCGTCTGCGGAATAGGCAGAGCGTTCCCAGCCTTTCATTGTCGCTGGCAGCTATCCGCACGAACACAGCCGTCCCCGGATCGCCGGGGAATTGCAAGGCCGCCGCGATTTCCTTGGGGATTGCGCGCGACTCCATGTTGTTCAGGCATTCCAGGGCCCGCGAGATCAGCCAGTCCGCGCCGCCCGGAAATGTGGGATCGCTGCTTCCGGCCATCGAGTAGAGTTCCGTTTCGCGCCCGCGGTAAACGGCAACTCCGCCCCACACGGCATCCAGCATCCGCGCCGCGCGACGTGCAAACTGTTCCAGAAATTCCGGCAAGTGTCGCGACTGTGCCGCTTCAACGGCCAGCTCCATTAATTCTTCAGCGTGCTTCGGCATTGCTGAGTACGTATCGGCCTTTCGGCGCCGGGGCCGGAGACTACGCGACAATTTCGTTTTTGCTCTGCGCATTGACGAGAGGAGACAAAGGCGCGTCTCATGCTGCGAGCCGCCCTTTCCCTCAACGCTACCGGGGAGTCTCAATCTGAGTCAACCACCGCTCTGTACTATGTAGCGAAATCGCCTACAGCGACCCAACTCCTCTTTCTCGTTGCGTCTCAGCCTGAGACCTTGGCCCTTCGACTCCCTGCCCACTGAGACAATTGGCACGCCAAAGCTTGCGCACTCTCCCCTCTCAAATCTTCCATAACCCGCACCTTCTCTGATACTTGCCACTCCGCGGGCGCTTCTAATCCACTAGTTGGTAGGCCTCGCCGCCATGGCATTTGACGTGCCTCCCATTCACAGGGCATCTCCCGATCCTTGGAGGGATAGTGTCGATGAGAACGAGTGGGTGGAAAAAGGTTGCGCTGGCCGCAATCGCGGCGCTCATTTTCTCGGGGGCTTCCGGATTGGCGCAGACGGGCTCGACCGACGAAACCAAGCGCAAGGTCAAGACCAAGGTTGCTCCCGCGTACCCGGATCTTGCTAAGCGTATGAACGTCGGCGGTAAGGTCAAGATCGAAGTCGTCGTCACCCGCGACGGCCGCGTGAAGAGCACGCGCGTGGCTGGCGGCCATCCTTTGCTGGTTCAGGCTTGCCAGGACGCAGTGAAGGAGTGGAAGTTCGCGCCGGCCTCCGAAGAGACCACGCAGATTGTTGAATTTGAATTCCACCCCGGGAATTAGAAGAAATGGCCGGAATAGCAAATGTTTCGGCGGCAGCGGATAGTTTCGGGTCGTGCCGCTGAGGTGAGCGGAGGAATCTCGCAATGACGATCGGTAAAAAACTTTACGCAGGATTTGGCCTGATTCTCGGCATTCTGCTGCTGTTGTTTTTCGTAAACCTCTTTGCCGGATGGATGGAGAAATCGGCGCGTACCAACGCCGGAACCGCTCTGGAAAGCGTCCGCACCATTGAATCCGTGCGTTACCAGATCATGTTGAATCGCCTCAACATGAATAACTTTCTCCTCAGCGGCGATCCTCGCGACGAAGATAGAGTCACTAGAGGCCTGAACGACATCACCGACATCATCAAGCGCGGTGAATCGCAGGCCACCAACGAAACCGTCCGCACCGCTCTCATTCAGGTGGAGAGCACCGAAACCAGTTGGGCTGACAATTTTGCCAAGCCTCTCATCGCCAAGCGCCATCAGGTGGATTCGGGTGACGCCACCGTTTCTGACCTGCAAATTTTCTATCTTCAGAAAGACCCCGCTTCTTGGCTCACGAAATCCTCGGTGGTTCTCGATCAAAGCAACACTGATATCACCAAGTTCCTCCAAGATTCCACCAACTCGGCGAATCGTGCGACTGCCTTTAGCGCCGTTGCCACGATCCTGGGAACATTGATCGCCCTTGCGCTTGGGGCAGTCGTCGCTTTTTATACCGCCAAGTCCATCTCCGAGCCCTTGACTCACCTCATTACCGTCGCCCGTGAAATCGGCGACTCCGGCGATCTCGATCAGAACATCGACATTCACCGCAATGACGAAATTGGCGCTCTCGCCACCACCTTCAACAACATGGTCGCTTACCTCAAGGAGATGGCCAGCGTTTCCATGTCTGTTGCCGAAGGCGATCTGGCCGTCGAAGTCGTGCCCCGCTCCAGGCGCGACACCCTCGGCAACGCCTTCCTTCGCATGTCCCACGGTTTGCAAGAGCTCGTGCGGACCACCCGCGATTCCGCCGGGCAAGTCTCTGCCGGTTCCAATCAAGTCGCTGGCGCTGCCGATGAGTCCGCCAAGGTCAGCGTCCAGGCCTCCTCCGCGATTGAAGAAGTCACCAGCACCATGCACGAGATGAGCATCAACGTGCAAAACGTGGTCAAGAATACGCAGGTACAGGCCTCCAGTGTGGCGGAAACCTCCGCCTCCATCGACCAGATGGTTACCTCGATTCAGCGCGTGGCCGATACCGCCAAGGTCTTGCTCGATATCGCCAACCGCTCGCGCGAGGAAGTCGTCAGTGGCATCCAGACCATGGAGAAGGCCACCGACGGTCTCAACCGTACCAATCAGGCCATTCAATCTTCAGCGGAAATCATTAACATTTTGGGCCACCGTGCCGATGACATCGGAAAAATCATTGAAGTCATCGATGACCTTGCCGAACAGACCAACCTGCTCGCGCTGAACGCCGCCATCGAAGCGGCCCGCGCGGGTGAGCACGGTCTGGGGTTTGCCGTTGTTGCCGATGAAGTCCGCAAACTCGCCGAAAAGTCCACCCAGTCCACAAAGGAAATCGCGGACCTTATTCAGAGCATTCAGCGGGAGGCCCGCCAGGCCGTTGAAAACATGGAGCGCAGCACGCGCATCGTCGAGGAAGGGCTCACCCTCGGCAACGACCTTGGTTCCGCTCTTCACAAGATCTCCAACGTCGTCACCGAAGTCTACAAGTTCTCCCAGGAGATCGGCGCCGCCACCAACGAACAGTCCGTCGGCTCTTCCCAAATTGCCAAGGCCACCAGCCGCCTAACCGAAATCACCCAGGAAATCAATTCCGCCGTCGAGGAACAGGCATCGGGCGCTCAGGCGGTCGTCCGCGCCATGGACAAGATGCGCGAACTCGTGCAGCAATCCGCTTCCAGTTCCACGGAGCTCTCCGCCGCCGCTGAGCAGATGTTGAAACTCTCGCGCAACTTGCTCGACAGCATGGACCGCTTTGTTCTGGACCGTTCGAACCAGGCACGGCCGTCCCGCGCGGACCAGCCCGGCCGGCGCCGTGGCGCGCACCCCGACCGCGGCCAGGAACTCGAATACGCCGAACTGGCGCGTTCCTGAGGAACGGGGACCCTTCCATGGAAAAGGATCTTCAAGTCGTCGGCTTCCGCATCGGCAATGAAACTTATGGTGTTCGCATCGGTGCCGTGCGCGAAATCGTCCGCGTTCCGGAGATTACCGCCGTTCCCAGCGCTCCCGACATCATCGAGGGCGTGATCAATTTGCGCGGCAAAATCATTCCCGTCATGGATCTTCGCAAGCGTTTCGGCCAGACCCAGATTCAGCCCGACAAAAAGAACCGCATTCTTGTCGTCGAGCTTGAAAACAAATTGATCGGCCTCATCGTAAACGCCGCTTCGGAAGTTCTGAAGATTCCTCCCTCGGAGATCGAGGCTCCGGGCAGCGTTTTTGCCGAAGGCGAGTCCGCGTACGTGACCGGCGTCGGGAAGCTGAAAGGACGGCTCATCATCCTGCTGGATATTTCAAAGCTGTTGCACCGCCCGGAGTTCAAACGACTTGAGGAGGCCGCGGAACCCGTCGCCACCGCTAAGTAATGCTTCTTCCGGTTTGCTTTGGAAGCTGGCGCAACGGGCGGTTCGCCGCACGCACACATCATGGGAACGATCACCGCCCAGATCCAACTCACCGAAGCTGAGTTGAAGCTCCTCCAGACTCTTGTCTATCAGGAATGCGGCATGTTTTTCGATGAGCGCCGCTCGCACTTCTTGAAGGATCGCCTTCAGCGCCGCCTCAAGGCCTGCCAGCTCGACTCCTTCTACGCCTATTACCGCTTGCTTACCAGCCGCGATGGCCGCGCCGAATTGGCCCTCCTGCTTGAAAACTTGACCGTCAACGAAACGAGTTTCTTCCGCAATCGCCCTCAGCTCGAACTCTTGCAAAAAAACGTTCTCGAAGAGCTTCTTCGCCGCAAGCAGGAACGCCGCGATTACACCCTGCGGATCTGGAGCGCCGGCTGCTCTTCCGGCCAAGAGCCGTACACCGTCGCCATTTTGATTTGCGACGCGCTCGCTTACTATTACCTGCGCAATCCGCTTCCCTTCGAGATGCCTTCGCCGAAGCCGCTCATCCCTCCGCCCTGGAAAGTCGAGATCGTCGCCTCCGACATCAGCTATGCCAGCCTCCGCGTCGGCCAGGAAGGCCTCTACACCGAGCAGCAGATGGAGCCCGTCGATTACACTTGCCGCCTTCGCTATTTCGAAAAGTCTGCTGCCAAGTATGCGGTCAGGCCATCCCTCAAAGCACTCGTGCAGTTTGACTTTCACAACCTCAAGACCGAGTTCCTGCCTCGCCGCAACGACATTATTCTCTGCCGCAACGTCATGATCTATTTTGACGAACCCGAACAGAAGCGCCTGATTGAAAAGTTCTGGCACTGTTTGAATCCCGCCGGGTTCCTCTTCGTCGGGCATGCCGAAAGCCTGTTTGGCTTGACGCAGAAGTTCCGCATGGTGCACGAGAACAACGGCACCGCGTACCAGCGCGTCGAGGTCGCCTCATGAGTCGTCCTCCCGAAGACCGCAGCAGCGAATTGCGCGCTCTCTTCTTCGAGAGCGCGGGCGAACTTCTTCAATCGCTCAATGAAGCAGGGCTTGAACTTGAGGTGCGTCCTGCGGACGAGGAAATCATCCGCCGCATTCGCCGCGCCGTCCATACTCTGAAAGGGGATTCCGCCGCCTGTGGATTTCACAAGCTAAGTGAGCTCGCCCACGAGCTCGAGGATGTGCTCACATTGCAGATTGCGCAAACTCGAGGCGCGGCTTTTGCTGAAGTCGTGCTCTTCGCCGCCGATAGTTTTGGGCTCATGCTGGGAGCTTATCAGCGGAAAGCGGAACCCCCCGCGGTCGACGCGCTCCGCGCAAAGATTCGAAAGTTACTGCAGGAGCCCGCACCTCCATTGCAGCCTGTGCCTCCGGCCTCGCCATTGCCCGCCCAATTCGCTTGGACGGAATACGAACAGCTTATGATTTCCGAAGCCGTCCACCGCGGCGAGACCGTTTACAACATCGCCTTGCGCATTGATCCAAACAGCCTGATGCGCGCCGCGGCCTTCCAGCTCATTCGCAACGTTCTTCACGGTTGCGGCACCGTCATCGCTCTCCGCCCCGAAGACAATGTTGGCGCCGCCTCCGTCGAGATTGTGGAAGCGGCCTTGGCCAGCTCTCAGCCCCAAGCGAGAATCGCACAACGCTGCAACATCCCTTCTATCGTTTCCACCGTCCGCCTGGAACGTGCCGCCACCCCAGAAACTCCCGAACACCAATTGCTCGGTGATTTGCTGGAGGCGCAGGCAGCCAAGGCCGTTGATGGGGCTTCCGAAAACAGCGAGAACAGCGGACCAGCGGCGCCCGCCAATTCCAGTTCTGCCGCCAACGCGGTGGCCGAGAGCACCCTTCGAGTGGATGCCGCCCGCATCGATGCGGTCATGAATCTCGTCGGCGAATTGATCATCGGGAAGTCCATGCTCAATCGCACGCTCTCCGAATTCGACCAGCGGCATGCTCGTGATCCTGTGCGCACAAAACTCGCCGATGCCGTTGCCTTTCAGGCGCGCATTCTCGATGAGCTTCACAAGTGCGTGCTAAAGATTCGAATGGTGCCCGTCGAGCAGCTCTTCCGCCGTTTCCCGCGCCTCCTTCGCGATGTCGCCAAGCAGTGCGGCAAGGATGTCGCGCTGGAAATCTCCGGGCAGAACACCGATCTCGACAAGGGCATCCTTGACTCTCTTGCCGAGCCCCTCATGCATCTCGTTCGAAACGCCGTCGACCACGGTATCGAACCCGCTGACGAGCGCTTGACTGCCGGCAAACCCGCCCGTGGCACTGTCTGTCTTAACGCTTTTCATCAGGGTGCCCAGGTAGTCATCGAAGTTCGCGACGATGGCCGCGGCATGGATCTTTCTCTCCTGCGCGCTCGTGCTGTCCAAAAGGGGATTCTGAAACTTGAAGAGGCGCAGCGCTTGACCGAACAGGAAGCCCTCGATCTCATTTTCGAATCGGGCTTCAGCACCGCCTCCGAAGTCACGGAAGTCTCCGGCCGTGGCATCGGCATGGATGTTGTTCGAACGGTTCTCGATCGCCTTAAGGGTACGGTTCACGTTTCTTCCAAGAAGGGTCGCGGCTCCACTTTTCAGCTTCGCGTCCCACTCACGCTTGCCAGCATTCAAACTTTGCTCTTCCGTGTCGGCGGCCGTTTGTTCGCTGTTCCCCTTTCTTCTGTTGTTGAAATCACGCGCATTATGGACCACGACATCCACCGTGTGGACCAGCGCGAAGTGCTCCGTCTCCGCGACCAGATCCTCACCCTCGTCCGCTTGAATCAGCTCAGCCGGCTCCGCAGCATCGACACTCAGCCCGCCAGGAAAAAGAATTTTGTAATTGTCATCGGCGCGGCCGAAAAACGCTTTGGTCTCCTCGTGGACAGCCTTGTCGGCGAAGAGGAGCTGGTGATCAAGGCGCTGCCGGGCGAAATTGTTTCAAGCGATCTGGTTAGCGGCGCTTCCATCCTCGGCGATGGCACTGTTGTCCTCATTTTGAATGTCCCCGCGGTCCTTTCGCGCCTCTCTCGCGCAACACCGCTTGGAGCGATCGCATGAGCGAGCGTATCCGCGTTCTCGTCGTTGATGATTCCGCGCTGATGCGCAAGCTGATCCCGGCGATCCTCGCCCGCGATTCTTCCATTGAAGTTGTCGGAACGGCCATGGATGGCGCATTCGCGTTGAAAAAGATTGAAGAGCTGCGGCCCGACGTCGTAACGCTCGATCTCGAAATGCCGCGCATGGATGGAATCGAGGCGCTTCGCCTCATCATGCGCCGCGCGCCCCTGCCGGTCGTTCTTTTCAGCACGCATTCGAAACAAGGCGGTTACTCCACGTTCCAGGCCCTCGCTTTGGGCGCCGTCGATTTTCTTCCCAAGCCCAAAGATGCCGCCGCGGGGCGCCTCGAACAAATCGCCGACGAGTTGATCGCCAAAATCAAGGTCGCAAAACGCGCTGCCGGCCGCAAACTCCCTCCCGCCATCGTTCGCGAAGAGCCGGTGACACCGAAAAAAGCGAATCGCGCCCCGTTGCCTCCGCGCCGCGTGATTGCCATCGGCATTTCCACCGGCGGCCCCAACGCGCTGCAATTTCTCTTGTCGCAAATTCCCGCGGATTTTCAATCCACTCTCGTCGTTGTGCAGCACATGCCCGAAGGTTTTACGGAAATGTTCGCGAAGCGCCTCGACGAGTGCTGCGCTCTGGAAGTTCATGAAGCGCGGTCCGGCGATCTTCTGCTCGCGGGCCGCGTTTTGATCTGCCCGGGAAATCGCCACGTGATGGTGCGCCGGATGCCCCGCGGCGACATGGTCGTCTTATCCGATGGGCCGCCCGTGAATGGACATCGTCCATCGGCCGATGTTCTTTTTCATTCCGTGGCCCAGGAGTTTGGACTCACTGCCGTTGGCGTGTTGATGACCGGCATGGGTGACGATGGCGCAGAGGGTCTCGGTGCAATCAAGTCCGCGGGCGGCATGACCATCGCACAGAGTGAGGACACCTGCGTGGTCAGCGGGATGCCGCGCGCGGCGATCCTTAAAGGGTATGCGAACAAGGTTATTCCGCTCGATGGGCTCGGGACATTCCTGGTGAGTCAGTATGGGGCGGAGCCAAATCCCGCGGAGAAATTTGAAAAGAAAGACAAAGACGATAGGACACCCGTTTCTTCCCATCGCGCATGAAAGCGCGCTCTGGGATAAGGAGAAGGCCATGAAACAATTCGCCGCTCTGCTTCGAAAAGACAATCGGCCGGTTCGCTACCTCGTGGTGGACGATTCCGTCTTCGCGCGCAAGAACCTCATCAAAATGATCGAGATGTTTGGCGGCGAGGTGGCCGGCGAAGCCGGAGATGGCCTCACCGCCATCGCCGAATACGGCCGCACCAAGCCGGACATCGTGCTCATGGACATCACCATGCCCCAGATGGAAGGCATCGAGGCGGTCGAACGCATCGTGCGCCAGCATGCCGACGCGCGCATCGTCATGGTCTCGTCCGTCGGATACCAGGAGAACATTCTCGCGGCGCTGCAGAAGGGCGCGAAGCATTTCGTGCAAAAACCGGTGAAGCCGGAAGTGCTGTACGAAATTCTCCGCTACGTGCTCAGCGACGATCCCAACGCCACGGGCGTGCCCGTCGCGCTCGCAGGAGAATCGCGCTCATGAGAATGGAACTCATCCAGCCGTTCATCAACGCCGCGGATGCGGTCTTCGCGGAATCGCTGCAGGGGCCGACGAAAATTATGGACCTCTCGATGGACGAGGACACCTACCGCCGCAAGGGCGTCGCCGCGCTCATCACCATCAAGGGGGAAATCGAAGGCCGCGTCATTCTCGATCTGTCGCCGGAGGTGGCCGTGAAAGTGGCCAGCCAGCTTGCGGGCACGGAAATGGAAGCGAGCGAGCAGTTGGTGCGGGAAACCGTTTGCGAGCTGGCCAACATGGTCATCGGGAATTCAGTGACGCTGTTGAACGACGCGGGCTTTCGCTTCAAAGTGTTTCCGCCGGAAGTTCACATGGATCAGGCCGGGCTGACCGGCAGTGTCGACACCGAAGCCCTGGTGATCTGCATCGAGACGCCCTGCGGCGAGATCTACCTGAACATTGCCATGCACTACCTGCGCCGGCGCCGCCAAGAGCGCGACACCGCCCACGCCTTGGATTAAAGACTGCTCTCACCTGTACTTGTCGTGCTTGAGTCGGGATCGCGTGTTGCCTCGAACCTGTTCCCACGGAACCGTTTTTCGCTTTCCCCGAGTCCAGGTCCGCAATGCGCCGGGCGATCTCCTCGTTCCACGGTCTTGCTGCGATGACTCCGCGTACTTTGAGCGGTCAGTAAGGGCCTACGGAGGCCGCGCCAGTTGCTTGGTAAAGATCCACGCGTCCATTGCCAAGATCGGGAGAGATCCAAACAGCGTGCGCCAACGACGGTTCCGCGCAAGCCTCGTTGCAATTCGCCCTAACGCTTAGGAGGAGGGCGGCCGCGCCGGACACAAAAGGTGCGCTGAAGGAGGTTCCCCAGCCGGCCCCAAAGGTGCCAAACGGATAGGTGGTGATGATGCCTTCGCCCGGGGCTGCAACCCAAACGAGATCCTCGCCATAGTTAGAAAACGTAGAGAGCGTATCGTTGTTTGTGGTTGAGGCTACGCCCATGACGTTCGAAAGTGCAGCCGGATAGACCATTTCCTCTTTGCCGTCGTTTCCTGCCGAAGCCACGCAAATCGCTTGATGGCGGATCGCATATTTAACGGCTCTGGCCACCTCAGAGGAATACGTTGAGAAACTGAAACTCATATTGATCACGCTGGCCCCGTTCTGCACCGCAAAGTAGATGGCGCGCAGGACATCCGACAAATAACCCGTGCCATCGGCGTTGAAAGCTTTCAGAGGCATGATGAGCGCGGTCGGGGCCACGAGGTGAATGATGCCCGACACCATGGTCCCATGGCCGAATGCCTGGTATTGTGGCTGCCCGAAATTGAAGACCGATGCTGGATCGAGAATCGCAGCGCTAGATTGATTCACCATCGCTGGGGAGGCCCCGCTGCCGATGGAGGATTGGTTTACGTCCGTGAGTTCAGAAGCTGAGCCTGCGATGTTGCGGGTAAAGTCATAACCGGCAACGAGGACACTTTGAAGTACGGGATGTGCCGGATCGACCCCCGTATCGATAACCGCTACTATCCCTGCGCCGCTCACGCGGAAAGCAGTCTGCGTGTCTGGTAGCCGGATAATGGCGATGGCGGGCTGGCTGACATAGCCGTGAATGACAGTCGCTCCGAAGTAATTCACAGGCGTATTGTCCGACAACCCGCTAGGAGGCGCCGCAGCAGTGGCTTGCATGACTTTCAACAGGGCGTCTAGTTCTGCGTGCGCGATTCCCGGCTGGCTCCGGAGGATTTGCAGAAAGGCGTTCGGATCAATGAAGTCTGGAGTAGTGACCAAGAAGACTTTACTCAGGGTGCCGTCAAGGCCGCCCGCTACATTACAACCTAGCGCCAAGCAGACTTGCTGTAGGGAAGTGAGACCGGATGGATCACGGACAATAAATCTGTTGCCAGCGGCGGCTGGGCTGCTCCACAGTCCAAAGAAGACCAGAAGGACCCACAGAGCCCTCGGTTTCATGGTTTCTTCTCCTTCTCTCTTCCCCAGAGAGTAGTTCACGTAAACGTTGAGGTCCGTTGCCGGCTAGAAGAGCCGCGAATATCCCGCCGTTCTTCGACGGGCCGCTCCAGTGCCGGTAACGGAATCGCTATGCAGTGATCTTCTGCAATTCTTATTTCTAGGCTGACGATTGGCTCAAAGTTGAAATCAAAATGGAACTCGCCGAACTCCCCGGCAGTTGCCTGCGCCGATGGACCCTTCCAGCCATTAAGCTTCACTGGAACGCCGGCAAAACTTCGATCTGGCTTGGCTGAATCCAGAATCTGCCCCGTGAGAGCTAGGCGGTTAGAGCCATCTTCCGGCTCGACCAAGAGGTCCACCCTTAGACTTCCGGATGCGTAGAGCAGCCTTCGATTCCTATTTTGCAGAGCGCGCACCCCAGCGGGGAGCGCGTCGCGGAAGCTATCGGAGATGAGCCGCGCCATTTGCGCGACGTTCTGAAACACCGCCTGACGACAGAATAGCGATTCCAGGCTGCCCCAAAGTTGTTGCAGGAGAAACTTCCGTTGGACAGAGGTGAGCGAATAGCGCTCGGCCAAGTCCCCAATCACTGAATCTTTCCCCTCCTCGGTGATAAGCACTACACGTCCTATGAGATCCGGGTGAGATTCGTTAATCCTCGAAATTAGCTCTGTGACCTGTGAGCTTGAGGATTGTGGGTCCAGTACAACAGCGTCGAATTTTCTTTGATCCATCGTCCCCAGCGCCTGTTGGAGGTTCGAGACGACAGTGCACTCGCAGCCTGAGCTTCCAAGCAAAATACGCATCTCCTGGCGGGCCGACGGCTCCTCCCCGACGATCAATATCTTCTTTCGCTCGCGACCGACACTCACGTGAACCTACCTGCGGCTTATAAGGGTCTGACACTCTAGACGCTCCGCGCCGCTACTCCGCGGCTCCAAGCTCGTAGCTCCCTCGCGAAGCCGCGGAAACTGGTGAAGCCATTGTTGCGGTCGATCAGACCTCACCGTCAGCCATTGGTGCCTGGACCGAACCTCCTTAGGCCTCGAACATGAGGCCTGCAGTGCATCTATAGGATTGCGCGGCTTCCAAATCAATGGGGTAAAGTAAGTAATTCGAAGGCAGGTAAATTCCCGACGAGGGCAAATTCTTGGCCTTCAAACCTCTGCTGAAAAGGTCACCGCTGCGGCTTTGCCAGCCTCCGCCAATGACCCCGACGGTCGTTTTACAAATAAACTATTGGGCCGTCGTCGTGGCGGCGGTTGTAGCGTTTGTGGGGGGCGCGGTGTGGTACAGCCCTTTGTTGTTCGGCAAGACGTATATGGAGTTGCGCGGCATGAACCCGGCCGCCTTGGCCATTACCGGGGCCAGAGCCAGCCAAAGGTCCCGGCGGTCAGCAAGCTGTAGATGAGGCCATCAATGACGTGCTTAATGGTCACACTCCATGGCTGCCCCGCCCAGATGGCGTTGACCAGCTGTCCCACGCCATACGCCAGGAACGCCGCCGTCCCCGCCACGCGAAAGACCGCCAGATAGGGCGCTCCGGGCCTAACCGTGCGTCCGGTGAGATAAGCGACGAAGAGGCCGATGAGCAGGCAATAGACGAACCACATGGCGAGGTACTTCGGCATGTTGACGGGGCCAGTGGGAAACACGGTCAGCATCCCTACGGGCCCCTGCTTCTGTTTTTCCGCAATGGCGGGGGACTTCATATCTTTGTGGGTGCAATACGGGAACATATACAGACCCCGCTTCAAACCAGCCGCTCGTAAGGCGGGCAGAAGCTTGTCCTCATCGGGGAGCTGCCGGTAGTCGCTGCGGTGATACGGCAGCACCATGTGCATGATGGAGCTGGCCACGAATACGATGACAGCCGCGAGCAGGAGAGGGAGCAAGAGAGCGGTGAGGGGAACCATGCGCAGCCTCCTTGGAAGCAAAGATGAATGCAGGAATTAGGCGCGAGGCTACCGCCGAAAGGGCCTGCGGTCAAGAGCCTAAATCCACGCTGTCGTTAGCACATGATATGTCCGGTCGAATTAACAGATGAAATGCCCGCTTTAGCGAGCCCGCAAGCGTGTCCGCCTCTTCCGGCGGTTGCGCCCTAGGATTGCGGACGGACCCGCTGTGACGCAAGCTCGTGCCGTTCCAACTTTCTGTGACAAGACTCGTCGCAAATCGTCCTGGGCCGCTACGGGACAGGTAGAAGGGTCAGGTGTCGAGTGGAGGCTTGATGTAGGCGGCGCCGTGGCGGTAGAGGCCGGCCGTGGGCATGGCCTGGGAGAAGACGATGCGGATGGGAACGAAGATGGCGCCGGTGCCGGGAGTGAACGGCACGGCGACTTCGGCGCGCGTGCCTTCGGGATACTGATTGCGGCTGCGGAAGCTGATTCCGCCTTTCGACAAATCTTCGCAGACGGCGATTTCTTCCTGGAAGCCGCGGCGGCGAATGCACGCGAGGATGCGGGCCTTGACGCGCGTGCGGTTGCGGCGGGGAATCATGCGATCTTCGGCGGGGGGCTTAGCTGCGCCGTCGTCGGGGGTGCGCGCTTCGGAGAGCGATTCGATCCAGATGGACGGGGAATCGCAATGTTTGCAGATGCGCGCGACGCATTTGCGGATTTCGAAGGATTTCAATTGCAGCTCGTCGAGATAGACGACTTCGCGGCGCTGGCAAAAACTGCATTCCATTAGGAGGCGGGCGAGGGCTTCTTCGCCTTTATGAAGGGAAGGAAATTCGATGCCCCAGAAGTCGGAGCGGGGA
>Ga0209180_10000865_pt1 | contig 14684 bp, 15 predicted proteins | sample CZO8metaG_3_FD_188355 | JGI IMG/M metagenome (GOLD analysis project Ga0209180, IMG submission 188355) | Vadose zone soil microbial communities from the Eel River Critical Zone Observatory, Northern California, USA - CZOApr15con2H2.8 metaG... | ecosystem: Environmental > Terrestrial > Soil >...
GCTTGACCCGTGTGCATCGAAAGGTGCATGCACGGGTCTGAGGGGACCCCTGGTGCAGCAATGCACCGGGGGTTACCCGGTGGAAAGCCCAAGGGTCCCCGATCCGTCCGGGGGTCACAGGCGAGGGGAAGGCTGGGCGTGGGTGAACGCCAGTGAACTCTTGCAGATGCCTCGTTAATTGCACATCCCGGGGCGGGTCGCGGTGCCGGGGTGACAGGGACCGGCCGCTGGAAGGCGGCAGGCGGCGGCTGGGGATTGTGCCCGGCCGCGTAGGCGCCGTCGTCCCCGGGGTACAGAGAGCACCCGGTCCCAGCCGTGTCTCATGCGTGCGGAACATGGAAACCCCGCCAGGGTCCGCGCCGCTGACTGGCGGCGCGGTAGGCCGATCGTAAGAGGGGCGGAAATCCCTGGCGGGAAAGGATGCTCAAGAAGCGAATGCCGGCAGCCGAAAGGCGGCAGGAAAACGAGGCACCCGGTGGCGACACCGGGCCGGCTCCTCCGCTGGTCGTCTCGCATAACTGGCCGGATACCGGGCCTGGCGCCCGGGCGCGAAAGCGCGCTGACGTGAGCAGGTGAGCCGTTGAAGGCGAGTAGCTGATAACCGCCGGCACTGAAGGGAAAGTTAGGCGCCGATGACAGGACACGTGTTCGCGCTGGCGATGGCGGCCCTGGACGAGGTGAACGGACCTGAGGGCCAGCCCCCCAGCCAAGACGCGCGCGCCGAGTGGGACAAGATCGACTGGCGGGCGCACGAGGAGCAGGTACAGCGGCTACGGCAGCGGATCTTCAAGGCGGCGCAGGAGCAGGACTGGCCGAGGGTCAGGAACCTGCAGAAGCTGATGCTGCGGAGCCGGTCGAACGTTCTGGTGAGCGTGCGGTAGGTGACGCAGCGCAATACCGGGCGCAAGACCGCCGGGATCGACGGGGAGGTCGCGCTGACTCCCGAGGCCAGGGCGCAGGTGGCGGTGCAGGTGCACCAGTCCATCGGCTCCTGGAATCCCCGCGCGGTCAGGCGCGTATACATTCCGAAGGCATCAAACCGTGCGAAGCCGAGGCCGCTCGGCATTCCCGTGATCATGGACCGGTGTCATCAGAACCGGGTCAAGAACGCGCTGGAACCCGAGTGGGAGGCCCGGTTCGAGCCCCGATCGTATGGGTTCAGGCCGGGCCGGGGCTGCCATGACGCGATCGCAGCGATCTACAGCACGTGCAAGGGCCACCGGGCCAGGCGCGTGTGGGTGCTGGACGCGGACCTGGCCGCGGCGTTCGGAAGTCTTGACCATACGGTCATGCTCTCAACGCTGGCGGAGAAGATCCACGATGGCCGGTTCCTGCAGCTGATCGACCGGATGCTCAAAGCCGGGTATCTGGAGGACTGGCGGTGGAATGACACGCTCAGTGGTGCACCACAGGGCGGCTTATGTTCAGCTGAACATAACGAACCTTATGAACAGTGCCGGGTTATGCGCAGCGCTGGCCTGCCGGGCCTGGTGGGGGCCGGATCGGCGAGCGAGCGCTGCGCATAACCCCGAGGATTCCGATCATGCAGCCCGGCAGGGTGCCGGGCCACGCGTGATCGGAGGTCGGCCGGATGGTCGCTTTGCCTGCGCTGGTGTCTGGCCTGGACGCGGAACTGGTGCGCCTGGGCTACAAAGACTCGACGATGGTGTGGTACCGGGGCTGCTGGCGCCGCCTGCAGAAGTACTTCGCTGCCCGCGGCGCCGGGGAGTTCTCGCTGGATGTGGCGATGGCGTGGGTCGAGGATGCGTGCGGCTTTTTCGGCAAGGAGCAGGCCGGCACCCTGAAGCCGAATGACATCTACATGTTCAGGGTCGCCGCGATGCTCGGCGAGTACGCGGCGCACGGGGCAGTGCTGCGCCGCTATAACCGGTCAGTGAGCAAGCTGGACGGGCCCGGCGCCGAGGCGGTTGCCCGGTTCCGGGCGCACCTGCGCGCGGCTGGGCGCTCAGCGTCGACGGTGCGGACCTACGGGACGCTGGCCGGGGAGTTCGTCGCGTTCACCGGCACGCGCGGCGGGCTGGCCTGCTGTGACGCCAACATGATCGGGGCGTTCGTCGCGACGCTGGCCGGCTACCAGTTCAAGACGGTCGAGCAGAAGCTGTGCGCGGTGCGGTCATTCCTGCGGTTCGCCTCGGCTGACGGCCTGGTCGATGGCGCCTGCCTGGAGGCGGTCCCGGCGGCACGCTCGGCCAGGCAGGCCAGGATCCCGTCGGTATGGGATCCTGGCGAGGTCACCAGGATCCTCGACGCGATCGACCGGGACAACCCGTGCGGGAAGCGGGACTACGCGATCATCCTGCTGATCGCCAGGCTCGGGCTGCGCGGCGTTGACATCCGGCGGCTGGAGTTCGCCGACTTCGACTGGGCCGGCAACCGGTTGTTCGTGGTGCAGGCCAAGACCGGTGACCGGGTGCAGCTCCCGCTGCTGAAAGAGGTCGGCTGGGCGGTGATCGACTACATCCGCCATGGCCGGCCGGACAGTGACTGCCCCCAGGTGTTCCTGCGGCACCTGGCCCCGGTCGGGCCGTTCTCCGACCAGGAGCATCTGCATGGAATCCTGGTCAAGCACGCCCGGGTTGCGCACGTCCCGGTGAGCGGGAAACGCCGTCATGGCATGCACTCGCTGCGTCATACGCTGGCGACCAGGCTGATGGAAGGCGGCACGCCGGTCGAGCAGATCGCTGACATCCTCGGTCATCAGTCTGTCCAGTCGACCGGCGTTTACCTGAAATCCTCGCTGGGCCTGCTGTCGAAGTGTGCGCTGGACCCGGACGCGCCGACACCGGAGGTGTCACGGTGAGCCCCGCCGTCACGATGGCCGGCGCGATCACGGCCCTGGTTACCGAGAAACGCGCTACGGGTTATAAGTATGACGCCGAGGAGCGGGTGCTGGCCCGGTTCGCCGCGTTCTGCGCCAGCCAGTTCCCGGGGCTGGAGGCGCCTGACCGGGCCTCGGTCGAGGCCTGGATCGCGGCGGCACGGCAGCGCGGGGTCAAGCCGGCGACCCTGCACGGCCTGGCCGCGCCGGTGCGGGAACTGGCCCGCTGGCTAGGCCGGCGGGGCGTGCCGGCCTACGTCCTGCCCGGCGGAGCGCTGCCCAGGCCCGCTCGTTACCTCCCGCACATTTACACCGATCAGGAGCTGGCGGCCCTGTTCGCCCAGACTGACCGCTGCCACTACGACTGCCAGGTCCCGTTCCGGCACCTGGTCATGCCGGTGCTGTTCCGCACGATCTACGCCTGCGGCCTGCGTGCCTCCGAAGCCCGGCTGCTGCGCTTCGGCGACGTCGATGTCGAGACCGGCGTGCTGACAATCCGTGATGGCAAGGGCGGCAAAGACCGGCAGGTGCCGGTCAGCGCGCCGCTGCGCGAACGGCTCGCCCGCTATCACGCCCAGATCGCCGGGCGCACCGGCGGGGACTGGTTCTTCCCCGGCAGGAAAGGACTCCCGCTGACGCTCATGAACGTCAACAGGAACTTCCGCCGGTTCTTGTGGCAGGCCCGCATTCCCCACGGCGGGCGGGGCCACGGCCCCCGAGTCCACGATCTGCGCCACACGATGGCGGTGAATAATCTGCGGTCGTGGTTCGCCCGCGGCGAGGACGCCGGCGCGCTGCTGCCGGTCCTGCAGGCCTACATGGGTCACGCCTCGATCGCCGGCACCGACTACTACCTGAGGCTGACCGCCGAGTCCTACCCGCACATCATCGCCCGGGTCCAGCGTGCCTTCGGGGACGTCGTCCCGCCCCTCAAGGCAGGGCAGTGCGATGGCGACTGACTTCGCGGTCTGCCTGCAGCGCTTCCTCACATCGCATCTGGCCGGGCTGCGCGGATGCTCACCGAATACGATCGCGTCCTACCGGGACACCTTCAAGCTGCTGATCGCCTTCTCCGGCGACGTCAGATCTATCCCGCCGGACAGGCTGACCCTCGATCACATCGACGCCGCCGCCATCACCGGGTTCTTGAACTGGCTGGAGACCGAACGGCACAACAGCATCTCAACCCGCAACCAGCGGCTGGCCGGGCTCAGCTCGTTCTTCCGCTGGCTGCAGTCGCAAGACCCTGCCCGGATGGCCGGCTGCCAGGACATCCTCGCCGTCCCGGCCAAGAAAACAGCCCAGCCGGGCGTGAACCACCTCACGGTCGAGCAGGCCCGCCGTCTGCTCGCCGCGCCCGACCGGTCCACCCGGCGGGGCCGCCGTGACGCGACCCTGCTAGCCACCCTCTACGACAGCGCCGCCCGGGCTTCCGAACTCGCCGGGCTCACCGTGGGCGACATCCGCGTGCAGCCCCCGCCGCTGGCCGTGCTGGCCGGCAAAGGCCGCAAGATCCGCCACGTCCCGCTCGGCGGCAACACCGCCGCGCTGCTGAGCGCCTACCTGGCCGAGCATGGCCTCAACCTGCCCGGCCACGACGACCACCCGCTGTTCGTCAACCAGCACGGGAACAAGCTAGGCCGCGGCGGGATCGCCTGGATCATCGGCAAGTACCAGGCCCAGGCCGGCGACCCGACACTGGCCGGCGCCGCTCTCAGCCCGCATGTGCTACGCCATTCCCGGGCTATGCATCTCTACGATGCAGGCGTGCCGCTGCCCTACATCCGCGACATCCTCGGACACGTCGAGCTAGCCACCACCGATATCTACGCTCGCGCCTCCACCGAGGCCAAACGCAAAGCCCTCGAAGCCGCCTACACCGACATCGTCACCGACGACCTGCCCGAATGGAACCAGGACCCCGGACTGCTCAACTGGCTCGCCAACCTGTGAGCCTCCGCACCAGGAAAAGTTATGCGCAGTGCTCGACCCCTAGCGTCGCTGTCACCAGGGCCGGCAGGCCAGCGCTGCGCATAACCCGGCACTGTTCATAAGGTGGTGTTGCTTCACCAATTTTATCCAACATATATCTGGACCGGTTCGACCAGTTCGTTGAGCAGCAGTTGATACCGGATTATGACCGGGGCAGGCGGCGGCGCACTCACCCTGCGTATGAGAATGTCGAGAACCGGATTGCGAGGGCTAAACGGCACGGTGACCGGGAGGCGGTGCGCGCGCTGAAGCGCGAGCGCCGCACCCTGCCGAGCCAAGACCCCGGCGACCCGGGATACCGGCGTCTTCGATACGTGCGGTACTGCGATGACTTCCTGCTCGGGTTCGCCGGTCCCAAGCGCGAGGCCGAGGAAATCAAGGCGAGGATTAAGAGGTTCCTGCATGATGAACTCAAGCTGGAACTGTCCGAATCCAAGACTTTGGTCACGCACGCCACCAGCCAGGCGGCGCGTTTCCTTGGCTACGAGATCAGGGCACAGCACGCTGATGCGAAGATCACCCGGAATCGCCGGGCGGTCAACGGCGCTATCGGCCTGTTCGTGCCCAGGACCGTCATCCGGGAACGATGCGCCCGCTACATGAGCAAGGGAAAACCCGCGTTGCGAGGCCCGCTGCTGCACGACGAGGATTTCACGATCGTCGCTAAGTACGGTTCCGAGTTCCGCGGGTTCGTCCAGTATTACCTTCTCGCCCAGGATGTTTTCCGCCTGGAACTGCTGCGCTGGGTCATGGAGACCTCGATGCTCAAGACCCTGGCAGGGAAGCACAAGTCAACCGTCACGAAGATGGCCCGCAGATACAAGGCGGCTGTTGCTACCCCTGACGGCCAGCGGACGTGCTTCCAGGTGACCGTGCAGCGCGACAAGGGTAAGAAGCCGCTGGTCGCCCGCTTCGGCGGAATCCCGCTCAAGCGTCAGCGCACCGCCGTCATCACGGACCGCAATCCGGTCATGGCCACGGCCCGGCGAAATGAGCTGATCCACCGGCTGCTCGCCGGGCAGTGCGAGATGTGCGAGAGACGTGAAGGACTGCAAGTCCACCACGTCCGCAAGCTCGCCGGTCTCAACAAGCCAGGACGGCCGGAACGGCCGCCGTGGGTACACCTGATGGCCATGCGTAAACGAAAGACCCTTGTGGTCTGCGAACGCTGCCACCAGGACATTCACGCGGGACGGAGTGCAACTACCACCCGGAAATGATCACTGGAAAGCGGTATGCCGGGAAACTGGCCCGTACCGTTTGGGAAGGGGCCGCCGGAAAAGGACCCGCGCCACGGGCACCTCGTCGGCGGCCTACTTCACTCTGAGGGGGGATCGGCGGGGCAACCCGCCGGTCCTACCCGGCGCTGGGCAAGGCGATCAGGACGGAAACCACCATTAACGACACCAAGGACTTCGGGCTGTCCAGCCGGCTGACCAACCTCCCCGCCCTGCGGCAGATCGGCTTTACCGCCAACCGGCACCTGCTCGGCGTCCAGACCATCAGCCACGACCCCGTCCGCGGCGCGGAAGCATTCACCGCCCTGACCGCGCCCATCGTCACCGGCAACGGAACCCGCATCCCCGGGCTCCGTTTCGGCGACACCCGCGTCCACGCGCTCCTGCAGGCCCTGCTCATCCACCGGCTGTTGCCCCGCGGGTTCACCAACCGCGAGCTGCGCACCCTGATCGCGCCCCTCCTCGGCACCACTCCCGAGGACATCACCGCCGGGAAGATGACTTACGACCTGCGCCGCCTCCGCGAACACGGGCTCATCCAGCGCATCCCGCACACCCGCCGCTACCAGGTCACCGACACCGGGCTACACGACGCGCTGCTGTTCACCCACGCCCACGACCACCTGCTCCGCGCCGGGCTGGCCGAGCTCACCGACCCCAGCCCGCCGACACCCTCCCGACTGCGCGCCGCCGCCCGCGCCTACCAGACCGCCTACGACGACCTTGCCCGCCAGGCCCACCTCGCCGCCTGACACCATCACCGGCAGCAAACCAGGAGGCGACCCGTCGGCCCCGCAATTGATCCGATCATGACGGCTACGCCGTCTAAGCCCTCTACGCTCCGTCCGGGACTTCGCCCGGAAGGAGTGGCCTTTCGGGCAGTTCGGCTGACGGGCCGCGATGAGCCTGGCACCTTCGGTGCGTGGCTGATGACTTCTCCGAGCGGTACGGGGATCTGCTGTCCGGCAGCTATGACTGCGTGGACCGGATCGTGCTGAACGCCTACTTCTCCCTGGGGCACAATCCGGGCGGGTTCCGGACCTGGTGGCGGCGGTGGCACGACGGCTCCGACGATGACCTGGACAACACGCACCTGATGCGGATGGCCGGCCGGTTCGCCCGCCGGGTCAAGGCGTGGGGCCAGGCCAATGATGTCCCCGTGATCTACTGCAAGGCCGGGGAACGCAAGCACCTGATCGCCCAGGAGCACCTGGCTGGCCGCCCGCCGTCTCGGCCGGGCGTGTTCCTGGTTCTGGTGGCGAAGGCACCGGCCACCGTGTGGGAGGTCCGCCGCTCGGAATCCAGCGGCGTGATCGGCAACATCGTGAAGAAGACCGCGTACGTCAACCATTACTCCTTCCACATCATGGACCCGGCCTGGGGGCACGTGACGATCAAGATGTCGGGGCACCCGCCGTTCCCCGCCCGGTCATCCTCAACGGCCACGAGTACGTCGCGGCCACCGCCCACGCCGCGGGGATCGGGTTCAGCAAGGAGGGCAACTGCTTTACTGGCATCGCGGATCCGCATCGCCTGGCCCGGGTCGCAGATACCTTGTCGCAGCCTGCGGCTATAGGGCGCCTGGGCCAGGTCTGCGACCGGTGGATCTATTCGGCGTGCCTGTGCTTCGGCCTGGACCTGGCCGAGCAGGGCATGTCCTGGTTCCGTTACAGCTACACCGTCTACCAGGCCGAGTACAGCCGCAACCTGCTGTTTCGCTCCGGCGGGCAGATGGAGGACCTGTTTGACCGGGTCCTGGACCGGACCCGGTCCCGGCTGGATATCCCTGCCCTGCGGACCCTGTTCGGCCTGAAGAACCGGCCGCACTGCAACCGCGCGGCTGGCCCGCCCGCGCAGGAGATCGTGATCGAGAAATCCCAGTACGGCCTGACCTGGTTCAAGGTCGCCTTCGGGCGGCTGCAGTGCAAGGCCTACACCAAGGGCGAGCACGTCCTGCGCTTCGAAGCCACCGTCCACAACACCAAAGAACTGCGCTGCCGGCGCAGCCTGGAAAACTTCCCCGAGATCATCGCCCGGCTGGCCGGGATCGCCGGCCGGTTCGCCACCACCCTCGACTGCGCCGACGTCAGCTTCATCGCCGATGGCCTCCTCGACGAATTGCCGCTGCCCTCCCAGCTCGGCTCCACCCGCACCGGCGGCATCGACCTGAACAAGCCACGCATCCGAGCCGCCCTCGCGGCGGCACTGACCCTGGCCGCCGCACCACACGGCTTCACCGTTGCCCAGTTCACCGCCCAGGCCCGGCAGCTCGGCCACAACGCCGGCTATACGACCCGGCAGGGCGCCTACGACCTGCGCAAGCTCCGCGGCAAGGGCCTCGCAGTCAAGCTAGGTACAACCCGGCGCTACCACATCCCCGCCGGGCAGGCCCGCACCATCACAGCCCTGCTCGCCATCCGCGACCAGGTCATCGCCCCGATCCTGGCAGGCGTGCGCAGCCCGCGCCGAGGACGCAAGCCTGCGCACTGGACCCTCATCGACCGTGACTACGAGACCCTGCGCATCGGCATGCAGAACCTCTTCCACGACCTCGGCATCACGCCCATCGCCGCCACATAGGCAACATTTTGTCGATCGGAGAAATGCAAGCTCCTAATAGAGTTATTTCAGCGAGTTTCATTTGATGTAGCCGTGCTCGAAATGGGTGAGGATCAGGGCGGCACGGGCGATGTCTCCAGTCCTGCTGGTACTGGCCTACCTGCGCAAAGGCGAGACATTCGCCGAGCTCGCGGCCGAGTTCGGCACCGCGACCGCCTGGCGGTATGTCACCGAGACCGTGGCCCTGCTGGCCGCCCGCTCACCGAAGCTGCCCTGCGCGCTCGCGCAGGCGTGGCCAGTGCGGCCAGCTAACTAAGGGCCCAGCGTCCTTGCCACCGACGTGCTTGCCGCGCGGCGGGCGGGGATCAGCGCGACTGTTGCGGCTGCCGTGATCGCGGCTACGGCTGCCACCAGCGTCGCCTCGGCCGACGGCGGGCTGCCCAGGCCAGCGCCAATCCCGTATACCTGCCCGCCGAGGTTGATCAGGCGAGAGGAGAGAGCGAACCCAGCGGTGGCCCCGAGCGGGGCAGCGATGAGGGCGAGGACAGCCGTCCTGGTCACCAGGGAGGCCGTGACCTGTCCCGGGGTCAGCCCCATCGCCCGTAGCGCGGCAACATCGCGCAGGTGGTCGCGGAACCCGACGGCTGACGCGGTGAGCAGGCTGGTCAGGCCGATCAGGGCTAGGACGAGGAACAGCGCGGCCAGCATCGGGCGCACGATGCCCAGGTCGTCCGTCGGGTCGACAGCCTGGGTCACGTCCAGGCGGCCGCCGGAGACCCGCAACAGGTATGCCGCGGCAACTGCCGTACTGACGCCGGGACGCAGCACAAGGCTGTAGGAGAGCGCTGGCGTGGCGGCTCCGGCCTGCGTCAACGTGTCGTTGCCGTAGGCCAGCACCTGGCCGTCGTATTCCGGCTCGATGATGCGGCCCACGACGTGGAAGATCACCGGGATGCCGCCCATCGGCATCCGCAGGTACTCGCCCACCTTGAGATGCACCGCGTTCAACAGGCCCTGGCTCGCCACCGCCTCGCCGGGGGCACGGTAGAGCCGCCCCGTAGCCACGTGGAACGGGTACGGACGGGCTGATGTCCCCGCCCCCAGCGTGGTGATGGTCGACGTCTCGCCGGGAAGCAGGGCGGTGACCGTGGCTAGCGGGTACGCCGCGGCCACCTCGCGATCGGACTTGATGATGCTCAGGGCGCGTGACTGGTCGAGCTCGTCCGGCGCCACCGTCAGGGCGGCGGCCAGCCCGATCTCGCCGGGATGGCGCTGGACGTTGTCGAGCGTCACCCAGAAGCCGAGCCCGATCGTGATCATCACGGTGGGCAGCGCCACGCCGGCGATCGTCAGCGCGGCGGGGAGCCTGCGGGCGAAGGCAGCATGCGCGCCGAGCACCATCGCGGCCGGCAGGCGGGTCAGCAGGGCCGCCTTGGCCAGCCGCGACAGGCGCTTGCCTGGCGCGGGCGGCCGGACCGCCGCGACCGGCCACACCCGGCCGACCCGCCAGCCGGGCAGCACGGTGGCGAGCAGCAGCGCGGCCCCTACTCCGCCTGCCACCGCTGCTACCCACCCTGGCTGAAGGGGCGCGACAGCCGCCAGGGTGCCCGCAGGCACATGCTGCATCAGCAGGACAGTGACCATCCTGGCCACCGCGATCCCGGCGGCCTCCCCGGCGACGCCGAGCGCGGCATGCTCGGCGACTACCATCCCCACCACCTGCCCCGGGGTGAAGCCCAGGGTCTTGAGCATGGCCAGGTCCTGCACTTGCACCAGGACCCGCCCGCCCGCGGCGTTGCCGATCGCGAGCAGGGCCCCGCCCAGGGCGACGACCCCGAACAGCGCCAGCAAGAGCCCGAGCAACGGGTTCCCGCCGTCGACCGACCGCTTCACGTCGCTCCAGGTGGAAACGCTGATGACCGCGCCGCTGGCAAGCTGGGTCACGGCCTGCTGTACCACGAACCCGGTATCCGCCGGGTCCGCGAGCCGCAGGCCCACCACCTCGACGGTATGCCGGTACACGGGCTCGACCGCCTTGACCAGGCCAGGCAGGGCCCACATGAGCCCCGGCGTCTGGTCGGGGTACAGGCCCTGGTCCGAGGTGTAGGCGATGCCGACCACCGTAGCCCCGACGGAATTGCCGTCCAGGCCCTCGATCGCCATCGTGGACCCGACGGAGGCATGGACGGCCTGCGCAAACGAGGCTTCGAGTACGACTCCCCGCGGGCGCGTGGCCGTCAGCCAGCGCCCCTGGCGGACCAGGGGGCGGCCGATGGCGGGAGGGACCGGCCGCATGGCCCAGAGTTGCACCGGCGCTGTCTGCGGCCCGCGCACTATGGTCGCGGCCGTGGCCTGGTACGGCCCGGCGAGCTGCTCCACGCCGACCAGGCCTGACAGCGGCGCTGCAGAAGTGCCGGCCCGGAGGCGGAGCCATATGTCGGCCCCGTTGGTCTGCGCGAACAGTGCCCGCGACGGGTTGGCCGCGCCCTCAAAGAGGGTGGCTGACAGCAGCAGCGCGCTTACCACCCCGGCCATGACGCCGGCCATCGCGAGGGCCTGGCCGGGCCGGGCGCGCAGGTCGGCCCGGATCCAGCGCAGCGCCGCCCGCACGCTCAGTCCCGCAGTTCAAGCACGCTGCTCGTAGTGGCCGGGCACAACGGGGCAGGCCTGACTGCCGCGTCGTCGGCGATCATGCCGTCGAACAGGTTCACGACCCGGTCCGCCATGCTCGCCACCCTGGCATCGTGGGTGACCAGGATGATGGCCTGGCCCCGCGCGTGACTGCGGCGCAGCAGCCGCAGCACGGCCGCAGTGTTGGTGCTGTCGAGGCTGCCGGTCGGCTCGTCGGTGAGCAGCAGGCTGGGACGGTGCGCCAGAGCACGGGCCACCGCCACCCGCTGCTGCTCGCCGCCGGACAGCTGAGCCGGCGCCGCCTGTGCCTTCGCGGTGAGGCCGAGCTCGCCGAGGAGCTCCTCTCGCCGGGCACGTGCGCCGCGTCGGCTCGCGCCGCCGATCAGGGCGGCCACCTCGACGTTATCGGCCACGCTCATGCTGGAGACCAGGTTGAAGAACTGAAACACGAACCCGATGTGACGCCGGCGCAGGACCGCCCATTTAGCCTGACTTAAAGCGTCCACCCGCTGGTCGTCCAGCCAGATCTCGCCGCTGGTGGCAGGTTCCAGGCCGCCGAGCACGTGCAGCAGCGTGGACTTCCCGGATCCGGACGGGCCCATCACGGCGACGAACTCGCCCCTGCGCACCTGCAGGTCGACACCGCGGATCGCATGAAACACCCCCCCGTCGGTCTTGAAGACCTTGGTGAGGCCCACGCTACGCAGCAGGGGCGGCCCCGGCTCAATGAGTCGGTCTGCGAGGCGCAGGGGCCTGGAAGCGAGCCGACTCACAGCAGTTCCTCCTGACAGCGCTCCAGCCAGTCGAGATCGGCCTGGAGATGCAGCATCGCGCCCTCGATGAGCAGCCCGCCGATCTTGTTGCCCTCGGCAGCCCCCTCGTCGTCCTCGGCCTCCTCGGCGAGAGCGGACAAGCTTCGCATCAGACCGAGGTAATGACGGCGCTGCCGGTTGATCAGGCTCAGCCGGTCAGTGACTCCAGCCAGCGGGCCGAGAACCAGCTTCATGAAGAAGTAATCGCGCACCCGGGGCCCGTCACTTGGCTCCTCGGCCCAGGTCGCGACCGCTTCCCGGCCCGCGGGTGTCAGCTCGTACACCCGCTTGTTGGGCCTGTCCGACTGGACGACATCCTCGCTGTGGACGAGCCCGGAACGCTCAAGCCGCTGCAGGGTCAGGTAGATCTGGCCGATGTTCGGCGGGGGGTACGCATCACCGAACATCTGCTCAAGCCGGACTTTCAGCTCGTACCCATGGGCAGGCTCCTTGGCCAGAAGCGCCAGCAGCGGCAGGCGCACGAACCTGTCATCTCCCTCCGTGTCCGGCCGACACGGGCCACCGTGATGACCTCGCTGAACCGAGACTCGCTCCCGGTCGTAACCCCAGATGGGTGACGAAGCCTGGCAGGCGCGGGCCGATTGACCGATACCTAACCGAAGTGTATAACACATTGGGGTCACAATGGTCCAACGGGAGCATCGAAGCTGATGAGGAACTGGTCCAGATTAGTCGTGGCGGCCGCCCTGGTTGCCGCCACGGCATTGACGGCGGGATGCACGCCCGCCGTCAACGCCACCGTGGCTTCGCTCAGCGGAACGGGGCCCATCACGTTCGCGACCGGCAAGCTCGACACCGGCAGCTATCTACCCGCTCTCATCAGGCAGTGGAACTCGGCCCACCCAGGTCAGCATGTCACCGTCATCCCCCTCCCCGATGAGTCGGATGACCAGCTCGCCCAGCTGGTGGCGAACCTCCAGACCAAGTCCAGCCTGTATGACGTCATGAGCCTGGACGTCGTCTGGATCGCCGAATTCGCGGCCAACGGCTGGATCACCCCGCTGAATCCGAAGTCCTTCCCGCTGGGCGGCCTGCTGCGCCCGGCGGTGGCCACCACCATGTATCAGGGCAAGATGTACGCGGCCCCGTTCACCAGCAACGCGGATCTGCTCTACTACCGTAAGGACATCCTGGCTGGCCGCCCGCCTCCCCGCAGCTGGGCGCAGCTGGCCGACCTGGCGCAGACGCTCGCTCCCAGGCACGGGATGGCCGGTTACGCGGGGCAGCTCGCGGCCTACGAGGGACTGACCGTCAATTTCGCCGAAGCGGTCCAGTCGGCCGGGGGTAGCATACTGTCCCCCGACGGGACTCGGGTCACTCTCAACTCCGCATCAGCCAGAGCGGCCCTGAGCTTCCTGTCCGACGGGCTGCGCCAGGGCTGGATCCCCCGGGCGGCGCTGAACTACGACGAGGCCGCCTCGCAGCAGGCCTTCGAGGCCGGGAAGCTGCTCTTCCTGAACAACTGGCCCTACGGCTACGGAGAAGCCAGCGTGCCGGGACCCGGCAACAAGGTGGCGGGCAATTTCGGCGTGACCGCGCTGCCGGGGCCCGACGGGCCCGGCTCGAGTTCCCTCGGCGGGGCAGATCTCGCGATCAGCGCATTCTCCCGCCACCCGGTCACCGCGCTGGCTTTCATCAAGTTCCTGACCAGCATGCCCAGCGAGCGCCAGATTCTCGTCGACGCGTCCCTGCCACCCGTCTGGGCCCGGCTCTACACCGACCCTGCGCTGATCCAGCGCTTCCCTTACCTTCCGGTCCTGGAAAAGGCCATCCTCTCCGCGAAACCGCGTCCTGAGATTCCGAATTACGGTCAGTTGAGTCTGGCCATTTCGAGCACCATCCATCAGGCACTTGCGACAGACCGGCCAGTGAACTCAACCATCACCAGGCTCTCCGGCGAGCTCAGTTCGGTCATACGGAACGGCTGACGCGGGCGGGCACTCCGCTAGGTCAGGGGCTTCGGGCGGCAGTGCCAGCGCACGCCCCACGGCTGGGCGTACCCGCCAGCCCTGCCACGGCGTGGTGGGTACGCGCAGCCCTCAGTCGCTTGCGCTTAAATCCACCAGCTTTGTGATCTGCCGCCGTTCCAGGTATTCGTGTAGGCGCCGCCGTAGTTGCTGTCCAGCATCCGGTACGTCTGAGCATTCTGGAAGGAGAACTGCTGGTAGTAGTTTGGATACTGCTCGATCCAGTTCTGGTAGTTGCCGCCGTTGCAGGGATTCGTGTAGAGGGCTTGGTCTCAGTCGGTGAATGCAACCGCCAGGTCAGAGTCTTGATCATCCGCGACCCGCATCCTCCTGACCTGCACAGACAAAGATCAGCGAGGAGAGGAAGTTGGCGCGGAAGGTTCGTATGTCCGGTTTCGCCGATCCTGAGTTCAAGATCAATTGCATTGACCGGTTGTGATCAAGGTCTTCGATGTACCAAGCCCTAAACAACCTGCTGTGAGCGCGGGCACCCGAAAGTAGTTTCACGTGGCCTCCTTGGGCGAAGATCTGCTGACTGAACACATCCCGCCGGGCGTGCTGACCCAATCTGGCCCCCCGGCGGCCCGGCCCATCTGGATGTCGGCGTGGCTGTCTGACTGGCGGG
>Ga0209180_10000868_pt1 | contig 14652 bp, 12 predicted proteins | sample CZO8metaG_3_FD_188355 | JGI IMG/M metagenome (GOLD analysis project Ga0209180, IMG submission 188355) | Vadose zone soil microbial communities from the Eel River Critical Zone Observatory, Northern California, USA - CZOApr15con2H2.8 metaG... | ecosystem: Environmental > Terrestrial > Soil >...
GTGTTCATGCCCTTCTCGACCGCGCTGCTGGCCGAGTTCATCACCTACCGGCTGCCGATGCTGATCTATTGGTTCAATCTGTTCTCGCTCGGGCTCTTGCTGTTCATCAGCCTCGAGTACGCGTCGCGGGCGGGACTTCTAGCCGCCGAGGCGACCAAAGAAGTGGGGGCGGCAAGCAAGCGCAGGATCATCGTTTATCAAATTCTGTACGCCTGCGCCGCGCTTCTCTGCGTGTTCAACACGTACCTAGCCATCGCCGTTTTGGTCCTGCTTCAGCTGAACTCAGTCATCGTGCCCAGGATCGGACCGCTGAATCGCTTCTAAGGGGATGCAGCCTTAAGGCTTGCGGGCGCGTATGTACGCGCTGCCGACCTTGCCGTCGACTCCGGGCATCTCTTCCGTGGCGTGCACGTTGAAGTCGGGATCCCGGAACCCTGCCTCCACGAGCGCAGCACGGTACTCCTCGATGGGGATCGTCCCGGAGAGGCAGCCTGCCCACGAGTCCAGCTGATTCTTGATAGTTGCGTCGAGCGGCTCCAGCTCAACCATGTCAGCCACAGCGAAAAGCCCACCGGGCCGCAGGACCCGGAACGCCTCTTTGATCGCCGCGGCTTTGTCCTCGGCCAGGTTGATGACGCAGTTCGAGATCACGACGTCGACCGATGAATCTGGCAGCGGGACATTCTCGATAGTGCCTTTGAGGAAGGTGGCGTTGCGGACGCCGGCTTTGTCGCGGTTCGCATTGGCGAGCGCCAGCATCTCGTCTGTCATGTCGACGCCGTAGGCGTGGCCACCCGGAGCGACGCGCCTGGCTGAAATCAAGACGTCGAGGCCGGCACCTGACCCGAGGTCGAGTACGATCTGGCCGGGCTCGAGCTGGGCGAGCATCGTCGGATTGCCGCAACCCAGGCTGATGGATTCCGTCAGCCCGACCGAATCGAGGTCGTCAGCCCCGTAGGAGCCGCTGCACCCGCAATCCGGTCCGTCGGCCTGACAGCAACCGGAGCTTGCGTTCAAGGTTCCAATCGGAGTCAGCGCTATCTGCTTGGCGACGTTTGCATACCTGGACCTGACCGCCTCTCGAACTTCGCTCATGTTCGCGCCTCCCATCGATGATTGTCGATGGGAGGGATCCTAGCACGACCCATCGATAAATGTCTATGGATGTCGTAGAATGTGCGTATGGCAATGAAAGTCCTGCCGGTAGTCCGAGAGCGCGGCGTGTGTTGCGGGCTGCCCGACGTCGACGAGAGGTGGGCCGAGGAAACCGCAACGCTCATGAAGGCTCTCGCGGACCCGACCCGGCTGACCATGGTGGCGTCGTTGTGGAAAGCGAAGACGCCCATCTGCATATGCGACTTCACCGCGAGTCTCGACCTCACGCAGCCGACCATCTCCCATCACATGGGCAAGCTCAAAGAAGCGGGCCTTGTCGAATCGGAGAAGCGTGGGATCTGGACTTATTACCGGTTGGCGTCGACCCTCGAGGCGCCTACGCGACAGCTGCTGAGCCGGCTCATCTCCTAGGGTCCGGCAGTCGGGACCAGCTCGCCGACGAGCTTCTTGATACGGACGTCGATCTCGTCCCGGATTCGGCGCACCGTGTCCAGATCCTGGCCGGCCGGATCGTCCAGCTCCCAGTCTTCATATCGTTTGCCGGAATAGATCGGGCAGGTGTCACCGCAGCCCATCGTTATCACCGCGTCGGCCGCGCGGACGTAATCGTCCGTCAGCGGTTTTGGAACTCTCGGCTGATGTCGAGGCCGATCTCGCCCATTGCCTCGACCACACGAGGGTTCAACGAGCTCGCAGGCTCGCTGCCGGCCGATCGGATGTGTACGCGACCTGCCGCGTAACGCTCGAGCAGCGCCGCCGCCATCTGGCTCCGACCCGCGTTGTGCACGCACACGAAGAGAACCTCGGGAACCCCCGTCTTCATCGGCTGCAGATTACGGCGCCATCCGGCTCACGAGTGCATCGACCAGGTTGTGCCATCCCAGATCCATGTTTCCGGGTCGTTTGCCGGACCGAACATCACGACCTGGTTGGTGTCCGGGTCGAACGCCAGCGCAATGCCTACTCGAGGGCTGGGGTCGCGGGTTGAGGTGCGATCGGTCCAATGGGTGCCGTCCCAGGTGATCGTGAACTCGGCCACGGGATGGTTGTCGAGGCCGAAGTAGACGTAGGCGACGACCTCCTTGGTGGCTGAGTCGTAGGCCAAGAAGCTGAAGCCGGAGGCAACAGGTGGAGACGCCGGCTGCTTGGCCCACGTGACGCCGTCCCACGTCCACGTGTCGTTGAGTCGCTGGCCCGGGAGGGTGCCGCCAAACAACACCGTGACTCCGGCAGCTTCGTCGTAGGCCATGCTGAAGAAGTGACGGGCCCCCGGGGTGGACGGCGGGTCCTTGAGCGTCCAGTCGGTTCCGTCCCAAATCCACGTGGCGTCGTACGTCTCGGTCTGGCCCAGGCCGCCGTACATGACCGTCACGCCACGACGCTGGTCGAAGGCCATCGCGGCGTCGAAGCGTGGGTTGGGCTTGTGTGCTGGAAAGTGCTCGGTCCACGCCGCGCCGTCCCAAGTCCAGGTATCGTCGAACAGCTTCGCCGGGCCGATGCCCCCCGGACCTGAGCCTCCGAACAGCACGATGACGTGGCGGACAGCGTCATACGACCCAACAGACGCGCTTCGCGGTGAAGGTCCCTGCACGTTGAGCTGCGACCACCTCTGGCCGCTCCACAGCCATGTGTCACCAAGCGCCACCGAGTTGCTGCCGTCAGCCGTCGGCGTGAAGGCGCTGCCCCCAAACATGATCACCCCGTGGTTCTCCGGGTCGTAAACCATCAGAGGGCCGCCTCGCTGGACCGGCCGGTCTCCGTTCTGAACGACGGGCACGCCGGCGGGGGTCGGCGTCGCGTTGGGTGAGGGGGCTGGCGTCGAGAGCGAGCTGGAGGAGGTGAGCCCGGCCGCTTGCCGCCAGAGCCCAGACCAGCTCGTCGCAGCGACAACCGCCAAAGCGGTGAGCACTCCCAGGGCGAACCCGGCCACCAGCACGTGGCGCCTTCTCATTGCCAATGGAACGGCGGAGTCGGGGCCCAGTTACGGGTGCGCCTGTTACGTGAACAAACGCCTGACAAGCACACCCCTACTCACGCGAGGTCAGAGGACGAAAAAGAAAGTAGCTCCCTCACCGACGGCGCCCTCGGCCCATGTCTTCCCGCCGTGACGGTTGACGATGCGGCGCACGGTCGCCAAACCGATTCCCGCCCCAGGGAACTCGCTCTGGCTGTGCAGCCTTTGGAAAGCGCCGAACAGCTTGTGCGCGTAGATCATGTCGAACCCGACCCCGTTGTCGCGGACGAAGAGCCGAGTTTCGCCGTCGACGATCTCGGTTCCGATTTCGATCCTGGCAACAGGCTGCTTGCTGGTGAACTTGAACGCGTTGCTGATCAGGTTGGTGAGCAGGATCCGGGCCAGCCTTGGATCAGCCGACGCGCTCATGCCGGAGCTGATTTCCACCTCGACCTTTCGGCTGGGATTTGCGGCTCGCATCTCGTTCACCACTTCGTCAGCCATGGCGCTGATGTCGCACGGCTCGCGATGAATCTCCCCGCTTGTCAAACGGAACAGCGTCTGCAGGCCGTCGAAGACCGAGGTCATGCGCTCGCTCGCAATCCGCATTCGCTGCAAGTAGTCCTTGGCCCGCGGGTCGAGCGCATCACCGTAGTCATCGAGCAGCGTGCGATTCAGACCGTTGAATGAAAGCAGCGGCGCGCGAAGGTCATGTGACACCGAATAGCTGAAGGCCTCCAGCTCGCGGTTGATGGCGGTCAGGGCGGTCGTCCGCTCTTGCACGAGGCGCTCGAGCTGGGTCCGGTAGCGACGGAGCTCCTGCTGTCCCTTGTACAGGTCGACGAAGACGGTCACCTTGGCGCGCATGATCGTGGGTACCACCGGCGCGAAAACGAAGTCCACCGCGCCAAGGTCGTATCCGCGTCCCATGTCGGTCTCGGCACGGTCGAGGGCTGTGACGAAGATGATCGGGGTCAACTCCGAGCGTGGCCGCTGGCGGATGAGGTGGGCGGCTTCGAAACCGTCCATTCCCGGCATACGAACATCGAGCAGGATGACTGCGAAATCTTGCTTGAGCAGCTGCCGCAGGGCATCGGGACCAGACGCGGCTTCGACAACGTTCTGGCCAAGCGGCGCCAGGATCGCTTTCATCGCGAAGCGTTTCGTCGCGTCGTCGTCGACGAGCAGGATGTCGACTTTTGTTTCTGTAGACGCCGGCCGAGTGCTTGTCAGGCGCTGTGCCATCACCGAACGCTCCTGAACCGGCTCACGCCGTCGTGAGCGCCGTTCATTGGGTCAGCCAGGACCGCAGCATGGCCACCAGGTGAGAGCTGACGACAGGCTTGGCGATGTAGTCCGACGCCCCAGCTTCTATGCATCTCTCTCGGTCTCCTTTCATCGCCTTGGCGGTCAACGCGATGATCGGCCGGTCCTTGAATGAATCGACTGCGCGCATCTTCGTCATGGTTGCGAAGCCGTCCATCTCCGGCATCATCACATCCACCAACGCGATGTCAATGTCGGCCGTCTGGCTGATCGTTTCGAGCGCCTCGCCGCCGCTGTTCACCGATGTAACCTCCATCCCCTGACGCTCCAAGACGGCGGTCAGGGCGAAGATGTTCCGAATGTCGTCATCGACGACCAGGACCTTCTTGCCGGCCAGCCTCATCTCGACCGGGACGCTGACGCCATCCGCGAACGGTCGATTGATGACGGCGACGTTCTGTCTGCGGCCGGCATCTGCCGCGGTCGGGGCGAACTTCAGCGCCGGCGACCTCGTGCTCGACTCGGCCGAACCGTTGGACGAAGCGTCGGCCGGCGTGCCTGACCACGCCACCACGGGGCTCGCTATGGGGAGGTACAGGGTGAAGGTGCTGCCAACCCCGGGCTGGCTCTCGAGCGTTATCTCGCCCGCGAGCAGGCGGGTGAGCTCGCGGCAGATGGACAGGCCGAGCCCTGTACCGCCGTACTTGCGGCTGGTGGTGCCGTCCCCTTGCGCGAAGGCCTCGAAGATCGTCTGTTGCTGAGCCGTTGGGATGCCGATACCCGTGTCGGTGACGCTCATCGCGATCACGGAGCCGGCGCGGTTGAGCGCTTCATGTCCAGGGCTCCAGCCGGAGGTCGCGAGCTCGGCACGAAATTCGACTCGACCCTTCTCCGTGAACTTGAATGCGTTGCTGAGAAGGTTGTTCAGCACCTGCTGAAGGCGCTGAGGGTCGGTCGGGATTGTCTCCGGCAGACCCGGCTCGAGGTCGATTGTGAAATCCAGTTTCGTCGCTTCGGCCACATGGCGGAACGTGCGCTCGAGCAGGGGCGGCAGCTCGGACAGCGGCCAGTCCGTGATCTCCAGCGCGACGGTCCCCGACTCGATCTTGGTCAGGTCGAGGATGTCGTTGATGAGCTTCAGAAGGTCGGTCCCTGATGAGCGGATGATCGTCGCGTACTCGGTCTGCTTCGGGAGCAGGTTTCCGTCCGGGTTGTCGGCGAGCTCCTGAGCCAGGATCAGAAGGCTGTTCAGCGGCGTGCGCAGCTCGTGCGACATGTTGGCCAGGAACTCGGATTTGTACCGGGACGTGATCTCGAGCTGCGCGGCTTTCTCTTCGACCAGATTCTTGGCCACCTCGACCTCGCTGCGCTTCTGCTCGATGTCGGAATTTTGTTGGGCCAGCTGGCGCGCTTTCTCTGCCAGCTCGTCGTTCGTTCGCTGAAGCTGATCCTGCTGGCTCTGCAGCTCGTTGGCCAGTGACTGCGATTGCTTGAGCAGCTCCTCGGTGCGGCTGTTGGCGTCGATGTTGTTGAGGACGATTCCGATGCTCTCCATGAGCTGGTCGAGAAAGTCCTGGTGCGTCTGGCTGAACCGCTTGAACGACGCCAGCTCGATGACCGCCCGCACCTCGCCTTCAAAGACGACTGGCAGCACGATGATGTTGAGGGGCTTGGCCTCGCCAAGACCGGAGGTGATGCGCACGTAGTCGGACGGGACATCTGTCACCAGGATCCGTCTTTTCTCGAGCGCGCATTGGCCCACCAGACCCTCGCCAATCCGGAACTCTGTCGGGAGGTTCTTGCGGCTCTTGTACGCGTAGCCGGCCTGAAAAACGAGGTGAGCCTCGTTGCCGTTGGGGGCGATCATCCCGTAGAAGACGCCTTGCTCCGCGTTCACCAATGGAGCGAGCTCGGACAGGATCATCTTCGAGACCGTCATCGGGTCGCGCTGGCCCTGCAGCATGCGGGCGAATCGCGCGAGGTTGGTCTTCAACCAGTCCTGCTCGGTGTTCTTCTGGGTCGTCTCCTTGAGGTTGCGGATCATCTCGTTGATGTTGTCCTTGAGGACCGCGACCTCTCCGCTCGCCTCGACGCCGATCGACCGCGTGAGGTCGCCCTTGGTCACAGCGGTGGCGACGTCCGCGATGGCGCGAACCTGGGTGGTCAGCGTGGCCGACAGCTGGTTCACGTTGTCGGTGAGGTTGCGCCACGTGCCGGCCGCACCCGGCACTCGGGCCTGGCCGCCGAGCCGGCCCTCCACACCCACCTCGCGGGCCACGCTTGTGACCTGCTCGGCAAAAATGGCCAGGGTGTCGGTCATGCTGTTGATCGTCTCCGCCAGTGCGGCGATCTCGCCCTTTGCCTCGAGGGTCAGCTTGCCCCTCAGGTCGCCGTTGGCAACTGCCGTCACGACGCGCGCGATGCCTCGTACCTGATCGGTGAGGTTGCTGGCCATCGTGTTGACGTTGTCGGTGAGGTCCTTCCAGATCCCGCCCACGCCCTTGACCTCGGCCTGGCCGCCGAGCTTGCCGTCGGTGCCCACCTCGCGGGCGACACGCGTGACTTCGGACGCGAATGCGTTGAGCTGGTCCACCATCGTGTTGATGGTGTTTTTCTGGACCAGAAACTCTCCGAGCGCGTCGACCGTGATCTTCTTGGAGAGGTCGCCCATGGCGACTGCGGTCGTGACGTCGGCGATGTTGCGGGTCCGGTCCGTGAGGTTCATGTTCATCGTGTTGACGTTGTCGGTGAGGTCTTTCCAGATACCGCCCACGCCCTTGACGTCGGCCTGGCCGCCGAGCTTGCCTTCGGTCCCGACTTCGTAGGCCACGCGCGTGACCTCGCCGGCGAGGGCATTTAGCTGGTCGACCATTGTGTTGACGGTGTTCTTGAGCTCGAGGATCTCCCCGCGAACGTCGACGGTGATCTTCTTGGAGAGGTCGCCGTTGGCGACGGCGGTGGTCACCTCGGCGATGTTGCGCACCTGGCTCGTCAGGTTGCCGGCCATGGAGTTGACGTTGTCGGTGAGATTCTTCCAGATACCGCCCACGCCCTTGACCTGGGCCTGGCCGCCGAGCTTGCCTTCGGTGCCGACCTCGTGCGCAACGCGTGTGACCTCGGACGCGAGGGCGTTGAGCTGGTCGACCATCGTGTTGATGGTGTTCTTGAGCTCGAGAATCTCACCCTGGACGTCGACCGTGATCTTCTTGGAGAGGTCGCCATTGGCGACGGCCGTGGTCACCTCGGCGATGTTCCGAACCTGGCTGGTGAGGTTGCCGGCCATGGAGTTGACGTTGTCGGTCAGGTCCTGCCACGTGCCGCCGACGCCTTTGACCTGAGCCTGACCGCCGAGCTTTCCCTCCGTGCCCACCTCGCGGGCGACTCGCGTCACCTCGGAGGCGAACGCGTTGAGCTGGTCGACCATCGTGTTGATGGTGTTCTTGAGCTCGAGGATCTCGCCCTGTACGTCGACCGTGATCTTCTTGGAGAGGTCGCCGTTGGCGACGGCGGTGGTGACGTCGGCGATGTTGCGAATCTGGTTGGTGAGCTGACCCGCCATCAGGTTGACGTTGTCGGTCAGGTCCTTCCAGGTCCCGGCCACGCCCTTCACCTCGGCCTGGCCGCCGAGCTTGCCCTCGGTGCCGACCTCGCGCGCGACGCGCGTCACCTCGGAGGCGAACCCGTTGAGCTGGTCGACCATCGTGTTGATGGTGTCCTTGAGCTCGAGGATCTCGCCCTGGCCTTCGACGGTGATCTTTCGCGAAAGGTCTCCGTTGGCGACCGCTGTCGTCACCTCGGCGATGTTGCGGACCTGGCTCGTCAGGTTGCCGGCCATGTTGTTGACGTTGTCGGTGAGGTCCTTCCATACGCCGGCGACTCCCGGCACCTGCGCTTGGCCGCCGAGCTTGCCCTCCGTGCCCACCTCACGCGCGACGCGGGTCACCTCGGAGCTGAACGCACGCAGCTGGTTGACCATCGTGTTCACGATCCGCGCCGTTTCCAGGAACTGTCCCTGCAGCCGGCGGCCGTCGATGTCGGTCGACATCGTCTGCGAGAGGTCGCCTCTGGCGACGGCGTTGATGACGCGGGCCATCTCGCTGTTGGGGCGCACCACGTCCTCGATCAGGTCGTTGATCGAGTCGAGGGTTGCTGCCCACGCCCCACCGGAGTCGCCGATCGACGCGTGCTTGACCTGGCCCTCTTTGCCAACGTGCTTGCTGAGCCGGCGCAGCTCGCGTTCGAGGCGCTGGTTGGACTCGATGATGTCGTTGATGGCGGCCGCCACTTTGCCCGCCGGTCCGGGCGAGCTCATCGGCATGCGCACGGAAAAGTCACCGCGCTTGACCGCGGTGAGGACCCGCAGCATCACCCTGTGATCGGCGCTCTCCGGGGCTAGGGCTCTGCTTGCCATTGTGATTTTTCTCCTCTCCCTTCTCTCTCGATTACGCGGCAGGTACCCAGAACTTGACCTTGGCTCCTTGACCTGGCTCGCTGGCTATGCGGCACCAGCCGCCCATCAGCTGGGCGCGCTCCTTCATTGCGAGCAGCCCAAGATGACCGGGGACGTGCATGCACTCGTCGACGACAAAACCGGCGCCGTCGTCGGCCACCTCTACGACGACTCCTCCGTCAAGGGCTGAGGCGGCGACCCGGATGCGGGTCGCATGTGAGTGCTTCTCAACGTTGGTCAGCGCCTCGGCGACGTTCTTGAAGACAATCAACTCGACCTCGTTCGGCAGATCATCGGGGAATTGCAGGTCGAGGTCAGGCTCGATGCCGGTGTGCACTCGGAGGGTTTCGAGGCGGTCGCGGATCGCCTCTTTGAGTCCGACCTTGAGATCCAGGGCTTCAGGGCTGACAGTGATCAACAGCCGGCGTAGTGAGTCCTCGACTTTCTTGATGGTCGCCGCCAGCTGGTCGAGCTGGGCGTTGCTTCGGCTGTTGGAGCTGTCGTTGCGGATGCGCTGCAGCTGCAGCTCGGCGGCCGTGAGCAGCTGCAACGAATCGTCATGCAGGGCGCTCGCGAACCTGCGCCTGGCCTCGTCACCCCCCGAAGCGACATTGGCCAGGAGCTGGCGCCGTGCAGCCATCGCCTCTTCCAGCCGCTCGACGGCAACGTCGAGCTCCTCCTCGGCCTCGCGGTACTGCCAGACGAGACCGGTGGCCGTGGCCGCAATACGAAGCACCCAGGCGTCGTCGGTAGTGAAGCCGCGCTGCGAGTCGTAGGCCGCGAGGGCGCCAATCCGCCGATCGCCGGCTGGCCACGAGACCGCTATCGAGTTGCGCATTCCGCGCAAGCCGTTCTCCCGCCAGAGCTCGTCGAGCTCGGCGCACGTGCCGTTGCGCAGCTCGAGCTCATCGCGGAAAACGATTCGCTCCGCGACTGCCTTACCGTCGCGCGCCAGGGGGATCCTGAGACTGCGGACCGGCGATTGGGACCGGAAGCCAAACGGTTCCGGCTGGACGGCAAGAGCTCCATGTGATGAAAGCCGCCAAAAGGCGACGCGCCGTGCGCCCACGAGTCCGGCGACGGTCTCGCCAAGGTGGCCGAAGAACGCCGGCAGCTCCATATCGGCCTCGAGGTAGGAGGACACGGCGCCAAGAGCAATTGAGGCTGCTGTCTGCGCTTTCTCCAGCCGGTGCACGGCGCGCACCCGCTGCCGTGGCCTCAGGCGGCCCGCCTCCAGCAACCTTCCTGCCTCACGCAACTGGGACTCACCCGTAGGCCGGCGGCCGGCCGGCAGGGTGGCTACCTCCACGTCGCCCCTCCTAAGAGTCTTGTCCGGCTTAAATCAAAGCGCTCCGGGGTGGGGAAGTCGCCGTACAAGTGAGGTAGTCAAGGGGCCCGCAAACCGGGCCCCACAGCTTCAGTAATCGCTCACGCGCGTGCCCGACCGCGCCCAAACAGCCTCAGGATGAAGAGCAAGACCAGGGCACCGAGGAAGGCGATGATGATGGTGCCGACCAGGCCGACGCTGCCATTGATGAAGAAGCCGGCCAGGAAGCCGCCCAAGAGCGCGCCGATCAGGCCAACGATGATGTCCCCGATCAGCCCGTAGCCGTGGCCTCGGCTGACGGTTGATGCCGCCCAACCGGCGATTAGCCCCACGATGATCCAGGCGATGATGCCACCGGGCGAAAGCTCCATGGCGCGCTCTCCTTTCTAAATCAATGGAGTGACCGCCCCGTGGTGGGGCGGCCACATCCAAGAAACGTCTGGATTCGAACTGCTACTTGCTGCGACCGATCCGAAGGCCGACGGCTCCGAGTAGGGCAAGACCGATGCCCAGAAGTCCGCCTAGGATCGGGAAACCTGTCGCCGCGAGCACCGCGCCGGTCCCCGTGGACGCTGTGGCGCCGGAGACGCCGCCTGTCGCGGTCGCTCCGCTCACGCCACCGTTGTTTCCGCTTGGCCCGCCGGCCTGGCCACTGGCACCTCCGCCCGCGCTGGCGGTAGTGGTGCCTGTGCTGACGCCGGTGCTGCCGGCCGTGGTGCCGGTGCTCGCGCCCGTGCTGCCGGTGCTGCCGGAGACGCTGCCGCTAGCAGTGCTGCCGGCCGTGGTGCCGGTGCTCGCGCCGGTGCTGCCGGTGCTGCCGGAGACGCTGCCGCTAGCAGTGCTGCCGGCCGTGGTGCCGGTGCTCGCGCCGGTGCTGCCGGTGCTGCCGGAGACGCTGCCGCTCGCGGTGCTGCCGGCCGTGGTGCCCGTGCTCGCGCCGATGCTGCCGGTGCTGCTGGATACTTTGCCGCTCGCCGTGCTGCCGGCTGTGGTGCCGGTGCTCGCGCCGGCGCTTCCAGTGCTGCCGGAGACGCCGCCCGAGTTGGAGGTCTGAGCGCTGCCGGCCGTGGTGCCGGTGCTCGCGCCGGCGCTGCCGGTGCTGCCGGAGACGCCGCCCGAGTTGGAGGTCTGTGCGCTGCCGGCTGTGGTGCCGGTGCTAGCGCCGGTGCTGGCGGTGCTGCCGGAGACGCCGCCCGAGTTGGTCTGTGCGCTGCCGGCCGTGGTGCCGGTGCTCGCGCCGGTGCTGGCTGAGACCCCAGCCGAGTTCGTAGTCATCGCGCTGCCGGCCGTCGTGCCGGTGCTCACGCCTGTGCTCTCAGCGGATTCCGAATCCCCATGGGTCTTGTCGTCGCCATTTCCGCTCTTGCCTCCGGCGACATCACCTCGGCTGTCCGAGTTGTTCTCGCCGGTTTCCTTGTGGTGGCCGACAACCGTCGCGCCGGCTCCCCCGTTGAGGTCGCCGTTGCCTTTGCCGCTGGCGTCGCCGCCACTCTTGGCGCTCGTGTCCGACTTGGCGCTGGTGTCCGACTTGGCGCTGGTGTCCGACTTGGCGCTCGTGTCCGACTTCGCGCTCGAGTCTGACTTGGCGCTCGAGTCTGACTTGGCGCTGGCGTCCGACTTCGCGCTGGAGTCCGACTTCGCAGCAGTGCTGCTCTTGGCACTGGCGTCGGTTTTCGTAGTGGCGCCGCCGGTGCCGCTCTTCTTGTCCTTGCCATCACCGCCGCCATCACCGCCGCCGCCTCCGATTGGATGGTCGGACTTGGCAGGTGCGGGATCGCTGCGATGGACGACCGCCGAAGCGCTCGAATGGTCGGATGACGCTTTGCCTTTGTCGCTGTGCGAATCCGCGGCCAGCGCGGGAGAGGTCCGCGCCAGCATCAAAAGCATACCGGCCATGAAGACAAAGAGCTTCACGGCCACGCGATGCATTACGGACGGCCGACTGGTACTGAACTCGCCGAACGTGTCCAAAACTGCTCACCTCCACGTGGATATGAGCAATGCCCTCGCCGCCATCCTGGACACGGGCCCCGTGCGCCCTTCCTCAAGTGGCACCGGGATATGTCGCAGAACGCCCCGCTTAGCGTTACCTCTTTGGCAATGCTTAAAACTGAAACGCCGAACGTCTCTCTTGTAACCATGCTGGAGGCCACCGACGAGCTTGCCGTGGGCGCATTCGTGGCCGATATCCTTCGCGACTCAGGCTGGCGGGTCGAGTCTCTCCGCAAGCGGTCGTCCAGGCTCTCCCCTCCCGATGGCTACTGGGCCATGTACGAGGTCTCCATAAGAATGGAAGAGGAGGAGCGCTCGCTCAGGCTTGTCGCCCGCGGCGCGTTCAGCCGGCAAGCATGGGACGAGCTCAGCGCAAAGCTCCTCCAGCATTCCTCGGGCCCATGCGATCCCATAGGCGGGATCGGCTTCCCGCGTCTCTTCCACGAATCCCAGCACGCCTTCTGGTTCTACCCGTTCGATCCGGCCATGCCCGGCTTACCGAGCGCCGCGAACCCAAAAACAGTCACCGATGTCCTGCTGGGGCTCGGCGACCACGCACTTGAAGATACGGACGGATATCCGAAGGTCGAGATCGAGCGCGTGCGATATACCCCGGAGATAGGCGCCATCCTCCGATACACGCTGCACACCGCGGCCGGGCCGCTGATCGTTTACGGCAAGGTGCAGCCCGGGGATCGAGGCCTGCGCACGCTGAGGATCGTCGAGGGATTGTGGCGTGCATCCGCGGCCCAGCCGCCTGGTTTGCTCGGCCTGCCAAGGCCTCTCGGCTGGATCGAGCAATACGGACTTCTTCTCGAAGAGTCGATACCTGGCGAGTCGGTGGGGAGCGACCGGATGAGCGTGGAATTCCAGAACACAGGCGTCGCTGCGGCCGAAGCTCTCGCGGTCATTCATGAGTCGGGAGTCGAGACCGACATCGAGATCTGGCTGGAGAACGAGCTGGATCGGCTCGATCGAGTGGCCGAGCAGTTCTCGTACGTCCACCCTGAGGGCCATTACCTTTTGCGCGATCTCGCCTCGCACCTACGCAACCGAGCGCGCATCGCGATGGACGAAGAATGGCTGCCCACGCACGGAGATCTGAAGTACGACCAGTTCGTCTATCACGACGGAACCTTCACGCTCCTCGACTTCGACTACTTCGCGGTCGCTGAGACGAGCTATGACCTCGGCAAGTACTGCGCGTACCTGGTGCCTTCGGCGCCGGCGTCCTGGGAGGACACGCTGGCGGTGGAAAAGATCCGAACGCGCTTCCTCGGGCGCTATCTGGAGCTGAGGCCGGACGCCACCATCCAGCGTTTTCCGATCTACGAGGCCCTCACCCTCGGCCTGCGCGCGATGACATTCATGTGGGCGCAGCGGTCGGGCTGGCAGCGCGTCGCCGAGACTTTTCTCGTCATGGCTCACGAGCGTCTTTACAGCAGGATCCCCGAAACGATCTGATCTGACGCGACTAAGAACGTAAAAGGGTCCCTAAACCGCGCATGCGATCCCTTTTACAAGCTTTTACCCGACAGACGGCGCGACCACTCGGAGTCGTCGGCAGACTGGCTGGCCATGCGGGTTTTCTCCTGGATCGGGGGCATCGTTCTCGTCGCCGTCATCAGCACCGCCACCGCGGCGACGCTGCGTGCACACAACGAGACTGCGCACGCGCTGGTCGCGGCCAAGCCGCCAGTCGCTGCCATCGGAATCGCCTACGCCGGTGACCCTCCACTCGAGAACCACCGGCTACGGCCCAGCCCCGAGCCTTCGCCCACTCCCATCGCGGCAAGTGCCCCGGCACCGCCGCAGCAAGCGGCTCCAGCTCCGCCGGCACGACCCGCTCCTCCCGCGATCGTGGTGGGCTCGACCCAGCAGGCGCTTATCAATCAGGATCGGGCCGCCGCCGGTTTGGGACCGCTGACCTGGAGCTCGTGCCTCGCGAACGTGGCTGCTGCCAACGCATCACGGCTTGCCCAGCAGGGTTGGGTTCCTCCTTACCACACGAACGGACCGACGCTTGACCTCGGCTGTCGGCTTGGGTCGCAGGCCGGCGAGAATATTGGCTACTGGACCGGCGGGATCAACGACGGGCAGCTCAACACGATGTTCATGAACAGCCCCGAGCACCACGCCAACATCATGGGTCCGTATCACTATGTGGCGACCGCCTGGGCGGTGGCCGCCACCGGGTACGGCTATATAGCGGTCGAGTTCAGCTAGCGAAACCGGCCGGCTCCGAGTAGCCGGCTTCAAGCCGGCGTTTTCCTCTCGAAGCGCGCGTCCGCGCTCAGAAAGGAGGAACGCGAAGGGTGGTTCAGAACCCAACCAGCCGCGATCCGCAGCGTTCGGCGCCCCACCTCCGCCTCTTCGGTTGGATGTGGGCCAAGCGCGTTTGGATCGCCGGCGTCACCGGGTTCGTATTCGTCCTGTCCACGCTGTACGTGCTTTGGGCCGTCCAGGATCTCCCTGACCCGAGCCAGGATGTGCTGGCCGCGGGCGATGTCGTCGTGCTCGATCGCAACGGTCGTCTCATCGAGGACT
>Ga0209180_10000875_pt1 | contig 14583 bp, 13 predicted proteins | sample CZO8metaG_3_FD_188355 | JGI IMG/M metagenome (GOLD analysis project Ga0209180, IMG submission 188355) | Vadose zone soil microbial communities from the Eel River Critical Zone Observatory, Northern California, USA - CZOApr15con2H2.8 metaG... | ecosystem: Environmental > Terrestrial > Soil >...
CAAGCTGCTCGAGCTGGACAGCAAGGACCTCTACCAGCTCTACAAGCAGGATCTGAAGGCCTACGTGCTGGTCCTGCAGAACATCAATCGCGAGCTCTGCCGCCGGCTGCGCAAGGCCGGCGCCCGCATCGCGCACCTGACGCGCCTGGCCGGGCTGGACCACGCTCCCGAGCATCACTGATCGGGGGGATTCACCCGAGGATCGACTCCACCACCGTGCGCGCGATCGGGTGGTACGAGGCGCGCGCCTCCTCGTAGATCTCCCGGGCCAGGGTGCGCGTCTGCGGGCGGCGGGCCAGCTCGGTGTAGACGGGCCGCAGGTACTTGATCCGGCCGGTCTCGCGCAGCACCCGGCGCGCGGCCTCGCGCCCTGCAAGGGCCCCGGCGCGCAGCTGCACCAGGACGAAGGTGTGCCGCAGCTCGAGGCTGCGGCGGCGGGAGAGGCCGAGCAGCGAGTCGAGCTGATCGCACACTTCCGGAGGCAGCTCCGGCAGCGACTGCAGGAAGACGAGCAGCTCGGTGGGCTGCAGGCGGACCGCCGCGTTCTCGTCCGGCAGCACGCCCTCCCCCACCCGCCGCGCCATCTCGCGCAGCTCGTCCAGCCGGCGCGACTGGGGCCGCGGCGCGTCGGGGGGCAACCCCGGACCGTCGATCCAGCGTTTCGCGCCCGCTCGCGCCGAAACGCCCGGCAGGCGCTCGTCGAGGAACCGCAGGAAGTCGTCGGTGACGATCGATTGGAACCGGAACCGCTCCAGGTAGGCGCGCAGGAAACGGTCCCAGCGGTCGCGGCCGGCCAGCTCCTCGAGGCGCCGCAGGAACAGGTAGCCCTTCTCGTACGGGACGGTGGAGTACGCCTCGTCCGGATCCACGCCCTCCATCTCGGTGCGCAGCCGCGTCAGCTCGGGCCGCTGGGCGAACCGCTGCAGCGACACCTCCAGCTCGTGCAGCCCGACCGCGGCGTGCAGCTCCGCGGCCTCGGTGCCCTCCAGCGCCTCGAGGATGCGGCGCTCGGCGTAGACGGTGAAGCCCTCGTTCAGCCAGAAGTGCTCGAGCGTGGCGTTGGAGACCAGATTGCCGGTCCAGGCGTGGGCCAGCTCGTGGGCGATGACGTTGACCAGCGAGCGATCGCCGGCGAGCAGCGAGGGCGTGGCGAAGGTGAGCCGCGGGTTCTCCATGCCGCCGAACGGGAACGAGGGCGGCATCACCAGGACGTCGTAGCGCTCCCATTCGTACGGGCCGAACAGGTCCTCCGCGACCTGCAGCATGGTCTCCACGCCGTCCAGCTCCCACGCCGCCGCATCGGCGACGCTGCGCTCGGCCCACACCGCCGACCGCTGCGAGAGCTGCCGGGGCGACAGGTCCCCGACGGCGAACGCGAGCAGGTAGGGCGGGACCTTTTGGGGCATCTCGAACAGGTCGACCATCTCGCCCTCGCCCGCCGGCTCGCGGCCGAGCGGGGCCGCGGCCATCAGCGCGCGCAGGTGCGCGGGAACGGTGAACCGCGCTCCGGCGCGGATGCGGATGCGCGCGGTGTCCTGCAGCGGCGCCAGCGACCGCGCGTGGATGGGCTGGCACTGGCTGTAGAGGTAGGGATGCTGCCCGCCCGCGGTCTGCGAAGGCCCGAGCCACTGCAGCGCCGAAGCCTCGGGCGAGGTCGAGTAGCGGACGCGAATTGCGCGGGTGCCCGGGGCCAGGTGCACGCGCAGGCGCGTCCCCAGGATGCGCTCGGGCGGGGCCAGCTCGTACCGGAGCGGCTTCTTGTCGGGCGTCTCCACCGCGCCGATGCGCAGGTCGCGCGTGTCCAGGTCGAGCGGTCCAGCGGAAGCCTCGCGCAGCGTCAGCAGCACCTCGCCGGAGAGCACCCGCTGGGCGAAGTCGACCCTGAGCGCCAGATCGATGCGCTCGGTGAGCGGCTGCTCGGAGTCGGCGTAGCTGTGCGGATCCAGGCGCGCCACGCGGCGTGTCCTACCATACCCCCACCCCACGGTTCGCTTGGGTTGACACCGCCCTGCCACGAACGCGACGCTCTTCGATCCGGCGCCTTCGGCGCCTCCACAAGGGGGGAGCTCGCTCCCCCCTCGACCCCCCAACTGATCACCGCCAATCCGAACTTAGCGCTGGGGTTGATCGGCGCCCGCGGCTACCTCTGGCCGCGGCGGCGGGCGTCGGCCAGCCAGTGGATCAGCCGGATGACCTCGCCGCAGTCGGCGACGTGCCAGCGGGCGGCGGTCCCCGTCCGCGGCGGCGGTCCGACGTGCACGGTGATCCCGCCGAAGCGCTGGACGGCTGCGAAGCCTTCCTCGTCGGCGTCGCCGGCGCCCACGTAGACCGGCAGCGCGGCGCGAAGGCCGGCGAGGAGCCCGAGCGCCGCGCGTCCGACGCTCGCCCCCTGCGTGCACGCCTGCACGGAATCGTTGCCGCGCCGCAGGCGCAGGCCCTCCGCCGCGGTGAGGCGGCCGAAATGCTCCGCCGCCGCGATCTGGTCCGCGGTGGCGGCATGGCGCAGGTGCAGCACGAGCGCCCAGACGCGGTCCTCGACCGCGATGCCCGGCGCCTGCAGGGCGGGGACCCTCGCGCACGCCTTGCGCAGCCGGCCGATCGCCTGCTCGGCCTCCTCGAGGTCGGGCTCGGTGACGAGCCGCAAGCCGAAATTCTGCACCTCGGCTCCGTGCACGCCGACGTAGCCGAGCCGGTGCAGCCGCAGGCGGCGCTGGAGGGTCTCGACGCGGCGGCCGGAGATCACCGCTCCGCGCGTGTTCGGCGCCGCACACAACCGGATGAGCGCCGCGCGCGCTGCGGGATTGGTGCGCAGGTGGCCGTGCGACGCGTGCTGCGCCAGCGCGGCGTCGAACGAGAAGAACCCGAACAGCGCGGGCGCGTCCGCGACCCGCTCCCGCAGGCTGTCCGCCTCCGACCACAGCGGCCTGACTGCTCCCGACCGCCCTGGCTCTGAATTGCGCACACGCCCCCCTCGCCCTCGTTCTGTCCCCGCGCGAATCTGCGCACGGGTGTCGGGAGAGGTAAGAGGCGAGCTCAGTACGACAGCGGATATCCAGCGGCCTCGAGCAGCGACGGCACGATCCCCTCGCGCGCCTCGGCACTGTTGACTGGTGTGTACTTGTGCAGGCGGGCGAGCTGCTCGAGCTGCGCGTCCAGCTCCTCGGGCGGGACCACGGCGGCGATCGCGGTGCGCGCGCGATCGAAGGCGCGCTCGCGGCTCTCCATGCAGTAGAAGCGGCACAGCGCGTCGCGCAGTTCACACTGGGCGTCAGTCGCGAGAGTGCGGCCCAGGGCCGAGTCCATGGCGTAGACTTCGATGGCGACGTCGGCGAGCGCGGCGAGCACCTCCTGGCGCTCCTCGAGCGCGGTCCCCAGCGAGGCGGCCCACTTGGCGGCGAAGACGAACTGGCGCTTCGCCATCTCCGCCCCCCGGCGCTCGGCGGCGAGGCGCCCGACGGGGAGGAGGGTGAGGGCTTTGCCGGCACCCGGGCCGGAGCCGAAGGCGGAGGCATACGGAGGCAAGTGACGGGGGTCGGTCAGCTCCTCGTCGAGCTGCTGCACCGCGGCCATCAAGGGCATCGTGCCCTTCACCGCGCGCTTGAAGATCATCCCGGGGATCAGCAGCCGGTTGATCTCGTTGGTGCCCTCGAAGATCCGGTTCACGCGGTTGTCGCGGTACGCGCGCTCGATCGGGTAGTCCTCGACGAACCCGTTGCCGCCGTGGATCTGCAGGACCTCGTCGATGATCTGGAAGAGCCACTCCGAGCCGGTCACCTTCATGATCGAGGCCTCGACGGCGTACTCCTCGATGGCCTCCATCACCTTGGCCGGGGAGCCGTCCGACTGGGCAATGGCGGCGTCGATGGCCCCGGCGGCGCGGTACGTCATCGCCTCGGCGGCGTAGATCTGCGCGGCCGCGCGGGCGAGCTTCTCGCGGACGAGGCCGAAGTCGGCGATGGGGCGGCCGAACTGCTTGCGCTGGGCCGCGTAGTCGATCCCTCCCTTGAGCACGTACTTCATGCCGCCCACGCCGAACGCGGCGAGCTTCAGGCGGCCGACGTTGAGGATGTTGAAGGCGATCTTGTGCCCCTTGCCGATCTCGCCCAGCACGTTCCCGGCCGGCACCTGGCAGTCCTCGAAGAGGAGAGGGGTCGTTGAGCTGCCTCGGATGCCGAGCTTGTGCTCCTCGCGCCCTTGCGTGAACCCGGGCGTCCCGCGCTCGACGATCATCGCGGTGAACTTCGTCCCGTCGATCTTGAGGAAGACGACGTAGACGTCGGCGAAGCCGCCGTTGGTGATCCACATCTTCCCGCCGTTCACGACGTAGTGCTTCCCGTCCGGGGAGAGGCGCGCGACCGTCTTCGCGCCCAGCGCGTCGGAGCCGCTGCCAGCCTCGGACAGCGCATAGGCCGCCACCTTGCGGCCGCTGGCCAGGTCGGGGAGGTACTTCGCCTTCTGCTCCTTCGTCCCGAAGAAGACGATGGGCAGGGTGCCGATCCCGGTGTGCGCGCCGAAGGTGGTCGCCCACGAGCCGTAACCCGCCTGCGATTCGGCCACCAGCATCGAGGTGGTCTTGTCGAGGCCGAGGCCGCCGAGGTCCTCGGCGACGTCGACGCCGAGAAGGCCCAGCTCCCCGGCCTTGGCCAGGAGCTTTTGCAGGAGCGCGTTGTCCTTCTGCTCGATCCGGTCGGCGGCGGGCAGGACCTCGCGGTCCACGAAGCCTTTGCCGGTGGCGAAGAACTGGCGCTGCTCCTCGGTGAACCGCTCGGGAGTCATGAACGGGGCGGACCCGACCGGCGCGAAGAGGAAGTCTCCGCCGCGCGGCTCGTCCGCGGTAGGGGACACGTGCTGGACTGACTCCGCCATGTACGCTCCTCGCGCACCCTCGCTTACAGTTGATGACGCTCGGCGTCATGTCAGAAGTTAGTGTCTCTGGACGCGCCGCGCAACTGCCCGCCTGTAGAGCAGCACCTGGCGCCCACCCGGCTGGCGAGGAAATCAGCCGATCGCCCGGCGCTCGAAGGTCCGCGCTCCCCACATCCGCAGCCCGGCCGTGAGGACCGCGAGCGCCAGCAGCGCGGCGGGGAGCGGCAGCCGCAGCTCTGCGCTGGCCTTCCCGCCGCCGAGCTCGCGCGCCGGACGGTGCAGGGGCTCGTCACCGGCTACCGCAGCAAGGCGGGCATGCTGCGGGCCCTGCACCTGTTCGCCGCGCAGCAGGCCGACCCGGCCTTCCGCAAGCGCGTCGAGGAGCAGGGCGCGCGCACCCTGGACCGCATCGTCGAGATGTTCCGCCGGGTCTTCGCCCAGATCCGACACGAGGATCCGGAGCTGGCGCTGCGCGCCGGGCTGCTCGCGGTGACCTTGGCGATGCGCCAGCTGGTGGTCACCGGCAAGCCCCTGCAGGGTTCGCTGCGCGTGCCGCAGGCGAAGCTCGAGTCCGAGCTCCAGCGGATGTTCCTCCGGTACCTCGGGATCGAGCGAGGCCAGCCGCCGCCGTATTCGGCGGCGCTGCGCTTTGCAGGCACTCGAGGCGCGTTGACCGCTCGGGGCGCGCGGTGTACCGAATCGGGCGCGATGGCGAACAAGGGCACCGAGATCCAGATCGGCGACGGCAGCCTGCACATCGGCGACCGCGTCGTGTACCCGAACCAGGGCATCTGCCGCATCACCGGCGTGGAGGTGAAGCAGATCGCCGGCCGCGACTGGGAGGTCGTCACCCTGTCGCGCGAAGAGGACGGCGCGACGGTGATGGTGCCGCGCGCCAAGGTGATGGGCATCGGGCTGCGCAAGGTGGCGAGCGTCGCCGCCATCGACGACATGTTCGACCAGCTCGCCGCGCCCGGGGACGATCCGCAGCTCGACTGGAAGGTGCGGCACCGGGAGAACGCGGACCGGATGACGGGCGGCGGGCTGCAGGGCACGCTCGACGTGCTCAAGGGCCTGCACGCGCTGAGCCGGGTGCGTCCGCTCCCGCAGAAGGAGCGCGAGCTGTACGACAGCGCGCGGCACCTGCTGGTCGGCGAGATCGCCGCCGCGATGAACCTCCCGCTGCACGTCGCCGAGGACAACCTGGACTACGCGCTCTGGCCCCCTCCGGGCATGAAGCGCAAGGGCAAGCCGCTGCAGCCCGCCGCGCTCGCGGTGCCCGGCTCGAGCGTCGGCGCGGCGCGGCCGGCCTCGCGCGCGGCCGACGACGAGATGGACGACGAGATGGCTTTCGGCGAGGTCGACGTGGAAGGCGGCGGCGAGTCGAAGGCCGCCCAGGCGGCGGATACGGAGGAGTCGGACATCGCCGATCGCGCCGAGACGAAGGACCTGGTGCGGCAGCGGGCGATGCGCGTCACGGCCGGGGAGGAGGAGCCGGAGCCGCTGGACGAGCTTGCCAAGGACGCTCTCGAGGCCACCCACGAGGACGCGGCGGCGCAGCCGAGCGCGAAGCTGCACGCTCCGCCCGGGACGACCAGGCCGCAGGCCAAGCGCGGACCCGCGCCCGCGGCCGCGCCCAAGGCGGGGCCGCCCGCGGGGCCGGAGCCGAAACGCGCCGACGCGCGCCCTGCCGGCGGCGAGGAGGCACGCGGCGTCGCCCGGTCGATCGCCGCCAAGGCGCTGGAAGTCGCGGCCAAGGTGCTCGCGCCGGCGAAGCCCGCGGCCAGGGCGCCGGGCAGGCCCGCGCCGTCCAAGGCGAAGCCTGCGCCCGCGAAGAAGGCCGCCAAGCCGGCCGCGAAGTCGAAGAAGCCCGCCGCGAAGAAGCCCGCGAAGAAGGCGGCCGCGAAGAAGCCCGCCAAGAAGGCGGCGGCGAAGAAGCCGGCCGGAAAGGGCAAGCGATGATCCGGCTGGTCACGCTGGGAGAGTTTCCTTCGGAAGTGCTGGAGCACGTCGCCCGCCGGCTCCACGCCGCCTACGGCATGGGCTGCGAGATCGAAGGCGAGGCGGAGCTGCCCGAGTCGGCGCTCGCCGACGACCAGGAATCGTACGAGGCGCCCAAGCTGCTGGAGGAGATCGACGACGACACGCAGCTCTACGCGGACGACAAGATCGTCTACTTGACCAGCGCGCCGCTGACCGCGCCGGAAGGACCGATGGGCAAGGGCCCGATGACGGGCTTCCCCCAGTTCGGCGGGGGGCGCGCGGTGGTCACCAGCCACGGCCTGGGCGCGAAGGGCGAGCTGCCGCTCGACGTGGGGCTCGCCAAGCGCGCCGCGCACCACGTCGGGCACCTCTGGGAACTGCACCACTGCTTCGATCCGCGGTGCGCGATGAACCCGGAGTGGTCGCCGGGGTTCACGCAGTACCCCGAGGTCGCGCTCTGCCTGTACGACCGGGAGAAGAGCGAGCGGAAGATCAAGCTCGGGCAGTCGTAGTGGAGGGCCCCTCCGCGCCGGCCCGGCGCCGGAGCGATCGGGCGTGGTCCGCTCCGCTCCTGGCGATCGCGGCGGTGGGCGCGTCCGCGCTGCTGTTCGACCTCACCTTGCCCCTGCGCCTGCCGGGGAACGGCGACTGGGCCGAGGCGGCGGCGGCGCTGCGGGTGCGCGCCGGGCCCGCCGACGCCGTCCAGCTCTGGCCGCCCTGGGCGGAGCGGGCGCGCCTGTTCGTCCGGTCGCTGCCGGTGCGCACCGAGGAGGACCTGCGCGCGGCGGACTATCCCGGCGTCGAGCGGCTGTGGCTTTTGGCGCTGCCCCGCGTGCCGCTCGCCCACCTGGCGCGCGCACGCGCGGCGCTGCGCGAGCGGGGTGCCACCCCGGGCGACGAGGTGCATTTCGGCGCCCTGTCGCTGCAGCCGTGGGAGCTGCACGGCCCGCGCGTGCTCTCGTTCCTCACCAGCCCGCTCGAGGAGCACGAGGTCGACTACGTGCCGCGCCAGTGCACGCTTTTGCGCATCGGCCGGCCCGCCGATCCCGGGCGGCTTCAGGCCCGCGGCGAGGGCGGGATCCTGCACGTGCGCGCCGGCATCGTCGGCGAGCGCGCGTACCAGGGCTTTCGCGGCCCGGTGCGCGTGGACGTGCAGGTCGACGGCGCGCCGCTCGCGACGCTGACCGTGCCGCCCACCGCCCCTCCCGAACCGGGTTGGCGCCGACTGGACGCGGCGGCGCCCGCGGGCGAGCACGCCTTCACCTTCCTGGTCAGCGCGCGCGACCTGGACCGGCCCTTCTGCCTTTCGGCATGGACGGCCGCGCCATGAACCGCCGCCTGCCGCTCGCGCTCGCCGCGGTGACCTTCGCGGCGCTCTTCGCCACGCAGTCGGGCGTCGGGTTCGTTCGCGACGAGGGCTACTACTTCGAGGCGGCGAAGAGCTACGAGCAGTGGGTGGCGCTGCTCTTGCGCGCGCCCGCCGCCGCGCTGCGCGACACGGGGCGGTACTGGAGCGTCAATTTCGAGCACCCGGGCCTCGCCAAGCTGCTCTTCGCGCTGTCGCACCTGGTCTTCACCACCTGGCTGGGGTGGCTGCCCGACGCGCTCGCCTGGCGGCTGCCGGCGTTCGCCTTCGGCGCCCTGCTCACGTACTGGCTCGCCGTCCTCGGCGCGCAGCGCTCGCGCGCGGCGGCCGTGCTCGCGCCGGCGCTCTTCTGGTGCGCGGAGCGGACGTTCTTCCACGGGCACCTGGCGTGCTTCGACGTGCCCATCTGCGCGCTCACGGCGGGGGTTGGAGTGGCGTGGGCGCGGGCGATCGGCATTCTCCAGACCCCGACCTCGAACCCGACCTCGAACCCGACCTGGACGTCGAGCCGGCACGGCCTCTTCCTCGGATTCCTTTTCGGCTGCGCCCTCGGCGTCAAGCACAACGCCTGGCTCCTGCCGCCCGTCCTGCTCGTGCACGCGCTGCTGCTCCCCGCCCCGCTGCGCCGGCGCGCGCTGCGGACGCTCCCGTGGCTCCTGCTCGGCCCGGTGGTCCTCCTCGCGGGCTGGCCGCTCTTGTGGCACGAGCCGCTGCGACACCTCTCCGAGTGGATCTCCTTCCACACCCACCACGTGCACTACGCCTGGTACTACCTGGGGCGCGAGCTGCGGGGGCCGCCCTTCCCCATCTTCTATCCCCTGGTGCTGCTTGCGCTGGTGCTCCCGCTCCCCCAGGTGGCGCTCTTCGCGGCCGCCGGAGCGAAGCTCCTCTGGGACTTCGCCCACCGCGCGCTCTCGCCGGTGCGGCTGCTCGAGCTGGGGCTCGCCGGCGCCGCCCTGCTGCCGTTCATGCTGCGCACCACGCCCATCTTCGGCGGCATCAAGCACTGGCTGGCGTTCCTGGCCCTGCTGGCGCCCGAGGCGGCGCACCTCCTCGAGCGCAGCGCCGAGCTGGCGCAGAGGGCCGGCCTGCCGCGATCGCGCGGCCTTCTCGTCGCGGCCGCCGCCGCGCTGCTTCCGGGCTTGTGGCAGATCGCGCACGTGCATCCCTACGGGACGAGCGCGTACGGCGAGCTGGCCTTCGGGATCCCGGGCGCCGCCAGCCTCGGGATGCAGCGCCAGTACTGGTCGAACAACGTGACCGCCGTGCTGCCCTGGCTCAACGCCCACGCGCCCAAGGGCGCGCGCGTGTTCTTCCACGAGGTCAACGTCGAGAGCTACCGCGCCTACCAGCAGGCCGGCCTGCTCCGGGCGGACATCCAGTACGCGTCGGGACCGTGGGATGCGCAGTACGCCGCGCTGCAGTGGCACCGGGAGTTCCGCGACCGCGAGCCCGAGACCTGGAACGCCTTCGGGACCCGGACGCCGGCGACCGGCCTCTACCTGGACGAGACGCCCCAGGTCGTCGTCTATGCTCGGCCGGGACTGCCGGGAGCGCCGTGATGGGACGCTGGGACCACCTCGTCGACCGCAAGCCGCTGAAGGACTACGTGCTCGACCAGATCGCGGACCGCGTGGCCGCCGAGCTGCGCGACGAGTCGGCCCGGCGCCGTTTCCGCGCGGCCATCGAGCGGCCCTCGGCGCCGGGCGTTCCGACGCTGCGGGTCGCCTGCGAGATGGCCCGGCGCGAGCTGCTCCGCGATTACGACCTGATCGACCGGTTCTGGCGCAGCGGCCCGCACCGGGAGCTGCTCTCCGACGAGCTGGAGGAGACGACGGCGCACTTCGTCATCCAGTACCTGGTGGACGCCGCGCTCGCCTTCCAGGAGCTGGCGCAGGGCAAGTTCGCGCGCAGCGACCTGGTGGCGCTGCTCGAGAAGATCGAGGACAGATTGTTGCAAGGGCACCGCTTCCGCCTGTAAACCGGCAGGCCCGTGCCCAAGGTCACGTTCGAGATGGAGTCGGTCACGGTCGAGATCCCGCAAGGGTCGACCGTCCACGACGCGGCCTCGCAGGCCGGCATCGTGTTGCAGCGCGGCTTCGCGGCAATCCATCCGTGCGACGGGAAGGGACGATGCTCGGGGATGGCTTGCGGCATCTTCCTGCGCGGCAAGGACCCGGCCGCCGTGAGCCCACCCACCTGGAAGGAGAAGCTCTTCCACCGCCGGCTGGTGAAGGGCGGAAAGCGCCTCGCCTGCCAGTGCGTCCCGCTCCGCGACCTGACCGTGGTCACGATGCCCTGAGCGGAGCGCGGGTTTTCAGCGCGAAGGCTTCCCGGCGGCCTTCTTCTTCGGGTTCTTGCACTGCGCTTCCTGCTCGCGCGCCACCTTGGCCGCCGGCGACGACTTGTAGGCCTGCTCGACCTCGTCGAAGAAGAGCAGCGCGTTCTTGCAGTCCTTCTGGTTCTGGAAGGCCATGCCGATCTTGAGCAGCGCGTCGGGCGTCTTCTCGCTGCCGCGGTGGTCCTTGAGGACCTTCTGGAACTCGACGATGGCGTCGTTCCAGCGCTTCTCCCCGTAGTACGTCTCGCCCAGCCAGTACTGCGCGTTCCCCGCCAGCTCGTCCTTGCCGTACTTGGCGAGGAACTCGGTGAGGAACTGGCGCGCGGCGCCGGTGTCGCCCGCGTCCAGCTTCTTGCGCGCCGCCGCGTACAGGCCCGCCTTGTCGCTGGGGTGCTCCAGCTCCCTCTGGCGGTTGGCGACGAACCGGGCGTTCTCGTCGATCCTCCGGTCGCGCTCGGCGTTGGCCTGGTCCATCTGGTCGAGGCGGTGCTGCGACACCTCGAGCATGCCCCGGATCTGCGCCAGGTCGTTCTGCGCCTTCTCCAGGTCGACGGCGAGGTCCGCGCCGCTCTTCCGCGCCGCCCGGTTCAACGCGTCCATCGCGTCCTGCACTTCCTTGAGCTTCGCCGCCTGCTCGGCCTGGAGCTTCTGCCGGTCGGCGGCGGTGGCCTCCTTCTGCGCCTTGGCGTCCTTCTCCAGGGCGTCGATGCGCTTGCGCATCTCCTCCCCTTCCTGGCGCGTGGTGATGCAGGCGGCGCAGAGGGCCAGGCAGAACGGCAGGAGCCTCCTCACTGCGCCGCCCCGGCGGTGATCTCGGCGCGGCGGTTCTTGGCCCACGCCGTCTCGTCGTGGCCGGGGTCGGCGGGGCGCTCCTTGCCGTGGCTCACCACCTTCATCTTGCTCGCGTCGGCGCCCAACCCCGCCAGGTACTTCCGCACCGACTCCGCGCGGCGCTGGCCGAGGGCGAGGTTGTACTCGGTGGTGCCTCGCTCGTCGGTGTGCCCGGCGATGGTGGAGGGCGGATTCCCGCGCTGCCGCAGGCACTGGTAGTCGCTGTCGAGCGTGCTGCGCGCTTCCGGCGTCAGGCTGGAGTCGTCGAACCCGAAGTAGACGGTATCCAGCCGGCAAGAAGCCTGCGCCGCCGCGCAGCGGTTCTGGACGCAGGCCTGGCCCGCGCCGCAGTCAGCGTCCACGTTGCAAGCGTCGGGCGCCGCGCACCGGCCGGAGAGGCACTTCTTCCCCGCCCCGCAGTCCTGCTGCGCGGTGGCCTCGGTGCACTCCGGCACGCACTTGTTCTGCGCGCACTTCTGCCCCTGCGGGCAGTCCTGGTTCCGCTGGCACTGCGCCTTGGGCTGGCAGGCGTTGTTCACGCAGGCGGTGCCGGGCTTCTTCGCGCACTGCGCGTCGTCGCGGCACTCGCGGCAGACGCCGTTGATGCACACCTCGGCGTGCCCGCCGCAGTCGTCGTCGTTGCGGCACTCCGGGTACGCGGGAGGCTTGGGACAGCCGAACAGCAGGGCCAGGGCCAGCGGGGCGAGACGGCGCATGTGCGCGCGCTTACCACGGCCTGAGGGGCTGTCAAGCAAGCTTGGGCGCGGCGAATTACCTCGGCCCCGACCTCCACCCCGCCCTCGAATGGTACTGTGCCGGGCATGGTGCCGATCGAGGCGCAGGTCGCGACGGCGGCGTTGCAGGCGGCGATGGAAGCTCTTCACGGCGCATTTGCGCGCCATTCCTGGACCGGCATCTACTTCCTCCGCGGCGACGAGCTGGTGCTGGGGCCCTTCGTGGGACCGCCCACCGAGCACGTGCGGATCCCGCGCGGGCGCGGGGTGTGCGGCCGGGCCGTGCGCGAGGAGAGGGACCTGAACGTCGGCGACGTGGCCAGCCAGCCCGAGTACCTGGCCTGCAGCGCCGACGTGCGCTCCGAGCTGATCGTCCTGGTGCGCGATCGCGGGGAGATCGTCGGGCAGATCGACATCGATTCGCGCGAAACCGGCCGCTTCCCCTCGGAGCACGAAGCGCGCGTCCGGGCCGTCGCCGAGGCGGTGGGGCCCTTGGTGCGCCTGGCGGGGGCTGCAGCAGGAGCCGGAGGCCGCCTGCGCTAGGCGGGACGAGGTGGCCTCCCGGCGCGGAGGAGAGCCAGCTTGTCCGCCCGGCGGAGCCGCTTCAGCTCCCGCTCGCGCCGCAGCGCGGCCGCCCTGTCCAGGTGAGGCTCGCAGAACACGAGCGAGAGCGGCCCGCGCCCGCGCGTGTATCGGGCGCCCTTCCCTTTGCTATGCGCGGCGAGCCGCGATTCCACGTCCGTCGTCGCGCCAGCGTAGAGACTGCCATCCCCGCAACGCAACAGGTAGACGTACCAACTCGGCGCGGGCGGCACGGGCCAGTTGTACCGGAAAACGCGAGCGCGGCGTCTTTTCGACCTCGACATCGACCGACCTCGGCCGCCGATCGGGTAGCCCGGCGCGGCGAACTGAGGCATCCTTCGCTCCGCGATGTCCGCCCCGAAGCGCCCGGCGAGCCCGCCCGACTCCGCCACCTCCACGCTCGTCACCGGGCCGGCCAGCGAGGAGGAGCCGCGAGGCGACTCGCCGGACACGGTGGAGGTCACCCCCGACGACCCCGGAAGCGACGGCGCCACGGCATTCCTGCGCGCCCCGCCGCCGCGCCGGCCGGCCGCGCCTCCGCCGGCCGCGGAGCAGTCGCCGGGCAGCACGGTCGCGATGCGCGCGCAACCCGCTCCCGCCGCCGACGACGTGCCGGGCGGTACCGCGTTCGTGCGCCTCGACGGCCCGGGTGGGCAGCAGCGCCCCCGCAAGGAGCAAGCGCCGCTCGCGCCCCGCAAGGGGCTGCAGGTCTCGCTCCCCGACGAGGAGCCCGCCCCGCCTCCTCCTCCCAAGCGCGTCGTGGCGCCGCCCGCCCCGGCGCAGAAGAAGGGCCGCCGCGGCGCCTGGTGGGACGAGCAAGCCGCGGAGATCCCGGACGAGCCGGAGCCCGAGCCGCCGCCGCCGGAGCCCGAGCCCGTTCCGTCGGAGGACGACTCTCCGGGAGCGACGGCGTTCCTGCGCGCGCGCCCCACCCCGAAGCCGCCGCCGCCGGCCGAGCCTTCCGAGCCCGAGGTAGAGCCCTAGGTGCCGGCGGACGACTACGAAGGCCACGTCCCGGCCGGGCCGCCGCGCTGGAAGATCTGGTTGCGCCGCGCCGCCTGGATCTGCGGCGCGGGCGCCGCGCTCCTGCTGCTGGGCCTCGTCGCCGGCTACCTGTACCTCGCGCGCGAGATCCCCACCTTCGACAGCGTGAAGGACTACCACCCGATGGTGTCCACCAAGGTGGTGGCCCAGGACGGCACCGTGGTCGGGCAGTTCTACCGGGAGCGCCGCACCGTCGTCTCGATGGACAAGATCCCGCGCGTGCTCGTGCAGGCGGTGGTCTCGGCGGAGGACAAGGACTTCTACAAGCACCCCGGCTTCAACCCGTTCTCGCTGGTCCGCGCCGCGATCGTCGACGCGCTCAGCGGGCAGAAGCGCCTGGGGGCCTCCACCATCACGCAGCAGGTGGTGAAGAACTTCTTCCTCGGCAGCGAGAAGCGCTGGCGGCGCAAGCTGAAGGAGATCCTCCTCTCGATGCGCCTGGAGAAGAACCTCTCCAAGGACGACATCCTCTTCCTCTACCTGAACCAGATCAACTTCGGCCGCGCGCGCTACGGAGTCGAGGAGGCGTCCCTCTACTACTTCAACAAGCACGTCTGGGACATCGACCTGGGCGAGGCGGCGATCCTCGCCGGGCTGCCGCAGAACCCCGCGCGGATCAATCCGCGGCGGCACCCGGACCGCGCCAAGCGGCGCCAGATCTACGTGCTCGATCGCATGCTGGCGAACCACTACATCTCGCGCGCGGACCACGACGCCGAGGTGGAGAAGGCGATCTCGCTGCCCGCCCTCCCTCCCGACCCGCCCGGCGGGTGGTACCTGGAGGAGGTGCGCAGGCAGCTCATCCCGCTGGTCTCGACGGCCGAGCAGGCGGTGCG
>Ga0209180_10000878_pt1 | contig 14577 bp, 29 predicted proteins | sample CZO8metaG_3_FD_188355 | JGI IMG/M metagenome (GOLD analysis project Ga0209180, IMG submission 188355) | Vadose zone soil microbial communities from the Eel River Critical Zone Observatory, Northern California, USA - CZOApr15con2H2.8 metaG... | ecosystem: Environmental > Terrestrial > Soil >...
CGAGAACATCGTCCAGGACGAGCCGGGCGGTCCTGTACGGATGCGGAGTGTAGGTGCGGGCCGGGAGAAGCTGTCAGACGACGACCTCCTCAGCGGGATTGCCCCTGACCAGGTCAAGACCCTCCACGACCGCCCCGCCATCGGGCCCAGCCCACACCCGGAAGAGGACCTCAACAAGGGGCGGGAAGACGTCAAACCGTCCAAGCCGCAGTAACGCGACACACAGGAGGTGTCGATGATGCGCCACCCATGGACTCGCCAGCTGGTTGTGCTAGGTGCAGTAGTCCTGTTGCTGCTCAACCTCACCCGGCCAGCCTTTGCTACACCCCTGACGGTCAGCTCGGTGGCCTGTACCGCCAGCGTCACCGTGACCACAACCACCGAGACCGTACTCTGCACGACTGCCGGGATTACAGCGAGCACAGGCCAGGTCATTCGCCTCATCGCCCTAACCGACTTCACCAGCGGGACCGGGACCACCTCGCTCACGGTGCGGTTTAGGCGGGGTGCAACCGCGACGGGTACGCTGGTCGGCCCACAGGACGCTGTCCAGACGACCGCCGGGAACACTATCGCTCGCTCTGCTGAAGCTGAGGACACCCCCGGCGAGGTCTCCGGGCAGCAGTATGTCTTGACGGTCCAGCAGACGGCTGCGACCGCGAACGGGACTGGTCTGTTCACCGAAATCGTCGCGCTGGTCTACTAGGAGACCTGCCCATGGCCGACTGGACCATCCTGCCCAACGGCATCACAGAGACCACGGAAACGGATGAGAACAACAAGTTCGTCCGTATCCGCCTGGTGAGGTTCAAGGTCGGCACCCACGGGCCGTTCCAGGTCAAAATCCCCGCCGACGGCTTCACCGCTGCCAAGGTGCGTGAGGTCCTCGACGCTCACGCGGCCGAGATAAAGGCCACGGAGTCCCTTGGCTAACGGCATCGAGTTTATCAGCGTCCAGGACCAGGCCGCCTACGACAACCTCGGGCACCTGGTGCGCTTTCGCATCGTGGTCTACAAGGTCGACGGGATAGGGCCGCTGGGCCTCAGCGGGACGGCCGACGAGTTGACCATGGCAGAGATACGACGCCGAATCCGCGTGGATGCGGATGAGCTGCGGGCGCTGAAGCGGGAGCTGTAGACCCATGGCACAGTATCCGGGCCCAGAGCAGCAGCGGGGCAACGGGCGCGACGGCCGCGAAGGGGAACCTACCCCACCCTTGCGGGTCACGCCCTCCGTCGCCAAGCCCGGCGACGTCGTCCATATCGTGATGGTCGGCCCCCCCGGCGGCCTGGCGACTGTGGACTTCGCTCCCCTACCTGTGCCAGGTCCCGCCGAACGGGAGGGCCCGGGGGGCCGCGAGGGGCGCTAAGACCGATGGGCCCCACACACCTGGTCCTCCGCGAGACCACCCCCGGCCGGTATGAGCTAGACTGGACCGTCCCCGATGACGTCGACCTGGGCACCTACCAGGTCAACGGCCACCTACTCATCGGGTCCATCGACTACCTCGCGGGGGTGGCCACGACCATCCGCCTGGTAGCGCCGGCGCCTGCGGCCGTGGGCCCGGGCCAGTCTGCACTACCCCCACCTCCCACCTCGACCCTTCACCCTGTCGGGTCCGGCCAAGCGTCCCATTCGGACCTCCCCCAATGGGCGGCCGACCTGGCTAACATCATCGCGTATGCGGTCGTCTTCTATGGGGTCACCGCCGGGCTCCACGCCATAAACCTGAAGTTCGGGTGGCTGGTGGCCATCGCCCTCCTCGGGGTTGTGTGGATGTTGCGGCTGTACCTCGTCGAGCCCATCGCCAACCTGGTCAAGGGCATCATCCTGACCGTGTTCCACGTCCTCGTCGAGCTGGTGGACTTCCTCGCCACCTGGCTGCGGGGTGTCATCGAATACTTCCAGGGGGACCTGGTCAAGGCGGTCACCCGCATCCTTCTCCTGGCCGCATTCGCCTGGGTCTGGGAGTTCGCCCAGACCATCCCCATGGTCAGAAACATCCTCGACACCATCACCGAGGTTACGGGAAAAATCACTAGCTTCGTCAACGAGGGCATCGACGACGCCCGCAAGTTTATCTACGGGGTGCAGGCTGACGTCGACAACAAGGTCGGGGCGTCCCTCGACCGGATGGGGGACCTCGGTCACCAGCTGCGGGGAGAGGTCCTGGACCACGTCAACAGTCTCTTTGGCGGCCTGTCTAGGCGTGTGGGAGCTGTCCGTGTCCAGCTCCTCTCCCATATCGACGTGGTCCAGGCTGTGTTCCATGCCCGGGTCACCATCCTGGGCCAATCCGTCGCCCTCATGCCCCGTAACGTCCACGACCGCATCGCGGCCGCTTATCGTAAGGCGGGAGAGGAGCAAGTGAGCGATACGCTGCGGGCCTTCCGCGACATCGCAGCTCGGCACTCCCCACCCGGGGCCCAGACGACCGGTGTGTGGGACGTGGTCGACGAGGTCATGCGGGACATCCGGGCTTTCGCGGACGGGTACAGCGCCATCCCCCGCGAGTGGGTGGGGGACACTAGAGCGGAAATCCGCGCACTCCAGGCCGGGAACCCTCCCGACCGTGGCCCGTGGCCCGACGTCACGCTCGACCAGGAGTACGCCGACCTCCCGCCCATCCCCACCGACCAGGTGGTCCCTGACGCTAACCCCGTCCCGCCAACCGAAGAGGAGTACGTCCCATGATGGACCCGTAGATGCCCGCCCTACTGCTTGCAGCTGGCCTGGCGGCCATCGTCGTCCTGGCCCTGTCGCGGGACGCCCGGGCTATGGTGGCGGCCCTCATCGCTCAAATCGGGGTGTGGCTGATATGGGCGGCCCAGCACGCGGCGCCGGAAATTGCGGCCGAGGTGACCCAGTCCATCGTCGGGACCCTGCAAAAAGCAAAACCGACGTTACTCGCGGCCGCAGCGGTCATGCTCCAGGAGGTTACCGGCGAGGAGTTGGACCCCACCCAGGCGTTCGCCATCGACGCCATCATCGAGGGCAAGCCACACGCGGCCACCTCGTTCCGGCCGGTCCTGCAAAAGCTCCTCGACACGGTTGCCCCCCACGAAGACATCACCCCCGAGAGCGCCCAGGCCAATATGTTCGGAATGTTCGACATCATCCTGGGCGCCGGGATTCAGACCTGGGCCGTCGAGCTGGTGGCCGACCTTCTCAGCCTCGGGCACCTGCCCGCCTTCGCCCAGTTCCATGAGACCGTCATAGGCGGGCTGGGCCTGTCGCGCCTGACCAGGCAGCTGTGGCGGGCCCCGGTGAACGAGGCGATTACCAAGCCGTTGACCGTCAAGTATGCTCGCCTCTATCGGCAGACCATCCCCACCCCCGGCGAGGCGGTCCAGGGGTGGCAGCGGGGGGTCTACGATGACGAAGCCTTCTTGGACATCATGGCTTCCCATGGCTACAGCTATGCCCGCGCCATAGAGCTGCTGAACGTCCAGGAGAAGCGGCTGACCACGGCCGAGGGGGCTGACCTGCTCAGGGCGGGGCGCATCGACGGGGACACCTTCAGGCGCATCGTCAAAGAGCAGGGGTACGGGGAGACCCGGACAGACCTTGTCCTCGCTCGGGAGGGGGACGCGGAGACTAAGACCCTGCTGCGGGGCCTAGCCGACCTGGCCCGGCGCCTCTACAGGGCAGGGGACGTGACCGAGGACGAGCTGCGCCAGTTCCTCACAGAGGCGCGGTACACGGACCCAGAGGTCGAGCTGGTCCTCAGCCACGAGCAGCTGGCCCTGCGAGAGGAGAAGGCGCTACCCGTGGCCACCTGGCTGGAAGCCTACCAGGAGGCCGTCATCGACGACGTACAGCTCCGGGGGGAGCTGCGCCGACAACACTATAGCGACGTGGCCATCGACATACTGCTTACGGTGCGGACGAAGAAGCTCGCACCCGCTCAGGTGGTCGACGCCTGGATGCGCGGCCGCATCACCAGGCCCGAGGCCGAGAGGAGGCTGGCGCGGCTGGGCTACACAGCCGACGACATCCCCATTCTGCTCGACCTACGCGCTCGCACCCTCACCGAGGGGCAGGTACTCGATGCCCTGTCTCGTGGTCTCATCAACCCCGAGACTGCGCGGGCGCAGCTCCAGCAGCTCGGTTACTCTCAGGAGGTGGTCGACGTCCTGCTAGCCTTCCAGCGCAAGACGCTGTCCCCGGCAGACGTCCAGGCGGCCATCCTGCGCGGCCTCATATCGGTCGGGGACGCCACGAATCGCCTGGTGCAGTCGGGCTACTCTCGTCCTGACGCGGAGCTGATAGTCGAGCTGCGGTTCCGTCTACTATCGGCGGGACAGGTCCTCGACGCCTACGGGGCCGCCCAGCTAGACCGGCCGGAGGCGTTGGCTGACCTACAGATGCGCGGGCTCACCAGGGAGGACGCTGAACGGGTCCTCGCTGTGTTTGACGCCAAGCACACCGCGGCCGCGGCTCACCGGGCGCCAAGAAAGCCCCCTGGGCCATGAGCCTCCCGGCCCTCCAGCCCACCATCACCTACGGTGAGCTTATCGCGGGAACGACGGCTGCCCTCACCATGCTGGGCGTGGCTTGGCGCTTTAGCCTGCGCCTGGCCGTCGTCGAGTCGAGAGTGGGTGACTTGTGGGATGAGTACAAGCAGCGCCGTCAAAATCCGCACAGCTCGTCCACAGGGAAATCCACAGGTTCTTAGTCCCCCCCCGCCGTCGGGCGCACTTACTACCCCCCCCATAAAGACATAAAAACAGTAATAGAGGGCGACGGCGACGGTGGATAAGTTGCTAAACCCCGCCTACGACAAGAGCTTACGCACTTCTTGGGCTGTGAGAATCCTGTGGGTCAGGTGGGGGTAACGGGACCCACGCCGCCGATGCCAAGCGGCCGCGAGGATGCCACCCAAACACCCAGGACACGGGCAGAGGGCTGCGAACAGCAGCGCCCGCAGCAGCTTACGCATGAAACCCGCGCTGGGCGCGGCGAAACGCGGTTTTCGTGTGTGTAGGCCGGAGGCTTGCGTGGACGTGACCGGCATGACGCGCTGCGTCAACACGAACGGCGCCAGCAGTCTTGCTGGTTGACCAGGTTTGCTTTGTGAGCGCATAAGGTTACCTCACCCTGCCACCCGCCAGGGGGTCAGGCCCCGCCCTTGGCGCCGGGTAACCGCCTCGGCAGGGTGTTTGCCCTGGGGTGGCAGGGTGAAACACTACCTGGGAGGTCCTGCGGCCCCCAGGGCCCTCACCTGGGCCACGATGTAGTCAGCCAGCCTCCGGGCGACGTCCTCCGGGCTGCGCTGCATCTTACTCCGCAGGATGACGAGGGCGGCGACAATCCCCAGGGCTGCCAGCTTGTCGGCGGGGCGGGGTCCAGCCTGGTCGGCCTGCTTGAGGACGACGTCGACGGCGTCGGCCATGGCCTGAGCCTTGACGGTGTCGAGCTGGAAGCCTTCCAGCGGGATGTCAGCCACGGCGGGGTCTCCTCTCCCTGGGCGTATATCGGCGGGGTAGCGCAAGGGGCTTGGCCCATTGGGCGCTTTCCGTGGTGGGATTCAACCGGGCCCGCCATCGGCGCTGTCTGATTTCGCCCCGGTTTCTATAGGCGGCTTCGGCCCCGGCAACCATCCGGGCGGCCATCCTCGTTACTCCAGCCAGCCACCCCTCCCACCACTTCTCTGTCATCAGCACCCCCGTATGGAAGCCACGAGCGTTGCGGAGGACCCTATCGAGGCTGCCCTTGTAGGTCCTGCGTCGTTTCCTCATCACGAGACCCTCCATGTTGGGCGGCCGCCCTCCTATGTTGGAACAAACCCCTCGACCAGGTAGACGGTCACGAATTTGGCAGCCAGGTAACGGTGCATATCCGGGTCGATGCGGGGCACCACGGCAGCCAGGTCGACGTCGTGGATGTGGGGGTTAGCCTGCATGAAGAGGTACTTATACATGAACAGGGCCCCGATGACCGCCCGCGTGGCCCTCGGGCTGACCTCGAAGATGGTCGGGACCGTCCCCTTCCACCCGACCACGTCGATGCGCTTAGGGGACAGTTTCTTGACCATGGTCTGTAACCAGTCGGGCCAGTTAGAGTCTATCGGGTGGCCGAGGCCGACGCGGGTGTCGTAGTCGTAGCGGTTCCATTGTTGCCCGTACTTGCGGAGGAAGCCGACCCAGATGTTCGCCTCAGCCGGGAGAAGGTGGGGGAAGTTGATGGCCATGGTCTACGGGTGCCTCAGCGGGTCACTCTCACCCTTGGGCACCATGAGGGACCCGGAGCAGACCTTCCCCTCGGGCCCGATGGCCTGGTGACGCTCCACCCTCAGCCGACCTGTCAGGTCCAGGTACGTCAGGACCACCTGGTCACAGACGGGACACCGCTGGGGTGGGGGAGCGGCCGCATTGGCTGCCATGGTCAGCCCCCGCGCGGTCTGCGGCCGGGCCGCCCGGAGGCAATTCGCCGCAGCGTGTCGGCTATCAGGACGGCGCGGGTGAGGTTGAGAGGGTGCCCCATAGGCCGCATGGCGGGGACCCCACCGCCCGTAAGCTGCCACAAATCATCGAGGGCAGCCTCCCGGTCCTCCCGTGTTTCGGCTACCAAGACGTGATGCGTGGCTGCGATGACCCGACCCTGCCTGCTCATTGTGGGGGCACCTTTGAGGTACGCCATCAGCCTGGTGACTTCCTAGACGCCCGCTTTATCTCTGCTGGCGTCGGGTCCGCGACCGGGAGTAACTTCCGTACATCTGAGACCCCGCCGACGTCCTCCCACCGGGGCGCGACACCCAGCCAGTAGGCTACCTCCTCCATCCTGCCCTTGTGGAGCGTGCAGACGACGGCGGGCTTGTGCGCGGGCCACGTCACACGCCAGGAGCCTGGGTGGGGGCACCCGTCGAACGCGCATATGTTTACAGGGTCAACCTGATAAGCGCCATGGTCTAACATGGTTACGGCTGGCCCCCCCCCATCTGTAGGCGCTGCTGATAGTACAGGTATAGCCTGTTCACCACGTTGGCGTAGTGGACGGCTGGGCCGAGGCGCCAGCCCTTGAGGTAGAGTGTCACCGCCACCGGCCCACCGTTGTACTCGATGAGGGCCAGGTAGACGTCCCCTCGCTTCCGCAGGAGGTCTCGAAGATACCTGGTCCCCAGCTCGATGTTGACGGCGGGCTCGAACAACAGCCGGGGGACCCCTTGGAACCCCAGCTTCCTAGCCGTCTGGAGGAGGAGCTGCATGAGGCCGAAGCTGGCGTCGTTGACCTTGGCCTCGACGTTGAAGGCGTCAGGGTTCCCTCCCGATTCCCGGTGAATCACCGCCAGGACTAAGGCGGTTGGGACGTGTTTGGCGACGGCTTGGGTGTCGGCCATGGGCCGCCAGGTCAGTACCTGCGAGGCGATGGAGGCGTTCGGGTCACCCTCCATAGTTCCTCCGCGTGATGCCCGACAGCTTCGCCAGCTCGTCGCGGAGGCTGTCGAGCAGGAACGTCAGGCGCTCCGACTGCGCGTTCGTCACCTGGGCCGGGTCCTCGGACAGCAGGGACTTGTAGTGTTCAGCCAGGAGCCCGGCCACCAGTATCCGGTGGGCCAGCTCGGGCTGGTTGTTTGCGAAAGCGTCCTCCCACGCCTCGAAGGTTACGACCTCCGTCTGGGTGAACGCCACGGCTTTCTCGTAGAGGAGCGTGTCCTCTGGGAGTGGACTGCTCATGGGTCACCGGTCCTGTGAGTGAAGGTAGGCTACGATGGCCTCGTCGATTGCATGGAGGGCTGCGCCCACTACAGGGACAGCCCAGAGGGGAAGGTGTAGAAGACCAAGGTTCTGGCCCCAGGCCGCGAACGCGGCCGGGACGCCAGCCTCTAGACCCACCCGGATAAACTGACCGTAAGGACCGCGCCAAAACGTCATGTAGTACCCTCCTTGGGCTGCTTGCCCTCTTCGAGTTCCGCGCGGGTCCGGGACACGACGCGCCCGTCCTTCAGGCGGATAAGCACAATCTCATGCTCCTCTGCCTCCGGCAGGTGGAGTGACCGTATGGGCTCGACCATAAGCTATCACCTCCCCTTCTTCGCCCAGGTCCGGGACGAGGACCTTTTGGCCTTTGGCCAGGTGCGGCGGCACCCCCAGGGCGGTTACTCCGAGACCAGATGGGGTCTCAGTTTGCGCTGGGCGTTGGGCCAACCGCACCTGGCGCACCTTCACGAGGACTTCAAGCGGCGTGGGCACTACTTGGCTCCTTTCCGCACCACCCCATAGAGGTTGCGCCCCTGCGCCCGGCCGACGACCCGGATGCTGCCCTGGACGACCAGGCGCATCAGCTCGGTCGGTGTTGCCCGAACGTCCGACCAGGTGAATGGGTGGTTGGTTTGCTTCTCCCAGGCCAGGGCCCGCATGAGGATTTCAGGGTCACGGGGGTTCATCAGTCCCACCACAGGCGGATATGGTCACCGTCGAGCGTACACTCGTCCGCTCCGCAAGCGCCGACCAGCTCGACGAGCTGCATGATGTCCTGCCACCCCATAAGGTCTTGGGTGATGAACAGGTAGACCTCATCGTGATTCTCCAGGTGCAGCCTGACACCCGGGATTGGGGCGTTAGCAAATTCGACGGACAGGGCGGCTGCGTAGTCGCCACGGTTGAGGAGGTCTGCGACAACATCGGCCCCCTGATAGTGTGGGTCGGGGTGGTCGGTCATGGTGTGGGTATCCCTTCGCACATATCATGCCACCTGAACCCCGCCCGCCATTCCTGGGCACTCATTGGCCACCCGCACCGTACGCACAACGCCAACGGGTCGTCCGCGCCTTCGATGGCAAGCACCCGGGCAGTCTCGTCCCTCGTCTTGGGGGTGCGTCGGGGGTGGCGAATGGTCTCATCCCGCTGGTGTCTCCGCTTGTGTGCGCGGAGCCCATCCTCACCCTCGACACGCCGAAACGCCTTCCCACAATAGGGGCAGGTAGTCGTCATGGGCTAGGGCCCAGCCGGGAGTCGGTCGGCCAGGGGTGTGAATGATTCGTCCGGGGTGCGGCACCCCCGACGATGGGCCACCGCGTCGGTCAGCAGCTGCTTCACCTCGGCAGCCTGGCCTGAATACCTGTTCTCATGGAGGCAGTATTGGCACTCCACCACCACGAGGTCGATGTCCTCCATGGCAAAGAAGCCAGGAGGTAGCAGCTTCTCAAGCTCCGGCACCCTCCACATGGTCTTCCCCTCCTCCGGTTGGGATAACCTCGGGCCCATAGGCCCGGTCATAACATTCCCAGCAGAGGTCAACCATAGGCGCGTTTCCGCGCTTGTCCACCACGTCAGCTTTCCGGCGTGGGTGATTGTGACACTTCCCCGGTTCCCCCATCGGTAACCTCCTCGCCCTCGGGCTCAGGCTTGCGGGCCACCAGGACATAGAGGGCCTTGACCGCTGCTTGCAGCTCGGCCGGGCTGACCACGTCCCCCTTGGCCAGCACGTCGTAGAGGTGATTGATGGCCAGGTAGCACGACCCGCAGAGGTGGAACCCCAGGACGCCGTCTAGCGGCACCTGGCCCCGGTGCCAGTCACACCGTCCCAGCATGACCTCTGAGAGGGCGGTCGAGGAGGGGGCGGCAGAAGGCGCGGCACCAGTTTCCCCGGCAGCCCGGGCCAGGTTCCGTTCCTGGACCCATCGACGGACCAGGTCGGCCGTCGCACCGCCTGTGATAGCCCAATAGAGGCAGTAGTCGAGGTCTTCAGTGGCAGTTGCCCGCTGAAGCTCCATGGCGACGGAGAGGCTGATGTGTCCGGCGCGGAGGGCGTCCACCACCTTGGGAGACCCGCGCATCACCGCCATCCGAGTACGGACGTAGGTTATCGACTTCCCGACCCGCTGCGCGATACCCTCGGGGGTGAGGTGGAGGCCCTCGTTCATTACGCAGAACATCTTACCCTCATCGAGGACATTGGGCGCTTCCCGGTGCAGGTTCTCCCGCAGCATGACCTCGACCTCTTGGGCCTCGGTTAGGTCCTTGACCACACACGGGACCTGGATAAGCTCAGCCGCGTCGGCCGCCAGCTTGCGCCTCCACCCGGCGACGACCCGATGCTTGCCCTCGTGGGGGGTGACGATGATGGGCTGTTCGAGCCCATGGGTGCGGATGTCGTCGACCAGCTCCTTGAACCCGGCCTCATCCATGTCCTCGCGCATGATGACGACGGGTGGGAGCAGCTGGTCGAGCGGGAGGTCAACGGTCTGCATGGGGTTCCTCCTTGAGGTGAAGGTCGGCGGGCTGGTAGCGGCGTTGCACGAGGACCTGGGGTGTGATGATGAGACCGTCTGTTGTGACGTCGATGACCACGGCCGATACGCCCGCCTTCCTCCACCGTCGCATGATAGGCATGGGGATTGTCACCATGGTCGAGTCCCCTGCCTTGACGAGTTTGTGGAGCCAGCCCAAGGCGCTTCCCCTACGCCTCGGGCTCAGTCCTGGCCTTGGCCCGTTTCCGTGGCTTCGCGGGCGCCTCCAGGACGTTCCCCTCGGGGAACAGCGGCTTGGCCAGGTACGCGAAGACCCACGTCGGCGCGTGGTTGAGAACCTGCACCCTGGGCCAGCTGTCCTTTCCGGCCAGCTCATGCACCCTAACCGCCAGCCGGACGAGGCTGCGCCTGGTGAAATTATCCGCGTCCTTGGCCTCTTCCAGCGCCTTGCTGACCAGTCCGGCCAGCGTCAAACAGTCCCGCTCCTCCAGCTGGAGCGTATTCTTGGACATCCCGTTCCTCCCCCTCTCGTGGTCCCGTCCAGAAGGGCCCCTACGCCCCACGGGCGGGCCGCCAGCACGTTTCAGACGACGTCGGGGGTGGTACACCTGCCCTGGACAGGCCAGGACCCGGGCCCTGCCACCCTCGACACCGCCTATCTTACCACACCCATCGGCAAAAACCTCTAATTCCTTGAATACCCCTAATGGGTCCGGTCTCAACCTATTTATCCACACCTATGAATAACTTGTGGAGGAATAGACTGTCGTCTATAGAAGCGCCACGCCTGCACAGCAGACTTGCCCACAGGGCATCGCGGAGGTGGTGAGAGGCCATGGTTCCAATCAAGCCGCTGGCGGCTATCGCGGAGAAGTTCACGCGACGTGCCAGCGCAGCACAGACCGACTACCAGAACGCCATCCAGAGCACCCAGGAGGCCACCTGGGAAGCGGGCGCCCGGGCCGGGGCCCAAAACTGGGCGCAAGGGGTGGCGGCGGCGGCCGCCGATGGGCGGTTCGCGTCCGGCATCGACGGTAAGGGCGCCAAGTGGAAGCGCAAGGCCACCACGGTCGGCCCCTCCCGGTACGCAACGGGTGTGGCGGGCGCAGCGGGGGACTTCACCCAGGGCTTCCAGCGTTTCTATGACACCCTGGCCTCGCTGACCCTGGGCCCGCGTGGTCCTCGTGGAGACCAGCGCAACTACGACCGCTCCAAGATGGTCGGCACCGCTCAGAACCAGGCCCGCCTGGCCATGAAGAAGGGCGGATAAAGGAGGCCACCCATGGGAGCAGCCCTCGAAGTTGTAGCGGGCCGGGTGACCGCACCCGGCGCCACAGTCACCGCCCTGACCGCCAACACAGGGGCGAGCTTCACCGTCCGTAACAGCCCCCCCGCATTTGACATCCGCCTGCTCACCATGTGGGCCAAGGTCAACGTGGCGGGAATCTTCCGCGTCACCAGCCCTCGACTGCATGACGCCGTCCAGGGCATTCGGATGCAGACGAGCACCGGGGCTACAACCCCTATGCTTCCCTATCGGCCCATCCAGCGGCTCTACGCTCAAGACCTGCTGGCCCCCTCGGTCAGCGGGTCCGGCGTGGCAGGGCAGATTGAGCTGGGGTTTTTGCTCCTCTATTACCAGAACCTCGAAGGTGTGGCCGCCAAACTCATCGACCCCATCGCCCTAATGAATCGTGGGGTCAACCTCCTGGGCGTGGAGGTCGACACGGCCCCAGGGGTGACCGGCGACTGGTCTGGCGCCTCGGCGCTGAACAAGACCTTCGACAACCTCAAGGCCAACGTCGACTACGCGCTCCTGGGGGCAACCTTGTCGGCCAACTGCGGCGCGGTTGGAATCACCGGGCCCGATACCGGTAACCTCCGAATGGGGATTCCGGGAGAAATCAGCCTGCCCGAGGTGGCTGAGGAGTGGTTTGTCCGCCTGTCGCGCCTCAGCGGGATTCCGCTTATCCCGGTTATCAACGCAGCCAACAAGGGCGGCACAACCATCGACATCGCCCAGGACCAAGCGGGCGCGGCCGTCAACGTCAGCCTTATCTTGGTGGAGCTGGCACCAGGTGGAGCGCCATCGCCTACATCTAGGCCCGCTGGGCCGTAAGGGTCTATGGGCCTAGAGTACCCGGAGGCATCCCGACTTGTGGGGGTGCCCACAGAGGCGCTACGGGGAGGATCCCCTCTCCCTCTGTGGGTCACCCCCGACGACCTGCTCATCGTCGGCGTCCGCAGCCTGCTGGGCGGTAACCTCCTACGCCTGGGAGGGATGATATGGCACCCGGACGGGACCCAGCATGAGCTAAATACCAATATCACCCCGCCTAACGACGGCTCCCTCAACTTCACAAGCGTCCAGCTACACTACGGCTACCTCGTCCATGCTGCGGTCATGGCTACCTCAAACATCCCCAACCGTGGCCAAACCCTCGCCAGCATCCAGATAGCCCGGCCACCGGCATCAGCGTTTCGCACTCGGTGGTTCCTGGGCATGGACTACGTTACGGGCATGAACGTCGTCGCCTGGCCTCCTGGGCGGGTAGTCTCCGGGGTCGAGGGGCCTGGTCTCCCCATCCGCGTCGCGGTTGCGAACCCTGCGGCTGGGGCCGACTGGACAACGTTCCTCATCAACAGCACCAGGTGGCGCGTCTGGGGTGCCCAGGCTACGCTCGTCACCTCGGCCGCCGTCGCCAACCGTATCCCAAACCTGCGGCTCGACGACGGGACCGGGACCGGCAGGCTTCTCGTGCCCACCACCCTAACCATCCCTGCCAGCACTACCCGGACGGTCAACTGGGTCCCGGGCTACCCCTCTGTCGGCACAGACGTTGCGGCCTCACTCCTCAGCGGTATCGCCGCGCCCGTCCCGTTCCTCCTCGCTCAGGCGGGAGACATCCGGGTCCAGACCACTAACCTCCAGGTGGGGGACCAATGGAGTGCTATCACGGTCCTGGTCGAACAATGGCTAGAGGACTGATGGGTGGCCCTGCCATCACGCCTTCAGCTCACCGAGACCTCACCGGGGTACTACGAAATCCGGTGGACGCTCCCGGACGACATCGACCCGGGGACGTACCAGGTCACCGGCTCGGAGGTGGTCTCGGGCTTGCAGCTGGCGGCCACCCCCTCAGCGCAGCTGACGATTCTGTCGACCGGCGCCGTCAGTCCAGCGCCGACGCCTGCTCCGGCACCCTCTCCACCAGAGGCACCACCACCGGCAGAAGTGAGCGCAGCCCCGGGCCCGCGAGCGAACAGGGCAGGGCTAGACTACGGTTGGCGGGACCCGCGCCTGGCTGCGGTCGAGAACCAGTATTGGGTCACCCCGGACGACATCCTCATCCTGGGCATCCGCAACTCGGTTGTGGGCCTGACCGTGACGTTCACGGCCCGGGTATGGGACCCAGACGGCCACCTGGCAGCCAGCGCAGTCACGGTGAGCCCTCCGTCAGACCGCTCGGTCAGCTTCTTCTCCATGCCCTTGGCCTATGGCTATCTTGTGGCCGCTTCGGCTGTGGTCAGCAGCGGGACGGCGCGAGTGGGGCAGGTCTTCGCCAGCCTGCGGATTGGCCGCCCGCCCCTCGCCAACTTCTTGACCTATTGGTTCCTGGGGGCGGACTACCTCACCCGGCAGAAGGCTATCTACTGGCCACCAGGGCGCACACAGGACGGCGCCAGCTGGCCGGGCTTTATCTACACCGTCATCGGGTCGGCCCCCGGCGCCGGGTCGGACTTCTCCTTCACGGTGCCTGCGAACACGCGCTGGCGGTTCCGCAACCTGGCGGCCAACCTCACGACCTCGGTAGCTGTGGCCAACCGCATCCCCGACCTGCTGGCGGTCCTGTCAGGCGGGGCGCCCATGCGGATAGCCGGGACCCAAATAACCACGGCCAGCCTGAGCCAATTCTACTATTGGGCGCCGGGCCTACCCGTGGCAGGAGTGACAGACGCGAACCAGTCGGACCAGTGGATGCCCCCAGACCTTGTCCTCAGCGGGGGGTCTACCATTGGACCCGCGACGGCCAACTTGCAAGGGGGGGACAGCTGGGGCACCCCCGTACTCTGGGTCGAGGAGGTCATCGAGGACTAGATGGCGACGTTTCGCTGCCTGGCCTGTAAGGCCGTCTACATCGACCCGCAGCCCAGCGGGATGCGGTACTTCCACGCCTGCGGGGTCCAGTACGACCGCAAGGTCTTCAAGGACCACGACGAAATTGTCGGCAGCCACCCCTACGCCAACGCCCGCGACGAGAACATCGTCCAGGACGAGCCGGGCGGTCCTGTACGGATGCGGAGTGTAGGTGCGGGCCGGGAGAAGCTGTCAGACGACGACCTCCTCAGCGGGATTGCCCCTGACCAGGTCAAGACCCTCCAC
>Ga0209180_10000884_pt1 | contig 14516 bp, 12 predicted proteins | sample CZO8metaG_3_FD_188355 | JGI IMG/M metagenome (GOLD analysis project Ga0209180, IMG submission 188355) | Vadose zone soil microbial communities from the Eel River Critical Zone Observatory, Northern California, USA - CZOApr15con2H2.8 metaG... | ecosystem: Environmental > Terrestrial > Soil >...
GCATCGACCAAACGCAGCGCCCGACTCCGCACCTGGCTGAACACCTCGACGCGTCGCAACTCCTTCGTGCTCATGGCTGTCCTTTTCACGGCAACCTCCTGCAGGAGGTTGCCGTCTAGGGGACATTCTTAACGAGGACAGAAGGGGACACTATCATCGAGGTTCAACAGTAATTACTTGTAAGTGGTTTGTTTACTGGAGGATGTGGCAAGGCATGCTCAAGCTGGCAGCGGCAAAATGGCAGGGCGCGCATCCCCGCCCAGCCCAGGGACATTAGGATGCGGCAGCCTGCTGCTTACTTCTTGAGAAGGGAGCGGACGCGGGGGGCGTCCGACATGGGAAGCGAATCGCCATGTCCCAGGCAAGTGTATACGGTCACCTGGCGGCCTCCCACCTTCTCGGTGGGTACACCGGAAGTCTGATCTCGATTCAGGCAGAAGATGCCCTGCTGATTCTTCTCGAACTTGGGTGAGTGTACCCAGGCCACATCGTTGCGTCCTGGAAACCGGACGACGACCTTGTTCCCTTTGACTTGCGCGCCCTTGAGGACGGACTGGACCTCGACGACGGCTTCGTGCCAGTCCGGATCGTGTTCGGAGACCCGACGAGGAGTGGCCGACTTGGGCACAGTCCACCGATGAACGTCCGTGACACGCCCGATGACGACGAAGTCCGCCGAGTTCAGCCGGTCTCGCAGCTCTTGATCACTGATTTGCTCTTGAGTGTAGCCGAGCGCGGTTTCGCCGCTAGCGGCTCCCGCGGCAGACGCGCCGCCCGGGTTGAAGTCGTGGCCCAGTTCTTTGACGGCCACACCGGAACCAAAGATCCAGCCTTCCGTATAGAACGTTGCTTGCGTGCCTTGCTGGAAGGCGGACGGGTCTTTCAGCTCGACGGTGATGTTGTCGCCCTTTTTCAGCGAAACGGCCGGGGGCTTTTTCAGCACGGAGTCCACGCGAACGACAATCGTTTGCGGCGATTGCGGGACGCCGGCAAAAGAGACTGCGCCGAGCTGGCTAACCGTGCCCGAAAAGACGATGCTCGATTGTTTCGCAAGAGCAGCCTGGCTGCTCTGCCCTTGCGGGAACCCGGCGACCGCGGGCGCAAGCAAGGCAGTCCAAAGGATGCCGGCAAAGAAGCTTGACGAAAAATTCATGTGCGCCTCCTTCTTCCGCGTCATGGCGGGAACGCGCTTCAGGGAATCACCGGAACGCTAAAATAGAATGGATCGATGGAAACAGGCACCGGGTTGCCTGAGCCATCCGTGAGGGTCTTTGTGTTGAAATCGGCGGCGCGCTGGTAGGTTACGCCTTGGGGGAAATCGGCGAGGTCCGGTGAGTTGTTGGCGCAAAAAACGCCGCGGAACTCATTCCCAACCGAAAGCAAATAATCGTAGTCCCCCAGATAAGGCAAGAACTGCTGTACGGGAGCATTGGCCGGGACATTCGCGAGAATGACGTCCTGGACAGTTGCGAAGGCATCGTGCGATTGCACAATATGTGTAACCCAACGGCCGCCAGAAAGTTGCTGGTAGAGAAAACCGACGGCGCCATTGTTGGCCACTGCCAGAGCAATGTTCGTGGCGTTGCTGATGGTCGTATGGGGCAGGTCGGCCTTGGACCAGGTCAGACCGCGGTCGGTCGAGCGGCGCACATGGAGGGTGTAAATGTCGCCTTTGCGGCCGCGATCCGCCCAGCCCACGTAGACCGTGGAACTGTTATTGGGATCAACGGCGATGGAAAGCGTGGAACCGATGCGTTCCTGACCCAGTGTGGGCGCATTGGACCAAGGGATGGAGACGCGCTTGACGACGAGACGGCCCGGAAGTTTATCGGATGGGTCTCTGAGCGCCTGGAAAGGATTGGGGCCAGTGCCTCCGGCATCGTCGCGGACGACCACGACGTCGCTGGTGGCGGTTTTGCCGTTAAATTTACGCCAGCCGAAAAAGGCCGCGTAGACGGTATTGTCGGCGGCGACGGCCGGGCGAACGGAAGGTCCATCCTGTCCCGCGGTGTTGCGCGCCTCGATGGAAAAAGATTTGTAGGTGGCGCCGCCATCCACGGAGACGTCCACGGTTGCAGTGCGGCCATTGGGCTGATTGAAATCGTTGACACCGACATAGATGTGGTCGGCATTGGAAATGCCGAGCGCCCGGACGAAGGGCTGGTCCACATTGCTGCGTGTGGACTGCACGTTCATGACGGCGCTGGAAGAAACGTCGTTTGATTCCGACTCGTCGAGCGTGATGGATGCGGCGCAAGCCAGCGTGCCGGCGTGGAGGTCGCCGCGCGGATGGTTCTCGCCAGTGGGCATGGCGTGCGTAATGTCGCATGTCATACGCGGAACGGGAGTGATGGCGTTCAGGACCCAACTGCTGCCACCGTCCTGGGAAACATAGACGGGGGCATTGCCCGTGCTCGAAACGGGATTGGGAGTGAATGCCGAGGCGACCATGACTTGCGGGTTGGCGGTTTGGATGGCGAGGAAAGGTTCGCTGTCTTGATTGGCTTCGCCGCTGAGGCTTGCGGGAATGAGATCCACAAGCTTGACCTGGGTTGGTGAAGCATAAACAGGACCTAAAGTGCCAGCGGATGGGAGGCCATCCCCGCCGCCGCTAGTTTTGGACGGAGACTGCTTCTCAAAGAGTACGGTTGCGGCAATCAGAGCGAGCAGAGTGAACGCCAGCAGACGCATCCAAAATGCGGCGAGAGCTTTCATGGTAATGGTCTCCCCAGTCAGGCGGCAATGTATTCAAAGCAGGGCAGGCCAGCAGACGGGCCGGGTTCCGCGTGGCACGCATATTTCGCTAGAGAAAAAATAGTTAGCCGGGAGACCAACATACACCCGAGCAATCCTAGAGACAATGGCCTAGTCTAGTATCGTCTGAGGCGCAAGAGGGAGTAGGAAACTAGGCGTTGTGTATAATAAAGGGCTGGGGAAAGCCAAAGATTCATGAGACAGGGATTCGGGAAATCGAAGGCCTCGCTGAAGGTGTGGTTCTGGCGCGCGGAGCGCTTCTTCCACACCCGCGCGCGGGAATTGCGCGCGATTGCGAAGGCGCTGATTTCGACGAAGCATCCTTTCCTGGTGCACATCATCCCCACGCGGCGATGCAACCTGGCGTGCACGTATTGCAACGAATTCGACGATTTTTCGCAGCCGGTGGCCGTGGAGGAGATGAAGAAACGCCTGGATATCCTGGCGGGCATGGGGACTTCCATCATCACCATCAGCGGAGGCGAACCACTGCTGCACCCGGAGCTGGACGAGATTATCCGGCACATCCGGCGGCGCGGCATGATCGCGGGAATGATCACGAACGGATTTCTGCTGACGAAAGAGCGCATCGAGCAACTGAACCGCGCGGGGCTGGAGCACCTGCAAATCAGCATCGACAACACGATGCCGGATGAGGTTTCCAAGAAGAGCCTGAAAACGCTGGATCAGAAACTCGAGCTGCTGGGGAAACACGCGTATTTCCAGGTGAACATCAATTCCGTGCTGGGAAGCGGCGTGAAGGATCCGGAGGACGCGCTGCGCATCGCGCACCGCGCGGTGGATCTGGGGCTGACGAGCACGGTCGGGATCATTCACGACCACGACGGGCAGTTGAAACCGCTGGGGCCGCGAGAGATCGAGATCTTCGAAGAGGTCATGACGCTGAGCAAGCGGTCGTTCTCGCGCTTCAACCAATTTCAACATAACGTGGCGCGCGGGAGGGAGAATCACTGGCGCTGCCGGTCGGGCTCGCGGTATCTGTACGTTTGCGAGGACGGCTTGGTGCACTGGTGCTCGCAGCAGAGGGGTTATCCGGGGATCCCGCTCGAGCAGTACACGCCGGAGATGCGGCGGCGCGAGTTTTTTACGACTAAATTTTGCGCGCCAATGTGCACGGTTTCTTGCGTGCAGCAGGTGGGCCTGCTGGACAATTGGCGCGCGCCGCAGCACCTGAAGCCGATGCCGGTAACGTCGCCGATGCCACAATCCGGGCCGCAACCGGAGCTGGTGAAGATCGCATCCATGCGCGGGGACTCCTGATTTTGAATCGCATGACCTGAGCGGTTTTCTTCAGCCTATTTTCACTCCGCGCACAGCACAGCGGCTATCCGATTGACGGTCCTGCTTTGCTCGCCAAGAATAAACGTATGCCCGATTTAGCAATCGAAATTGAAAATCTGACGAAAGAATATCCCTTCGGGTTTCTGCACCTGAAGAAGAAGACATCGCTCGAAGGGCTCAACATGCAGGTGGAGACGGGCGAAGTGTTCGGTTTTATCGGACCGAACGGGGCCGGCAAGTCCACGACCATCAAGCTGCTGATGGGGCTGATTTTTCCGACCGCGGGAAGCGCGCGAATCCTGGACAAGCCGATCAGCGACGTGGAAATGCACCGGGACGTCGGTTACCTGCCGGAGCAGCCGCACTTTTACGACTACCTGACCGCGGCGGAATTGCTCGACTATTTCGCCCGATTTCACGACTTGACTGCGGCGGACCAGAAGGAGCGCGTGCAGCGGATGTTGAAGAAGGTGGGGCTGGAAACCGCGCGGAAGATTCAGCTTCGTAAGTACTCGAAGGGGATGCTGCAGCGGGTCGGACTGGCGCAGGCGATTCTGCACGATCCGAAGGTGGTGATTCTGGATGAGCCGATGTCGGGACTAGACCCGGTGGGCCGGCGCGAGGTGCGCGACATCATTCTGGAATTGAAGCGCGAAGGCAAGACGGTGATGTTTTCCACGCACATCCTTTCCGACGCGGAAATGTTGTGCGACCGCGTAGGCGTGATTGTCGGCGGAAAGCTCCGCGGCGTGGGCGCGCCCGGACAGATTGTGGACATGAAGACGCAGGGGATGGAGATTCTATTTGAGCTACCGGGAGGGAGCAATGCGCCGCTGCTGTCGAAGGCGACGCGCACGGGCGACCGGTACCGGCTGCAAGTGGCTGAGGAAGAGCTTTATGGCGCGATCGAACAACTGCGAGGAGCAGGGGCGCGAATTCTTTCGGTGTCGCAGGTGAAGGCGACGCTGGAAGAATTTTTTATGAACCTGGTGGAGGCGGACCGCGCGCAAGCCGCGGCGGTTGAGGTGAGCGAGAAATGAGGCGCTCGGCTGTGGTGGCATTGAATACGTTTCGCGAAGCGGTGCGCGACCGCGTGCTCTATAACCTGGTGTTCTTCGCGCTGCTCATGATGGTGGCGGCCATTGCCGTGGGGCAGATTTCGATCGGCATCGAGCAAATCGTGATCGTGAGCCTGGGACTGAGCGCCATCTCGGTGATCGGGCTGCTGATTTCCGTGTTTCTGGGCGTTGCGCTGGTCTCGAAGGAGATGGACAAACGCACGCTCCATGCGCTGCTGGCGAAGCCGGTGCGGCGATGGGAATTTCTGCTGGGCAAATTTGGGGGGCTGGTGCTGACGCTGGCGGTGAACACGGCGGCGATGGCACTGGGACTGTTGCTGGCGATGCTGTACGTGAAGCATTCGCTGGAGCGGAGCGACGCGACGGTGCTGGTGGCGGTGTATTTTATATTGTTGAAGCTGGCGCTGATCGTCGCGCTGGCGCTGCTGTTTTCCTGCTTCACCACGCCGCTGCTGGCGATTTTATTTACCGCAGGATTGTATACCGTGGGTTTGTACGTGCAGGAGCTGCGCAATTTGCCGCTCGAGTTGTTGAGTCCGGCGATGACGGCCTTCACGAAATGGCTCTCGTATCTGCTGCCGAATTTCGAGAATTTCAACGTGATGGCCATGGCCGCGCATGGCCGCGCGGTTCCCGTGGCACTTATCCTGCAGAACACGCTGTACACCGTCGTTTATTGCACCATCGTCCTGGCAATTGCCAGCGTCGTGTTTTCGCGGCGCAATTTGAAATGAGAGCGCAGAAATCCAAGGCGTGGCTTTTGTTGCTGATCGTGCCGCTTGGATTCGAGGGCATCTGGCGGCTGCAGCACAGCATCGACGCGCAGCGTACGGCGTTGAGCCAGGAGCGCGACGATGTCCTGCTGCGGTCGGGGAAGCTGCTAAAAGTGATGAGCCTGGAATATGCGCCGTTGCTGGCCGACATTTACTGGACGCGTGTGGTGCAGTACTACGGCAATAAGCATGTTCGAGGGGACGCGAATCTCGAGTTACTGTGGCCGCTCCTGGATATCACGACGACGCTGGATCCAAATTTGCTCGTTGCCTACCGGTTTGGCGCGGCGTTTCTTAGCCCACGGGCTCCGGGCGGGGCGGGCAGGCCGGACCTGGCCGTGCAACTGATTCAGCGCGGCATTCAAGCGAATCCGGAATACTGGCGTCTCTATGAAGATCTGGGATTTGTCTATTACTTCGACATGAAGGATTACCAGAGGGCCTCGGAAGCATTCCTGGAAGGAAGCAAGAAGCCGGGGGCATACTTGTGGATGAAAGTGATGGCCGCAAAGATTGCCGCGGAAGGCGAGTCGTACGCGACCTCGCTTTTTTTGTGGAACGATATTTACGAATCGACGTCCGATCCACTGGTTAAGAGAAACGCGCTGCTCCACCTGCAGTTGCTGAAAGTGAAAGAAGATTGCAGACAACTTGACGCGCTTGCCGATGAATACGAAAAGCGATTCGGGCGGCGCCCCTCGCGCATGAGCGAAATGGTTCAGACCGGTCTGCTGCACGGAATTCCCGGCGATCCCCTGGGCTACGCTTATGTTTTCGGCGAAGACGGAAAAGCGGAGCTCAATCTGGACAGCCCTCTTCTGGAGCAACAGCTGCTGCTCGAACGACTCAAGTAAGCCCCGCCCGCAGATTTCCAATTTCCTGTCCCTGCCTCGATTATTCCGAGGCGCAGAGCAGTGTCATGTGCGGATCAATGACGATTTTGTGCGGGAGATTCGGCGTGAGGAAATGAAAGGATGTTTCCGGTCCGGCCGTCACAACCGTGCCCAGGAATGTGTTGTGCCCAGCCGCACCCGCATAGAGCGGGACACTGGCGATGAAAGAACGCGGCACGCGGGTCTGAAAGAGCTTCCCGCGAATGACGTAGCCCTTCTCGTTGTGATGAGCCGTGAATTCCACGCGATAGTGCGGAATGCCCGTTCCGCGCACCCACTCATCGAAAAACCATTCCATCGAGCGCCCGCCCTCGAGGTCCATGCCGGGGGTCATGACGGTTTCCACTTCGCGCTGCAAGTCACCGGTGGAGAGAGCGCGGTAAGCGTATTTTGTGACGAGCGTTTGCAGGAGAGCGACAAATCGCGCGTCGGGATTCCTGGCGCCGGGCTGACGCAGCATTTCGCGGAGCATGTGGATGATCCAAGGGCCCTTGGTGTAAATGACTTCTTCGTAGCCGTCCGGGGATTTTGAAGAGTTGAGACGCAGACCAAGCGTTAATGCGCCAATTTCGTCCCGGGGCTCGCTGGCGCCGGGCGGCTTTTCAAGGAGGCGCTGGCGAAAACGCTGCAGCCATACGCGGAGGGTATGATCGGGGTTCTTCTGCGTGTCGGCGAAGAGAAGCGCGAAATACTGGGCGAGAGCCTCGTCGATCCACTCGTCGCGGTAGCTGGACCATCCAACCACGTTGCCCCACCACTGATGAGCAACTTCGTGGAAGGGCACAAGCTCGGTGTAGTGTTCCTGCCCGCTGGTGGAGAGCCCGGCGCGTTCTTGAGCCTGTCGAGGCAAATACGAATAGGTCGATAGATAGAGGAGCCCGGGCCATCCCTGAGCAAAAGACCCCGGGATCTGCGAGACGCTGAGTGTATGAAAGGGAAAGGGGCCGGTGAAAGTCTCGTAGAAGCGGATGGACAAATCGATTTCCTTGCCAAGTTGCTTCAATGCATCGGCGGGGCTGGGAGTCGAGGGACTCGGCAAGGAGGATGGCAGGGAGCGGCCTTCTGCCGCGGAAATCCTGGGAGATGAAGAGGGAAGGCCCACAAACACGCCGCGGTCAGACGACGCAAGGCGCTTCTTCAGAGATTCTTCGAGCTGACGGTTGGCATAGACGTCAACGGAAAGAGCGCCGGAGGTGACGGAGGCGGAAGCGTATTCGCCAAGGTTGAAGCCCGCAACCGCAACGGGCTTCTCTGTTCTCCAGCGGCCAATCCGGAAATCGCCGTCTTCACGTTCGTCGATCTTCGCGCCCGTGGCGACGAGCAGCAAGCGACGGGGCCAGCGAAGCTGGAAGTCATAAGCAGAAAATTGAGCGTTATCCCCGAGACGCGGGTACCAGCTTTCCCGGGCACCGACAAACAACACGCCGTTTCCCGCGTCCTCGATGACGTTGCCGCGATAATGAAAATGAAGCGTGAATTCCCGCTGGCGCGCGGGAGTTTCGGGAAGAACGACGTACAGATAGTCGTTGCCGCGCGCGCTGCGCTCTTGCAAGCTGATTCCTTCATTTTGAAAGAAGGCGAGGGATTGGCCCTGTTCGTCGGTGACCTTATCGAGCGTCAAAGCGCGAGACAGCTGAAAAACGAGGACACGTTCCGTGCCGGTTTCCGCGCGCACACTCACTGCGGCGGCGCCATCGAAAGAGTTGTCGGGGAGAATGGATGTTTCAAGGGAGTAGCGCAAAGCAAGGAAATCTGCGGGAAAGACAGGCGAGTCCGGCACGCGGTGCGCTGTCCAGACATCGTAATAGCTAACGCCGCTGACTCTGTGAAGGTGACCGAGAAGGAACTGTTCTTCACGCCGCGCGTCCAGCACCACATCGAAGAGTCCGGTCGCCGCGCCTTCCAGTGCGGCGTAAAAACAGGGTTTGGGATTTGGCGATAGCCGGTCAAGGAGGATGCGAAGCGTGTAGCTGGGATTGAGCTGACTCACCGTTGATTCCCATTGCGCCGCGAAGGAAACACCTACCTGAGTCACAAGATCGGCGGCGTGGAACTGCCGAAGAAGCTCGCCGGCGGTGTCGTCCGTGAAACGGAGATAAGCGTTGCTGAATTCCTCATCGAGGATGGGTGCGCCGAGAAAACGGCCCATCTGTTGTTTTTCGACCAGATCGCGTGGGACGGCCAGAATATGACCTCGCCCGAGAAAGACAGCACCAGTGATCTGCCCGTCGAGCGGGGAGAAAAATGCGAGCGTGCCCTCTTCAAAGGAGAGAACGGCATCGCCGCGGCGAAGCTCGATGCGATTCATGGGAGCGAGGTGATAAACGTTCGAGGGGTCGACCCGCAGAGCCTTGATGACATCAAACAATTCATGCGGCGATCTTTCCGTGGCCGGCAACGCCGCCGGCGCCAGGAGACACCACAGCGCGACAATTATTGGTCCCGCCTTCATACCTGAATATAGTCACTTTCGGCATGACGGAACAAGGTGAACAGACGCAAATGGCGGCTCTGAATTAACATGAAAAGATGGGGCGAATGATTTTTAGGCACCGAAATTGCATCCTTTTTCTGTGCGCCGCGCTGCTCGCGATAAGCGCGCGTGCGGCGGACACGATTGTCCTCAAGAACGGCCGGCGGATCGCGGCTTTGAGCGTGGTTGAGGAAGGCGACAAGGTAAAATACCTGACCTCGGCCGGGGAATTGAGCTTGCCGAAGTCCATTGTCGATCACATCGAGAAGGGTGGGGCGGGAGGGCTGGCGGGAACGGCGGGAACCGCGGCTGCAAACCTGGCCATCGCCCCGCCCGCGATACAGCCTGGTGATTGGGGAGGCAGCGAAGAAATCGAACACGCGGCCGTGCACGACGGAGCTATCGACCGCGTATACATCGCCAAACTGGAGGAAGAAGCGCGATCGGGCACCCAGCGGGCCGGCTTCAGCGCGGCAATTGCGCACCATGCCGCGGCGTGGTTCGAGCTGTCACGCGGCGACATGCAGCATGCGCTCGCCGATGCCCGCACGGCTGCGAACTATGCGCCTGAAGAACCTTTAATGCTCCTGAACGTTGCTTACCTGCATCTGAGGCGGAGCGAGTTCAAAGAATCTCTGGATTATTTGGATCGGGCGCGGCGTTTTGCGCCGGACAATGCCGACGTGGCGAAGCTCGCGGGCTGGGCTTACTACGGATTGAACAAGCTGGATCAGGCGGTTGCGGAGTGGAAGCGCGCGCTGGCACTGCGGCCGGATTCCGAGGTTCAAAGAGCTCTGGACAAGGCGCTGGCCGATAAGCAGGAAGAAGAAAGCTACAAAGAGAACGAGAGCAGCCACTTCAAGCTGCGCTACAGCGGCGCATCCGAGCCGGCGCTGGCGCGGGACGTGCTGCGCACTCTGGAAAAGCACTTCTCGGCGATCGAATCCGAGCTGAACTATACCCCGCCGGATCCCATCGGCGTGATTCTTTACACGCAAGACGCCTTCACGGATATCACCAAAGCCCCGGCGTGGGCGGGTGCGCTCAATGACGGCCGGATTCGCGTTCCCGTGCAGGGATTAACGGCTGTGGATCAGGAGTTGTCGCGGGTGCTGAAGCACGAGCTGACCCACAGCTTTATCACCCAAAAAACGCGCAGCGCTTGCATGGCAGGGAGAAACTGCACGAACCGCGCGCCTACCTGGATTCAGGAAGGAGTTGCGCAATGGATGGAAGGACAGCGGAGCGGCGAAAATGCCAGTGTTCTGGTGCAGATTTACAACGAAGGACAGGCCATTCCGCTGGGACAGCTGGAAGGTTCGTGGATAAAGATGGGCGGAAACACAGCGCATTATTCGTATGCCTGGTCGCTCGCAAACGTCGAATACATCGTGCAGGCGGACGGCATGGGCGATGTGGAACGAATCCTCGACCGCATCGGGGCGGGAATGGCCACGGAGGCGGCGTTGCGCGAAGTGTTGCACAGCGATTACGAAGACCTGATGAAATCCACGGCGGAGTATCTGCGCAAGACTTACGTGCGCTGATTAAAGGTCGCTTTGGTTCTTGTTTTGTCCGCTGTCGGGATCGTTATTTCTTGCATGCGCACTCGTGCGGCTACGTGCTTGCGAGAAGAGAGGCCAAAAGCGCAGCGCGGGCGGGCATGGTGTTGATCAAGACGTGCTCGTGAGAGGAATGCGCGCCGTCGCCAACCGCGCCGAGCCCATCAAGCGTGGGGATGCCGAGCGCGGCCGTGAAATTGCCGTCGGAACCGCCGCCGGCGGTACATTCCCCGAGACGGAGACCCATTTGGGCGGCTAGTGATTCGGCGCGGGCGAAGAGAGTTGCGCTCATTTTGCGTTCGAGCGGGGCACGGTTGAAACCACCCGTAACCTCAATGCGGGCACCGCGATGAACCGGGCGCAGGGAATGCAAGCGTTGCTCCAGGCGGCGCACATCGGAAACATGAAGCGCACGGAGATCGAGAACGGCGCGGGCGCATTCCGGGATGACGTTGGTGCGCGTGCCGCCTTCGACGGTACCGGCGTTGATGGTGACGCCGCGGCGAAGATCGTTCCATTTTTCGATGCGAGCGAGCTGTTGAGCCAATTCGTGAATAGCGTTAGTCCCTTCTTCCGGCGCGAGGCCGGCATGCGAAGCCCGGCCATGCACAATCAATTCCGCTTCGCCGACGCCCTTGCGCGCAGTTTTCAGCAGGCCGCGCGGGCCGAAGGAAGGCTCAAGAACAAAGACGGCATCGCTGTGCCTCGCCTCGCTTTCGAGGAGTTTGCGGGAAGACTCGCTGCCGATCTCTTCATCGGAGGTCCACAGAAAGACGACACGCTTGCGCCGGCCAGCTTTGTTTTGTTGAAGCGCCTGCAATGCGAAAAGCGCTTGAACGATGCCGGCCTTCATGTCAAAGGTGCCCGGTCCGTAAGCTCTTCCAGAGGAGACGCGGAAGGGCATCTTCCGCAACGTCCCGGTGGAATAGACGGTGTCGTAATGTCCGAGAACCATGAGTTGCCCGGCAGGGCCAAACTTCTGTGGCCTGTAAGTGATGCGGAGATGATCGCCATGATGCTTCTGAGCAATCCGTTCGACGCGCGCGCCTCGCTTCCGCCATTCTTCGGCGATGAGGCCACAGCAACGATCCGCGGCCGCTTTTTCAAGACTGGGTGATTCGGCAATCACAAAGCGACGCAGAGCTGCGAGCATGTCTGGCAAGCGAGGCTTGAGAAGTCGCAAGAATTCTTTTGGGAGGTTGAATTCCGGCATGGTGCGGACATGCTAACAACGCGGCGAAAAAGCGGCAACCTCGCTTCGGCGCGGCAAAGACCGCCGTATTCGTTAAGATCCTGTGAGGGTGGCTCGTGACATGCCGGCCGGCCAACGCATATCGCGGAGGCGGGGGTTCGCATATAATCAGAAGTTTGCCGGGGAAGTGCCAGGAGCCGCCGAAGGGGTGTGCGGCAACGGAGAGCGCGAATGATACTGGACGTTGTTGGAATACAGAAAATTCTGCCGCACCGCTATCCTTTCTTGATGGTGGACGCCATCCTCGAAATGGAGCGTTTGAAGCGCATCGTGGGCGTGAAGAACGTCTCGATCACCGAGCCGCACTTTCAGGGACACTTTCCGGGTCAGCCGATTATGCCGGGGGTGCTGATCATCGAGTCCATGGCGCAGACCGGCGGTTTGCTGCTTCTTCATGAAGTTCCGGACCGTGAAAAAAAGCTGCTCTACTTTGCGGCGGTGGATGGCGCGCGGTTCCGCCGGCCGGTAGTGCCCGGTGATCAACTGAAGGTGGAAATGAAGGTGCTTTCGTGGCGCGGGGACTTCTGCAAGCTCGAAGGAAAGGCCACGGTGGACGGGCAATTGGCCGCGGAAGCGACATTGATGTGCAAGATGGTGGATCGCGATCCTGCGGCCAAGGCGGAAGAATCCGCCAAATGACGATGCGCGAAATTCATCCGCAGGCCGTGGTGGCGGCGAGCGCGAAGCTTGGCGAGGGGGTGAAGATCGGCGCGTATGCGGTGGTTGGCGAGGACGTGGAGCTGGGAGACGGCTGCGTTCTGCATCCGCACGCGGTGGTGCAAGGGCCGTCGAAGTTTGGCAAGAACAATGCGTTCTATGCGTTCAGCGCGATCGGCGGCGACCCGCAAGATTACACTTTTCGAGGCGAACGCGCCGAGCTCATGGCCGGCGACGGTAACATCTTCCGCGAATACGTAACCGTCAGCCGAGGCACGCAAAAAGGCGGCGGGAAAACCTCTTTGGGCGACGGCAATTTTTTTTTGGCGTATTCTCACATTGGGCACGATTGTCAGGTGGGCAGCCAAGCGCTGTTTGTTAACGGGGCGACGCTCGCGGGACACGTCACCGTGGATGATTTTGCGACCGTAGGCGCGTTTTCGCCGGTGCACCAGTTCTGCCGGATCGGCCGCTACGCTTACATCGGCGCCGGCACGGTGATAACGCAGGATGTGCCGCCGTTTTCAAGAGTAGTGACCGAGCGCGAGACCAAGAGCTTCGGCATCAATACGATCGGCCTGGAGCGCAAAGGATTTTCACCGGAGCGTTTGCAAGCACTCAAGCGCGCCTATCGCCTCCTTTTGCGTTCGAAACTGAATACTTCGCAGGCCCTGGCGGAAATGAGGAAAAAGCTGGGCGATTCCGCGGATGTGCAGGAAGTGATCAGATTCATCGAAAGCGCCGAACGCGGCATTGTGAAGTAACACGCCCGTCAACAGATTGCATGCCCGAAGCAAACACCAACACGACAGGCTGGGGACTCATCGCGGGGAACGGGCGGTTTCCGTTTCTGGTGCTGGAAGGCGCGCGGAGTCAGGGGATCGAAATGGCAGTCATCGCCCTGAAGGAAGAGGCGTCCCCGGAGCTAGAGAAAATTGCCAAGCGCCTGCATTGGGTGAGCCTCGGAGAATTAAGCAAGACCATCGACCTGATGCACCAGGAAAGTGTGACGCAGGCGGTGATGGCCGGGCAGGTGAAACACAACAAGATCTTCAGTTCCATTCGTCCAGACTGGAAGCTGGCGAAGCTGCTGTTTTCACTGCCGCGTAAAAACACGGACGCCCTCATTGGCGCCGTGGCCAGAGTGCTGGAAGAAGAGGGCATCCGCCTTGTGGATTCGACGCTGTTCCTGAAACCCCTGGTCCCGGAACCAGGTGTGCTCACGCGGCGCGCGCCCAATGACCACGAAGCAGAAGACATCGCGTATGGTCTCGGAGTGGCCAGACACATCGCACGAATGGACGTTGGGCAAACCGTGGTGGTCGCGGAGCGCGCGTGCGTGGCGGTGGAAGCGATGGAAGGCACCGATGAAACCATTGCACGCGCCGCGCGAATCGCGGGCGGCAAGCCGCTGGTTGTTGTGAAGGTCAGCAAACCTGGGCAGGATATGCGCTTTGATGTACCCGTGGTTGGTCTGCCCACCATCGAACAGATGAGGGGTGCGGGTGCGACCGCTCTGGCCGTGGATGCCGGGCGGACGCTGCTTTTTGAGCGCGCAAAACTGATCGAGCTCGCGGATGGGGCGGGAATCGCGATCCAAGCGTTTCCTCCGGCCGCGGTGTCGGAACCAAGCCAGGCTCCCAGGGGAATAAACAAAGAATGAACGCGGCGACAGAGCAATCGAAACGGATTCGTGTCGCCGTTGTTGGTGCGGGCGAATTCGGGCGCAACCACGCGCGGGTGTACCGCGAACTCGAGTGCGCGGAGCTTG
>Ga0209180_10000888_pt1 | contig 14497 bp, 16 predicted proteins | sample CZO8metaG_3_FD_188355 | JGI IMG/M metagenome (GOLD analysis project Ga0209180, IMG submission 188355) | Vadose zone soil microbial communities from the Eel River Critical Zone Observatory, Northern California, USA - CZOApr15con2H2.8 metaG... | ecosystem: Environmental > Terrestrial > Soil >...
CATCGAGCTTGCGAAAGATATTTTGATGCAGGGCCAAAGAATTAACAAAGGCCAGTCCGGCGCGATGGCTTGAACACAATTAAGACATGCTAAGAGTACAACTCGACCACGCAATCGCGATTTGCCGTATCGCCGAATGGCATCTTCATCGCAGCCTCAAGGACGGCCCGGCACCAATGCAGCCATCGTTATCGGGAATGAGCTTGCCGTTTTGCTCTATGAGACTGTAACGTAGGCACGCAGCTTCGAATCCTGCGCGATTGAATGGCCGGTGCCGCGATCCGATGGTCAGGAAGATGCGATCGAATAGAAAAAATCCGATTCCGAAATTGGCTTCCATACGGCCGTTGTCATCGACAGCGTGGTGATGAATGTCATGCATTCGCCGCGCCGCGCGAAACCAGAAACGCAAGACCGAATTGTGCGCCATCCAGAAGTGCGACAAGTGCATGCGGTCGTGCAAGTAACTGAACATGAAGAGCGGCCACACGACCAGCGTCGCAAGCGCAATCATCTGGTACAGCGCGGGAACATGTACCAGCCTCATCGTGGCCCATAGCGCGGCCAGGATCATTGCGGAGGGAACCAGCCATTCCAGACCGACATTGCCCACGGAAAAGCGCTGCTCCGTAGCGTCGTGGTATTTGTCCAGCCGCATCGGCTGACCCGGCCCATAAATCAAAAAGTGATGAATCAAATGACCGCGGCTCAGGAACGGGATTTTGTCGCTATGCAGCAGGCGATGCAGCCAGTAACCAAAGAACTCGGCCAACAAGCAAGAAATCAAGAGCGCGAGCGGAATTCCGATCAGCGGCGAAATCTGGCTGTGCGCTGCCATGAGATTTTCTCCTCTGCAAAAATTTGCCAGGAATGGTTGGAACGAATTTTCAGGAGAGCCGTTCGGGTCGACGGCTCTTCCTTTACTGTTGGTCTCGCAACGCGTCTTGCTTGCTCAGCGCGAGCCAAAGCGGTAAACGATGCTAGCTGAGGCCCGCGCACTGTTGAGCGTTCCGCGAGCGGCGTGAATGCCGATGTAATCAAACTGCGGCCGGAATGCCAGCTGACGACTCAGGCTCAGGTCGATTCCGCCGCCTGCGCTCCAGGCAAATCCACTAGTCGAGGCGGAAATGCCACTCGCGCCGAAAAACGCGGTCCGACCAGGAACGTGTATGTGTTTGCGCTGACGCCAAACGGGGAAGCGTGATACCCGCCGAAATCCCCGGTGATACCTAGCCAGCGGTTGGCGTATCCGGTGAAAGCCGCCGTTCCCCCGTTGGCGTTCACTCCGTTGCTGAATCCTTCGCGAAAGTACGAGTAGCCTACCGATAAATCGGCTGCGGGAAGTTCCTGGGCACGAACGGCTGAAACGGAGAGGCCAAAAATACCCACGGCCAGAAAAAGTATTTTGCGCATGATGTGAACTCCTCAGAAATTCCGGGGACGTCCATCCGGTATGCGGAAGCTACGCGGAAGGAAAAACGACATTCAAGCGACAAGGGGCGTCATGCGATTTCTGACGCAGGATGTCGCGGATAATCAAGACGGGTTACCCATGTGTTAGGGCGCGTACCCCGAGCGTCATTGGCCGGAAGCGAATGAAAGCAAGGCGGATACTATGAAGATCAGCGTTTGGATGGATTCAGGTGAATGCGCGTGAGAAGCGTCTGGAAGCGTGGATCGGACCGAATCGGGTCCGCCATCGGCTCGACCGCCAGATAAATCAGGCGGTCGTCGCGCTCCTTAACCGCGCGATCCAGCCACATGAAAGTCTGTTCTTTGTCGTCGAGGCCGAGATAGATGCCAGCATAGTAGGCGACGGGAACGTAGCGTTGCTTTGCCAACGCCTGCAAATCGGCAAGAACAGCAAGCGCGGCAGGTTTATCTCCGGACACTGCGAGGGCGTGCCCCAGCTCCATTAGCAGGGCGGGATTATTCGGCGCCAGACTGCCGGCCCTGCGAAAGTGTTGAATGGCCTCCGGGTACATTTTTTTTTCGCGGTAGGCAGAAGCCAGCCAAAATTCGCCAAGCAGCGAATTGGGATATTGCTCAAGGGTCAGCTTGGCTTGCGCGATGGCGGCGTCGAAATTGTATCCGTAATAAAAGGCTTCGGCACGCGTGGTCGTGAAGATCGGCGACACCGGGTCGAGTTCAAGCGCGATGTCGGTTTCGGCTTGGGCCTCGCTCAAGCGTTTTTCAATCATGAAGTATTGCGCCAGCCACTGATGGGCCGTGGCATTGCCAGGCTCGAGCCGAATGGCCTCACGCAGTTCGCTTTCTGCCGCTGGAAAATCCCAATCGTAGTACATCAGAATGTTGCCGCGGACGTAATGCGCTTCAGCGCTCGCCGGGTCCAAATCCAGGGCCCGTTGCACTTCCGCTTTCGCTTTGGCAGACGCTACCCCTGGCGGCATCGCATCGTTTGGCGCTTGTCCGATCACCGCGTAAGAAGCAGCCAGGCCCGAGTGAGCCGGTACATACTTCGGCATTTTTCTGACCGAATCTTCGAAGGCGGATACGCTCCGCGCGAGGTCGCGGTTGGTCCAGGCACGCCGTCCGCGCATATACGAAATGTAGCCCTCCGGATCGACGCTGGCGGCTAAAGCGCCGGCCGGCACCGGAGGCAGATTGAGCAGCAACTTTTGTGCGACGGCTTCAGCAACTTCATCCTGGACCTTCAGAATGTCGGAAAGGTTTTCCGTATAAGAATCGGACCACAACGGCGTCTGCTCTTTCGCGGAAATCAGTGAAACGTCGATACGGACCTGGTCATTCCCGCGGCGCACGCTTCCTTCTAGGACATAGTTGAGTTTCAGCAGCGGCTCGAGTTCGGTTATTGGCTTGGATCCGAATTGCTTCGACGATGTTGGCGCGATGACACCGAGGCGTTTGGGATCCAGCCGTCCTAGACGCGTGTTCAGCTCATTGGTCAGGCCTTCGGTAAAGTCGGCTTGTCCGGGATCTCCAGCAATGTTTTGAAATGGGCGAACGAAAAGCCGAACCTTTCCATCCGAAGAAGCCACCGGTGTGGGGCTCGAAGTGAAAGAAGGAAAAGAAACAATGGAGTGCGTAACGAAAACTCCGAACACGATGAGAAATGCTATTAATGCCAACCAAGTGGACTGTCGTCTGTAGAAGGGAATTGCGATTTGCGGTTGCGTTTCGACTGTGGGAATCAACGTCGCGACGGAATCGGTGGGATTAGAGGCGTTGTTGGGAGCCACGGAAGGCTCATCGGTGAAGTCGTCTTCCTTTACATCGCGCGGTTCGCGCTCGCGATACCACTTATCAAGCTCGGACGGATACGCGTAAACCGAACTTTGTTTGCCGACCTGCAGCCGGTGAATAGGCAGGACGAGGATTTTCTCCCAGCGCTGCACGGTGCGAATTTCGCGCCGCAAATACGCCGCTATTTCGCCCCACGATTCGAGCCTGCGCTCCTTACCGGGGCCGCCCTGAGTAGCTTCTGGCATTGGCTGGGTTGTCCGTGTACAGACTTGTACGGGAGTATACAGCGCAATTACTGGTGGCGAAACAAGCGTTTCAGTTTCAGAGGGGCGTGGTGAGCAGAGTTTAAGCGGAGCCAGTGCGCCGCAGTGTCAGTCCAACCAGCACGGCGATCATCACGATACCGGCGAAAAGAAAAGTGAACGTGCCGGGCTCTGGAGTGGAAACGGGTGGGACAATAGGCGTATTCGGGCTATTTGGATGGACACCCGGAGGAAACAGCGGGGGAAAAATCGCCGGGGGCGGTGTGTTCGCGCCGGTGGTGGTGGTGGACCCCGGAGGCAGAGCGGGAAGTGCGCTCGCCGGCGCGCCAGGGAAAAAACCGTCGCCATCGCCGGGAAGAAATTCCGCCATCAAAGGCGGAACAAAATTCGGGGTGTTCAACGCTTCTTTGCTTGGCTCGGATACCGAAACCGGTTTCGCGGCGATAGCCGAAAGACGATTTCCACAGCGCACGCGAGCAAGATTTTCGCCGTCTGAAATTAAAGTTTCGCCCGCGGGAATAACCATGCGATTTCTGGTCCAGTAGACATTATTGTTGCGGCGATATGAGACGTACATTTCAAGCGGCTTTTCAAGGCGTATGGTGCGAGCCGCGGCAATGCGAAAATCGGAATAATGTTGTGCCACGACAGGATCGTGGGAGACGACAGACTGCAGTTCGCGCGCGTCGCGAACGCCGCCGGGGACGATAGAATAGGGAAAGATCGGGCGTTGCGGTTGCGACGCGGCGGAAAGGTCGAGCGATTCCTGCGCATTCGCGTCCTGCGAATAGGCCGGCATCTGTGCCTGTTCGGCAGCGCTGTGGCGGAGAACCTTGACGGTCAAGAATGTGACTAGCAGTACTGCAGGAATGAACAGCATCGCCGCTCGCGCGAAGATGCGAGGGAGATGGGCGTAGCGGGATTTTGGTGCGACCACGGGCCTGGGCACGGTAACGTTCCTCACAGTACCAACAGGCAATTGTGCTGCCGAACGGAAGCGCCTTAAGAGGTGAGAGGTAGCGGGTCTTCCGCGCCAAAAACGAACGAAAAGCAGGGGCAGCGGAAACATTTTGCAGATAGTCAGGTCTTCCAATTAGAAATATCAGGAAAATCTTGTAAAAAGCGGAAAATTATTTCCCGAATTCCATGGTCGCTTGTGCTCCCAATCACTGAAGAGTGTCGCTTGTGAGACACAAAGCTTGGTCCGGTGCGCCATCCATTCTGGTTGGGAGGTGGCTCGGCCGGAAAGCAGATCCCTCGCTACGCCTGCCTGCAGCCTTCAGGCTCGGGATGACAGAGCGCGAGTCTGGTGCAGGAGGCCCCCCACCTTTTTACGTAAGTATGAGATCTAAAGGACTTAGCTGGGCGCTTTCTGTAAGTATTCATTCTAATCGACTTAAAGTCCCTTTGGATTGATGTACTTGTGTGAGACCACGTAAGTACTCATTCTGCTGGACTTAATGGCACAGTCCGATCAAGCTACGGCCGAAAAAGCAGATCCCTCGTTACGCTCGGGATGACGGAGCACCAGTCTGTGGACGGGCTGGCCGTTGCTCGATTCCCGAACAACTGATAGCCGTGACGACTATTGTTGTCAAGAGAATAAAATACACCGGATGCTAACAGTTCGAACGAGTTCACGGTTAAACATGAAGACAACAACCCCACACGCGAATGCGGCGTGTGGGGCACCCGTCGGAAAACGGGTTGGTGGAAACCACGAGGCCGGCAAATAAAGTTGAAGAGAGTGCGGGTACACGGTATATCAGGTGCGGTGTGCGAGTTGAATGCGCTGCGAGGTGACGGGGTGATGACGCGGATGAAGCGGAGTTTGGTTGTGATGTGCGTGGTGATTTGTGGATTGGTGTTCGCGACGAGTGAGCGGGCCCAGGACGCGTCTGTACAGAAGCCTTCGGAAAAAAGCGCGGCGAAGAGTGAAGCGAAGGTTAAGGCGGTTCGGTTTGGGAAGTTGTGGGATGGGAAAGGGAAGGTGTGGACGAACGCGATTGTGATTGTGGATGGGGACCGGGTGCGGGAAGTAACTACGGATGCGAAGCGGATTCCGGCGCAGGCGGAGGTGGTGGACCTGACGAAATATTATGGGCTGCCGGGATTGATTGACGTACACACGCACATGACGCTGTACACGGACGAGACGCCTGGCGTTCCCATGCTGAAGCAGATTGCGAACAATCCTCCGGCGGTGGAAGTATTTTTGGCGCGCAAGGGAGCGATGCGGACTCTCGAAGCAGGCGTGACGACGGTGCGCGATTTGGGCTCGGACCAGTACATGGACATTGCGATGCGGGACCTGATCAATCGCGGCGAAATGATCGGGCCAAGAATGTTTGTGGTCGGATATGGCTTAACCGTCACCAGCACACCGTACAAGCCGGGACTGAATTTGCCGGCAGGAGGGATGGCGGACGGCGTGCCGGAAGTGTTGCGAGTGGTGCGGCAGCAGGTGGCGGCGGGAGTGGACTTGATCAAACTGTTCGCGTCCACGGGAACGGACGACGACACCTCCGGATTTCAAACTTACGGTTACGAAGAGATTAAAGCGGCGGTGGACGCGGCGCATCAGTTCGGAAAGAAAATCGCGATTCATTCTTACGGGCCGGATGGAGCGCGCGACGCGGTGCGGGCGGGAACGGATTCACTGGAACATGCGACGGACATGGACGACGCAACGATTGCGGAGATGGCGAAGCGCGGGACGTACTATGTGCCGACGATCGATCACAACCGCTACTACATCGAGAACGGAAGCAAGATCGGGTACGCGCCGGGATTTGAGCCGCGGTCGCAGGCGTTTATCGCGCGGAATTTGGAGACGGCGCGCAAGGCGCTTCGCGCGGGAGTGAAGTTTGCCATGGGATCGGATGCGGTTTATTCGATGTTCGGGCAGAACACGCGGGAGCTGGGATGGTTTGTGAAAGCAGGAATGACTCCGGAAGAGGCGTTGAAGACTGCGACGAGCAACGCGGCGGAGGTGTTGGGCAAAGGGAACGAATTGGGAGCGGTGGCGCAGGGATGCTTTGCGGATTTGGTTGCGGTAGAGGGGGATCCTACGGCGGATATTGGCGTGGTGATCGAGAAGGTTAAGTGGGTGATGAAGGGTGGCGTGGCGGTGGTGGATAAGACAAAGAGCGTCCATATTGCTGGCCTCAAAGACAAGGCATAAGATTTGAGGCACTATACCACGATATTATCTACGCAGGGCGCGTGCCAAATCCTTACTGCTTGGTTTTATCAGTCGACTTTACTCGAGCCTATTTAGCGAAGCGGCGGATGCTGTAGGCTACGGGCAGGCCGATAACGATCATGTGGACGACGAGGCCTAGAAGGACGTCGTGAAGGGAGTAAGGGCCTGTGGATTGAAGGGCGGAGAGCGGCAAAACGATGTAACTCATTACCAGTTCGACGGCCATCCCATAGAACAAGCCGCAGACCAGAGGGTGCTCGGTCAAAAAAGTGAGCTTGCGGCTGGCGACGTAGTAAATAGCAGCGACCGACGTAGCGATGAAGAAGTGCAGCAGGACGCCGAGAACGTACGTGCTGGCGCCTCCATGAAATGCCTGCTTGCCGAGCAGGCCTGCCGCAATTACGAGCGGAACGCGGCGGCCGAAGAGGATGAAGGCTTGAGTCAGGTCGAGCGTTCCGGCGATGAAGCCGCCTACAGCGATGGGGAGGAAGAGGCTGCGGGTGGTGTTTGTGGTGGGGATAGCGACGGAAGATTCGGACATGGGAGCTCTGTACATTTCGGGTTAGACGCGAGAAGGAACGAAAAGGCGGGGACGATTTGCTACGCCTTTCGAAGAAGTCCCCAAGTAGAGGAATGTGCCGCCACCTACGGCGCTGACGATCCACTATCTGCGGACCCAGCGCTTGCGCGCCGGGCTAACTTGTGGCGCGCCCTTGGCGCTTGTTGGAGATGCGCGGGATTTCTCGATTCCCTAGATATGGGAAGAACCCGGCACGCGGCTAGGAATTATTGTTGGTTGCTAAATTTATGATTACTTTTCCGCGGGCGTGCTGTTCGGAGAGATAGCGGATGGCTTCGGGGACTTGCTTCAAGCTGTAACACCTGTCGATGATCGGGGTTACTTTTCCGGTTGCCATGAGTTCGCTCAAGAGGGTCAAGTCCTGTTTATTCAGTTTCGCAACAAAAAAGACGAACTTCTGGCTTATGAACCGCGACCATACCAGCGCGGTGAGCAAACGGGTCAGGAGACTGAGGATCCCGCGACCGCCTAGGATTCCGACCATGAGGTTGATTCCCTTGGGATTTAAGAGGCGTCTGCAGGCTGACAGAGAGTGGTTGCCGACGTTGTCGAAAATTATGTCGTAACATTGTCCTGGATTAATTTTCGTGAAATCTTCCTGGGTGTAGTCAATGACGTGATTCGCGCCGATGGAGCGGACCATGTCCACATTTCTGGTGCTGCATACGGCGGTTACGTGTGCGCCGAAGGATTTGGCGATTTGTACGGCGAAGGTGCCGACGCCTCCGGCGGCGCCGTTTATCAAGACTTTTTGTCCAGCCTGAATATGCCCCTTGTCACGAAGACCCTGCAACGCAGTGAGCGCCGCTACAGGTACGGACGCGGCTTGTTCGAACGTGATGTTCTCTGGTTTGATGGCGAATGCCGACTCGCGAGCGCACAGATACTCGGCAAAGGCTCCTTTGCACATGCCGAAGACGGCGTCGCCTGGTTTGAACTGGGTGACGTTCTTGCCGACGGCTTCGACTTGGCCGGCCACATCAACGCCGGGTCGTTTGATTTTTGGTTTGCCCAGCCCGAGCAGTACGCGAACGATGTACGGTCCGCCTTTCATGAGGTGCGAGTCAAGCGGATTGACGCTTGCCGCGCGGACTTTGATTAAGAGTTCATCGTCCTTGGGGACGGGCTTTTCGACGTCGGTGATTTGCACGACGACGTCGGGCGGGCCGTATTGTGTGTAGACAGCGGCTTTCATTGGCTCCTCCGCGAGGGAAAACGCTCTAACACGTTTTTCATAGCGGGCTGCAACTAGAGCCCGCACCCGGTCACGAGGAGGCAGCCGGCGCGCTTACTTTTGCTAGCTTTGCTGGTGAGACCACGATCAGAGCCAGGCCGATGATGACGAACATAGCTACGCCGATGAGCAGGTGGAGGCGTTCGTGGACATCACCGATTGACTGGACGGCCATGGTGGCGGCGTGGGCGAAGCTCGACCAAGCGGCGAAGGCGGTGAGGCTGCGATGCGCGGACGGGTTACGTGATGCGAGCAGCAGGAAAACTCCCAGCGTGACATAGAGGGAAAGCATCATCTGCAGGGTTGGTTCGTCGCGCACCAGGAACACCAACGGATAAATAGTGGCCACGAACAGCAACCCTACGATGATGAGTACGACTTTTTGTGCGCGTGCTCCAAACATTGTGTCCTCCTAACGAGTCGGAATGGCAGAACGGATGAGCCGGGCTCCCGACCCGGTCGGGACAAGTGCCGCCCGGCACTACGTTACGAAATTCCTGGCTGGGGAGCAGTTGGTCTTCTTCGATAGGTAGAGGAAAACCAAACGCGGAACACCCAGAAAATCAGCAAAATCAGCGGAAGTACACTGAGAAATATATAAAGGGTAGTGCCGAATAGAGCCGGTGAGAGATGTTGTCCGAGCCCCACCGCTGAAAGCAACCGCAATGGGCGGTTTGAGGGTCCCAGGAAAAAAGAGCCTGCTGCGATGAACAGGCCAAAACACATCCGCCAGAGATGGCGCACGACGCGCTTGGCTCCTGCGACACCGCGGCTCAAGAGCATGCGAAGATCCCCTGCGCCGGCAAGAAGCATGACCGTGCCCATAAAGAAGTTCATCCCCGCAGGAACGCCATCTTCCGGCGGAGCCGGGCTGCGCATCTTTTGCAGCCCGCTCATCCAAGTGAGCACACCGAGCGTCAGCGGAATCAGCAGCAGCGCCCAGTCATACACACTGGTTTGGCCGTCTTTGCGGCGAGCGGTAAGCCAGGCCGTGAGAATCAGATAGAAGGTGAGAATGCCGCCGCCAATATTGCCGGGTTGGTGTTTAAGAACTGCCAGGTACACCGCGAATGCGGACATGATCAGCATCGAAGCGACAAAGACTTTTCCGGCCAAGACGTGCCAGCGCCCGCCTTTGCGGAAGATCAGGGAAGCGGTTCCGGAGAGCATGCCGACGATTCCGCCGGCGACGTGGACTGGGAGTAGGGGCGAAAAGAGCATCGGAGCTTTCCTTGCTTACTACATACGAGTCGTGGTGCGTGAAAGTCTCATACAACGAAACCAAAACAAAATCGATGCGAATCAAATCGGTCCGCGATAGCGGCGCAGCCGGACGGCTGCGAAGAGGAATGCCGCGGCGATTATCAGGCCGATCCAGAGGCCCGGCGTGGTGAGAAATTGCGCCAGAGTGAGCGCTGAAATGATCTCCATTACGGTGCCGTGTGGCGCTGCGGCGGAGGAAGGCTCCGGTCCGGTCAAGCGGTACTGCAGCATGGCGAGGAAATGCGAAGTCTGGAAGACAATCTTCTCGAGTCCCCAGATCACGAACGGAGGCAAGAACGCCCATATAAACGGCGCGCGCGGCGCCCAAGCTGAAACCAGCAGCAACCAGCCGTAGAGGGGCGCGTACCAGAGGCCATGAACGGTCACAATATGGTAGAGCAGCATCAGCGACATGTGGAAGAACGACATGTGTGCCCAGAATGCCCCGATATTCTGGCCGCTGCCCAGCAGGGCGACGCTGCTCAGCAGCAGCATGACAAATTGCGTGGCAACGGCAATGGCGAAACTCAGGAACGGCAGAATGATAAGGGGAATGGTGAGCTTCGAGAGCACGGTGGTGAGGTCGGAAACCGGCAGCGACTTCCAGAAGAGGATGCTGCGATCGCGGCGCTCTCCGTATAACGCATCGAGAGAGTAGAAAATCCCGACGATAAAAGCCGTCCCCATGATCAGACCTGCCGCTAATTCGTAGGGTGTGTCGAGCGCCTCGTGCGCCTGGTCAAGGGTCTTTACGCCGTGCATATGGTGCGGCAGAGCGATCAAGAAGCCGAACAGGAAGACCGCGGCAGCGGCGAGCGGCGCAACGTAAATTGAGCGGTACTCCCAGAGTTCGCGGCGAATCGACCAGTACATGCGCCGAGTCGCCGGGACGTGCGCGCGCGCGATTGCCTGCGATTCGACGGACGATTCCGGCATGACGTTCGATGGAGTATTCATCGGGCCGCTCCCTGGTACGTGCCCTGTGCCGCTGCTTGTGGCGGACTGGATTGGTTGTCCATTACTGCAACGAACAAGTCGGCGATTGTAGGTGTGCGCAGGTCGCCGAACGCGGCGAGTTGGTTGCGATCAACACGATCGAACAGCAGAATGCTGCGCCCGAATACCTGGCGCTCGTGAATCGGTTCGAGCGCACGCGCCGCAGCGACCTGCTCGGGATGCACCGTGACTTCCAGAAAGCGCAACTCGAATTCTTCCATGCTGCAATTGAGTACGATGCGGCCGCGATTGATGAACATGACGTCGGTGAGGACGTTCTGCATCTCTTCGACCTGGTGCGTGGTTACGACGATGGTGCGTTTGCCATCGAAGTAGTCGTTCAGTAGCGAATCGTAGAACTGCTTGCGATATAGGATGTCGAGACCGAGCGTTGGTTCGTCGAGCACCAATAATTTCGCGTCTATGGCCATGACCACGGCGAGATGCAACTGGGCCACCATGCCTTTGGACAATTCTCTGACCTTGCTGGTACTGCGGATGTTCGTTTTCGCAAGAAAACCTTCCGCTTTCGCGCGGTCGAATCGCGGATGCACGCCGGCGACATAATCGAGCGCCTGCGAAACTCTGATCCATCGCGGCAGCACAGCGACGTCGGTTATGAAGCAGACATCGCGCATCAACTGATCGCGCTCGGTCCACGGGTCGCGGCCCAGCACCCGCAGCTCTCCATGATACGGAGTGAGGCCGACTATGGCGTTGAGCGCGGTGGTCTTGCCTGCACCGTTGGGGCCGATGACTCCCAGGATGCGGCCCTCTTCAACACGCAAATCAATGCCGTCCAACGCAATGGTGGTGCCGAAGGCCTTGCGGAGGCCACGTGCTTCTATCACTGTCATGGCTTCAGTGTTGCTCCTCTTTGTCTGGTTTAACTGGGGTTGTCGGCTTCGGCCGGCGTTTTGCGGACCCGTTGAGCAGTTCTTCCGCCTTGAGCCCCAGTCGCTGAATGGTTGCTGAAACCCTGGGCCATTCTTCGGCGAGAAATTTCTGACGTTCGCTTTGCAGCAGCAGATTGCGCGCGCCGGCATTTATGAAAAAACCGAGACCTCGTCTAGTCTCGACAAGCCCCTCGTCCGCCAGTTGTTGATAGCCTTTGAGAACCGTGAGTGGATTGACGCGATATTCGGCCGCGACATTGCGCACCGATGGCAGCACATCGCCTTCCTTGAGAACTTCGTCGAGTATCATAGCGACGACACGATCCCGAAGTTGGCGGTAAATCGGCTGATTGTCGTTCCACTCACGATTCATCCTGTTTTCCAACTGTCCTTTCCTAGAAATAACTGCCCGATTATTTTGATCGCGTCAGGTCCATGTGCGCGTGGACCGGCTTGTCCCCTGGCATCATATATGTCCAATCCTCGGTGTGGTGGTCGGCGTCAACCGTCGTGAACACGGCGTGGTACATGTGTCCATACTCATTACGGCCGGAAAGATCGACAAACTCGAATTCCACCTTCTTTCCATCCGGCGAGATTTTGCCCGTCATGCGCGGGCGGTTTCCGGCGTCACAATAGTGCACAAGCGTGAGGCGGTCGCTATCCACATAAAGCATAGTGACGGGATGATCGTAATGCGTGGCGTCCAACGGCGTTCCCGCCTCCTGCATTTCGTGCACGAGCGCGTTTCCCCGGGAGGTCACGCGCAGCGAGACCTGTACCGGCTTGCTCATGTCCATGTCGGCTTGCGGCGGGACCATAGTTACGGGCCCCTGCCACGAACCAGCCAGAGTTTTCAGGTGGTCAAAGGACTTTTGTGCGTCGGATTTCTGCGCTTCGGACTGGGCGAAAGCTAGGGCTGAGACAGAGAGTAGCACCACACCGAGGGACATCATAAGACGACGGGATTTCATGTTATTGCTCCTTATCCGCTTTCCGGTTGAAGTTGCCCTCGCGTGATGAGTAGCGAGCGGTCAGCTGTTTAACGACTACCGGTGTGTTATAGTGAACTACAACACTACTTCACATGCAAGCTTTTTTTTAGCTTTCTTTGTTCCCGCCTCGCCCCCTGCCGACATTCGTTAAGACCGGGCGCGTATATCATCCGTGGGCAGGCAGGCTGTCCGTAGGGAACTCGGGGGGAACTGCTTCTATGTGGGCTATGCAAACCGCAAAAACACTGGAGGCGGTGCTGCGCTATTCGCTTTTGGTGGGCTTCGCATTTTATGTGTTGAACCAAGTTCGAAAACCCACGAGGTGGGTGGGCAGATTGTTTCTGTGGATCATGAACTCTTCGCATTCCCGGGTAACTGACTGGGGCCTGAAGCACGTTCGAATCGAGAAAGGCTTCACGATTCTGGATGTAGGTTGCGGCGGCGGCAGGACGATTCAGAAATTGGCGGCGCTTGCTCCGGAGGGCGTGATCGACGGTATTGATTTATGCGAGTGGCAGCGTGGCCGCATCCCGGGCGAAAAACGCGAAACTCCACCGCCGTAACCAAATTGAACGTACTTTCCGCGAACGGACTACTGGCCGGATTTGTTGAAGGACATGCAGGAAATTCTGCGCGTCATGAAGCCCGGCGGAGCTTTGGTCATTATCGCGGAGAGCTACAAGAAGGGAGCGTACGAAGCTCTGCAACGGCCGGTGATGAAGCTCTTGCGCTCCACAAATCTAAGTGTGGAGGAACATCGAGCATTATTTTCGGAAGCGGGTTACACAGAAGTTCAGATTTTTGAAGAGCGTGCGAAAGGGTGGATTTGTGGAATAGGCAAGAGGCCGTCAGCATCAACTGACAAAGGGATCGGAAGACCAGAGGCATGAGGCTGTCAGTCAGCGAGAATGCAGGATCAGAGAGGATCGCCGCGGAGACGATAGCCGGCGGAAGCTTGACCTTACAGGACGCGGGCCGGGCCCTAGTCCTCGTGGTTGCAGCAACGGCTGCGAATCTGAGGCCGGTTGCGAGAGCGGACAAGGGCAAGGCCTCCGATCGCGAGAACCGAACCTGTAAGCAGACCGAAGACGGAAGGCTCAACAGGAGTCGGAGTTGCACCGCCGGATCGGCCAGTTCCGCCGCCAGCGGTAAGCAGAGCCTTGCCGAAGGCCGTTCCGGTGAGTTGAGACACGCCAAACGATGCCGCGCACAGAGTGAGCGCTAAGTAGAGCGATTTTCGCATTAAAGTCCCTCGAGAGAATTAAGTGATCCGATAACTGCGTCTGGGCGGAAGAGCACGCTGACTTGGGCGAAGAATACTCTGAGCGATTTTCAGAATAGGAGACGGGAATGAGGACGTCAACCAGTAGAAGGCGGTAGAGCGTACCTCGCAGAACTTAAAGCAGTTAGACAAGTTTCTCGCATCGCGCGGGCATCGGCGGTACTCGAACGACGAAGGTCTGAAAGCTTAAGCTTAGCGGGCTTCGACGCGCCAGGTGTCCCCGCCGCGTAGGAGTTTGGCCAGGTCGCCGGTGCCGCGTTTGGCTTGAACATCGCGAATCTGCTGGTTGATGACGTCTTCGTAGCGTGGGAGGTCGTCCCAGGCGCGGAGTACGCCGATGGGAGTTGGAAAACCTTCGCGGTGCTCCATGTGAGAAAGAAGGAAGGCGTAGGATGGCCGCGGGTGGTGGGCGTCGTGGATTACCAGGTCGGATTCGGTGATGCCGTTGCCTAGCTGAACGACTTCGATGTCGCCATCGGACTTGCGGCGGATGCCTTTGTCGCGATTTTTCCCGAAGACGAGCGGTTTGCCGTGTTCGAGCTGAATGACGTGTTCGCT
>Ga0209180_10000891_pt1 | contig 14459 bp, 14 predicted proteins | sample CZO8metaG_3_FD_188355 | JGI IMG/M metagenome (GOLD analysis project Ga0209180, IMG submission 188355) | Vadose zone soil microbial communities from the Eel River Critical Zone Observatory, Northern California, USA - CZOApr15con2H2.8 metaG... | ecosystem: Environmental > Terrestrial > Soil >...
GTCTATCCACCCCTTTGAAGCCATTGGGACGCCTGCAGTATCGAGGATCACGCTCGAGGGGCTGCGCCGGAAGCTGGCCGATGCGCTCGCGCGTTTCGATGAGATCACTGTCGCTCTACCCGCCACAACCTTCGCGATCGCGGGTAACGAAGCACATGTGGAACGCCCTCCCGGCAAGTATGACCTCGGCATGACTGCCGAAGATCGCGACGACGGCACCGCATCTCTGACCTTCAGGCTGACCGATGCGAGCGACAACACTCTGGTCTGGTTGCGGACCTTCGACGGAACCCAATTTGGGCTCAATCCCAGCGCCGATCAAGAAAAGGTGGTAGGGGAGGTGGCGAGCACCTTAGTGCGGACGTTCGGGATCATCCATTCCCGGGAGCGGGGTAAGGTGGACAAGGATCCGCGCTATGCCTGCGTGCTCAAGACGCTCGATTATTTGCGTGGCCTCGATACCAACGAGTACGCCCAGGCTCGTGCCTGCCTCGAGCGTGTGACCAGTGTCGATCCGAATTTTGCCGTCGGTTTTGCCTGGCTATCGTTGATCTACATCCGGGAATATCAATATGAGGAGATTGCCCATCCGGGTGACCCGCCGGCGCTCGATCGGGCGCTGAAGGCGGCGCAACGCGCCGTTGCTCTAAAGCCGCAGAGCGCGCGGGCGCATGAAGCCTTGCTGGGCGCCTATTTCGCTCGCGGCAACTTTGCGGCTGCATTTGCTGAAGGCGACACGGCTTTGTTGCTGAATCCGTTCGACCCAGCCACTCGCACCGTCTACGGGATACGGCTCATTGCGGTTGAACAGTATGATAGGGGAGCGGCCTTACTGAAGGATACCTCGGCGAACAGCGTCCAGAGACCGACTTGGCTGAATTCTTATCTCTTCCTTGCCGCATACCTGAAGGGCGACCTTGCGACCGCATCCCAATATGCAAATCTGGACACCAGCGAGACTCACCCGCTGAACCTCCTCGCTCGGGCGCTGCTAGCTGCTCGCAATGGAGATCAGGGGCGGGCGAGGGAGACGATGGACCGGCTCAACTCGCTTTACCCAAAGTGGCGCGACAGCCCACGGCGCGAGTTGCAAAAATTCATTCCGTCGGCGGAAATCGTGGACCGCCTGACGCATGATCTCGCGGCGGCGGGTTTCGGGGTAGCGAACTGATGCTGCCCGGTGACCTCTACCTAGAGGAGAGGTCGCACCTCTTTAAAGGATCACCACGTCTGGCGGCCGGCAGTCAGTGGTCAGTCACAATCCGCGGGCCTTCGATCCGCAGCTGCGGGATCTTGCGCGCGAGGAAGCGGAAAAATGCGCAGGCACGCTACCCTGATCGCGACTTGTGTCGCCGCCATCACTCACACCCCCCGCTAGGCGACGCGCACGACTCCTGGATTAACAAGGGTAGCTATCGCAACGCGGCCGGTGAGTGGGGGCAGATCAAGACATGTCGGTGCGTTTTTGGACCTCCGCCCAGTTCTTGAGCGACTCCCGCCCGCGCGGCAATTTATAGCCCAAATCTCCTCCCGCTGCCGGAAACTGGGGTAGCGAGCACCGCGCAGGTGGACAGCGGGCTCACCGAAGCGCTGCGAATGTCTGCACACTTGCGGTGCTCGTCAAGCAGCGGCCCGTAAGGCCTCGCAGGGAGGGGTCAGCGAGCGGACCGAAACTCGGATCGCAGCCGACTGGCAGCCTCGGTCGCTCGGCTCTTGGAGAAGCCTCAACAGGAACTGGCCGAACTGCGACACCGTCGGGATCGCGCATGGTGACCTCGGGCAGGTCAGGTTCTTGGTAACGATGGTTGTATTTGTCAGCGGATCGTTGCGAAACAGGATTCTCCCTTCGCGGTCTCGATGCACGATTGCAGTATCGCGTAGACCGACGATCTCGACAGTGCCAATCCTCGTCCGGCTATTTTCCCGGCGAGGTGATACCAGCCGATTACCTTTGCCTGAGTGGTCGACACGTTTCATCGACATGATCACATCGGAGTTGATTGGTGAAGCGGACGGAATCGCAAACGTTTCAGCGAGTAGGCTGAAATGATCCAGCACTAGCACTAGGACGACGCCGGCGACAATGTGCGGAGCCAAGCTGCCCATCGGGTGCCTCCGGATTCCCTGGACCATTTGCTTGTTGGGCCCAGAACCTGCCGAAAGTATCGCGGTTGCGGGTTGCAATGACTATCTGTCAAGATTGACAGCAAGAGAGCGGCCGTATTGCGGTCCCGAAGCACCATGGGACCTGATGATGTCTGAGAAGATTCCCATTCCGCCGAATCCCTTCACCTGGTTCGGCAGCACCCCAGACTCTAGCCCAGCGCGTTGCTCAGCGGATCAAGGGAGCGTCTCGGTGTGTATAAGTGGCGGGCTTGCCGGCTCTCAGCACAGGCCCGTTGGATCGAGCTCCAGCAGCCGTTTCAACTCTCGTCAAGTGGGCGGAGACGCCGATCGAGACAACGACAGTCGTGGCGATAAGCGCCACGACCACGATCTTGAGGTGGGTTGCGCGGTCGGCGGTGAGAAGCGAATGGTTCATTGGCTAACATTCCAGCATTCAGCGGCCAATTCGTCTCTCACGCCAATGCGTGGGCTCAAGCGAGAGTGGCAAGTTTTTGATCACATTGATCCATCCGCGATCGGTTCGTCGGCAGGGGAACGCAAGAACGTAGGCCTCGCCTTCATCGGCGATTTGCACTTCGACATTCCGGTTGAGAGGGGCGCTTGAGATCTCTCGCCATAGGGCCAAAGTTTTATTGTTCGATGGCAGTGGCATCGGTCTCTCCATCCGGCAATGCAGGTTCTGCATCGGAGCTAGGATATAGACTGCTCGGCGCTCGCGGCCGGATCAGTAGAGGCCGTGTGTGGGCATCGCCCCACTCGACACGGGGGCTCGTGTTGAATCGCCATTGAAAAGGGCGGTCGGCGCCGAGCGGCGGTGGTCGGGAAGCACTACGACTTTCGCTCCGACCTGCACGCGGTCGTAGAGATCGGTCACATCGGCGTTCGTCATGCGAATGCAGCCGCTCGAAACGTGGTGGCCAATCGAGGAAGGCTGGTTGGTGCCGTGAATGCGGTACAGCGTGCCGCTGAGATAAAGCGCTCGTGCGCCAAGCGGGTTCCCAGGGCCCCCGGCAACGAAGCGCGGCAGATACGGCTGCCGGCCGATCATCTCCGAGGCTGGAATCCAATCGGGCCACTCGGCTTTGCGCTCGATCGCGTGCACTCCAGCCCAGGTAAAGCCTTCCCGCCCCACGCCGATTCCGTAACGCAGTGCCTTGCTACCGCAGAGAACCAAATAGAGGTAAGTGTTCGTCGTGTCGATCACGATAGTGCCAGGGGCTTGGTTGGTCGGATCTCCGATCACCTGGCGGCGCAGATGCGCCGCGACTTCCGCGCTCTCCATGCCATCTGCTTCGCCGCGGTCCGGGAGGACCTGCTGGAATATGGTTGCGGGATAGCGAGCGGGCACTGCAAGCCCGAGTGGCTCGGCCAGCGCTCCATAAGCAAACAGCAAACTGCCAGCTATAACGCCGCTTGCGCGAAACGCATGCATGTGCATCGCGACACCCTCCCAACTTTGCCGCAGTCTGTGATTAAAACGCCTGCCCCGAGTCTCGGGTGCCAGGCTTGTTTGGGTCTGCGTGCACCCTTTGGATTTCAATGAAAGGTCGCACGCACCCGTTTGGGATTGCCACTTGTCAAAATTGACAGCACCACCAAGCGCTGGCAGCAGGAAGGCTCGCTTTCGCCCTTTGCGAGGCGCGACACTTCCCGATTTGAGCACGGTCGCCGCCTATCCGGTCGCAGCTTTGAAGCTGTTGAAGAATGCTCCCGCGAAATAGCGCTCGATGACTATCTTTGGCGTTTACCAACCGTATATATGACAGAATGATGACCAGTTCCGGCCCGCCAGCGTTGTTCGTCTCAACGTGTCGCAAGACAATGCTGCATGGGGCGGCAAGGCAATTCTGCCTAGCGAGAAGACGTTCTAGTTCCGCCCGCGGCCCTCAGGTGCGCGTTGATGAATTGGCGCAAGACTTGCGTATAAATGCCGATGGGCACGTGCGAATCCCGAAACTTGCGATCGATTGATTACCGTAAGAACAACCCTGACTAACCCAATGATCCTTCCATCTCCCCTCTTGCTTAAGTAAATCTTAACCGACGGGGGGATCCGGGACGATCCGAAAGGGTCGGGGAAGGGTCCTAATGCATACACATCACCCAGAGCGGGTGCGGGTTCTCATTGCGGGCGATCACGCGCCCTCCACCGACCGCATCAAGGGGCTGGTGGCGCCTTCTTTCGAGGTCGTCGCCACTGTGCGCGATATAGGTAGCGAGGCTCTGCACCGTGCGCTCGAGCTGAAGCCCGACGTGATTCTGATCAACATCGCCATGGCGATTGAAAATCGCTTTGCAGCCGTCACGGAAATGGTTCGACAGTTACCGCACGCGAGGGTCATCTTCTATCAAAATGAAGGCGGATGCAGGTCTTGTGCCGCGAAGCTTTCGCCCGATGCCGCCTCCGCGCTCGGGGGGTGCGGCTTCGTGAGCAACAGCCCAATGGATTGCGGATTTTCAGATGCCATCCATGTCGCCCTGAAACCGGACAGTCACGGAACCCCTGCAAGACGCAACACCTCGGCTCGCGCTTTGCAGACGTCGAACACCCCGTCCTCGCAAGCATTGACGCACCGCGAGTACGAGGTTCTGGCGTTATTGGCTGTCGGACATCCGATGAAGCGGATTGCCTACCGGCTCGGCATCACGTACCGGACCGTGACGTTTCACAAATACAGAATGATGGAAAGGCTCGGGATCAAGACCAATGCTGGTCTCATGAGTTATGCGCTGAAGAGGAACATCTCCGAGAGTTTTGAGGATAATGAAGCCGTTGTGCCCGCTTGAGTGCTCGCGAGTAATCGACCGTTCCCACGGGCTTCACGCGATGCACGGTCACGCGGCCGCTCGCCGGTGTAGCCCTGTGCTCGTAGCTAGGTGCATACTGGGAAAGGCCATCGTCAGTGTCGGGCAATGATGGCAAGATCGAAATCTCCGATTCTTCAAGTCGCCCTATCTAAGATGCAACGGGGCGGGATCTTCGTGGCGTGGGCGCCGGCGGGCGGCGCATGACCGTATTCAGGCTTGAATTCCGTCCTCCTCGGCACCGCCGTATCGACCAGTACGCCCTTGGCGCCGATCAGTCCTTTGCTGCGACCGCCGGCGGCAGGCCGACCAGGGGTAGGCTGATGGTCCCCAAGACCGAGTTTCCCGTCACGCGGTTTCGGACATCGAACTCGTGGAACCACCGGGCGTTGAGGTTGACGGGTATCAAATTCATGATCTTGAAGGTGTAGCCTACCAAAGGCTCGACGGCCACTACCCGCCCCTCGAATGGACCCAGTATGCGAGTTGCCGGGCCGCTGTCGCCGGTTACCTGCTCGTAAACGTACCCGCCGACGCCCAGGGAGAAGCCCGACGCGAAATGTTCGTTGACGTCCGACTCGAAGTGCAGCTCGTCGCCGCTCCGATAGTTGGTCGCGGTATTGATGCGATTGAAGGTCATCCCGAGCGCACCCGAGATCTCGAGCCCGGTTTGCGGGTCGAAGTACGTGTAGGCTCCCCTAACGTCGACGGAGGGCCGGTTCAATCCGAGAAACGCAATCATATCGGGGTCATAGATTCCGGTCGGGACGGTGCCGGTTACGACTACGTTCCAGTGACTATTGCCCTTGTGCCAGCCGAGGAAGCCAGCCACGGCTATGTCCCCGATGCCCCAGACCGACTGGGTGAGACTGCCGGAGAACGTGTTCCCCAAGGGGCCGGTGAATGCGGCACCGGCCGAAGTCCGCTCCGTGCCGATATTGTTGCAAAACTCCCTGCGGAGCAGCCGAAAGGCCGAAACGCGCAATAATCGAATCCGGACGAATGATTATTTGAATCAAGATTGCGACTTAGCGCCTGATGTTGAATCAATGTTACTCGCTCATGTGCCCGAAATCTTTTTGCAACAATATCGGCCGATAGGGAACGGGACGGTGGCCGCAAACCCGAGATTTCCTTCGAGAATCTTGGTGTCTGTAACCCAAGTCAATGTTGAAACATTGACCAGGAAATCCTCCTTGATTTGCGCAGCCAGATTCGCGTGGCCGAACGGAAATTTCTTGTTGCCGCTCGCGCTCCCCTGATAGGCGTAGACGCTGTCGGACAAGTAAAATCCGGGCGGCGGCGTGAACCCCATCATCGGAATGGAGAGGCCGAGGAGGTACGTGCCCTGACCGTATTCCGCAGCCTGTAAGGGGTCGACGAAAGCGAAGCTGCCCGCGAGACAGACTGCGGCGCATGCCGTCCGCGACACATTCCACGCCGTCCTTCGCTTCATTGCCACCCCCTGCGCTGCGGCGTAGAGCTGGAGGCCCGCCTCGCAATATCCTGTTGACACCTTTCTGGGCCCCAACCCGGCTTGCAACGCTAATCCTTAGGCGCAGCTCGGAACTTTACGGTAATTCGGCCCGGGTGTGGCAGATGAGCAACGATGATCAAGAGGTGCCCCTCTCGGGAGTTGGCTCCGGCTATCACCTTCGAGCTGGAGACCAAGTCTGTTCACCCGCTCGGCAATGGATCCGCCGGGCAAATCGGATGGTCGATGGAGGGGAAGAATGGTCCCGATCGCTTGGGAACGGGGGGATCGGGGACGCGACCGGGACCGTGCCTTTCGCTTTTGAAAGGATGATCACCATCCCATTAGTAATCCGCCCCGGCTAGCCGTCAAAATTGACAGTGGCATTTTACCGCGGCCAGGCTGAGCACCAACCGACAGCATTCGAGCGGCGACGGTCAGATGTCGGCAGTTTTTGCGAGCAATAACGATGCAAGACCCGCAGCGCTGAGCACCCAGCCGAGGAGCTTGGACAATGACTGCGAATCGTTGGTTCCGGTGCGCGCATTTGGCGGTTGGAAGACTGCCGCTACCCGATCGGCGGGCCTGATCGATTCGGGGAGGGCGACCGGCGCTGGTGCAGTGACGCCGCTCGCGACGGCCATTTGGCCGTTCGCCCGCACCACTGGCCTTGCCGGCCTAGGTGGGAGGCGCCTGCGAACCGTACCGCCCGCGGACGGACCGATCGCGGGAGAGGCAGATTGGCGTAGATCCGTTTGCGGCCGCGTACCCTGCCGTGCATCCTTGCCGAAAAGTGAGTGTATGACCTCGCACGGGATTACGCCTGATGGATTGCAGTTCAACGCCGCGTCAACTCTTTCGATGCTCGCGGCGAAGCCCAATGCGGCCGCAGCCGCCAACACGCTCCGACGAACTTTCAGCATGTTTTCTTGCGGATCCTTGTTGTCGACTGGAACGAAAGCTCGCTAATGGATCAGAGCAGCGATGCCACGATTGCAGCCAGCGCCACGCCTGCAAACAGGATCAGCCAGTCGACGAGGTTCAACTCCAAGAACCGACCGCTCTCCTGAAGATACGCCATCACCAACGACTCGCTGTCTAACGCCTACGCGTGCCCAACCCGCATTAGCGGCCCGCCACGCCAAAGGGTCGAAAGCGAGCGCGAACCTGCCAGCTGTCGCCGGGCACTGCTATTTGTCAAAATTCACAGGCTGGCGGCTGGCGCGCCGGAGCTCGCACACGCGGCCTGCCAAAATTGGGCGCATGCGTTGTCGGAGGATGGCATTCGGCGGTGTTTGGTGATTGGGGCATAATTCAACGTCTTGAGCATAGCCGAAAACACTATCATTTTTGACAGTAGAAAACCGGGCCTTCTGACGTATGCTGCACCGACGGCGCGCCGGTTGGTTTATGTCCCCCTGTAAGGAAAGCCGTGCCTCCAACGCATCGCGCGGAGTTTTCTTGCGCCAGGCCGGCAGCAAGGGCAGCAGTGCACATGGATGAGACACCCTCGTTCGATCTGCACGTAGCAGAGTCGGCGGCACAAGCCGCTGCGACTTGGCTTGTGCTCGAGGCGATGCTTCGATTGCAACTCAAAGACATGCCGTATACGGAACGGGTAGAATTCTTCGACGGATTGCTCGAAACTGCTGAAAGCATCACCCTGCCTGTTGGCGACGATTCGAGTCAAAAAGTTGCCTTGGAGTGGATTGCGCGTCGCTACTGGGAGCTGATTGAAAATTTTGCTGCCCGCCCCAGAGATGTCTGAGCCCGGTTTGCCGGCGAAAACCTCCGATTGCGATATTGGGCCCACGGCCTCCTGCGAAAATTCCCACAGCAAGTATAGCCAGGAATGCAGGAGCAGTACTTAACCCCCCAATCCATCACTACTGGGAAATTTAACAGGCGCGATAGTGAAGTTTCTCACGGACATCAACAGCTAAGGAGCGTATAGCCGCTTCAGAAAGTCGCCGCCAAAAAGGTGACAAGGGGCGTTTCCCAAGTTCTGCTTTTCGGACACTGTTGCACTGGCGCTGAAGCACATCGGCGAAGGGGGATTTCTATGCTTGCACAACGATCGCCCAGCGTGATCACTACGAAAATGATCTGCCTTACCTGTGGTGGGCAAATGCCATTGAAGCTTGTCGAACCCGCATACGACGGCACGCAGGTGGATACGCACGTCTTTACGTGCAGAAATTGCGAGTTCACCGAGGCCTATACGTTTCATTGGGAATAAATAGGCTGAACGGGTCCTCTTTGTTGAGCTTGCTGCTCCACCCGTCGGCCAGACCCGATAGACACGGGCCACTCTATAGCCGTTGCTCGCCAGCGTCTTTACCAGCAGCAGGTCAGGCAAAGTCGAGTACCACTTTATGGATTTCGGCACCGATACGCTCAATTTCTGCTTCGAGGGCACCGGCGACTGTAACCCGCTCGATGTGCGGCAGGGTGTCCACGAACTCAAAGCCTGCCTGAACTTCCTTGGTAAGGCAGCCGAATCCTGGCGAGGTATTGACTTCAGCTTCTCTCCCTGACGCGCCTAGGAAGCCCGACTCGGGGGCCGAGGGCCTCCGCAACTGCCGGACGCGCTTAGTCCGGCCGAATTTGTCACGACCATCCTGCTGAAATTGTCCTTCCATTCCTGGAAATATAATTCCGAAGAAATCAATCCCGAAATTTTTGCCGTGAATTCCTAGGCGCCCAGGGCGGCGCAGCTACCCGTCTCCGTCAGCTTCCGCCGAGCCACTGTCAATTTTGACCAGTGGCAATCGTTATCCGTTGATGGGAGGTTTCTCGACCATCAAAGGAAAGGATAAGCCATGTCGCGTCAAATCATGATCCCGCTGGCGGTCACTGCACTCCTAAGTGCTGCGTTTATTTCGAGTGACGCCTCAGCGCGAGTATACAGAGGCGCTGGCGTCCGCGTGGGCGTGGCCCACGCCGGAGTGTACCGCGGCGCCGTGGTGCGTCGGGGTGTCGCCATCGGAGTGGGAGCCACTGCTGTTGGCGCAGCTGCCGCCGGTGCCTATGGCTATGGCAGCTGCCGTGTTTGGCAGTGCGGGCCATATGGTGCATGCGGCTGGGTGTACAGGTGCTGATTATTGGTGCGGTTCGGGCCAACTGAAAGGAGTAGGGCGCGGCGTGCTTGCAGGTCGAGTGCCCACTCCGAGCATAAATCTAATTCCTGCCCCTTTGTTTATGGCGGCGTACTGGAAATCCTCATGGACAGCAAAGCCGCATGGACAGATTTGTTAGCGGGAAGTATGAGCGTTATCTCCGAATCCTTGCGGACCCAAGTGATGAGCTTCAGCGCAAAATAGTTGTAAAGTTACTCGCTGAGGAAGAAGCCACTCGAAGAGAGGGTGCCCTAAACAAAGAGGAGCCGCCGTAGGCTGCCTAGCGGGCACGCAGCTTTCGGAGGAGGTGCAATCAAGAACTGGCATCGGAGGTGCCAAAAAGGAGCGAAGACAGCCATGACGCGAACATCGATGACCTTTGCCGTCGGCTTACCTTTGGCGCTGATGCTCGCTCTGCTGACGACAGCGCCCGTCGCTGCTCAGGCAGCTGCCACCGCGAGCGTCGTCCTCCCGACCGACCGCACGGTACTGCCGCTGCCGGAACCCCAGTACCCGCACAGCACCGTATTCGATGCCCGGAATGCCACGCCGCCGCCGCGGTTCGAAGTCAAGGCGCCGGCCAACGCGCCCAACGTCCTCATCGTGCTGATTGATGATATGGGGTTCGGCCAATCCAGCGCTTTCGGCGGGCCCATCCACATGCCGACGGTGGAGCGCCTGGCGAACGCCGGACTGCGCTACAACGAGTTCCACACCACGGCGCTCTGCTCGCCGACTCGCACGGCCCTGCTCAGCGGTCGCAATCATCACATGAACAACTTTGGTTCGATCGCGGAGACGGCCACCGCCTTCCCCGGACAAACCGGGCAACGCCCCAACAGCGTGGCGCCATTGGCGGAGATGCTTCGACTGAACGGCTACAGCACGGCCGCCTTCGGCAAGTCGCACGAGACCGCGGCTTGGGAGGTCAGCCCCTCCGGTCCGACCGACCGCTGGCCGACCCGTTCGGGTTTCGACAAGTTCTATGGTTTCATCGGCGGAGAAACCAACCAATGGGCACCGCTGCTCTATGACGGGATGAACCAGGTCGAGCCGTCGCATGATCCGAACTATAATTTCATGACAGACATGACCAACCAGGCGATCGACTGGATCGGGTACCAGAAATCGCTGACGCCGGATAAGCCGTTCTTCATCTACTTCGCGCCCGGCGCCACGCACGCCCCGCACCATGTACCAAAGGAATGGATCGCCAAATACAAGGGCAAGTTCGACCAAGGCTGGGACAAACTGCGCGAGGAGACGCTGGCGCGGCAGATCAAGTTGGGCGTGGTGCCCCCTGATACGAAGCTCGCACCGAAACCCGAAGCCATCAAGGACTGGTCCGCGCTGAGCGCGGATGAGAAGAAGCTGTTCGCGCGCCAGATGGAGGTATTCGCCGGGTTCGGCGAGTACGCTGATACCGAGGTCGGCCGGCTGATCCAGGCCATCGAGGCGACCGGTCAACTCGACAACACGCTGATCTTTTACATCGTCGGTGACAATGGGGCGAGCGCCGAAGGTGGCATGGACGGGCTCTTCAACGAGATGACCTACTTCAACGGCGTGAATGAGACCGTCCAGGACATCCTCAAGCATTACGATGAACTTGGCGGTCCGACGACGTACCCCCACTACGCCGCCGGGTGGGCGGTCGCAGGGGATACGCCGTTCACCTGGACGAAACAGATCGCCTCGAGCTACGGCGGCACGCGCAACGGGATGGTGATCCACTGGCCCAAGGGCATCACCGCCAAGGGCGAATTGCGCTCGCAGTGGCACCACGTCATCGACATCGCGCCGACGATCCTGGAGGCGGCCGGCCTGCCCGAGCCGAAGAGCGTGAACGGAACGCCCCAGACCCCAATCGAAGGGGTGAGCCTTGCCTACACGTTTGCCGACTCCAAGACTCCTAGCCGGCATACGACCCAGTACTTCGAGATCTTCGGCAATCGCGCCATCTACCAAGATGGCTGGCTGGCCGGCACCGTCCATCGGGCGGCGTGGGAATTCAAGCCCCGCACGACGCTCGAAAACGATAAATGGGAACTGTACGACACGCGGTCGGACTTTAGTCTCGCGAATGACCTAGCTGCGAACAACCCCGGTAAGCTCAAAGAAATGCAGGACCTCTTTCTGAAGGAAGCGGTCAAGTACCAAGCGCTACCTCTCGACGACCGCACCTTGGAACGTCTGAACGCGGCCCTGGTCGGGCGGCCCGACCTGATGGCCGGCCGAACCTCCCTGACCGTTCACCAGGGAATGGCCGGGATGTCAGAGAATGTCTTCATCAACGTGAAGAACCGGTCACACACGATCACTGCTGAGGTGGAGATCCCCAAGAACGGAGCCAACGGCGTGATCCTCGCCCAAGCGGGCCGGTTCGGCGGTTGGAGCCTTTACCTGAAGGATGGCAAGCCGACATACACATACAACTGGCTTGGCCTAAAGCGCTACACGGTGGCTGCCAAGGAGGCGCTGCCCACCGGGAAGGCGACAATCCGTCTCGAGTTCGTCTACGACGGAGGCGGTGTCGGCAAGGGTGGCACGGCCACCCTCTTCGTCAACGGGAAGATCGTCGCCACAGGTCGGATCGAACGCACCCAGTGTTGCGCGTTCTCGGCGGACGAAGGCGCCGACGTTGGCGCGGATGAGGGCACGCCCGTCACCGAGGCTTACAAGGTGCCGTTCAAATTCACCGGCCATATCGCCAAAGTGACAATCGAATTGAAGGAGATGAAAAAGACTGATCGCGACGACGCCGAACAAGCCCGCAAGGCAGCGTCACTGAAGAAGGGGCTCTCCGATTAACACGCATCGCGCTAACTAGGCAGTTTGCTGCATGTCCGAAATGGGTCTTGGCTGTGTAAAAACGCGGTGACGTGGAGAACCCATAGAATGAATCTTCCCTCGGACCGCGATTGAGGTCATGAGAATCGGAAGTGGGATCGATTTTGAGCGATCCGAGAAAGATCATTCTAGCCCCGCTTCCGAGCTTATGGAGTTTTCACACAGCCAGGGTCAAACCCGGCCCTCCGGCTCTATCCGCGGCACTTCCGCTTAGCCCTCGGCAACGGAATTCGACGGGTCGTCGCACGATGTCTCAGTCGTGCCATTAACGGAAGTCAGGGCACCGATCCCACATGTCCGCTCCTCCTGCGCACCATCGAAGCGCCGAGTGTCCATCCGACGCGCAATGGACTTGCTCACGACGGGGCATGAGAATGCCGTCAAAGACGTCGCCAGCAATGAGCCCTGCAGTTCCGGGCGCGATGACCATCCTGCGGGGTCCTTATTTGATCCGCTTTAGACTAAATGCATTTCATCCGGCCCAACTATAGCGTAGAATGAGCTCTCAGCTCGGGCAAGGTTCCCAAGTATAGGCTAGGTGAGCATGCCGGACGCCGTAGCACCATTCGCGAATCAGTGAAATTCGCGCGGACCGAAATCGGGGTTTCCCATGCAGTGCCCGGAGTGCCGCGCGCAGGTTCCGGCGAACCGAAAGTCCTGCCCGAATTGCAAGGCGAAACTGAAGACATCCGAGCCAATCTCGGCTGCTATGAATAGGTCAGCCGGGCGAAGACGGCGGACGGGGACGGGGAGCAAGGACCCAGGCGTTCTGACCGCCGAGAATGCGCGGCTGCTCAAGGAAGTGCAGGCGAGGACACAGAGCCTTCAAGAGTCCCTCGAATATCAGACGGCGACAAGCGAAATCCTGCGCATCATCTCGAGTTCGCCGAACGACGCCCAGCCCGTATTCGACACGATCGCGCGGAGCACTGCACGGCTGTGCAGGGCTCAATTCTGCCACGTGTTCCGGTTCGACGGGGAGCTCATTCATTTTGCGGCCTCGCATGGGGTGAGGCCCGAAGGGGTCGAAGCCATGCAAAGCGTCTATCCCATGGCGCCGGGACGGGGCAGCGCCGCGAGCCGATCGATCGCCAGCGGCGCGGTCGAGCACATCCCGGATGTTCGCGCGGATCCCGACTACGCGCACGGCCGGACCGCGAAGATCATGAACTATCGCAGTATCGTGGCGGTCCCAATGCTCAAGGACGGTCGTCCGATCGGGGCGATCGCCATGTCGCGATCCGAAGCCGGACGCTTTCCCGACCGGCAGATCGACCTTCTCCGGACCTTTGCCGACCAGGCCGTGATCGCGATCGAGAACGTGCGACTGTTCGAGGCGGAGCAAGCGAGAAGGCGCGAATTGACAGAGTCGATGGAATACCAGACCGCGACCAGTGAAGTGCTCGGCGTCATCAGCCGCTCGCCGTCACAACTGCAGCCCATCCTCGATACCATCGTCGAAATTGCTGTCCGCCTTTGCCAGGCGGAGAACGCGGTAATCTTCAAGCTGGAAGAAGGTAAGTTCCGCCTCGCCGCGGCCCGCAGCGCAAACGCGGAACACCTCGAGCTTCTCTTGCGCGATCCGCCGCGGCTAGATCGCGGGTCGGTAGCCGGCCGGGCTGCTCTCGAATGCGCTCCAGTTCACATCCCCGACGTTACCCTCGATCCAGATTACGCGATGTGGGGCGCACAAAGACTGGGGAAGTATCGAACGATGCTCGGAATCCCGCTGCTGCGCGAGGGTGTGCCGATCGGCGCGATCGTGCTGCATCGCAGCGTAATAAAGCCCTACACCGACAAAGAGATTGAACTGGTTACCACCTTCGCGGACCAGGCGGTCATCGCCATCGAGAACGTGCGCCTGTTCAATGAGGTCCAGGCACGTACTCGAGAGCTGGCTCAATCGGTCGGAGAGCTCAGGGCTCTTAGCGAGGTCGGGCAGACGATCAGCTCGACACTCGAGCTCACGGCGGTATTGAACGCAATTCTCAAACACGCCTGCCGCCTCGTGGGCTCCGGCGGCGGCGCGATCTACGTGTTCGACGGGGCTCGCGGCGAGTTCGATCTCGCCGCCGGCTGCAACA
>Ga0209180_10000896_pt1 | contig 14419 bp, 9 predicted proteins | sample CZO8metaG_3_FD_188355 | JGI IMG/M metagenome (GOLD analysis project Ga0209180, IMG submission 188355) | Vadose zone soil microbial communities from the Eel River Critical Zone Observatory, Northern California, USA - CZOApr15con2H2.8 metaG... | ecosystem: Environmental > Terrestrial > Soil >...
AGGCCCCCCCCCCGTCTGATTCGATCAAAGCGAAGGTGGCCGAGCCGATCGCCGCGCTGCGGGCCTGGGACTATCGGTGGGGTGCGGAATCGGTGCCGACGTCGCTCGCCGTCTTCTGGGGTGAGCGCGTCGGCCGGCGTGTATCGCGCGACGCACGCGCGGCCGGAATGTCGATCATGCAGTATATCGCCACCTCGCGCGCCGCCCCCGCCGAGCTACTCGGATCGCTCGCGGACGCCGTGGACGCGTTGAGCGCCGATTTTGGGACGTGGAAAACGCCGTGGGGCGAGATCAATCGCTTCCAGCGGATCAACGACGACATCGCGCCGCATTTCGACGACACAAAGCCAAGTATCCCGCTGCCGTTCACGGCGAGCGTCTGGGGCTCTCTGGCGGCGTTCGGCGCGAGGGCCTATCCCAACACCAAGAAGTGGTACGGCACGAGCGGCAACAGCTTCGTGGCCGTCGTGGAGTTCGGGGACACCGTGCGGGCGCAGGCGATCACCGCCGGTGGTGAAAGCGGCTCTCCACAATCGCCGCATTTCAACGACGAAGCGGAACGCTACGCCTCCGGCCGCCTGCGCGATGTGTACTTCTACCGATCACAGCTCGTCGGCCACACCGAGCGCACGTACCACCCGTGATCTGGATCGCGATCCTCGCGCTCTCGCAGGGCGTCTACCTGGACAACCAGGGCGTGATTCGCTGGCAGCAGAATCGAAAGGAGGTCACACTTTTCGGCGCGAACTACGTGGTGACGACGGCCTCCGACTACCGCGCGGCCGGATATCTCCACGCTGATCGAAAGCGCATGATCGATGAAGACATGGCGCAGTTCGCGCGGATGGGCTGGGACGGATTACGGCTCACCTTCTGGGGCGATTGGGAATCGTCCGACAGCGCCGGCAATCTCATCGCCAACGATCACCTGGATCTCCTGGACTACCTGGTCGCGCGTGCCACAGAGCGCGGCATCTACATGCTCTTCAGCCCGATACAGCTCTACGGCTCCAACTGGCCCGACGCGCTCGACGACACGACAGCACCGGGATTCGGCCGGCGCTTCGGCAAGGGGCGCATGGGCACCGACGCCGCAGCGCTGGCGGCACAGGTGAATTACCTGCGCCAGATCCTGAACCATGTGAATCCGTACACGCGCATCGCGCTCAAGGATGAGCCCTCGATCCTCTTTATTGAGCTGGTGAACGAACCGTGGCATCATCCGGATGATCTGCCGGGCTCGATCCATTACATCAACGCGCTCACCGACGCCGTCCGCAGCACGGGATGCCAGAAGCTCATTTTCTACAACGTCAGCCAGGACTTCCGGATCGCCGAGGCGATCCGGCGCTCGGAGGCGCAGGGCGTCACGTTCGGCTGGTATCCGACCGGTCTCAATGCCGGTCACGAGCTGGAAGGCAATTATCTCCGCGGCACCGATGCCTATCCCGACATGCTGCGCCCTGAGCTGGCGCGGCTGCCGCGCATCGTTTACGAGTTCGACAGCCCCGACCTGCGTACGGGCACCATGTATCCTGCAATGGCGCGGACGTTTCGCACGGTAGGCACCCAGTTCGCCGCGATGTTCGCCTACGACATGCTCGCCACCGCGTCACGCAACCTGGGCTGGCAGACACACTACTTGAGCCTGGTCTACACGCCCCGGAAGGCCATGAGCGCGATCATCGCCGCCGAGGCGATGCGACGCCTGCCCCGGATGCAGGACTACGGTCCCTATCCCCGGAATACGCGGTTCGGCGACTTTCATATCTCGTACGATGGCGACCTGGGGGGGGGCGAGCTGGTCGCGCGCGACGCATTTCTCTACACGAGCTCGACCAGCGCCAAGCCTCCCGCTCCCGCGGCGCTGCAACGCATCGCCGGGTACGGCTCCTCGTCGACGGTGAGCTACGAAGGAGCCGGGATCTACTTCTTGGACAAGGTCCGGCCCGGAGTCTGGCGTCTCGAGGTCTATCCTGATGCGGTCCCGGTTCGCGATCCGTTCGAGCCGCCCAGCCCCGACAAGATCGTGACGCGCGCGATCAGCCGTGCCTGGCCGATGACCGTCACGCTGCCGGATCTCGGCCCATCCTTTACCGTCCAGCCGGTCACGGCAGGCAATCCGCAGACTACGCGGGCAAATGGGGGGGCCGTCACGGTCACGCCGGGCGTGTACGTGTTGAGCGCGGCCGGGCCGGTCGATGTCGCAACACTGCCGGTCCGGATCGGTTATCTCGGCTTCAAGGAGTACCACGCACCGGCAACGGACACGGTGCCACTCTCGGTGCTGTCGTTGGCGGAGCCGCAATACCTTGCGGGCAATGATGTTGAACTGAAAGCACGCATTGTTGACCAAGTCCCGCCCGATTCAGCCAAACTCTTCGTGCGCCCAGCTCCCGCCGGTTCATATCGACGATTGTCGATGCATCCCGCCGGTGGGTATGCCTACCTCGCCGCGATCCCCGCTCGATCGCTCCGCGAGGGGCCCTACCAATTCCTCATCACCGTTTACCGGGGCGACTCCACCACCACATTCCCCGGCGCTACGCCAGGAAAACCAACGGATTGGAACTACAGCAACCAGGCGGCTTGGCGGTTCGAGGTGGTAGCCAAAACGACGCCGCTCCGGCTGTTCGACCCCGGCGGCGACGCGGCGCGTCTGACGTTCACCCGGATCGGCGACGCAGGCCGCCGGGGCCTATTCCGCGTCGCGCTGTCGCCCGCGACCGGCCAACCGATTTTCCACCTCGAGCTGCCGGTCGATACGAGCGGCTGGAGTCCTCCTGATTACACGGCGTCGCTCGTGATCAAGTCGCGTATCCTGGCGAGACAGGAAACGATCACGGGCGCGAAGGACCTCCGGCTGCGCCTGCATGGCCTCGGCGCGCGCCAAACCCTGCACGTCACGCTGATGGAAGACGACGGCACGAGCTGGACCGCCGCAGTCCCGGTCGACAGTGCCTGGAGTGAGCAAGTGATTCCGCTCACGCAGTTCATGGCAGGCCGCGGCGTGTTGCTGCCGGAAGGATTCCCGGGCGAGTGGAATTACTGGGTGGGACCCGCGGACGGGCGCGGTGGTGCCGCAGATCGCCTGCGGCTCGAGCACGTGGAGCGGTTGCAACTATCGCTGCGGCGGGAGGACGGCGTTGCCGCGAAACCTGGCAGTTACGGGGTGGAGGTGGAATCCGTCACCTTGGGCTTCGACTCGCGGTAAGCGCGGTAGGCGAATCCCAGCATCAGGAGCCCAAATGCGAGTAGCACGAGCCCCCACCACAGATTCACGTTGATCCCGAGCGACTTCTCGTACATCGCGCGATTCGACACGAGCCCGTACACGGTCAGGATCGCCCCGAACATCGTGAACATCCCACCGATCGGCCAGCGCACGTCGAGTCTCATGACGCCATCACCAAAAGATCACGTTGAGGAGTGTCGAAACGACGAGGATAGCGACCGCGAGGGTGACCGGCCGTTTGTACCACGGCATATCCCCATCGCGCTGGCGCGGCGTAAGGGAATGGACCAGGCCGCGCAGCTCGTCGTCCGTCTTGGTGCGCTTGGTGCACAGCGAAATCACCAGCGTCGCGACGAAGCAGCCGGTCCACGCGAATAACGCGGTCCAGAAGTTGAGCGCCATTTCGCTCGGGTACACGTGCAGCACCGCTCCCAGGAACCCGCCCTTGATGCCGGGGACCGCCCCGCGCGGGAGCGTGAGCCCATAGTGCAGCGCGGCGGTAATCGTCCCGGTCAGCAACCCATAGAACGCGCCGTGGCTGGTCGTGCGGCGCCAGAACATCCCCAGCAGGAACGTCGCGAACAGCGGGCCGTTCACGAACGAGAAAACGAGCTGCAGCATGTCCAGAATGTTGTTGAACCGCGTGGCGGAGTAGGCGGCAAGCACGCTCGCGAGGATACCGAACACCGTGGCCGCGTGGCCCACGCGCAGGTAATGCCCGTCCGTTTGGCCGGGGCGGATATGCGTTTGATAGATGTCGTACGTCCACACGCTGTTGAACGCGGTGACGTTGCCCGCCATGCCGGACATGAACGAGGCCATCAGCGCGGTGAGACCCAGTCCCAGCAGCCCGGACGGCAGGTAATGCCCCAGCATCATCGGGATCGCGAGGTTGTAGTTCGGCTGGCCGTCGGCGCCAATCGGGAGAAAACCGCCGCGGGAAGCATGGAGGCCGATGGCCAGCATCCCCGGCAGAATCACCAGTGCAGGCATCAGCATCTTGGGAACCGCAGCGATCAGCGGCGTCCGGCGCGCCGCCGTCATCGAGCCGGCGGCCATGGCGCGCTGCACGACGAGAAAGTCGGTGCACCAGTAGCCAAACGAGAGGGCGAACCCCAGTCCCATCACCAGGCCGAACCACTCCATGCCCATCGGATTGTGGCTCGGCGAATCCATGTATTTCCACGAGTGCGTCCACGCGCCCGGCGCGAAGCCAGCGTTCGTGGCGACGGTGGCCAGTTTCGCGGTCAACCCGCTCCACCCGCCCACGTCTTTCAGGCCCAGCAACACCAGCGGCAGGAAGCCCAGGACGATGAGAAAGAACTGCAGCACCTCGTTGTAGATCGCGGACGTGAGCCCGCCGAGGAAGATGTAGATCAGCACGATGACGGCCGACAGCACGATGCTGCCGTGGAAGCTCCAGCCCAGCACCAGCTCGAACAGTTTCGCGAGCGCATACATCGAGATGCCGGAGGAGAAGATCGTCATGACCGCGAAGGTGATCGCGTTCAGCGCGCGCGTCTTCTCGTCGAAGCGGAGCTTCAGGTACTCGGGGACGGACCGCGCGCGCGACCCGTAATAGAAGGGCATCATGAACAGGCCGACGAACACCATCGCCGGCATCGCGCCGACCCAGTAGAAATGGCTCGTCATGATGCCGTACTTGGCCCCCGACGCCGCCATGCCGATGACTTCCTGCGCGCCCAGGTTCGCGGAGATAAAAGCGAGGCCGGCGATCCACGCGGGGATCGACCGGCCTGAGAGGAAGAAGTCTTCGCTACTTCGGATGACGCGTCTCAGTGCCCAGCCGATGCCGAGCACAAAGACGAAATAGATGATCAGGATGGCGTAGTCGATACCGCCGAGGCTGATCCGTTGCACTAAGGACGCCGCGTCATGTCGTAAATGTAGGCAGTCCGCGGCTCGAGCCGTGGTAACGCCGTGCGATTTCGCCCGGGAGTGAGCAGGCTGCGCAACGTAAAGCGTCCGGGCAAGGAAAACGTTGCCGGCACCTTCCCGAGATTCACCACGACCAGTACCCGGCTGGAGCCGTCTTTTCGCAGGTACCCGAGCACCGCCTCATTGCCCGTGTCGACCGGTTCCAGTTCACCCTCCCGAATCGCTTTGTCATTCGCGCGCAGACGAATCAGCCAACGGTACAGCCCCAACAGCGAGCTCGATTCGCGATCCCCTACGGCCACGTTGGCCGTCAGCGAGTCCGGCTGCAGCGCCTCCCAGGGCTTCCCGCTCGTGAATCCGCGCGACGTCCCGTTCCATTGCATCGGGGTGCGCAAGCGCTCGTCGGGCTTGTCGCCCGTCATCCCGATCTCTTCACCGTAGTACACGAACGGGACACCCGGCAACGTGAGGAGAATCGTCGCCGCCAGCCTCGCGCCCGCCCTGTCGTTGCCCAGCGCGGTCATGGTGCGCGTTTGATCGTGATTGCGCTGGAATGGCGCCCAGCGCCGCGGCGGTTCGGCGCGCGCAAATTGCTCCACGGTCGGGAGGAGCCCTCCCGCTTTCCCCGTCCGCACCGCCTCCATCAGCGCTTCCGAAATCGGGAACGCGAAATAGGCATCGAGCTGATCGGGATAGTAGGTGAGGATCACGTCGGTGTTGTCCCACACCTCCCCGATCGTGTACGACTGCGGCGCGATGCTTCGCACGTACTGACCGAAGTCGCGCAGTACCTGATGCGTCCCGGGAGTATTGGAGACCTCGTTCCCGACCTCGACCAGGTGGCGCACGGCATCGAGCCGGAAGCCGTCGACGTGCATCGAATCGAGCCAGAACCGGGCGACGCGCTTCATCGCCTCGAGCACCGCGGGATTCTCGTAATTCAAATCCGGCATCCCGCTCCAGAAGAGGCCAAAGTAGTACTCGTCGCGGACTGGTGACTTGTGCCAGTTGTCGCCCGGCGTCGTGGACCATCGGTACCAACTGCGATGCGGCGACGCAGTGTCGCGCAGCGCCTCCTGGAACCACGGATGCTCGCTCGAGGTGTGGTTCAGGACGAGATCGACGAGCACGCGAATGTGATGCTGGTGCGCCGCCGCGACGAACGCCTTGAAGTCGTCGTTCGTCCCGTAGTCCGGCTCGATCTTGTAGTAGTCGGTGACGTCGTAGCCGTGATAACTCGGCGACTCCGCGACGGGCATGAGCCAGACGCAATCAGCCCCCAGTCCGGAGATGTAGTCGAGCTTCTGCGTGAGACCGCGCAGGTCGCCGATGCCGTCGCCATTGCTGTCGTAAAACGAACGGACGAACACCTCGTAACACGTGACGGGTTGTCGTGGTAGGGGCGCAGCATGCTGCGCCCCTAGACCGGCCACCTGCAGCAACAAAATCAGGGAATACATTCGAAACTCGCTTCGAGGCCTTCCGCCGAGTTCGGGCCGACGTACACGCGGAACGTGCCGGGCTCGACGACGGGCTTCATGTCGAGGCTGTAGAACCAGAGATCCCGGACCGCGATCCGTAACTCCACCGTTCGAGATTCAGCAGGTCGTAACGCGACGCGACGAAAGGCCTTCAACTCGCGCACGGGACGCGATACGCTGGCCACCTCATCGTGCACATAGAGCTGCACGACCTCCACGCCTTCCCTGCTTCCGTTGTTGGTCACGGTCACGGTGGCGGTGATCGTATCGCTCACCCGCGCGCGTGCGGCGCTGAGCTTGAGATTGCTGTACGCGAACGTGGTGTACGACAGCCCGTATCCAAACGGATAGCGGGGCGTGACCGGCACGTCGATGTACTTGGACGAGAATTTGTTCTTCGGGTCGGGCGGACGGCCGGTGTTGCGATGATTGTAGTAGAGCGGAACCTGGCCCAGCACGCGCGGGAAGGTGACGGGCAGCCGCCCGCTCGGGTTGACATCGCCGAACAGCACGTCCGCCGTCGCGTTCCCCGCCTCGATGCCCAGGAACCACGTCTCGACGATCGCCGGCACATGGTCCGAGGCCCATTCGAGGATCAGCGGACGGCCGTTCATCAGGACGAGCACGAGGGGCGTGCCCGTTGCCGCAACCGCCTCGAGGAGCTGTTGTTGGACACCGGGTAAACCCAGCGCCGCACGACTGGCTGCCTCGCCGCTCATGTCGCCGCGCTCGCCGAGCACGAGGACCGCGACTTTCGCCTGGCGGGCCGCGGCGACGGCGGCCGCGAAGCCGGCCCTCGACGTGTCGTCGATGCCCGACCCCTGGGCGTACAACACCGTCTGCACCTTTGTCTTGATCCCCTGCAACACCGAGACGACATCCTCGGCGCGGCCCTGCGTGTGCCACGGCCCGAGCGGCTCTTCCTTATTATCGGCGAGCGGCCCGATGACGGCGATGGTGCCGGCTTTGTCGAGCGGCAGCAGCGACCGCTCGTTCTTGAGCAGCACGATGGATTCTCCAGAAACCCTTCTCGCCAATGCCCGAAGTTCGGAAGTGGGTGGTGCGGTTCGAGTCCTATAAGGGTCGCGGAAGAGCCCAAGTCGAGTCTTGGCGCGCAGGATCCGCATGACCGCCGAATCGACCACCGCCATCGGAATGCGATTGCCCCGCACCAGCGCGACGAGCGAGTCCACGTAGATGCTGCTCTGCATGTCCATGTCCACCCCGGCCGTCAGCGCGCGCCGCCCCGCCTCGGCCTGCGAGCCCGCGACACCGTGGTTGACCAGCTCGGCGACCGACGTCCAGTCGCTCACGACGAAGCCGCTGAATCCCCATTCACGGTGCAACACCGTGTCAGTGAGCCACGCGTTGCCGGACGCCGGGACGCCGGAAATGTCGTTGAACGCCGACATGATGCTCGCGACCCCCGCATCGACCGCCGCCTTGAAGGGGGGCAGGTACACCTCGCGCATCGTGCGCTCGGAGATTTCCGTCTCGTTGTACTCACGGCCTGCTTCCGCCGCACCGTAGCCGCCGAAGTGCTTCGCCGTGGCGAAGATGTTCTGCTGAAAGCCACGCACCCGAGCGGCAGCCATCAGCGAGCCCAGATACGGGTCTTCCCCCGAGCCCTCGGCGATGCGGCCCCAGCGGGGGTCGCGCGCGATATCCACCATCGGCGCGTACGTCCAGTTGATCCCGAAGGCGGCGGCTTCCTGGCCGGCCGCGCGCGCGGTCGCTTCGGCGGCGTCGGGGTCGAACGTGCCCGCTTCGCCGAGCGGGATCGGGAAGATTGCGCGATACCCATGGATCACGTCGAGGCCAAAGAGCAGCGGGATCTTGAGGCGCGACTCGGTGACGGCGATGCGCTGCACCGGCGTCGTGTTCTCCGCGCCGATGACGTTGAACAGCCCGCCCAGTTTGCCCGCGCGCACGAGATCCATCTGCTGTGGCGAGGCGCGCCCGTTGGCCGACAGCAGGTTGAGCTGGCCGAGTTTTTCTTCGAGGGTCATGTGGGCGAGGAGGGAATCGAGGCTCTGTGCAGAAGCTGGTGCGGCGAGGAGGACCGTGAAAATCAGAACGTGGCTGACACGCGACATAGGATTGCGCTCTCAGGACCGGGGGAAGTTCAACAAAGTTACGGCCCAAAACGCGACGTGCGAAGCCCTAGCGCGGGCCGGGACTGTCTTGGCAATTTATTGGCACTCACTCGATTTCTCAGGAGATGATCCATGTCGCGTCATCGTTTTCTATGGCTCGCCTGCATCGCCCTGCTCGCCTTCCCTCTGTCGCTCCGCGCACAAACCACCACCGGCACGGTTCGCGGTTACGTCAAGGATCAGAACGGGACGCCTGTCGCCGATGCCGAGGTCCAGGTGCGCAACGCCGAAACAGGAGTGCAGAGAACTACCGTAGCCCGTAGTGATGGGTCCTACGTTCTGCCTGGCCTCGCGCCCGCAGCATATGAGCTGTCGGTGCGGCACATTGGATTCACGCCCCAGCGTCGTGCCATCACCGTGCAGATCGGTGCCACGCAGTCCCTGGATTTTGCCCTCCAGGCCGGCGCCGTCGAGCTGCAGGCGGTGACAGTTGTAGGTGTTCCTGCGGTCGAGATGAAGACATCAGAGGTGGCGACGAACATCACACAGCAACAGATCCAGCAGCTGCCTTCGAACAGTCGCAACTTCCTCGACCTCGCATCCCTCGCTCCAGGAGTCACGGTTACGGAGGATCGCATCAATTCTGGCACGGCCTTCCGGACCTTCTCTGCCGGGGCACTGGGCGTCAACAACGTCAACGTGTTTATCGATGGCGCAAGTCTCAAGAACGATCTGACCGGCGGCGGTGTCGCGGGCCAGGACGCCAGTCGCGGGAACCCCTTCCCTCGCAACGCGATCCAGGAATACCGCATCGTCACGCAGAATTTCAAAGCGGAATACCAAAAGGCGTCGAGCGCGATCATTACGGCCACGACCAGGAGCGGCACCAATACCTGGACTGGAAATGCCTTCGTCGGCTATCAGGACAAGGGATTGCTTGCCCTGGACACGTTCCAAATCAAGGACAAGATCGCCAATCCGACGGGATTCAAGAAACCGGACTACAGCCGCTATCTGACCGGCCTGAGCGTAGGCGGCCCGCTAATCAAAGACAGGCTCTTCTTCTTCGGATCCTACGAGGGCAACCGCCAGAATCGTGCGAATACGGTGAGCATCGTGCCCCCAAGCGGATTCGCAGCACTCGATTCCGTCAACCTGGGTCAGTACTCTGGCCACATTGTGTCGCCGTTCCGAGAGACGCTGCTGTTCGGCAAGCTCAACTATGCTCTCGGCAACCGCTCTGCACTCGAGCTGAGCGTCAACAATCGGCACGAAACCGACGTCCGAGATTTCGGCGGCCAAACGTCGGCGCAGGCTGCCGTCAACTTCCGTCAGGATATCAGCCTCGGAATCCTCAAGCACACCTACTTCAGCGGTGCATGGCTGAACGAAGCGAGCGTCACGTACGAACGCTTCCGTCGCAACCCCTCGCCCAACGATGCGAACCTTCCGGCACGGGAATTCCAAAACGGGACGCTGACTGGATGTTGCGCCGGGATCGGCCGGATCGGAAGCAACCTGAGCATCCAGGACTTCACGCAGAAGCGATTTGGCTTCCGCGATGACGTCACGTATACCGGCTTCCATGCGGGGGGGGATCACGTCTTCAAGTTGGGCGCAACAGTCGACCTTCTGACGTACGACGTCATCAAACGCAACGATGAGACGCCGCATTTCTTCTACGCCGACACGATCGTCCGCAGCCCACGCACACTCGCATTCGGCTATCGGAGCCCATACCAGCTCACGTGGCAGTTTGGCGATCCTGGTGTCAAGACGAACAATCGGCAGATTGGCGCCTACGTCCAAGACGACTGGAGCGTGACGCACCGGCTGACGCTGAACCTGGGCGTGCGGTGGGATTTCGAGTCACACATGCTCAACTACGATTACGTGACTCCGCAGGCTGTACGGGATACCATTCGGCTTTACAACAGCCAGCTCTTCTTCCCGATTGATACCTCGCAGTACTTCACCAACGGCAGCCAGCGCAAGAAATTCTACGGCGCATTCCAGCCACGCGTCGGGTTTTCCTACGCCCTGGACGGCGAAAACAACACGGTCCTCTTCGGCGGGATCGGCCTGTTCTACGATCGGTCGCTCTTCGATATCTCGGTGGACGAGACCCTGAAGTTGCGGCGGCCGTCGTTTACGGTGCAGTTCGCCGATCCCGATTCGACCCCGCGAGCGGGCGAAGTGGCATGGAACCCCAATTACCTGACGACAGACACCACCGTCCTCAAGACGCTGATCGCAGGCTCGGCCGGGAGCCTCGGGGAGGTGTGGCTGATTCCGAATAACGCGAAGATCCCGAAATCCACCCAATGGAACTTTGGCGTCCGTCACTCGTTCGGCACCGTCGTGGCATCCGTATCATATGCGGGCGTACGCGGGTACGATGAGCTGGTCTTCAACTGGGCAAACATCAAATGGAACAATTACGGCACTGACTCTAGCGCCTGCTGCGATTTTTCAAGGTCCCCGTTCCACGGGTTCAGCAACATCCTGAATGCGACGAATAGCGGTCGCACCTGGTACGATGCCCTTCAGGTCCAGATCACTCGGCCTTACAAGAGGACCGGAAAGTGGGGGTGGGGTGCTGGACTCGCCTTCACCAACGCGACTCGCTCAGTCCAGGGCGTAGACAACCCCGGGGATCAGTTTGCATTCCCCGGCGTGAACGTCATTCCCAAGCATCCCGCGAATGATGAGAAGAGTCACGTGACCGCGAACTGGACGCTCGATGTGCCGTTCGCCTACGGCGTCCAATTCAGCGGACTCATCAACTTGGGGACTGGTGCGCGGCAGGATATCTCTGGCCGTTTTGATCCCAGGAACTGGAAACCCGGTGCATTTACGCTCCCGCAATCGAACTTCCCGTTGTTCCCGGGCGCTTGGGCGTACCGGAACGTGGATCTCCGACTGCGGAAGGACTTCCCGGCGATCTCGCGAGGATCCCTTGGCGTCACTGCGGATCTGTTCAATGCGTTCAACTATCAGAACTACGGCTGCACATACGGCGGGACAACGCCGAACTGTGTGGTCAGCGATCCGAGACGTCTGCAAATCGGCGCCGAGTACAGCTTCTGACCGTACGCGGTAGCCGTTTCACGGCTGTCGTCTTTGCCCTGGCCCTCGGAGGGTGTTCCGGTAACTCCGGGGGCCCGGGCGTCACGCCCGACACAGCTGCCTTTCTCGACACCCTGCAGCACCGCACGTTCAACTTCTTCTGGGACTTGACGCCGGCGTCCAACGGCCTCACCCCCGACCGCTGGCCTACACCGTCCTTCTCGAGCATCGCCGCCGTGGGGTTCGCGCTCACCGCCTATCCCATCGGCGTGGAGCACGGCTGGATCACCCGCGCCCAGGCCTCGGGCCGCACGCTCGCGACCCTGCGCTTCTTCTGGACCGCGCCGCAGGACTCGGCTGGCCCCAACACCACCGGCTATCGCGGCTTCTTCTACCACTTCCTCGACATGCAGACCGGCCGGCGTTTCCAGACGGTCGAGCTCTCTACGATCGACACGTCGCTGCTGCTCGCCGGCATCCTGTTCGCGCAGAGCTACTACGGCGGCAGCGACACGACCGAGCAACAGATCCGCGCACTCGCCGATTCGATCTACTTCCGCGTCGACTGGAAATGGGCCGAGGCACGGCCGCCCGCGCTGAGCATGGGCTGGCACCCGGAGAACGGATTCATCAACGCCGACTGGATCGGCTACAACGAGGGGATGATCCTCAACATCCTCGCGCTCGCCTCGCCGACGCATCCCGCCGACTCGACGGCGTGGAGCGCGTGGGTGAGCGGCTATCAGTGGGGCACCTACTACACCCAGACCTTCGTGCAATTCGCTCCGCTGTTCGGCCACCAGTACTCGCACGTCTGGATCGATTTCCGTAACATCAAGGACGCGTATATGCTGGCGAAGGGGATCGACTACTTCGAGAACTCGCGGCGCGCCACGCTCTCGCAGCGCGCCTACGCGATCGCGAATCCGGGCGCCTGGGTGGGCTACAGCGGCAACGTGTGGGGCCTCACCGCCTGCGACGGCCCGGCGAACAAGACGCTCACGCTCGCCGGCCGGAGCCGTCAGTTCCATACGTACAACGCCCGCGGCGCCGCGCTTGGCGACGAGCGCGACGACGGCACCATCTGTCCGACGGGCGCGGGTGGCGCGGTCCCGTTTGCCCCCGAGTTCGCAATCCCCGCGCTCCTCGCCATGCGCACGACGTACGGCAACCATCTTTTCTCGACCTACGGCTTCCTCGATGCCTTCAATCCCACCTTCACGGCCACCGGCCAACAGGAGACCGGGACCGTGGATCCGGCGCTCGGCTGGTTCGACCTCGATTACCTCGGCATCGATCAGGGACCGATTCTGGCGATGGTGGAGAATTTCCGCACCGATGTCGTGTGGCGCGTGATGCGCACCAATCCACACATCATTCGCGGTCTGCAGCGGGCAGGGTTTACCGGCGGCTGGCTGCCGTAATGTCGAACCTGCTCTCGGCCTTCGCGGGTCTCCCGAACGCCGCCGAGCCGGTGCCGGGCTGGGTCACCGGCGGTCAGCCTTCCGAGCAGCAGATCAATGCGTTCAAGGCCGCAGGCGGCCAAGTCGTGGTCGACAACCGCGATCCCATGGAGCCACGCCCGTTCGACGAGCCCGCGACCGTGCGTGCCGCCGGCCTGGAATACATCAGCCTTCCGATCGTGCACGGCGCCGTCACAACCGACACGATGAAGCAGATGCATGACGCGCTGAAGAAACTGGAAGGGCGCAGAGCTCTGCTGCACTGCTCGAGCGGCAACAGGACATCAGCGGCTTTGATTCCCTACCTGATGATCGACGAGAAGATGGAAGAAGAGGATGCGGTAGAGATTGCCATGAAAGGCGGTCTACGCAGCGCCGAGCTAATGGAGCTGGCGGTGGACTACGCTCGGCGTCTCGGCGTCTAGGCGTCCCGCTTGCTCAAGCCTTAGGTTCCTCTTTCCCCCCCGCATATCGATGCCAGTACATTCTCATCTCCGAGATTTTCCCGTCCTTCGTCTCACAGAAAATCGCCCCCCGCGCGTCGACCTGTTCTCCAGTCCGCCGGCGCCTGAACGTGCAGCGGAACTCCGTCGCAAACCACGGTCCCGCCGCGTAGATCTCCCCGGAGGAAAAGTCGGTTTCAGCCTGATACAGCGGGATGTCCTTCCAGTACGCCCGGATCGCGGCCATCCCACGATCTGGGTTGCTGAATGGCGTCTCGAGAAACACCGCGTCTTCCGTGAACACAGAGCAGATCGTGTCGACGTCGCCGCGCTCCCAGCCCTTGCCGAATGTGTCGATCAGGACTCGAAAGGTCTCATTCATGGCGCCCAAATATAGTCGTTCCGGGTATGAGGTTTCGGACGTAATGTCCTTACGACCATCACGGAGGTACACAATGCTGAAACGAACTCTCGCATCTGCGGCTTTGCTCGCCATCTGCGCGCTGCCGCTCGCAGCCCAACAGCCGAAGCCCGCGGCGCCGGCGGCACCCGCGGCGAACGCGGGTAACGACATGACGCTCACCGGCCAGGTGATCGACGTCAACTGTTACACGACCATGGGCGCCTCCGGCGCCGGCCACAAACAGTGCGCCGACGCCTGCGCCAAGGCGGGCGTTGCGCTCGCGATTCTGAGCTCGGACGGCACGATCTATATGCCGGTGAGCTCCAAACC
>Ga0209180_10000902_pt1 | contig 14383 bp, 8 predicted proteins | sample CZO8metaG_3_FD_188355 | JGI IMG/M metagenome (GOLD analysis project Ga0209180, IMG submission 188355) | Vadose zone soil microbial communities from the Eel River Critical Zone Observatory, Northern California, USA - CZOApr15con2H2.8 metaG... | ecosystem: Environmental > Terrestrial > Soil >...
TGGACTTTCCCAGGAAAACGTCCGTGTTCGTGGCTTTCACCGTGCCGTGGCGGTTGTCCGCCCAAACGACGTATACCGTTCTTCCGGTGGGATCGCTGGGATCAGTGGCGGTGTTGGCTTTGACCCCATAGCGGAAGGAGCAGCCGGTCAGTGTGGAGCGCCCGTCGCTGTTCAGCGGGTAGTTGATGTCGAACAAGGTCGCGACCTTAACTGGTTCACTCCATGTCTGCCCACCATCGGCGGAAGAGACTATGAGCGCCTGGTTTTCCGCCGGTGTGTTGAAGTTCTCGAAGCTGACATACACCCGGCCGGCGGGTGCGACCGCGGGATACGAATCCTGGTCCAGGTCGCATTCGTTGGGCAGGCCGAATAGGGCCGCCGAGCAAGCTGGACTGAATCCGCTGATGGTCTTCGGTTCGCTCCAGTTCGCGCCGTCATCGGAGAACGAGACCGCGATTGGAAAGTGGAGCGAAGCTGTGGTCGGACTGAAGAACTGGCTGAAAGGCGTCCAGGTCACGTACACGCGGTTCTTGAAGGGACTAGCAGGAAAGGTGTCCACGCCAAGGAAAGGCTTGTCGTTAAACAAGTTCGGTCCGAAACCCTTCTGCTTGGGCGTAATGGCGGTTTGTCCGGACGCGATGGTCACTAGCCTGCTCCAGGTGAGACCGCCGTCATCAGAATGCGTGACCACGATGCTGGGGCCAGTGAAGCTGCCCCCGGGACCTTCGTGATCGGCCAGGGTGGTGTAATAGATCCGGCTGTTGGCGTCGAAAGCCAGGCCGGGATCGCCGTTGAACTGGTAGGGGCTGACGTTGGGAATGATCTCGCGCCAGTTCTGCCCGCCATCGAACGTCACCGAGGCTGCCGCAACGACGCGTTCCACGAGCGTGGAACCGTTGAAGTTGAGCTGGTACGAGTGATAACCGCCGATCGCGTGCTTTGGATCGTTCGGATCGACGGTAATCGTAGTTTCGTTGTGCGGCGTTTCCGCGTCGCAGTCCAGCAGCATGTTGCCGCTGTAAATTGCCGGCTGGTCTGACGATCCGACCGTGCAGGTGATTTGCTGGATAGTTCCAACTCCGCTGGGGGAATCAGCAGGGAAGCTCCAGAAATCGTAGAAGCCGGACAGGTGGGGACCTGCTTTGCCTGCAGGCCCATTGGTTTGTTGAGCGAAGGTACTTGGGCCTAAGCAAAGAACAAAAATCATTGTGAGAGCGAAAAGGAGTTTTCTCATGATACGTCTCCCGTCAGATCAACAACCGGTACGGCCGGATCCCGGATAAAAAACAGGGCCAGTATTCTAGCCGCCATTTCCGTTTGAACGTTGACCGACCGGGAACATATACCCGGCCACCTATAAAAGCAATAGTCACTCGGCGTTTCGGTGCCCGGTGCTCCCGGCGACCATGCCCAGAACCGGTTCCACCTTTCCCAAGAGCCTCAAGGCCCGAAATTGAAATGCAGCCGACCAAAAAGATCGAGGAGAGTTTTGATTTCTCCGACGAACAGTTGCGCCCTCCGTCCGCCTTCCCGCAATTTCTCCCGCCCCCAGTGAGCTCTACCCCTTTGTTTTCTTTCTCTTGCGCGCCCATTCGAACTGATGCGCCGCTTATCTAATACTAGTACTATATATGTACTTGACAAACCACATAATCCATGGTAGCGTGAGTCGTGAATTCTCGACTCCACCAACGCAAAAGTAGCCCTTTCAGCTCTCTCCGCGTGTCCTCCACTTCCCTCACCGCGACGAAACATAGGCTTGCCCCGACCTTTTCGGCGTCACAAATCATAAGTCACCAGTCACTAGTCACGGGTCACCAGTCACTAAGTCTTTTCCTTTCAAACGCTTCCACACTCTTTTGCGCTTTTTTGCATCTACGAAAATCTCAACCCTTTTGTTTTCAAGCAATTCCAAACTCTTTGTCAAAAACACCCGGGGGTGGGGGGCACTGCCCCTCTCGCGTGCTCCGCGCTTCGCGGAGTGTGATACCCCCTCCCTCTACGAGGACCATAATGAAACCAAAAACTACTAATCCCGTCTCACTTCGCTGCATCCACCGCACTCCCGCCGGCCGGCAATGCCGTCGCTTCGCTGCCGACGCGCACTGTGCTCTCTGTCCGCAGCATCGCGCCGAACAAAACCAGGTGCAAGCCGCCGATCACTACCTCCACCTCACCAGGAGGTTCCACGACTTCCAAACCGCACAGGGCATTAATCATTCCCTCCACAACCTCTACGAACTCCTGGCACAGAACCGCATCTCGACTCGCCGTGCCGCCGTCCTCTCCTACATCAGCAGCTTGCTTCTCCGCACGCTGCCGCAAATCGACGCAGACAACGCCGCCGGGATCAAGTTCCCACCCAAGATGCTGCCCGTCGCAAACGCAGAGCCCGCCACAGACGAAGATGCCGACTCAGACGAAGGGGCCGACTCCGCCGAAGTCGACGAAACTGACGACCTCGACTCCGATTCAGACTCGGACTCAGATTCCGATCCCGAGCCTGTCAACACGTGGGATCCCTCCATCCCGGAACCCGACCCCAAAAAGAAACCGTCATGAGTGTTGGCTCTCGCGGAATTGACCGCTTCGCGGTCATGCCTTCAATTGTTGCAATCGGCTGCCTCTTTGCGGCAAGCTACCGGGCGCTGTTGAGGAGCCCACCATGCGTCATCCTTTTGCCTGTTTCACACTCGCGCTGACGGGTTGCTGTGTTGCTGCGCGCGGTCAGTCCGCGCCCCCGGCGCCTGCGCCGCTCACGGTCATTCGTGCGGGCACGTTGATTGACGGAGTGAGCGAATCGCCACGCAAAAACCAATTGATCTTTGTGCGCGGAGAACGCATCGAGAAAGTAGCGGACGCGGCGGAAAAGATTCCAGCCGGTGCGAAGGTGATTGATCTCTCAAACGCGACGGTGCTGCCGGGGCTGATTGATTCGCACACGCACATCTTCTTGTGGGGAGAGGACCCCAAGAAGGGCGGCTACGACGCGAATATTCTGAAGGCCGGAATCGCTCTGCGCGCCGCGCGGGCCACCGCAGCGGCCCGGCGCGCCCTCGAGCAGGGATTTACCACACTCCGGGATGTGGAAACCGAGGGCGCGGGATACGGCGACGTCGAAATCAAGCAGGCGATCGAAGAGGGCACGATTCCGGGCCCGAGAATTTTCGGCGCGACGCGGGCGATTTCAACGACTGGCGGATACAACCTGGAAGGGTATGCGCCGGAACTGGAGATGCCCAAGGGCGCGCAGATTGTGGATGGGCCGGTGGAGGCGCGCAAGGCCGCGCGCCAGCAACTGGAGCATGGCGCGGACTGGATCAAGGTGTACATGACGCACCGGTCTTGGGTGGACAAGCAGGGAAACCTGGTGTCGCAGCCGACGCTGACAGTGGAAGAGTTGAAGGCCATTGTGGACGAGACGCATGGCTGGCAGAAAAAAGTCGCGTGCCACGCCTACAACGGGATTGGAATGCAGCGCGCGCTCGATGGCGGATGTGATTCCATCGAGCATGGGCTGGAAATGACGGACGCGCAGATCGCACAGATGGCGCGGCAGGGGACGTGGTATTGCCCGACGCTCGCGCCATACTACGGCGATTGGGAGCCTGCGGACACGCCCGCCGGAAAGCGCGATCGCGCGCGGGCGGCAGTGCACGAAATCACGTTCAAGAAGGCTCTGAAGGCCCATTTGAAAATTGTTTACGGCACGGACATGGGAGGAATTCCGTGGAGCGAACCGATCGCGCAGGAGTTCGCGCGGATGGTGGGTCTGGGAATGGCGCCGATGGACGCGATTCAATCGGCCACTTCGCGCGCGGCGGAGATGCTGGACATGAAGGGAGAGATCGGGGTGATCGCTGCCGGCGCGTACGCGGAAGTCATCGCGGTGTCGGGAGATCCGCTGAAGGACGTTGGAGAGCTCGAGCACGTGCGGTTTGTGATGCATGATGGCTCTGTCTTCAAGAATGAGATCGCCAAGTAGGAAGGCCCAGAAGGCCCGGAAAGAAGAAACAGTTTGTTAGAATCAAGCGCCGCACCGGAGGAGAAGCAATGGCCGAGCAGAATTATGCGAATCACGGAAGGAATATTCCATTGTTCCATTTTTTCGCGTTGCCGATGCTGATCATTAATTTTGGGTGGTCGATATACCGCTGGAAGCTTGCGGGATTTTCGATGGACGGTCTCGAATCGGTCTTGACGGCCACCGCATTGTTCTTTGGAGTGCTCTACGGACGTCTCTTTGCCCTACGCGTGCAGGACCGCTTGATTCGTCTCGAAGAGCAGTTGCGATACGAGCGGGTGCTGCCCGAAGAATTGCGCTGGCGCAGCGACGAACTAAGTGTGAACCAGTTCGTTTCGCTGCGGTTCGCGAGTGATGCGGAACTGCCCGCTCTGATGCGTAAGGTGCTTGACGAAAAACTGACGGAGCGCAAGGCGATCAAGCAGCTCATCAAGAATTGGAGACCGGACTATTTGCGCGCGTAGTTCCGCGGAAACAAAGATCGGAGGGCGCGGAAACGAGTTCAATTTGCCGTGAATGAAGCATCCAGCGAAACGGTTTCGCCGTCGGGATTTGTGATGGTGATCTGCTGAGAGCCCGGAGTGAGGCTGGGAACTACTACGGAAAGTGTGCTGGCGTCCTTGAAGGTCACGCTTGCGGTCTTACCGTTGATGGCGACTGTAGCGCCACTCTGGAAGCCGCTGCCTCGGATGGTGAGAATTGCACCGCCGGCTGCGGCAACGGTGGAAGGCGAGACCGTGCCGATTCCCAGAGGAACAACGGCGAGTTGAACGACAGTCAAGGCGGCGTTTTGCGGTGTGCCATCGGAAGAAGTGATTGCGAAGAGTCGCTGGCCATTTTCGTCAGTGGCGAGGAAGCTGCCATGAAGGCCGTCGACGTCGGTCATGAACTGCTGAGGAAGAAAAATACGCAGGCGAAGCGCGCCGGAATGCGCGTCGAAAATATCGACGCCGCCTCGCACTCCCGGACTCCCCGCAGCGCCAGTAAGGAAGGGTTGGTAGATCAACGCGCCGGACGGATGCGCAGTGACGCCTGGCACGGACACCCGCCCGGGAATTTGGGTGATCTCGGCGGAGGCGGGAATGGAAGTGAGAGACAGATCGGCGGCGCGGACTTCGGTTGTGCCGTTTGCCTGAAGGACGAACGAACTGCCGTCCGCGGCGGCTCCCAGATCATTACTCGAAGCGTTCGCAGCGGAAGTGACGAATTGATTCGGTGTACTTGCGTTCCACACGGCGACGGGACCCCCCGGCGCGGAACCAAACGCAAGAAAAACATGGTCGCCCGTGGCATTGCCTTGAAGGAGCGGAGCGCCCGTGAGGCCGGTGACTTGCGGCTGAGGAGCAGGCTGAAACGTCGGGGGGCTCGCCATCAGATTCAACTGGCCTAGACAAGTGGAGCATGCGCCGGAGGATCCGCTTTCGCCGCTGAGACCGACGAAGACCGTTTGCGTGCTGGTGGCAGCGACCCGCGCTGGGCCGGAGTTCGTGAAGCCGGCGACGCCGCCGACGGGAACTGTAGTGCCGGTCCCCTGGACCGGATCGAGGAGATAAACATTTTGTGCGCCGAAATCAGCGACGATGAGCTGCGAGCCGTCGGGCGTCAAGGCCAGACCGCGCAAACCGGCGTTGGGAGGAGGACCGCCGGGAGGCTGGATGGGGGTGAGAAATAGATTCTGTTGCAAATCGAAAACATCCACGTGGTCAATGTTCGATAAATAGATGCGCTGGCGTTTCTGATCGTAGAGCAGGAACTTGAAGAAACCAGGTTTTGAGTACGATTGAACGCTCTGCAAATACTGGAATGATTTGGCGGAAGTTGCCGAGCCCGCGGGGGCTGAGATGGCAACGTCTGCTTTCCCCAACGTGCCCGGTGGTGTTTGCAAGGTAAGGCGCTCGAGCGGAAACGGGAAACTGGCGTCAAGACCGAGAGACGAGGCGATGCTGGTGACGGTCTCCGCATTTTGCACCGTCGCGCTTGCGCCGCCGATCTTTACGGTGAGCTTTGCTGGATCGCTGCCGAAACCGTAGCCGTAGATTTGCACTTCACCGCCGCCCGTAACGGCGGCGGCGTTCGGGAGAACCTGCAGAACTTGCGGGCCGTAGCTAAAGGCATCGGGGGCGATCGCGATCCAGCCGTTTTGGAAAAAAGACGTGAGGTTGACGGGGCCGTTCACGGTGCTGGGCGGAGAGTTCGCCTGGATTTGAGTGGAGCCGGAAAGAGTGAGGTTCGCAGCGGCTTGAGTGCCAAAGTTCAATTGCATGGGAGACGTGAAGTTCTGGCCGGAAAGGACGACGGCAGTTCCGCCAACGATCGGGCCCTCCGATGGTTGCAGGCTTGGCGCTGCGGCCATGACCGGAACCGTCAAAGAGAGTGTTCCGGGTGCGGAAGCATCGACAAAACTGACGCCGCGATTGGCAAGGCCGAAGAGAAGCTGAGTTTCGTCACTTTCCTCGATTTCCGAGGAGATCCCCTGGATTGCGGCATCAGGGACACGGCCGATGAGCTGCGCGCTTTGGCCGTCGAGGACGGTAACGAAAGAGGTTCCGAGAGAGGACTCGCTGAGATACAAGCGCTTACCATCGCGTGAGAACGCGACGCCATGAACCGTCGCGGGGACATAGACGCCGGCCTGTTTGAGGGAAGCATCCAAAAGCAAAAGTTGCGTAGTCCCGCTTGCGCTGAAAACCGCGGCAAATCGACTGCCATCGGAGTTCGCGGCAACCCTGGAAATCAAACCGGCGCCGAGGGTGACGGGGCCTGCGACGACGCTGCCTACAGAATCAAAAATGGCTAATTCTCCGCTGGAGTCGTTTGACGCTGCGAGAACTTTCGAATGATCGCCAGTGCGTGCCAGAACGCCGACGCCCTGTTGGAAAAGCGCCGGCGCAGCCGGAGTCAAGTTGCTCAGCAAATTCGAAGCGGGATCCCAGAGGGCCAGCAGCGCTTCCGAGGAAACGGGCTGGCGCAGGCGCACCATGGATTTGCCATTCGAAAGGGCAAGGACCTCAACGGGACGGTCGAAGATCGTACCAGGAACGGGGCTTAGACCTGGGGGCGCGTAGCGGTTTTTGATCCGCAACGAAACTGCATCGAGCGCGACAATCTGTTCGAGTGCGGTGCCAATCCAGACGGTCGCGCCGTCGGCGGAGAGGTCGGCGCTCGTTGCACCAGGCACGGAGATCTGTCCAACGCGGGTCTGGTCTGAGGTGGAAAAGACTTCGACGCGATTCATGGCGCGGTTCGCGATAAGCACGCGCTTGTTTGCGGGATCAAAAACGATGTGGCGATGGTGCGGCTCGCCAAAAGAATCGTCAGCAGCGGAGGTTGAATCCGTCCTTGCATAGGCAGTGCGGGGAAGCGCAGGGCTGACGGCGTTTTGAATCGTCAGAGCCAAGCTCGCGGAATGAGATAAAGCGCCGCTCGTCCCCTGTGCGGATACCGCGAACGTTCCCGTGGGCGCATTTGCTGCGACGCCGAAAACGACCGCAGTGCTCGCGCCGGCAGCAACCGTGAAGGGACTTGCAGGATTTGAGGTGACGCCGGCGGGAAGCGCGCTGAGCGTGACCTGGACGGTACCCGCAAAGCCGTTGACTGGATTTATGGAGACATTGACGGCAGAACTCGCCGAACCCTGCGGAACGGAAATCGAATTTGAGGACAGGCTCAGAGAAAAATCGGGAACAGGCGGAGGAGGCTGAGTAACTGAAGACGAGCCGCCGCAACTCGCGCAAGTCGACGCGAGAAGGAGGAGAACCTCCACCGGGACGCTGCGACGCGACCGTCCCATCAGACAACCCCACGAACATTCCGCGCCCCGACCGATGATCCAGACTGCAACCAATCGAGACCGGCGGGCGCGCTTATCCTGAGAGGGAAAGCTCGCTGAACAATACAGCAGCTATTGTAGCTGTCAAGTTAAGAAATAACAGGTGAGGGATAAAACCTGGCGGGAAACAAAAAGCGTCCCGACCAGGCCGGGACGCTCTTGAAAAAGCCGCTGAAACTCGTTGAAGGTTAGATTGTCTTCGAGGCCGCCGCCCCCGCAGGAGCAGAAGAAGCCCGGGCGAACGCGCTCGTGCCGGATTCCTTTTCGGAGCCCTTGTCGATCTCGATGGAGCCTTTGAAGTAAGCGCCGTCTTCGATCATGATGCGGGCGGTGGTCAGGTCACCATTGACCGAACCATCCTTCTTGATTTCAATTCTGTCTTTCGCGCGAAGATTCCCCTTCACGTTGCCGAACACGACCACCTCGCGGGCAATAATGTCGGCGGTAACTTTGGCGGTAGTCCCGACGATCAGCTTCCGCTCATCAAGCTGGATCAGTCCTTCGACCGAGCCGTCGATCAGCAGATCTTCGTTGCCGGAGATCTCCCCTTTCACATGCAGGCTGGCCCCGAGCCGCGCCGTGGCGCGGTCCGCGGTTGCACCCAATGGACGCATTGCATCTGTACTCATCGCGGTAGTTCCCTCCCAAGCCACCGGAGCGGGCTTCGGCGGCTGATTCGTTGGTAAATTTTTGCGTTCCGGTTGCGCTGTTTGCGGCGTATCCGGCTTCTTATTGCCCCACATCGGACCTCCCAAAGGGACAGCAGCACCCCCGCAGATTTCCGGCCGGGGTACAGCAAACTGTATTCCTCGGGGGCGCGGGCCGCAAACAATGTGTGTGTACGCCGTTCCAGACAGTAACCTAGACTTCGGGACAGGTCGTGCCAGGGCCGGGCAGGCGAACCGGGAGAATTCTGCTGGAATTTACGCGAAATGTAAAGATGAAGTGCGGCCGGGGTAGTGGGTTGGTCTCCACTTAGCCCGTTACTCGTCCGTGTGGGACTTCCGCGAACCCTGTTTCAGGACCGTGACCCACGGGATTTTTTCATAGCAATGTCCGGTAATGCGACTACACGTCCACTTGGACGCAAAAAATACAGGAAAGTCGGCGTAGCAAGCGCCCGCTCGTCGTCAGCCGCGATTGGTGTAAATTAGAGTGCACAGGTTCCAGGGAAGGTTGTGCACTCCCTGACATGGATGGTATCCTCCCGATGCTGGCTGCGAAACCGTTCCGATCATGCAGGATTGACGCTGGCCCATCGTCTTGAGACGGCTATGTCCGGGCTCATGAAAGCATTGCATCAGTTGAGTCTCTCTTGTTCCAGAGCTGTCAGTCTGTCATTTGCACTATTGTGCTTCGTGGGTTCCGCGGGCTCCGCACACGCAGCGTGTGCTGGCCCCTCTTCTTCTCCGCAGGTCACACCACAATTTGCCATAGCAGACTTCGATGGCGACAGACGGCCCGACCTCGCCACCGTTCAGGTCGGACAAGGCAGCTCCTGGGATACACAGTATTGGGTCGCCTTCCAACTGAGCGGCGGATCGCGACAGACCCTGGGCATCACAGCGCCGACCGGTGGACTCCAGATCACATCACGCGATGTAAACGGCGACGATTTTCTCGATGTCATCGTTACGACGGCATGGACGAACCGGCCCGTCGCTGTCCTTCTAAACGATAGTCAGGGAAACTTTAGGGCTTCCGGTCCATCTGCATTTCCTGGAGCCTTCACCACTTCTGAGAAGTCCTGCGCTTCCACGACTGATGAGACTAAGGACGCTACCGCCGTCCTTCTTTCGCGCTATCCAACGGGCAATTGCTTAGAGGGTAGCAGGTTTTCGTCACCTCGAAACATCACGGGGCTGCTTGTTCTGTGGACTTCTCATAATTCGCCTTTCTCCTCAGTCGTTTCTTTCCTCGGTCGAGGTCCACCTTCCTTCGTTCTTCACATCTAAACCCGCTGCTAGGGAATACGTAGGTTGGCGCGCTCGCGCATCAGTGCAGCTTTACGAAGCGCCGGCCACACGTCGCCAATCACGCTCTCGTCTGCGCATAGCAGCGCACCACCGCCGGTGGCGTGCGCAAACGCGGTGTTCCAGTCGCTGCCAAGAACTTCCGGGGAGGTTCATGAAATGTTTCTTGAGCCGTCTGTGCGTTGGGTTGTTTGCGACTGACCAGTGGTGAAAGAATGCCCAGCTTTCCTGTCCCCAAAGCCCGCCGCTCGAAGCGTGTGGTGTCGAAGAAGCGCGGCAGCCTGGTCATCAATCTGGACCGCAAGCCGAAGAGGCTCCCCTGCCTCGTCCTCGATTCCTCGAAAGAAGGTTTCCGGCTGTGCGGAAGTTTCGACCTTAGGCGCGGCTAAGTGGTCGAACTGATCTTCGATGAAGAATGCCCAGCCCCGAGCGCCGCAGTGTGATCTGGGTCGGCAAAGCCGGCACCAAGCAGGAAGGAGAAGTCAGCCTGGAAACCGTGTAGGCGATCAGAGGAGTTGCCGTGTGCGGCCATTCTTGCCAAGTCGTGTCCTATCAGCCCTGGAGGCTGGAAGGAGCGCCGCGAATCGATGCGCTGGCCGGGCAGCACCGGGCAGCACCGTACAGCAACTTCCAATCAGCGAGGACTCAGCTAAAACGCCGTTACCGGACAAGTAAAATCGCTGGCCCCGGCAGTTGTCCGGTAACGCGACTTTTTAGGAGTTGGCAGCTTACCGCGGGGGAAACCGGGGCCGGGGGTTACTTCCGAGTGCGTTCTGGTGTCAGGACGGTCGCCAGCACCGAGAAGGGAGAAACACGAGCGGGAACCACATGCCGGTCGTATCGGAATAAAGGAGGTTTCTCTTGAGCAAATCTATGCAAACCCGACTCGGGGCGGAGAAACGAAAGTCCGAGAAGATTTCACCGGCTTTGTCCTTTCTGTATTGGGCCTTTTATTTCCTTGCGTGCGTCATTCTCATACCGGCCAGCTTGGTTGGCGAAATCGTTCAGAAGCGGCGGGAAGCCAGTTTTGCAAGGCGAATGAGAGAGGCCGGACGTTTCATGGAATGGCAGACGTTTGCGCAAGAACTCAAGTCTGGCCATGGGACAGCCATCATCGAATGTTTTTCGTTCTCTGGTCCGACCCGTATCTGGTGGACACAAGAAGAATTGAGTGCCGGCGATAGTTCACACACAGGGGTGCTTTCCGAGTGTTCGATGGACCGAGCCTGTGATTTCTGCGCGCACATACGGAGCCTCTACACGAGTCCAGAGAACGGAAAGGCACACTTGGTTGCGCGTCCAGCAGGAAAGAAGAAGGAATACCGCAAGAAACTGGAATCAGTCACGGAAGCACGCCACATAAGAACGTGTGGCTCTGTTCCGTCGCGTAAATCCGAGTCCTGATAAACGCGTTTATCGTACATCTGAAGTCCTGGTACGGCAGTTGTCCGGTTTTCCAACCTATCGTCCAGTGGCATGCACTTTTCCTATTGACATTCTATATGTGGAGCAATATTATTCCTATAGAGAGCCGATAGGAGGCATAGATTGAAGCCTGAACCGACAACACTTTTGCAAGGGACTTTGGACATGCTGATCTTGAAATCGCTGATCGCCGGCGAAAGGCACGGCTTGGGGATCTCCCGCAGAATCCAGCAAATCACAGGCGGCACTTTTGTTGTCAAGCCAGGCTCGCTCTTTCCCGCCCTGCACCGAATGGAAGAAGAAGGCTGGATTTCCTCTTTTTGGGGAGAGTCCGAGAACAACCGCCGCGCGAAATACTACCGTTTGACCAAAGCTGGACGGAAGCAACTCGAAGCCGAAACCAAGCGATGGGGCCGCGTTTCCTGGGCGATCGCACAAGCTTTGGAAGCATCGTAACGAGGTGACTGCCATGCCAATCTTTGCGAAAACGCGAAGCCTTTTGCGAAATTTATTTTCATCTCGCCGCGTCGATGTGGACCTCGACCAGGAGGTTCGTGCCCATCTTGAACTGCTGATAGCCGAAAACATTCGTGCCGGCATGCCGCCGAAGGAAGCGGAACGAGCTGCCCGGATCGAGGTCGGAGGTATCGAACAAGTGAAAGAACAGGTTCGCGAAGCAGGGGTTGGCAATTGGCTGCACTCCGTGTTCACCGATTGCCGCTACGGTCTCCGCCAGCTTCGCAAGAATCCCGGCGCCACGGCCGTCATGGTGTTCACGCTTGCGCTGGCCATCGGCGCGACCACAGCAATCTTCAGCGTGGTCTACGGCGTGTTGCTGCGCCCGCTGCCGTACACCGATGCGAACCGCATCATGGCCGTCTTCGAGGTCAACACGAAGGGCACTTGGTCTCACCTTGCGGACCCGAACTTCGACGACTTTCGCGATCAAAACCGCAGCTTCCAGGCGATTGCGAAGTACAACCAGGACGTCGTGTCCGTTTCAGGTCCTTCTCAGCCGACCCGCAATATGGTCGCGGGCGTCTCGCCTGATTTCCTCAAGGTTTTCGAAATTCAGCCGATGCTCGGTCGGGATTTCACTGCCAGCGACGCGAAAAAAGGGGCCGCCCGCACCGTTCTTGTCAGCTATGGATACTGGAGGCAGTACCTCGGATCGTCGCCGGACCTTTCCCAGTCGCACCTAAAAATTGATGGCGCGCTCTACTCCGTTATCGGCGTGCTCCCGGCCGCATTTCCTTTCCCGGCAGACGTGGATCTGTGGCTGCCGGCCGACCTGGACGGCGAAAATCCAAGCAGGACGTCACATAACTATTACGCGGTCGCGCGACTCCGCGACGGTGTGACCGTCGAGCAAGCCAATCAGGATATCAGCGCGATTGCTCGCCGCATTCACGATACCTCAAGCGAGCAAAGCGATTTTCTCCTTAAGGATGGAGTTGTCGTCCCGCTACAGGACTCGATCACCGGCAAAGCCCGCCCGGCGCTGCTCGTCCTTCTCGGGGCGGTGGGATTTCTACTGTTGGTGGCCTGCGCCAACGTCGCGAATTTGCTCCTTGCCCAAGCAACGGCGAGAGAGCGCGAACTGGCCATTCGGAGCGCGCTCGGTGCGGCGCGCGGACGGCTGATCCGTCAATTCCTTAGCGAAGCTTTCCTGCTTTCGGTGGCCGGCGGCGGCCTCGGCGTGCTGGGAGCGCTCTGGGGAGTGACGGGATTAGTTGCGCTGGCGCCCCAAAATCTCCCACGGCTGGACAGCGTGTCGATCAATATTCCAGTACTGGTGTTCGCGTTTCTGCTTTCCACTGCGGTCGCCGTCGGCCTCGGAGCGTTCACCGCTGCACGCGCGACTTCCGGGGACGTGCGCAAGGGCCTCGGAGAAGGCGGGCGCGGACAAGCAGGTTCGCAAGGCAGCCAGCGGGTTGGCCGGGTAATCGTGGCGGCACAGATCGCCATCACATTGATTCTTGTGGTCGGAGCGGGACTGCTCGGGCGCAGCTTGATGAAGGTGCTTGAAGTGAATCCCGGGTTCCGCGTGGACAAGATTATCGCCATGGATGTCTCGCTTCCATGGGAAGGGTGGGACAACCCCAAAGCAAAGGCAAGTCAGGCAATCTTTTTTTCCAACCTGATTGACCGCCTCAAACAAATCCCGGGCGTGCGCAGAGTTGGCGCCGCGAGCGGCCTGCCCCTGGTTGAGGGCGGGCTTCCCAACGGAATGTTCCTTCTGCCGTCGCAGAATGAGGTCCCCAAGACCATCGCGGATGATCTTGCTGCCATGTTCCAGCAAAAAGAACGCGTTGGCATTGCGGATTTCTGCGTCGCTACGGAGGGATACTTCCAGGTTCTCGGAATTCCGCTGATTCGCGGCCGCATCTTTGACCAGCACGACGGTCCCGATTCTCCGCATGTTGCCGTCATCAGCGAATCGCTTGCGCGCGACCGTTGGCCAAATCAGGACCCCATCGGCCATACCATCGAGTTTGGGAATATGGATGGCGACATGCGATTGCTGACCATCGTTGGGATCGTGGGCGACATTCACGAATATGGCCTGGATGCGCCGCCGCGCCCGACCGTTTACGTGAATTTGTTCCAGCGGCCGCGCGCGGCGATCACCTTAACGATGCTGAGTGATGCCGACACGCGCTCGGTCACCTCGGCAGCGCGAGGAATTCTGCAGGACCTCAACCCGGAGATTCCGGCGAAGTTCCGGACGTTTTCGCAAGTCTATTCCGCTTCGCTGGGCTCGCGGAGATTCAACGTCATTCTCACCGGATTCTTCGGAATCGTCGCGCTGCTGCTTGCTACGGCAGGCGTGTTTGGCGTGATGGCCTATTCGGTCAGCCGCCGCACGCGCGAAATCGGCGTGCGTGTCGCTCTCGGCGCGGGCTCCGGCGACGTTCTGAGAATGATCTTGAGCCAGGGACTGCGCACTATTTTTATTGGCGTGGCGATTGGGATTGCCGGTTCATTGGCTTTGACACGCACGGTGGAGTCGCTGCTCTTTGGCGTCACTGCCACCGATCCGCTGACTTTTGGCGGAGTGACACTGCTCCTGGTTGGGGCAGCGCTGCTGGCTTGTTTCATTCCGGCGCGGCGGGCCACCAAGGTAGACCC
>Ga0209180_10000907_pt1 | contig 14353 bp, 7 predicted proteins | sample CZO8metaG_3_FD_188355 | JGI IMG/M metagenome (GOLD analysis project Ga0209180, IMG submission 188355) | Vadose zone soil microbial communities from the Eel River Critical Zone Observatory, Northern California, USA - CZOApr15con2H2.8 metaG... | ecosystem: Environmental > Terrestrial > Soil >...
GGAAGAGCGGCGCGAGAGAAATTTTTTTGCGTTGGGCGAGCTCGGCCGCGATGGTTTCCAAATCTTTCTTGTCGAAACCCATGGAACTGACTTTGACGGTGCCGTCCGTGTCGATCAGGAAGATCGTGGGTACGTTGGTCAGGCCGTAGGCGTTGGACACCCGGTAGCCATTCTCGTCGAGGACCAGCGGGAAGGTCACGGCGTATTCCCTGGCAAAATCCTTGGTCGCGCGGGCATCGTCCTGCGAGATGCCGAGAAACGTCGCGCGGTCGTCTCCGTACTGTTTGTAGAGGCGCTCGAGAAAAGGAAAGGTGAATTGGCAGACAGGGCAGGAGATTTTGAAGAAGGCGGCGACGACGGGGCCGCGTTCCAAGAGAGTGTTAAGCGAGTATCCTTTGTTTTCGAGAGATTTCAGCGAAAATCCGGGAGCTTTGTTTCCGGCAACGATGTGCGTCATCTCTCTTTGATTCCCCCTTCAGCCCCTCGGGTACAGTTCCGAGGTAAACGTAAAAGCCGCCGCAAAATTCCCCTCGCCTAAGTGTAGCAAAGGGAAGCGGGCTGCCGCAAAGCGGCGGGGAGAGCGTTAATCCGGTGAAACGGAGACCGGCGTGTGGGCCAGCCGTCGTTTTTGCACACCTGTCCACAGATTTGCACAAAGGTTCGATCACATTTTGATTGACGTCGCGAACGGGAACCACTATCTTGCGAGCCAGATTGAACCGGGAAGCTTTAGAACTTTACGGATCAATTTAGAGGGCGCAGCAAGCTTAACCGCGGCTGCGCCGCGAGATTGAATCGCGAAGCTCAAAGCCTTTACGGCTCTATTTGGAGGGCGGGACAAGCCTAACGGCGGTTACGCCGCCAGATTGAATCAAGAAGGTTAGAAACTTTACGGCTCAGTTAGAGGGCGCAACAAGCTTAACGGCGGTTGCGCCCTCAAATTTTTTTCGCCTTGCCCTTCCACGACAACCAGAACTATCGGGGTAGGAAATCGCCTGCATAGCGGAAAGTCATGAAGAGATAATCTTTATCGGTACTAAAAAAGAGGTTGACAACTCGGGTCCGCCCCGAGTTCTGTACCACTGTCCCATCACTAGGCTGATCGGCATGAACTCGCTCACAAAATGAGAGTCGCCATCGTATCGGATATTCACGGCAATCGGCGCGCCTTCGAGGCGGTTGTCGCCGACCTGCGGGAGGTTGCGCCGGACCTCGTTCTCCATGGGGGCGATTTGGCTTACGGTGGAGCGCACGCGGCGGACATCATCGATCAGGTCTGCGCGCTCGGATGGCCCGGGGTCCGCGGGAATACCGATGAGATGCTTTGGGCACCGGAAAGTCTGGCAGGATTTGCCGCCACAACTCCAAAGCTCGGGCCACTTCTTGCCATCATCCAAGAGATGATTCCGCCGACGCTCGCCGGCATCGGTGAAGAACGCTTGCGATGGCTGGAAGGACTTCCTCAGCAATACTCCGGCGAAGGCGTCAGCCTGGTTCATGCCAGCCCCGATGACCTCTGGCGCGCTCCCATGCCCAATGCCAGCGATGAAGAATTGCATAGTACCTACGCGTCTCTTCGCGCTCCCATCGTCGTCTACGGGCATATTCATCGTCCGTACATACGCCGTCTTCCAGGCATGACCGTGGCGAATACCGGCAGCGTCAGCCAATCGTATGACGGAGATCGGCGCGCCTCCTATCTGGTGTTGGACGGAGAGAGCCTCACCATTCGCCGCGTCGAGTATGACGTGGAGAGCGAAGCAAAAGAACTCTTGAGTTCGGGGCTGCCCCATGCGGACTGGCTGTCCCGGATTCTCCTCGCTGGAAAATATTGTACCCCTGAGTAAGAACTCAACCGGAAAGGGCGAGCCGATTCAGTCGCTGCCTGGAGTCAAAAGTGAAGACCCAGGCCGAGGCTGAGCTATTGAAGGGTGACTGCGAGCGTGACGGAGTGGCTGACGGCGAGGCTGCCGGAGCCGCCGCTGGCGGTCACGGTAATAATAGTTGCGGTTGCAGGGGGCGGGCCCGGAGGGGCAGCAGAGCTACTGGAGCCGCCGCATCCGGCGCATACGCCCAAAGAGCAAATGAGGACAAGGATCGCGCAGAGGAAACCAGAATGGCGATTTCTGCGCGATGCGAAGAGAAACAAGCAGGCCGCAGCGCTGAGTCCGCCCAGAGAGAGCGGTAGCTTTCGGAGTGGTCCGGTGGACGCGGCGCGGAGTGACGCCTGCGCGGACCGCGTGATGGTGAGCGCCGTGGTCATGGAATCAAAGCCATCGAGCAAAAGCTGCGCCGGCTGAAAGCTGCAAGTTGCTCCAGCAGGCAGCCCGGAACAGGCAAACGAGACGTTGCCGAAAAAGCCAATGCCGGGACCCGGACTGAGAAGCACCGTGGCTCGGCCGGGTGCGGCGGCGGTAACCGTCAAATTGCCGGGGTTGACGGCAATTTGAAAATCAGGGACGCCAACAAACAGCTTGCTTGGGGGCGAGGTTGAACCATTGAAATTGGAATCACCCGAGTAGACAGCGGTGATGCTGTGGGTGCCGTTCGCCAATTGCGGCACGGTGATAACGGCAAACAGGTTTTGAATCTGGACCGGATTGCCGAGAGCTGTTGTGCCGTCAAGGAATTGCACAGTTCCGGTGGGGCCCGCAGTGCCATTGGGGAAGACGATGGCCTCCAAGGTGACGGGGGAATTGGGCAGAGCGCCGGTGGGAGCGAACAAGAATGTTTCCGTGGTGCCTTTTGTGATGGTGACGCTCACCGGGCCGGCGCTGCTCGGCTGGAAGCTGGGATCGCCGGAATAGGACACGTCCAAAGAATGGCTTCCGATGGCAAGCGACGTTACCGTGACGGAAGCATTGCCTTGAACGTTCAGGGGAGCGGTGAGCAGATTTGTCGTGCTGCCGTTAAGAGTGTCGGAGAGGGAGACCGATCCCGTGGGGGCTCCTTGTTGAGATACGCCGGACACGCCGACATCGAGAAAGAGGAAATTGCTGAAGGTCGTGGAAGCCGCGGAGGAGGTAAAAGTCATTTTACTGGGTTCGGAATTCACGGTGAGTGGCACGCCGCTGGAGACACTGGCGCCGAACGTGCCATCCCCGCCATAGCTTGCGGTAACGGAATAACTGCCGCCGGGCAGGGTCGTTACCGGGGAGGATATGGAACCACTGGTGAGGCTGCCGAGGTTCACAGTCTGAGGGCCGCCTGTCAAGAGCGCCACGCCGCCTGTAGGGGTTCCCGTGCCGGTTGCTGGAGCCACGGTCACAGAGGCGGTCACAGGTTGACCGTGCGTTACGCTGTTGGGCATGAGCTGCAGCGCCGTGGTCGTAGCGTGGAATGTGTTTGTTACGTTTTGCCAGCCGGTGACGAGATTGGCGGCATTGACGGAGCCGAGACCCGTGGCCATATCGTATCCGGCGATGGCCGGAAAACCAGTTTGTCCGGGCACACTGTTGTTGCCCTGTGTGGTGTCATTGAAAATGCAAGTGCTCTGGGGGCCCGCGGAAGCATTGCAGGTTGCGGCGGTTTGGCCGGCAGCAAGCGGATAAAGCACGAAATCCGCCTGTCCCTGCCGCGAATTGGTCTTCTGAAGAACGAGTGCCATGATGCCGGCGAAGGTGGGTGCGGCCGCCGAAGTGCCACCGACGACCTCTGCTTCGATGAGTTGGCCTTGGCCGTTGGTCAGACAAATTCCGTCCTGGCAAAGCAAGTAGCCATCGTGTTGACCGGCTGCGTTCAGCGAGACATCGGGCAGATCGCGTTTGCCATCGTTGGGTACGCCGGGTCCGGTCTGCCAAGAGGGCTTACTATAAAGCTGGCTTGGCCCGCCGCCGGTTGCAAACAGCGTGAAAAAGCCGCACTGCGTGGGGTCGGCGCAGCTCTCATTCCAGGCTATTTCCGGGATATAGCCAAGCGCTGAGGATTGATCGGGTCCATTGGTTGCCGACCAGTAGGTGCTGTCGGCTCCGTTTTCGTTGAACTGTGTTCCACCGGTCGCGACGTTGAAGGGCGTGGAAGCCAGACCGTTGACAGCGAGTCCGTGAGTGGCTGGCTGGCCCTCCGGGAAATCGCAGCCGGCCGCGCCATTATCGCCGCTGGCGACAACGACCGTGATGCCTTGGGCGGCTGCCTGCTCCCACAAGTTGTTGATGAAAGTGGTCTCGGTTTGCCCAAGGGTCGCTTCGCAGGCGCCGAAGCTCGCACTGAGGATGGGAGCGAGATTGTTGTCCACGATATAGAGGGCCGACAGATCAACGCCATCGGTGGCGTTGGTGCTGGCAGACACGACGAGCTTGATCGTGGCCTTTGGCGCGACCGCTCCCGACCACTCCACGTCCAAGTCCGCTTCCGCTTCTTCAAGGCCAAAGAAATTTCCGGGGTCCGGGCCATCGAGAATGATTTGGGGATCGTTCGAGGGAAGCCCAAAGGCAAGACGAAAAACTTGAATGTCAGAAAGATTGATGTTCGTTCGTGCGACGATGGCAATGCTTTGGCCGGTCCCGTCGATCCCGCTCTGGCGCAGAGACGCGACATTGTAGATTTTCGCGAAATCTCCGGGTGCCAGGTAGTGAGCTGTGCCTCCGAAACCGGTGAACGTGAAATCAGGCTGCCACAGGCTGCTGTTCCCAATCCGATTGGCCGATCCAAGCACGCGGATCGTGCTATGGCTCTGAAAATCATGCAAGGTGCTCACTCCGGCGACGATCGGGGAAAGCGCGGCGGGAATTTCCGGGTCCGAGGCGTTTGCATAGTGATTCTCTCCGTTCACAAGGTACCGGTGAATCGAAGTATGGAAAGCTTCCGTGACCTCTGCCGCTGTGCCGCTGAACTCGATAACTATTCCACCGCGGCTGATGCGGTTTACGCGGAACCCGTGCGACACAAGCCAACCTGCAGCCTTTTGGCGGTCGGACTCGGTGGGGCCGAAGCGATTGGCGAACTCCTCGGGGGAGAGCCAGACGTGATAGCGGGGCGAAGTTTTGTCCTGCTGATCGGCAATCCATTGTCGCAAGGCGGACTCTGCTGCGGGATCGCGTTTCAAAACTAAAAGCATGCGCTCCATCGGCAGGTCGGGCGCAGCTGGTCCGCGATCGTTGGCGACATTCGCGAGTGGATGATGATTGCCTTTCAGGAGCACCAGCGACGATTCATCGATGGCTCCTGCTCCGATCGGCGGAGGTGGGGCGACCTGTGCCTTCAAGAAATTCGTCGAAGCGATAAGCGCGGCAGAGTAAAAAACAACCGAGAGCAGGAATCTATGTGTGTGTTGCATGGCCTTCCGTACCGTTTGTCAGGAAGCATGTTTGGCGTGCGCCGCTGAGTTTATATCCGAATTCGGTAGTAATTTAAAAAAATCGCATTCGGGCCAGAGGTGAACAAACGGGATTGAAAGAAATGAAACCAGCGTTCCATGCAAAAGTGCCGGATGATGCGGCGCCGGCCGCACTGGGTTTTTTCCGCTCCGTTTATTAGGGCCTTGACCTGATTGTTTTTCCGCTGCCCCGCGGCGATGCTCTCATTTGGTCCCCAACCCCAAGTTTTTGCGAGGAGCGCGAGGGGTCCCATGCCCCGCAATTTCAAACCCTGAGCTTCCCGCCGCGCAATGAAAATCGTCTGCAAGAGTTTACTCTGTCTTTTGCTTTACGCTGGCCAGGCATCGGCGCAATCGCCGATCCCCGCTGGAGTGGGACCCGCGATTGATGCAACCCTCGGATACTCGAACATGAGTCGCGGGGCTTCACCGTCAGGCCGAATCGGGATGAACGGCGTGGGCGCCAGCATCACCGGAGCTCTCTCTCCTCGCCACGGCGTGACTGTGGATTTGAACTACATGCGCGCTTCAAACGTCTTTGGCACCGGGCGTCACAGCGATGTCCTGAGCTACCTTGGTGGCCCCGTTTTCTACCCCACAAGACGCCGGGAATTGGTTACTTATGTTCATGGGCTGCTTGGAGGGGCCAAGGTCAGCGGGGTGATTCCTCTCAACACGGGCGGGTTCGCCACGGGATATGTTCACCACGTTGCTTGGGCTTTTGGTGGCGGGATCGAGCACTGGTTCTCTGATTCAATGGCCGTTCGAGTGAGCGCAGACGCCGTACACACTTCCTTTTACGACTCGTCGCTAGCGATTCGGGGGCAATACGACCTTCGAACGATGTGGAGCGTGGCCTACTATTTTGGAAGGCAAGAAAGAGGAAGGCTCTGAAATGCGTCCCGCGAAAAGGGACGCTTTCCGCCAGCAAGAATCCTACCGATCAAACTGCACATGCCGCGGAAGTAGCCGCAGCGCATATTGAATCCGCGGTGCCCCGATTTCAAGCGTCAACCTGAGAATTGAGTTCCCGGGGAGCGGGGCTCTGGCTGCTTCTTCGAGGGCCACAATCCTATTGCATTTCGGCTCCGGGAGGATTATTCTCCCGCCCGAAAGCCCGGTTTTTGCCCTGGAGCGCCGGGATTCCGTGTCCTGAAGTCCGCCGGTGGTGGCCGGCAGCTAAGAGGATTCATCAACGCATAACCTAGATGTTATTCGCGAATATGCCGGACGCGCCATGATTCGCGCGCGGATGACGGATCGCAAAAGCATGGCTGTAATTTTTCTTGCACCTGGCAATGAGACTTCAGGCGCCGCCAGGGCAAGGTAAGAGAGAGATTCCGATTCGGGATGAGGAGGCCACTATGAAGAACTTACGCTCTAAGGTTGTCCTGGTGGTTTTCATGGGTCTGGCGTGCTCGGCAATGCTGTTCGCGCAGTCGGACCTCGGCAGGATTTCAGGCTTTATCAAGGATCCTTCTGGCGCAACTGTTCCGAACGCCAAGGTCACGGTTCGAAACAACATCGGCGTCGAACGCCAAGTGACCACGAACGAATCCGGCTATTACGTTGTCACCAACGTCCCGCCAGGTCTGTACACCATGATCGCCGAGGCCGCCGGTTTCCACAGATTCGAAACTACAAGCAACAAGCTCGATCCTAACGCTGAACTCGTCATTGACGCGACCCTGACCGTGGGTTCGGCAAGCCAAACAGTCGAGGTTTCGGCATCGGCCGTCCCGTTGCAGACGGAGTCGGCGTCCGTGCAAAAGCTCATCACACGGGAGCAGATTGACTTGCTCGAGTTGAATGGGCGGAACCCCATCGGCCTCGCGGCCCTGGTGCCCGGAGCGCGCAGCGGAACGGCGGCGGGCCTAGTGTTCGCTTTCAATCAGGGTCCGCAGAATTTCAACGGCTCGCGCAACCCGGAGAATTTGATCACCTACGACGGTGCTCCGGCTACCCGCACGCGCTCCAACGGAACGAGTCTGGGTGCCGCCGACGTGGACTCCACACAGGAGGTCCAGATCCTGACCGCGAACTACGCCCCCGAGTATGGCCGCACGTCCGGGGCGCAAATTCGCATCGTCACTAAGACCGGCACGCAGGACTTCCACGGCGCCGTTTACGAATACCTCAGGAATGACGCGTTCAACGCCAACACCTGGACGCGCAACACGAATGCTTTGACAGCGTTTGTGGCGCCCATGAAATACAACCAGTTTGGCTACAACCTCGGCGGCCCGTTCTACATCCCCGGGAAATTCAACACCAACAAGAAAAAGGTCTTCTTCTACTGGGGAGAAGAATGGGTCAAGTACCACTTTCTCGAGTCAGGCTCATCGGTGGGATCGGCAGGCCTGCTATCGGTTCCGACGCTCAAAATGCGGCAAGGCGATTTCAGCGAATTGCTGAACCCAAACAATCCTTTCATCACGCGCAAGGATTCGAGCGGCACTAAGATCCCTGTGCTTATAAAGGACCCGCAATCGGCGAATCCGTGCACGGTCGCCGACCAGAGCGGATGCTTTCCCGGCAACATCATTCCGTCAAACCGGCTTAGCCCGAACGGCGTCGGCATCCTGAATGCGTGGCCAATCCCCAACCTCACGACCTTTATCGGCGGCAACGGCAACTGGTTTGCCGCGAAGCTGCACACGTTCGACCAGCGCAAGGATACCGCTGGTGTGGACTTGAACCTGACGGAGAAGCAGCGCATCAGGTTCCGGGCGACGAATTACGCATATCTCGAGTACCAGCCGCTCGACGGCAATACCGACCGCACGCCCAAGTTTTTCAATCGCCCTAATAAGACGGGTTCACTCAACCACGTTTGGACGCTCAGCTCCACGATGGTCAATGAGGCCCAAATCACCGCGAGTCAGGACGTTGTGCTGATCCCCGTGGACACGGCGAACTTCTTCGACCGCACCAAGGCGTGCGCGCAATCCACGGTGCCCTGCAGCCTCAACTATCCCTACATATTTCCGCAAGGGAAACTGCTTCCGAACCGCATTCCGACCGTGAATATGTCCAACTTCTCCGGACTGAGCGGCGGACCGTATCCCTCGCACTCCTCGGGCCCAATCTATACCGCCTCCGACAGCCTCACCTGGATCAATGGAAACCACACGACAAAGTTTGGTTTCATGTTTGAGCGAGCAGGCGAAGACGACAACGACGAGATCAACGTCCAGGCATGTTCGACTTGCACGAACAACCAGAACGGCCAATTCCTGTTTACCGACGGCCGGGCCGGGGGGACCGGGGTCGCAGTCGCCAACGCAGCTCTGGGCTTGTTCGATACCTACTCGGAAATCGGCCACCGCGCGTACACCATCTTCCGCGCCAACATGTACGAGGGTTTCGCGCAGGGCTCCTGGAAAACCACACCGAGGCTGCACTTCGACTACGGATTCCGCTACTCGGTCATCGTTCCCTACCATGCCGAGTGGGCAAACATGATCGCCTTTGACCCGCAGTTTTACGATCCGACCAAAGCGGTGACCATCGACCCCAAGACGGGTCTGATCACTGGCACGCCGACGATCGATCAGTTGTACAACGGCATGGTCATTCCCGGGAGCGGGTTCCCGTCTTCCGCTACAGGCCGGGTGCCAGAAGCAACCTCAGGTTTGTACAATAATCTGTTTCGCGGCGTTCCCAACCATTACTCCGACATCCAGTGGGGCGAAATCCAGCCACGGCTTGGTGTCGCTTACTCGCTTAATGACAAGACCGTGTTCCGCGCCGGCGCGGGGCGCTTTATTACCCGCCTGGGCGTGAGCGACTCGATCTTTCTGGGCGGAAATCCACCGTTCCAACCCAACGCCAGCGTAACCAACGGCTTGGCGGATAACCCCGGAGGCGGCGGCGCGGCCAGCATTCCGCTTGTGGTGACAACGCAGAGCAAAGCCTTTAAACCCCCGGAGGCGTGGGCGTGGAACTTCACGGTTGAGCGCGAACTGCCCTGGAGGTCGCTCTTGAGCGTGGGGTACGTAGCCCGCCGCGGTCTGCACCTGCAACGAGAGGCCGACATCAATCAGCCGACCACGGCTGTTGTGGCCGCGAATCCGGGCGTCAACATCAACGCCCTGCGGCCCTATAAGGGCTTCGGCTCTATTCGGCAAACGGACAATGTGGCCAACTCGATGTACAACTCGCTCCAGGTGGCCTGGACCCGCCGCTACTCAGGCGGGCTCCAGTTCGGCGCGTCCTACACGCTGTCCAAGAGCATGGACAACGGCTCGAACCAGCGTGACGTTGTCCCGGACACATATGACATTAGTATGTTGTGGGGCCCGTCGGAATTCGACGCCCGTCACATCGTGGTGCTCAACTACCTCTACGACTTGCCATTCTTCAAAAACCACTCGACGCTCACCGGCAAGCTGCTGGGGAAATGGCAAATCAGTGGCGTCACACAGTTCCAGACCGGCTTACCCTGCAGCGTGGCAGGCCCCGCGGATTACGCCGGAGTGGGCCTGGACTCCAACTTCGGTTGCGGTCAGAACGGCCAGTACTGGGTCGTCAGCGGCACCCCGAAAATCATCGGGACCTTCGGCCCCAACGGCCAGTGGTTCGACACCTCGGTCTTTACCAAGCCGCCTGCCGGAACGTTTAACACGCAGCGCGTCCGCAACCTCATCTACCAGCCAGGATACCAGAACTGGAACCTCGGCCTCTTCAAGGCGTTCCCCATTGACGAGCAAAGAGGGTTCCAGTTTCGTGCCGAGGCGTACAACTTCATCAACCACCCGAATTGGTGCGGCGGCAGCGGTTGCAGCGGAACAACCAATATCGGCCTCAACCCGACCAGCTCCACGTTCGGGAAAGTACTCACCAAGGGGGGCGGTGTCGCCGGCGGTGAGCGCAATTTGCAGCTCTCACTTCGCTTCTATTTCTAGCGCCGCGCTATATCTCCATCAGCGGCTTGACCGCACATGGCGCGGGTAACCTAGCCGCCAAAGCGACGAAGGCGGGTGCTTGCGCGTAATGCTGGGAGGCCCAGAGGCCCTCGCTGTCTTCAGTGGATTTGGCGCGTTTTGCGGGACATGTAGTCCATGAGCAGATACTGCCCGAGCGTGTAGGGCGTCGTGAAGTAGGCCTTGCCGCGGCACATCTCCGTAATTTTCTGGACAAAGTGGACCAGGGAATAGTCGCTGGCCAGCATGAAAGTATTGATCATGATGCCGGCGCGCTTGCACTTGTTTACCTCTTCGAGCGTTTGCCCGACGACAAAAGGATCGAGGCCGAAAGCGTTCTTGTAGATGCGGCCGTCTTCGAGTGTGAGCGCCGAAGGTTTTCCGTCGGTGATCATGACGATCTGGCGCATGTCTTTCTTTTGCCGGAGGAGGATGCGCTGGGCCATGCGCAGGCCTTCGCGCGTGTTCGTGTAATACGGGCCGACCTGCACGCGCGCGAGCTCGCTGAGCGGAACTTCTTCGGCGCTGTCGTGGAAAAGCACCAGGCTGAGCGAGTCGCCGGGGTATTGCGTGCGAATGAGATGGGAGAGCGCCATGGCCACGCGCTTGGCGGGCGTGAAGCGGTCCTCGCCGTAGAGAATCATGCTGTGGCTGCAATCGAGAAGGACGACGGTGGCGCAGGAGCTTTGGTATTCGCACTGGTGAACCATAAGGTCCGAGTAAGTCATTTCGATGGGGACCTTGGCGCCTTCACGGCGGACGGCGTTGAAGAGCGTTTCGCTAACGTCCAAGTTTAGCGTGTCGCCGAATTCGTAGGCGCGCGAGACGCCGCCGGACTCGACGCCGGTGGCCATGTCGCGCGTGTCGTGGCGGCCAAAGCTGCTGCGGCCCAGAGAGCCGAGCAAATCCTGGAGCGTCTTGAAGCCGAGGAAGTCAATGGTCTTGTCGGTGATTTCGAAACGAACTTGAGTCTGGCGGTCTTGCGGCTGGCCGAGCCGGCCGCGAGCGGAGGTTTGCGGCGGCGGGGTGACTTGTGGCGGCTGCTGCGGGTTGATGAAACCTTCGTTGGCGAGCCGCTCGGTGAGTTTGTCGAGGAGATCCTTCACCGCCTGGCTGTTCATGGCGCTGGGATCTTGCAGCATTTTGCGCAGCTCATCGGACATGGCGTCGTCCGGGAGCAGGTCGCCTTCTTGCAAGGCGCGGAGAATGGCTTCACGAAGAGCTTCCATGGAGCGTTCGGGATCCATTTGGGAGACGCCGTAAAATTGCGATTCGAAGCCGCTCTGGAGGAAAAAATTCCCCAGACGCTTGACGAGTTCTTCCAGGTCAATGGCGTCGGCGGGTTCGCCGGTGTATTTGCCGTAGCGGATGAATTTCATGGCGGCGCCCTCAATGGCTCACCCATTGTTTGAAGTTCCTCTTGAGATCCTTCGCTCGCACAAGGTGACAACGCAGCAGACTAACGGGGCCGTGTTTGATCTTGACGCGCATCAATTAAATTGGCGGCGCGGAGGGCGGCCGGGAGTCTCGCGTGGCTCGGTGACGCGTGGCTTTTCGGCGTAGTAACCGCGCTCTTCGCTGCGCCCGATGCGCCGGTGCGCCCACAGCCCTTCCAGAATCATTTCGGCGGCGGCTGCGGCGTGTCCGGCGTCCTTGCGGTCTTGGACGCCGAGCTTGCCGACGTGCTCCATCAGCCCATGGATTTTCGAAAGCTGTTGATGGCGCTCGCCCGTCGTGGTTAGCTCCGGCAGCTTCAGTTCGCCGCCCAATTCGAACCATTGAATGACGGGCTGAAAATTCACGTCGGCAAAATGTTTGCTGAACACGCGGCCGACGGCCGTTCGAATGAGCTCGCGGGCGATCGTGTCAGCGCCCTTCAGTTCGCCTTCGTATTCGAGCTCCAATTTCCCGGTGATGGCCGGAAGCGCCGCATAGACGTCGGCGACGCGTGCCACGACGGATTTTTCGCCGGTGCGGGCGGCCCGCTGCTCAGCGCTGCTGATAAGGCTTTCAAGAGTTGTGATCGGGAGGCGCTGGCTGACGCCGGAGCGGCGGTCGACGCGCTTGTCCTCGCGGGCCTGGAAGGCGATTTCTTCCACGACCTGACGAAGATACTGCGGGACTTCGATCTTTTTGCCGGAATCGCGGCCCACCCAGGCTTCCTGCGCGGTGATGGTCATGCCCTCTTCGATCGTCGCGGGATAGTGCGTGCGAACCTCTGCGCCGATGCGGTCCTTGAGCGGGGTGATGATTTTTCCGCGCGCGGTGTAATCCTCGGGGTTGGCGGTGAAGACGAGGAGCACGTCAAGAGGAAGACGCAGGGGGTAGCCCTTAATCTGAATGTCGCCTTCCTGCATGATGTTGAAGAGCCCGACTTGGATTTTGCCGGCGAGGTCGGGCAGCTCATTGATGGCGAAGATGCCGCGATTGGCGCGCGGCAGAAGGCCGTAGTGGATGGTGAGTTCGTCGGAGAGGTCGCGGCCGCCACGCGCGGCGCGGATGGGATCGACGTCGCCGATAATGTCGGCCATGGTCACGTCCGGGGTGGCGAGTTTTTCGACGAAGCGATTTTCGCGCGGCATCCAAGCGAGAGGCGCGTTGTCGCCTTCCGCGGCGATTTTTTCGCGGCAAGCGCGGCAGATGGGCTTCAGGGGATCATCGTTGATCTCGCAGCCCGCAAGGACGGGCATCTCCGGATCGAGAAGATTGATGAGCCCACGCAGGATGCGGCTCTTGGCCTGGCCTCGCAGGCCAAGGAGAATGAAATTGTGCCGGGAGAGCAGGGCATTGACGATTTGCGGGATCACCGTGTCTTCGTAGCCGTGCACGCCGGGAAAGAGCGTCTCGCTCTTTTCAATGGCTCGCAGCAAATTGTGACGGATTTCATCCTTGACGGAGCGTGAAGCGCCGCGCGGGTCGAAATCGGGAATGCGCTTGAGCTCGCCCAGGGTGCGCGGTTTCGAATGCCCAGAAGATTGTGTTGATGTGCCTATAATCATTGGTCCCTGTTCCGCGAGCCGGCCGGGTCAGCTCGCACCGCAACTAATTTAGTCCGTGTCCGTTACCCCCGGCGTGCTGGCGCATGGCCTCTGACTTCTGCAGATGCGGCGCCCACGCGCGAAGATACGCCACCAGACGCTCCTGGCGGTCTGTTTCGGAGCGCAGCTCGAGAATTTGTTGCTTCCACAATAGTTCCATCGGCAGAGTACCGGCAACGAGATAAGAGAGTTCCTCGGGCGCTGTGCGTTCGAGATTTTTCGGATAATCGTCGTAGATGAGCGTGTGGCACGCTTCGAACAGCTCGACGAGTTCGCGTTGAACGCATGGATTGGGAGGAGCTTCTTTGTCCTCAAGGTAATCCACCTGACCTTCGAGGAGCGGGTTCTCCGTGAACAACTCCACCGCGCGGAAGGGAGCGCGGCCGACGGTGAGAATGTCCATCCGGCCATCGTCGTAACGTTTTGCGACCTCGGCGATTTCGGCGGTGCAGCCAACTCGCACTACGCCCTTGGGCAGCGAAAGAAGCATGCCGAATTCAGATTTCTCCTTCAGGCAGTTTTTGATCATCTGGCTGTAACGCGGTTCGAAAATATGGAGGGGAAGCGCCGCGCCAGGTAGAAGGACGACGTTCAACGGAAATAGCGGAATGCGTTCAGGCCGCATGGGTCCCAAATCAAATCATACCAGAAGGCGTGGCTCACATGATCTAGCCTGTCCCGCCCGTCCCCACCGCCGCTGTGTAGACGCGGTCCTTTAGGGCCGCTCTTCTTCCCTCCTGTGTAGACGCGGTCCTTTAGGGCCGCTCTTCTTCCCTCCTGTGTAGACGCGGTCCTTTAGGGCCGCTCTTCTTCCCTCCTGTGTAGACGCGGTCCTTTAGGGCCGCTCTTCTTCCCTCCTGTGTAGACGCGGTCCTTTAGGGCCGCTCTTCTTCCGTTCTGTAGCGGCGAGTTCACCTCGCCATCTCTCTTCCCTTGTCGGCGCATGATCTAGCCTGTCCCGCCCGTCCCCGCCGCCGCTGTGTAGACGCGGTCCTTTAGGGCCGCTCTTCTTCCGTTCTGTAGCGGCGAGTTCACCTCGCCATCTCTCTTCCCTTGTCGGCGCATGATCTAGCCTG
>Ga0209180_10000909_pt1 | contig 14307 bp, 9 predicted proteins | sample CZO8metaG_3_FD_188355 | JGI IMG/M metagenome (GOLD analysis project Ga0209180, IMG submission 188355) | Vadose zone soil microbial communities from the Eel River Critical Zone Observatory, Northern California, USA - CZOApr15con2H2.8 metaG... | ecosystem: Environmental > Terrestrial > Soil >...
TAGGGACGCTCGTCCCCGTCATAGGACTAATTCAAATTGGCAACCAGGCAATGGCAGACCGTTACGCCTATATCCCATTGATTGGGCTTTTTCTGATGATCGTTTGGAGTATCTCGGAGTGGGTACCAGCCACTCAAGTCTCAAAGTATCTCTTAAGAGGAGCCTGCTTCGGGGTACTACTTGCTTTATCGTGGAGTACACGTATTCAGCTTGGCTATTGGCAGGATAACATTGCATTGTTTTCTCATGCGCTTGAGGTAACTTCAAATAACGCTACAGCTCACGTTGGTTTGGGTTCAGCTTTAGCGCAAACAGGCAGACTGGATGAAGCTGCGCGCCATTTCTACTCCGCTTTGATGATCAAACCGAATGACGAAATGGCCCATTTCAATCTTGCAGCATACCGCCTCTATCAAGGAGACCGGGAGGGAGCCCTGCAGGAGTTTCAGGTTGTTTTGCATTACACGAACAGCAACATTGTGGCAGCCAATGCACATATGCAAATGGCAGCTATCTATTCACAAATGGGCGACATGGAAGAATCCAAAGCACACTATCGAGAAGCCATTCAACTCGACGCCATGCAATACAGGGCATATTTGAATTTAGGCGTACATTTGTATATGGAAGGCGATCTAAGCGGAGCAATTTCCAATCTTTCCCACTCACTGGAGATTATTCCCACCAGTGCAGCTTATTTCTACCTGGGACAAGCCCTGGAACGGGAGAACCAATTAGGGGAGGCGCTCACCGCATATCGTCAAGCTATGAAGATTTCATCGGATCCGGCCGAAATCCAGAACCGTATTGATACAATACTGAAAAAGCAGAAGACCCCAGAGCAAGAATAAAGACCGCCAGTATCACGTTGAATATCGCATTGATCAAGCGGTTCCCAAATACTGTAGCGGTATACTCTTTGTTTAGGAGTTGCCAAGTCGCATCTGGCACATGCCATTGACAACACAAGTAGCGGCAAGACGGGATACATCTCTATTCGGATCTAACGGGCTTTTTGGCTCAGTCCCCAAAAAAGTGATGGTCTTAAGCCTCTTATTGGTTGCTATCACACTTTTTGTATATCAACCTGTAAAAGGTCTTCAGTTTATCAACTACGACGACAATGCCTATGTCACTAAGAACTCTTACGTTTTGTCAGGTTTGACATGGAATAACGTAGTCTGGGCTTTCACGAGCTTAGAAGTAGCGAATTGGCATCCACTGACATGGCTCTCCCACATGTTAGATTGCACTCTTTTTGGCCCCGATCCTACCGCACACCATTTCATGAATCTTTTATTGCATGCCATGAACGTAGTACTGGTGTTTCTGCTGTTGCAGCGCGGGACGGGGTCTCTTTGGCGCAGTTTCTTTGTAGCTGCCCTCTTTGCGGTACATCCTCTTAATGTTGAATCTGTTGCGTGGGTGGCTGAAAGAAAGAACATACTGTGCACTACTTTTTGGCTTCTGGCCATCGGGGCCTACGGATGGTATGTAGTCAGACCCACATGGAGGCGTTATTTATCGGTGGTTGGATTGTTTGGCTTAGCCATGATGGCTAAGCCCATGGTTGTAACACTACCTTGTGTATTACTTCTGCTGGACTATTGGCCATTGCGACGATTTAACATTTTTGAAAAAGGCGCTGCTAAGAATGTGTTTAGGCTTCTTTCAGAGAAACTGCTTCTGATTCCACTGGTCGTGCTTAGTTGTGTATTGACCGTGAAAGCGCAAAATCTCAGTGGAGCCATGGATGTTCTCCAACTGCCATTCAAGTTTCGTCTTGAAAATGCTTTGGTATCCTATTGGGCCTACATTGCTAAGACGTTCTGGCCGGCGCATCTGGCAATTTTCTATCCTCACCCACAAAGAGCTATTCCTTCCGGGTACGTCGCCCTGGCAATCTTGTTTCTGACTCTGGTTACGGTCTTTGTCTTACGCATGCCCGAGAAACGTTATCTGCTTGTTGGTTGGTTCTGGTACTTGGGAACCCTGGTGCCTGTCCTGGGCATTGTGCAAGTAGGAAGCCTGGCCATGGCAGATCGCTATACGTACATTCCATTACTGGGGATTTTCCTCATGGGGGTCTGGTTGCTCGCCGACTGGACGGAGAATTTTACGGTCTTCAAGAGAAATCTCGTATTGGCAGTTGCAGCGTGTACACTTGTCGCATTATCGCTGGATACGCGACGTGAGTTGACGTACTGGCATGACAGCGTGACGTTATGGTCAAGATCTGTTGAAGTCACGGGAAATAATATGGAAGGAAACCTGAATTATGGCGAGGCTCTGTTGGGTGTGAACAAACCCGCAGAAGCCTTGATTCAATATAAGCTTGCGATCGCTGATAATCCACCGGTCGCAGCTCCACATTACGACATGACTGTACCGCTCCTTAAACTCGGAATGGCAGAAGAAGCTGTTCATCAGAGCGATGTTGCCCTTGCGCTCATGAAGGAAAATGCAGCAAAGGCGCTGCCATACAATAGCCGGGGTTTGGCTTTCCACCGATTAGGAAGAAATGCAGAGGCCGAAAGAGACTTCAAGGAAGCGATACGCCTGGCTCCATCTGCCGACAAACCCCATATCAATTATGGCCTACTGTTGCAACAAGAAGGAAGATTCAAAGAAGCTGTTTTCCAATTTGCTGCGGCAGTAAAAATCGTCCCCAGCAACCTGGGATATTTGTACCTGGGGGAAGCATTGCAGCAAACAAACCGATTGCGTGAGGCCCTGGGGGCCTACCAACAAGCCTTGAGCATCACGCCAGGTATCACAGAGGCCCAGAATGCGATCGATTCAATTCAGCAAAGTCTTGCACAACAGCAAAATACTGAAGATCGCAAAAAGCATTAAAGGCTGAAAGGTAAGATTTGCCTCTGGAACTGTCGACGTCAAAAAGGATGTGACCCTTACGAATGCTGTTGCTCCAGTTCAAGGAAAGCCACACTACCGCTCCTCACTTCAATGGTCTATTCAACTCTACCCAGAAAAAGTTTGTCATCCTTTCTCTGGTCCTGGTTGCAGCCACGCTCCTTCTTTTCAATCCGTTGAGCGAATGCAAATTTCTCAACTACGATGATAACGACTACATTACCGAGAACACCCATGTTCAGTCAGGATTGAGCTGGAGTAACTTCCGCTGGGCTTTTGCTGCAACCGATGTAGCCAATTGGCATCCGCTTACCTGGCTCTCGTACATGCTGGATTACCAGCTTTTTAGGCTTAATCCTGCGGGCTATCATCTAACTAATCTCCTGCTTCACGGGTTCAATGTTGCGCTTCTGTTTTTTGTGCTCTACTACGGCACAGGCTTTTTGTGGCGCAGTTTCTTTGTGGCCGCTTTGTTTGCGTTTCATCCTCTCAACGTTCAATCCGTAGCATGGGTGTCGGAACGCAAAAACCTGTTGAGCACTCTCTTCTGGCTGCTGGCAATTGCAGCCTATGGATGGTATGTGCTCAAGCCTGGCGTGAAGCGCTATTTGGGTGTAGCAACATTCTTTGCCCTTGGTTTAATGGCAAAACCAATGGTTGTGACTTTACCGTTTGTGTTATTGCTCTTGGACTATTGGCCCTTTGGCCGAATTGGTACCCATGCCGGCAAACAGCCTAAACCGGTGATTCCTGAAGCCGGTTGGCGCCGCCTGCTGCTCGAAAAAGTGCCTCTGCTGGCGCTGTCCGTTGTAAGCTCCGCCATTACTTTGATTGCGCAGAAATCGCTGGAAGCTACGAAGTTAAATCAGGTAATTTCTCTGGATGTTCGTCTCAAAAACGCGTTGTTTTCATACGCAGAGTATATTTTTAGAACATTCTGGCCGGTGAATTTGGCAGTTTTCTACCCACTTGCATTCAATCCACCTCCGCTTTGGAAGCTTCTGGTCGCAGGATTCATGCTGTTATTTGTATCTGCTTTGGTACTCCTCAATTTGGAGCGGCGTTATCTGCTGACGGGTTGGCTTTGGTATCTAGGGACATTAGTGCCTGTGATTGGTCTGATTCAGGTCGGATCTCAGTCTGTAGCTGATCGATATGTTTATATTCCTTTAATCGGCTTTTTCGTGTTCATCATCTGGGGTACTGCAGATTGGTTCGACAAATTGCAAGCTCCTAAGTATTGGTTGCCTGCAATCGGCCTGTGCGTACTTACGGTTCTTGCTGTGGATACTCGCCATCAACTGCAGTACTGGCACGACAGCGTCTCCTTGTGGTCCCACGCTTCAGAAGTGACAGCGAGCAATAACATTACTGAGGCAAATTTGACGAATGCCCTCGAACAGTCCGGCAGGTTGGCTGAAGCGTTGGCTCGCTATGAGAGGGTTACAAGAATGGAGCCGGGGTCGACCGACGCCCATTACTATTACGCTTCTTCGTTGCTTCGAAATGGCCGGCCAGAAGAAGCAATTATCGAATGCAACCGCGCGTTGCAATTAACGGATAATCCTTATTCCCAGTCCCGGATACATGCCTTGCTGGGGAGGGCACAGGCTATCACTGGCAAGAATCGAGAAGCACGACTTGAATATGTTGAAGCGATACGCCTTGATCCGCAGCAATCCGTTGCATACTTGAGATTAGGTATGCTTGAAGAAAGTGAGGGAAATAACAATGAAGCCATCCTGAACTTTACGAAATCAATCCAGATCGCTCCCAGCGATGTCGCTTTTCTGCATTTAGGTAAAAATTTGGAGAATCAGAATAGATTGCCAGAAGCGTTGGCTATTTATCAGCAGGCGTTGAAAATGTACCCCGCATTGGAAGAAGCACAACAGGGTATTATCTCGATTCAGCGCAAGCTACTGCAGAACGAAAAAAAATTACCGAGCAACTAAGAAGTCCATCGTGAACAGCTTTCAATTACCTCAGCATTTTTGCGCCGGAAGTCAGCTAGACAGATCATGGTTCTCGGTTGCTATTTTCCGGTAAATTCAGGAGGGACGGAACTACCAACATCCAGAGGACATGCGTTATGTCCATTGGCAACGATAGCATATGCATGAATGGGTACTGCTTTCGGCATGCCTCGTAAAAATCCGCGCCAAATTGTTTGCGGAGGGCGTGTGATCGAAGTCTGACGTGCCAGGCCATATCCGTTTCCTTCGGCAAGGCCTGAAATAAGGCCATCGGGCGTCACAAGCACAATTTTTGAGGCCGGTTGGTTGCGGGAGATGTCCCAGGCCCATCCATATACCCTTGCACCCCGTTGAATTGTGTCTGCGATTGGTTTTACGTACTCCAGTGAGCCACTGCATTCGTTTCTCGAAGCCTTACCATAAACTTGGCTAAAATTAGTTCCATACGAACGATAAAACTCATCGTCATAGATCCAATCGTGTAATCGCAACAAGAATTCCAAATTGACAGCACGAAAATCAAAATACTGCAAAACGAAACTGTTGGGGACTACGCCAGCGAGAGAAATATCGGGTACTCCCGTAACCAGCGCCAGGGTTGCGGTTTCTAACGTTTGCCGCCGTTCCACCAGTTCCCGCCGCAATGGCATTGCTTCTGTGCAAGCAAGCAGCATGAATAGGAGCACCGAAGCCTGAAAACTCCCAAGCGCAACAAAATCAATCGGGTCTTTACTCCCCGGCTTCCAGAGCCAACGGATGATGAGTAAAGCAGCGCACAGCCAAAACAACATGGCAATCGTCTGATAACGGCTGGTATAGGCCTGTCCTATGCCCAAGGGAATCCTTCCCACGGCAGTCATGGAAGCTGTACCAATGCAAAATAAAATGATCCCCAGCAGCAAAAGCACAAACCTGTCAATTGTGTTTTTTTTCAATAGAAATCGCAGATAAGAAATTGCGGTTATAAGAATTACAGTGGCTGCAAGCGCAACCCCAAGGCCGAGGCTGACGCGTTTCCAGCTTGCGCCAAAATACAGAAGCAAAAATTTCACACCCTCAAACGGTTGTGAGCGCAGGAAAGGTACAAGCTGTGATTCGTTTGTATAACCCTTAAAATAGAATGCCAGCATCGCGCCTGCGGAGCTACATATCAAAAGTATGGTTTTGAAAGCAAGGCGCAAGACAATTCCAGTTAGCAGAAGCAGTGGCCAAATCAGAAGACCGTTGACCATTGATAAACTGCCCAGGACTGCGGCAAATAATGCCAGTAACAGAGAATCGGAATACGCAATGGTTCGGTTGCTTTCTTGATTCTGTTTGTGATGCTGCAGGAGGGCCGCCAGTGCAACGGTTGCGGCCAATCCCGGAATAATAAAAGCAATCTGAAACCCACAAACAAAATTCTCGTACTGGTTGAGAGAAAACAGGCAGAACGCGGCAATGCCAAATGCGGTGCGCCATGCTGCTCCAGAAAAATTGGCGAACTTGCGGAATATATATCCCCACACATACAAATGAAACGCTTGCACGAGAAAGATGCTGATCAATAAAAAAATATTTCGGCCACCAGCGATATACAAATCTGCAACATAAAACAAATTAGGAATGAACTGGCGATGGTCATTGAATTGAGCCCAAAGCAGGGACAGGGAAATAGCGCCATTGTGTCTTGCGAAGCGATCCACCATTCTCCATTGATCCAAATACGGAGCAGGTGAATACGAAATAATGACCAAGACCAGGGTCAGGACAATGGTTGATATTCCCAGCAGAAAAATGAGAAAAGAGCAGGCCTCGGCAAGTTTCTTCGATAAGACCTGAGCTGGGGAGCGCAGAGGCAAAGTTGAATTCTGATTGGGTGCCATCAAGGTGTGAATTTTCTCATTCTACACAAGAGAGTCTCATGTCGCTTGACAGGGCTTTGCCGGCGCACTATAACTTTCGGAAAACCTGGAAGTTCTCCTATTGGCGAGCCTCGAAAATACAATCCGGAGATATTTGCTGCTGACGTTCTTTTTGGGGCTGTTGACAACAGTTGCAGTGGACCGCAGCAATTGGATGCCAGTCAATGCGAACTGGGAGCCGCCCCGAGAGCCGGGCTATGTCAAAATTCCCGTTGGCGCACAGGTGCTGGGAGATTTCGATGTACTGTATCCGCGAGGGGGGTTGAAGACAATTCGCAATCAACCCCATCCTGTTCTGGAAGTTGAAGGTTGGGACGTGCCAATTACCGCAAATGTCGAGAACCTATCTTTTCTCCTGGATGGAAAGCCGCTCCAACCTATTGGCGCGTATCCAATGCGCAGACCTGATATTGCGGAAATGTTTGATCGTCCTGACTTTTTTTATTCCGGTTGGCACATGAGCCTCCCTCTTAATAATTTGGGGCAAGGTCCTCATTTTTTGACATTACAGATTACCTTCTCCAACGGACGCGTAGAAGAATTCAAGCGAATAGAGTTGCATTAACCATTCAGCCAGGGAATATACAACGGCGGCGATCCAGTAACTATAATTCGACCATGGTGTGAGGCTGGCTGGTCAGTTCATTTCAGTTGCCTATCATCGATAAGGTACTGCAGTTGGCTGTGACTGCACCTCCGCTAGAATTGTAACGGACTATGCCATCTTCGGTGCCACAGAATGATTTGACGCCTGTACGTCCGGGAACACTCGGTGAAGCACCTTCCACAAATACCGCCGAGCCCGTATTCGTTGCACTCGCCGTATACATGTAACCACTCTTCGAGTTTGTGCCGGCGTCCGCAAGAGAGAAGTCAATTAGACATGCATTTGTGCTGGGCGGGACACCAGGTGGGCATCCACCAGCCGGCGGCCCCAGCGAAGTAAGGTTAGGAGAATAAGACCCAAACGTGGTGTGATATTGAACTTCGGCAGTAATAATTGTACGAGTATTTGCCGCCGCCGCCGATTCATTAGCTGAAACTCTAGCCCGAATCAAGCTGGGAACCGCGATGGCCGCAATAATCAGAATGATCGCGACAACAATCAGCAACTCAATCAGCGAGAAACCTTCTTGCCTGCGCATAGCAACCCCTCCCCCTTTGTCCGCAATGCTAAATTCCTTGTAGATCGTTATTTATATAAGCAATCCAAGTTCCAAATAAAACAATTATGTCTTAAAAAGAAAGACGCCAGAATTGCTTCTGGCGCCTCCCGGCTTGTACCCTCCCCCAGGTACTTCGCCAAAATCAAACTAACTTAGTTGCCAATCACCGACAAGGCAACGCAGGTGGCTGAGGTGGTTGTGGCAGCAGCATTCTGGACTGTATCGTAATGTACGACGCCATCTTCAATCGCGCAGAATGTTTTGTTTCCGCTTCTTCCCGGAACAACCGCTGTGGCACCTTCCACAAAGGCTTGCCCGGTAGAGTCGGCTCCCGCAATGAAAGCGTATCCGCTCTTAGGAGTAGCGGGTACTGCGAACCCAAGCGCATAATCAATCAAGCATGCGGCTGTGCTGGGCGGTACTCCGGTTCCGCAGCCACTTGATGGTCCCGCTAAATTACTGAGCGTTGAGGCATATGAGCGAAACGAAGTCTGATATTGAATATCGGCTGTAGCAATGGTACGTACAGCCGCAGCCGCCGATGATTCATTGGCCGAGATTCTGGCGCGAATCAAGTTGGGAATTGCGATAGCTGCAATGATCAGAATGATCGCCACAACAATCAACAATTCAATTAATGAAAAGCCTTTTTGTTTTTTCATAATCCTTAAGTTTCCTTTTCCCGAGAATTTGAATGCACTTACCTTCTAGAATTTCTTAGCCGACTGACCCTTAATGGAGCACTTTGCATGCCACACCTGCCGACCAGTTATTGAGCGACACTCCTGAGTAAAAGTCGTTTTCATTCAATCACTTACAGAAAACTTTCAATTAATTTCATTTCCAAATATTCAGGAGATTCGACCGAAATTATTGACTTATATACCTAAGAACAACAAATAATGTCGTACCAAGTGACAGAAAATGTCACCTTGCGTTCAACGGCAAAGCAAAACCTTAATTGTGGGATTTCTTTTGATCAAGATTTTGCGTTTGCAAAATGGAATCTATGTTGCGTTGTGCCATGATTAAATTTGGCGATATTGTGAGAGCGGTGCGATAGGCCTTTAGAGCTTCCGGTAATTTGTTTTCATCTTGCAAAATTCTGCCCATCCAAAAATACGCGAAAGCATTCGGTCCCACCTGGAGTGCTTGGGAAAAAAGGCCCATTGCCTCATCTGTTTTTTTCTCCGAGTATAAGATTACGCCCAGATTTACGTAGGCTTGGGGCTTTTCAGGATCCAGCTTGATTGAAGCACGATAGTTGGCCTTGGCTTGTTCAATTTGGCCCTTTTGCGAGAATGCCAGTCCGAGATCAAAGCGTGCCGTTGCCGCTAAATCTTGACTGTTGGTCCAATATAAACAAAGTCCATATTCAGGTAAGGCCTGCTCTAGTTTGCTTTTCTGCAAATAGTAGAGGCCGAGATCACAGTGGGCTTCTGCATCTTGTGGATTAATTGCCAGAGCGACACGAAAATGCTGGGCTGCCTCATCCGACTTCCCAATATTTCCGAGAGCTGCTCCCAGGTTGTCGTGGGCAACAGCATTCTGGGGTGAATTTTGAAGGACATAAGTAAACAAAGTAAAATCATCGTGCCAATGAAGTAATTGATGACGTGCAACAAGCGAAAGAGTAAAGAGTATGCAAATCGCAGCCACACTCAAGGCTTGCTGAAGAAATCTGCGGCCCATGCCCCATTCTGCCGCGCTCCACACAATCATGACAAATATTGCGATCAGAGGAATATAAACATAGCGGTCTGCCATGGACTGAGCGCCAACTTGAACGAGCCCAATCACCGGAACCAATGTGCCCAGGTACCAACACCAGCAAACTGGGAGGTAACGTCGGCTTCTTGCCTTTACGACAATCGCTGTAATCACTGCAATGAGCAATGCGGCCAGCGCCAGTTGCCACCGCGGATAACCGTGAGGTATTGGGTAAAATACCGCCAAATTCTGAGGCCAAAACATCTTCACAATGTAATCCGCGTAGGCAAAAAGCGCATTGTAGATACGAGCTCGCAGTGGAACGACAGATGCCGAGATCAGGGCGCCGCCCGATCTTTGGGCGAGGATGGTGATGACGGAGCTCGCAGCCGAGAGTATTATCAAGGGAATTTTTTCAAGAAGGAGCGGGGCAACGCCCTTAGATTGAGGGTTTGTGTCCTGGCTGGGAGTCAACCTCATCCGTTGAAGTGGCCAGTAATCCAGCAGCAATAATACAAATGGCAGTGTCACAAGCATCGGCTTCGACATCAAGCCCAGCGCAAAGAATGCGACTACTGCCAGATAACGCTTCCAGTTGGGATTCCGCGTATACCAGCCGTAAGCCCAGAGGGTCAAAAGCCAGAATAATGTACTCAACAGGTTTTTCAATTCGGCGGCCCAGGCCACCGATTCAACGTTCAGCGGATGCAAAGCGAAAAGGGCCGCCACCAATGCACTCCGCCACAGAGCACCCGTCCCACGGTGGAGCAGGAGGAACAAAACAACGACATTGATTACATGCAAGAGAAGGCTCGTGAGGTGGTGTCCGGCCGGATTCAGGCCGAAGAGCTGGCAATCCAATTGATAGACAATCCAGGTCAGTGGATGCCAGTTGGCAAGCGAGGTAGTCTTAAAAGCCCAAACGAGATTCTTCACGCTTAGGCCTTCTTGCACCCGAACATTTGAGGTTACATAGCCCGGGTCATCATAGTTAATGAACTTGTTTTCCTTGAGTGGAGCGTAAAGTAAAACCGTGACTGCAATTAGGAGTAAGGAGGCAAGGAATTTTCGTTTCCCAACAGTAGCAAAGAGTCTGCCTGTAGCTAAGCTTTCAAGGCCTGCAGGACTGGCGGTCGCAATACTCAAAATAAAAACCTCATTTTCAAATCGGTTGCAATCCAAATGTGGTATTCAGATATTTTACTCGTGGCCCCTGGTTTGAATCTCAAAATGGCAACTTTGCAGGCTTTGGCAAACCCGATGAAATCGTTAGCTCGGATACAGCCATGGGACGCGAGTGATTCCGTCTTTTGATCCGGTGCATTTCTAGGCATAGCTTTCAGGGGTTTTTCTTCCTGGCCAAAAGGTTCTCTACTTCCTGGAGCCTGGTTTGGGCAGGCTCGTAGCCGGGAAAGATCTTCAGCGTCTCCTGAAAAACGGCTCTAGCTTCTTGTAGTTTATGTTGCTGCTCAAGACATATACCCAGACTCAAGAGGCCGGCATTGGATTTGCGCACGTGCAAGGAAAGAGCGAGAGGCGTCAGCGCTTCCTGGCAGCGATTTTGTTTTTGATAAAGGAGTCCCAATTGCAATAGTGCGTCATCCTGGGAGGGATCCATATGGATGGCCTTCTTCAACTCATCTTCGGCAGCTTGGACATTTCCAAGCTGCACATAAGCCAAGCCCAGCTCATAGTGTGACCGTATCACGATAGAATCGTCCACATGTTGCGAAGACCCTAGTTGCAGCACTCGATTGAATTGCTCAATTGCTTCCTGGGGTTTGCCCGCCGACAGCAGAGAACCTCCATAATTGTAATGGTTGCCGGGAGCGTTGCTGTTATAGCGTACAGCGTTAAAAAAATGGAGCGCAGCTTCGTCTTTTCTCCCTTCGCTGTACAAAGCATCTCCCAGGTTGGCTTCGGCTATGGCATTGCCTTGGGTTACGCTCGCAGCATGGGAAAAAAGAGAGATACTGTCATGCCAGTAGCCTAACTGGTGACGTGTATCTGCAATGAGAACGGCGAGAAGCAAAGCAGAGAGCGCTCCTACAATTACTCTTCGAACACGATTGTGTTCCAGCCAAACTGCTACTCCCCAAATCAACATCAGGAAGATGCCAATGAGAGGAGTGTAGGCATAACGGTCGGCCATGGCCTGGTCCCCGTTCTGGAACAATCCGATAACAGGCACCAGAGTCACCAGAAACCAAAGCCAGCCCACCATGAGATAAGGCTGACGGCGCCGTAAACGTATAACGATGAACGTGATTCCAATAAGAAGAACGGCTGAAACAGCAATCTTCCAGCCGGGAATAGTAGAGCCGGGGTGCGGATAGAAGACGGCCAGCCTTCGCGGCAGAAAAGTTTTATAAATGTAGAGAGCGTAGGAGACGATAGCATTTTCGATTCGCGCACCAGTGGGATACGCGGTTGTGTTACGCATTGCTCCGCTGCGCTTTTGAATAAGAAGAGTCAACACGGCGCTGGCAGCAGACAAGATAAATAAAGGGATCTTTTCCAAAACGAGGGCTGGCCAACCTTCGCGGATGGGGTTGAGGTCTGTCTCAGGGGCGTAGGGGAAGTTTTGTACCCTGCCGAGAGGCCATATATCCAGCAATAGAAGCACACAGGGGAGGGTAATGACCATGGGTTTGGCCATAAGTCCCAATACGAAACAAGCTACCACCAAGAGATAGCGTTTCCAACCAGGACGGAGCGCATACCATCCGTAGGCCCAAATTGCCAGAAACCAGAATACTGCGGACAATACATTCTTACGTTCAGCGATCCAGGCAACACTTTCAATGTTGAGAGGATGTAAAGCAAAAAGAATTGCAACGCAGAAGCTGCGTCCCAGATGCCCGGTACCCTGATGCAAAACAAGGAACAGTAAAACAGCGCCAAGGGCATGGTACAGGACATTCATGAGGTGGTACCCTGCAGGGTTCAGCTCAAAAAGCTGATAATCCATCAAATAAGTAATCCAGGTCAGCGGATGCCAGTTGTAGAATTCAAAGGAAGTCAATGCCCAGCCTACCGTGTGCCAATGCAAACCCTGTTGCACGTGCAAATTCATGGTGACGTATTGTGGGTCATCATAGTTAACAAACTGGAAACGGATAACAGGGTTATAAACGAGCAACGTGAGTACAAAGAGCAACAAGGCCAAAAGCTGCCGCTTTTTTTTGGGGGACCCGAAAAGCTTGCGTTCCGGAAGTGGAGAAGAAGTATCCTGTTCTTTTGCAATGGTGGTGTTCAACCCTGGACTCCTGTGATAAAACTTGCGCTATAGCTTGAGGGAGTGACGTTTTGCTGAACGGTAAAAGGATTATAACCGTAATGCCGGCGTATAACGCCGCAAAAACCCTGGAACGGACCTATCGCGAGGTGCCGTTGGAGGTCGTGGATGAAGTCATTCTCGTGGATGACGGCAGCTCTGACGAAACCGTAGCCAAAGCCCGCGAACTTGGCCTCACTACATTTGTTCATAAAGTGAATCTGGGGTATGGACGGAACCAGAAAACCTGCTATCGTGAGGCGCTGCGCCGCAATGCCGACATCGTCGTCATGGTGCATCCCGATTATCAATACTCTCCCAAACTCGTCGTCTCTTTGGCAGGGATGATTGCCTACGGAGAGTACGATGTCGTTCTGGCATCACGCATCCTGGGCAAGGGGACGTTAGAAGGTGGAATGCCGCTTTATAAATATGTAGCCAACCGTTTTTTGACCGCATTTCAGAACATTCTCATGCGGCAGAAGCTCTCGGAGTATCACACGGGCTACCGGGCATTTTCCCGTGAAGTATTATCCACACTCCCATTAGAGGAAAATACCGACGACTTTGTCTTTGATAATGAGATGCTGGCCCAAGTGTCTTATTTCAATTACCGGATTGGAGAAATATCCTGCCCGACAAAGTATTTTGCCGAGGCCTCTTCCATTAACTTTCGTCGCAGCGTAAAGTACGGCTTCGGAGTGCTGGCCACCTCCATGCAATACCGCTTGCAGAAGATGCATCTGGGGAACTTCAGAATCTTCAGTACCGCCGGCCGTAAACTGTTTTTGGATTATTACGAGGAAGTTGCCCGATAACCTTGTCCACCGACTCTCAATCTCTTCCCGCGACACAACCGAAGAACCTATGCTGCAACGCGTGCGGAGGAACTCTCGCCCAAAAATTTTCCAGGGTCATGGACCCAGGCAGCGGAGAAGAGTTTTCCATTTTGGCTTGCAGCAGTTGCGGGTTGGGCCACACCCAGCCAGTTCCTGGGAATCTGGGAGCTTACTACGATGCCAGCTATCACGGTGGAAGGCACAGTTTTACTGCCCGTTATTGCGCACAACGACGAGTACGGTTGCTCACGCAAATTGCTGGAGCAGGGAAGGGCAGAAGTATTCTCGACGTCGGTTGTGGGGACGGCACCTTCTTGCTGCACGCCCGCAATGCAGGATGGAACGTTGCCGGCACAGAGATGAACGCTTCATTGGCTCGTAGCGCAGGACTGGCGGTCGAGACGGACCTGACGGCTGTAGAAAAACGCGCACCCTTTGACTGTATTACCCTATGGCACAGCCTGGAGCACATGCAGGACGCCCATGCCACGATTGATTTTTCACGAAAGCTGTTAAATCCACGTACTGGCCTATTGCTGCTGGCTGTCCCCGATGCCGGTG
>Ga0209180_10000910_pt1 | contig 14300 bp, 16 predicted proteins | sample CZO8metaG_3_FD_188355 | JGI IMG/M metagenome (GOLD analysis project Ga0209180, IMG submission 188355) | Vadose zone soil microbial communities from the Eel River Critical Zone Observatory, Northern California, USA - CZOApr15con2H2.8 metaG... | ecosystem: Environmental > Terrestrial > Soil >...
TGGTCGTGATTCAACATCGCCATTTGTTTTGAATCGCCACCGGAGGGAGCCATTGCTGGCATTGAGCGCATAGATATAGAAATCACTAGAGCCAATGTAGACTACGCCGTTGATAACTGTTGGTGTACAGTCGATATAGCTCCCTGTCTGGTAATGCCAAAGGAGGGAGCCATTGCTCGCGTTGAGCGCATACACAGAGGAATCCTCCGAGCCGATATAGACGACTCCATTGACCACGGCTGGTGAGGAGTAGACATAGCTCCCTGTCTTGAAGCGCCAGCGCAAGGAGTGATCGGTAGTGCTGACCGCATATACGTAGTCATCGGCTGAGCCAAAATAGACATATGGAGTGAATGTGTTCACGCACGAATGGGTGGCATTGCTATATTCCTCCTGCAACTCGAAGACACCGCCATTTCTAAGATCTGTGTATCCAGCCAGGAAATTCCACGCGCACTTGTCACCGATCTCTTGTTTTGTTGGAGTACTACTATCCGCCCATCCATAATAGGGAAGCGGGTCAGTAATTGCCTCAAACTGTTCATGCGAGGTTATATTAGCTAGGCTATCACCGGGGATGTTCCCATTCGGACTCTGCGTCACGAAGCAATTTGTCGTGGGGAATACGATTGCAGCATACCGGTTCAGGCTAACCGGATTCGTCCAATGGTAGCCACAGAACCCAGGGCTCCTATTAGAGCAACCCTCATACCAAAAAGGAAAGGGAGCTGGGAATCTTACAGCCCAACCAGGGGGCGTGTACACGAAGAAGGTAGCGCTAGGATCATCCTGCGGCCAACCATTCTTCTGAATGGCTGTTTCAACCTCTGCCTGAATAGCGCTATCTTCGACAGTATTCCTGACACATAAGTGGCTATTTGGAGGCGTTGAAGTATCAATCCAGGCTTGGGTTGCAGCATACTGCAAAGTGTTCGGAATGTACGACAAGGAACCATTCGGCATTTGCATGTAGTACTGCGTCAAGATATTTTCAAAATTCGACCCTCCCACATCGCTGAAATACTTCTCCACTATCTGACCGTCCTTCGTCAAATTCCCAGAACTGTCCTTCCAATTTGGTCCCCAGAATATGAGATATGCCTTAGGTCGAAGCTGCACCGAGCCATTATTTAGGACGAGATCACCTGATCCGCACGGATTACAAACTGTATGAGATGCTACTTGGAAAGGGATGGGGTGAGTGGACACGTTTTGAAGAATAGTCGGATGCAACCTCGATTTGATGCCAGTCTGCTGATTAGAAATCCGAGAATCGTGTAGAGTAGATAGCTGAACTGTGCTGCCTGATGCCTTAGAGCTATGTGGATATACAGCGCCAATAATCAAAAGGATAAAAAGTGCGAGAAGCACGACAAGGGACGCAGCAAGAGCAAGACGCCGGAAGAAAGCGCGAAACATGCTGATCCTCCTTCTGAGGTAAGTTACCAATCCAACTTGACAACCAAATCAAACCTATACAGGGCGCGTTACAGAGGACAACGGAGCAAACATAGGGAATTCCGAAATAGTAATGAGGGACACAATCGGACCAATGCCCCCTTATTGTTCACCTCATACAGTATAAGCAATACCTCTTGCATTTTCAAGTAATTTCGATATAGTTTTTCACTATGAAAGAATTGTAATATAAAGTAGCAATCCGATTTTCAAGCAACCAGTAATGCATCGGCAATCGAGCAGTATTATATTGTACTGTTTTTGTTTCTATTCTAGGAAAGGGAAAGCAGTGTCAAATGTCTTTGGCAAAGGGGTCTGTGAGGGCATGTAGCAGCAGCCAGGCGTTTTGACAAAAGACGATGAATATATTAGGGAGAACGAAAGCCGTATGATGAGAGGCGTTGTATCCAACAGCGCGTAATGGTAATCTCGACAGAACCAGGAAGTTAACAAAATATCGTTGTGAGGTGAGTCATGTCGCAATGGTACGTGGAACTTGTCTGTGAGAGACAGGAATTGCTTGCTTTTTTATCGACTGCACTGCAAGAACCAGTCTGTACCGTCAAAGCGGGGAGTACCGATTGCTATTATATCAATCCTGGTTCACAGCCAGCTTTAGCAGCGCGTAAGACAAGCGGCTATTTTCTGCTTTCCTCAGAATTTGACTCATTAATAGAAGACGGACAAGTGCGTAATCGTGCAATGGAAATGCTTCCTTTTCTCAATGCCCTCGTTAAGCTCAAGATCAGCGCGTATGCACCACCTCTTGAAATTGATGATGTTTTCCGCCTAGATGCAGAGGGACGGATGATCTGGGAAGCAGCAAATGTGACCTGGACGTATAGTTCTCTAGAAAGCAAGCTTCAGAAAGCTACAGGACAGCCTCTTAATTTTACAGAAATATGGCATTTATCACAAAAGTATCCAGAAGTTGATGAGGCGCTACACCAATTAGCCAATGAAACGAACTGGTTCAACCTTTACAAAGTCTATGAGATTATTGAGCTTGATGTTGACAAAAAAACGCTTGATACGTGGATACATGGTAAGAATGACGACTTTACTTACTCAGCAAACAATGCTCATGCCAGTCAGTATGCTGCTCGTCACTCTTCAGTAAAGTACGGACCTTCTCATAAGCGCAAATCACTGGCACCATCTGAGGCAGTAGAATTTATAACCAGTCTCTTTTTACAGTGGCTACAGGCAAAATGACAGGAGAAGAGAAGCAGGAAGATGGAAATCCTACTCCCCAAGCAGGCTCACCGGGTTCTCATCGTTTGAAGGCGTGTAACAGATCGGATCAAGGTACATTTCTCTATTGGCTCTTAATAAGGGCAGAGAATGGTCGTAGATAGGTGCACATACCAGTGTGATGCTTGCTCAACTTGAGAACACTGGAAAGTTCCTTCATGATTTACATACTTCGGGGCAATATTGGGCATGGGCTTCCCAATACGTGTCCTCTTGTCATGCCATTCTTTGGCTTCGGCTGGAGAACGTTCTGTCTTATCGAACATATGTTACTAACCAAGCGGCTAAGCGTTTTGGAATGTAAGTGCAAACCTAAATAGTTCAAATATCTAAGGACAAAGAAAATGGCTATCACCGTAAGCAAATTACTTGCAACGTCACAATCAGCGGCAGAGCAAAAGCAAATCACAGAATGCGCTCAACAACTTGAGGAAGCGAGTAAATTATTATCAGTGCACCTTGTGCAGCAAATGAAGGAAGCAAGCAATATACTCATGCTAAAGATGACACTTATCCTGAAGGAGATAGGCAAGGAATGCTCAGCATCAGTTGCGCAACAAATTGCGAAAAGCTACGAAAAATTCTCGGCACCAGCTTACATTCCTGCTCCACTTTACTTAACGCACAGACCTCCACAAATCATATACGTCTACATAGACGATCTTCCAGGCTTAAACTGATACTCAATTCTTATCTTTCCAAGATAGGCAGAAGTTGAAAGAGCAACGATGCCATACCAAATTTTGTTTAATGATACATAGCAGAAAAGCCCGGAATCCAGGTCTGGGCTGAGTTTAGCACCGTCTCATTATACCTCGTTACACAATATTCGGTATGGCATCGATAAGTCTGATCGTTCGATTTAAAAGAGGTATATGATGTATAACGGCACAGGGCAAGAGCTTGCAATTATAACGGATAATGTGATGTTTGAATACATGATGTGTGATTTATTATCCAGTTATAAGTATAAAGGGATTGACCCACAAAGCCCCGGAATGATAGATAACGGAAAAGATGCTCTGTATCATGATGCAGAGGACTCTATTGTGTTTGCCTTTAGCATTCAAAAAGGATGGAAAAGAAAGTTCGAGAGCGATTTTGCCAGCGCCAGGAGTAATAATCTTGTTTTTAACCAATTTATTTTTTGTACCAACCAGCGAGCAGCCCCAAAGGAAAGGGATAAAATAAAGGCTGAGAAGAAGGCAGAGGGAATAACAGTAGATTTCTTTGATAGAGATAGAATAAAGACTTTGTTGGATAACCATTATAAGAAGATCCGAGAAATATATTTACATATTCAGGATAATACTAATATTAGAAGGAAAATCAGAAATTTGTTGTTTGACCCTGATAATGAGGTTGAACAGCCTCTTCGATGGCAAATGCTTCAGATGATTGCACCTTTAGATTTAGTAGGACTTTTTAGGGTAATCAAAGATGAAGATATCTCTAAGATAGCTGAGGATCAGGATGAGTACGAGGTTCTAAACACCTTTGTTGATAAATTCATCAAACTCCGAAAGGTGGCTGGGGATATTGATCGATACATTCGCCGCGCCTTATTGGATATGTTTCAAACGGGCATGCCGAATGCCTATGAAAGATCTATAGAGTATATTAATTTAAGGTTATGCGGTGAGGGAAGAGATACCGCTGAAAAAAGGATAAAATCTTCTGCTATGTATCTAGCCTCTGATCTAAGCTTTGATGAAAAACGTTATGAAGAGCTTTCAAAACAAGCAAATCTAATTGCGCTTGTTGAAAGTATGTTGATAGCTCAAAAAGAATGTTTAGAAATTAGGGAGAAAATACTAGATTTAAAAGGATTTCAGTTTAATGGCTAAATAGATACCGTACCGAGTGCTGTGTAAAGAGGTATAATGAGACGGTGCTAAACTCAGTCCAGACCTGACTTCTGGGCTTTTTTGCTATATACCATTACACAAAATTTGATATGGTATCGTCAGGCCCCACCGCAAAAACCAAGCCGGACTGACTACCAGTAGAGACGATAGTCAAACTCTCACCCAGTCTTCCTATTCATGCCGAGATCGCGCCGCACTTCCAAGTAGCGTACAATTGCATCTCTGCTCAACACCCCGACCAGGCGACCTTCTTGCACGACAGGCAACTGATTCACATCTCGCCCGGCCATCAATGGTAAGACATCATTCGCGAAACCAGCCAGGCGTATCACTTCTCCTGCTTCATCCTCTTGCTACACTATACAATGCGCTTGACTCCGGCGCAGGCGTGTATTGCCTCCAGGAGTGATAACGACTCGTATAGCGTTCGTCTCCCAGTGTCGCCACCAGGACGGCTTTAATAGTGTGCAGCCGGTTCTCAGCCTGGTCGAAGACAATGGATGCATGTGATTCGAAAACCTCGTCTGTGACCTCCAATGCTTCCAGGCCATATATCCCGTAGATTTCTTTCCCCAGCTTCGTATCAGTATTGTGCAGGGCGGGCAGGCAGTGCATAAATTTCGTGTTGGGATTGTCTGTCATCGCCATGAGATTCCCCGTCACCTGGTAGGGAAGCATCAGCTTGATGCGCTCGCCCCAGAGATCAGGAGATTCGCCCATCGATACCCAGACATCAGTGTACACGAAGTCGCATCCTCTGACGGCTGCTTCAGCATCCTCTGTCAAAGTGATGCGCGCTCCGGTCTCCCTGGCGATAGCCCACGCCTGCTCAACACGGGCCTCGCGGGGCCAGCATTGTTTGGGACCCGCCAGGCGGATATCCATGCCCATCTTCGCGGCACCTATCATGAGAGAATCTCCCACGTTGTAGCCAACATCACCGAGGAAGCAGAATGAAATAGCCTCCAGAGGTTTATGTGCGTGTTCTTGCATGGTGAGGAAGTCGCCCAGGACCTGGGTCGGGTGGGCTTCGTTGGTCAGTCCATTCCACACCGGCACACCGGCATAGCGGGCAAGCTCTTCCACTTTTACCTGCGCAAATCCGCGATACTCGATGCCATCATACATCCGGCCCAGGACCCGAGCAGTATCCTTCATGGTTTCCTTGCTCCCGATATGGGAGCCACCTGGGCCTATGTAGGTGACATTGGCCCCCTGATCGAATGCTGCAACCTCGAATCCGCTGCGCGTTCGCGTCGAGTCTTTTTCAAAGATGAGAGCAAGGTGTTTCCCTTTCAGGCACTGTATCTCTGTTCCAGCGTATTTCGCCGCTTTCAGTTCAGCTGCCAGTTGCAGAAGAAAGTCGATCTCCTGTGATGTGTAGTCGTCCAGCTTCAGAAAGTGCTTGTTCCTCAAAACGAAAGCCATTTTACATCCTCCTGTAACTGCTCAGGCCCCTCAGGCAACGGGGAGTGGCGTTTACAAACGAACTGCGTCTCGGAAAGGGCAATAAAAAAACCCTCGTCCCTTCCTGACGAACAACTTGAAGGGACGAGAGCTACATTTCTGCTCCCGTGGTGCCACCCTGATTGCCACTATCTGCTACCTTGCATCTCCCTCACGCCCTTGTGATGAAATGATGGTGACCACTTGTTTTCTGGTTGTTACGCTGCGTGGGAACCACCCACCTGTTCCTACTTGCCGTGCCTGGAACTACCAGGTAATCCAAAGCTGGCTTTTTTCGGTCAGCCGCTCACGAGGGCGTTCTGAGAAAGCACGTCCATTCCGAACTTCCACCAGGCTTCGGATCGCTGTTGGCTGCCAATCTCATACTCTGCTCGCTCAACGCGGGTCAGTCTTTGTAAAATTGTATGTTTTAAGGATAGCAGCAGATGTAGGAAATGTCAATGAAAGTTTGCCCGGCAAGACAGATATCAATGTTGCCTTCGCATCAGGATAGCGGTTATCACAGCGACAAGCCCTGCGATAAACAATGGTAGGCCCGTCTGCAAACTCTGAGTGACTGCCCAGAGAACAATGCCGCCAATTTCCAGGAGTAGGCCGCCAACGAAGAGCAGCGTGATTCCTAGTGGGGAACGCTCAAACGAGGTGCGAATCTCCTGCCTGCCATAGACAGGGGGAGTGTTACTCGTTTCCACGTCCACAAGGGCAGTTTGAGCGCCAGGCGCATATTGCTCGATAGCCGAACGCAATTCCTCGTACAAGTTCTCGATCTTTTGACGGGGAGCGCGGATATAGATTCTTCGCTGGCCATCGCTGACGAGGAGTTCGCGAAATAGCGGTTCATAGGTCTTGTGGCGCAATGAGACGGCCTGAATTGTGGCGAGGGAAAGCGCGTCGAGGAAGAGCCGTTCTCGCGGGAAGCTGACATAGACATAGCCGAAAATCCGCTGGTTAGTTACCACTACATCACAGGGCATGCTGCGTTGGCCCTGCCCGGCATCCCAGATGGCAGGTACAGTGAAAACAGGTACTTCACCCGCTTGCATGTGGTTGCGCAGGCCCTTCAGGCGTGAAAGTATCTTCTCTGCTGTTCCGGTTTTTAGTGGCATACGACCTTCTTTCAGCAGCCAGGGCTGATGCCTGTCTCGACTGATTTAAAAGAATTGTAACACGTGCATCCAAGGATTTTATCAATTGATGCTGTTGCCTGTTATTGCTTAGTAGGCTATAATAACGTCTGAGTCGCCTATAGTGAAGGCCCGGCATATGGCACAGCAGGAAGAAACCATCGCTAAGAATACGCAGGAGCAGAATGAGCTCCCTGCACATATTGGCACGAGCAAGAGGGTTACCGATCACCTGGCGAATGAACGTACCTTTCTAGCGTGGATACGAACTGGCCTGGCTACGATTACCTTTGGTTTTGTGGTGGAACGCTTTGGCCTGCTCCTGCGCGAATTGGGCTTTAAGGGGAATACGAGCATTATTTCTGTACACCTCTCCTCGTTCTTCGGAGTCTCTCTGACTATCCTGGGCGTTCTCATGATGATCATCGCACTGATAAATTTTCTGCACATACGCCGTTCCATCGATGCTGAGCAATTCCATCCCCCGGCGGCTTTCGCTATTGTGCTGACCGTCCTGGCAAGTCTGATAGGTGCACTGCTGGCGATCTACCTGTTGCTCACTGCATGACAACTTCCTAAGCCCCCGGATTACACTGTCTATAACCTCTTAGCAGCCTTATCGAGAATGTACATGATGCCGGTTCCGTAGCCTGTCACTTCCTCAGCGGAGAAGGTGCGACCGCCAGCCAACCGGAAGGCGGCTATGTGCAAGGCGACCGGCGGATAGGTGGCAAGCAGTATATTTCCAACTGTACCTAAGAGCGTGCCACTTTCACTGAGAACTTTGAAAGCAAGCAGGTTGCCGCCCAACGGCAACTGGGTTAAATCGCCGCCGTTGCTCTCGTCGATCAACATTTGCTCATTGGCAATGGTGACCGCGCCCAGATCGATGGTGCTGATTGCGCTTGCTGCCAATGCCTTGAAACCCAGAAAGCCAGTCTTTACGCGCAAGGCATACACCGCGTTTGTACCCTCTTTGTAGTAGAAATCATCCACTATTCCGGCCCTTCTGCCTTCGCTCGGGAGAGTAACGGGCAGTCCCCGCAGGTCCAACCAGTTTCTAAGGGAGTTGTAGCTATCCATATCCATGCTCCTTGATAAAAGGCTATCTTGCGCGAGCCAGTGTTTGTTTGGGCGGGATATGCATTGGGCGACCCTCAGCGGCCAGTACTGCTTCGCGCAGGCCCTCGCTGAGCGTTGGGTGAGGATGGATGGTTTCGATGATCTCATCGGCTGTAAGTTCGCTACGCATGGCCAGTGAGTATTCGGTAATCAGGTTCGTGGCGTCTGGCCCAATGATATGGGCGCCCAGGATTTCGTCGTATTTGCCGATGATGACCTTCGTGAACCCATCGGTTTCGGCCATGGCAACAGCCTTGCCGTTAGCTATCCAGGGGAAGCGTTCCACGCGAGCTTCCGGGTATTGCTCTTTGGCCTGTGCCTCGGTTAAACCTACAAAAGCGATTTCGGGGAAGGTGTAGATGGGGTTTGGCACAACGTTGTAATCCATGATTGTTTCGTGCCCCATTGCGTTGTCGGAGGCGGCTTCACCCTCCATAAAGGCGACATGCGCCAGCCCTGCGCCATGAACCAGGTCGCCAACGGCGTAAATGCCTGGAAGATTTGTCTCCATTTTTTCATTGACGCGGACACGTCCCCGGTCATTGTCAAGTCCTTGCTCCATCAGGTGTTCCAGCCCGCTTGTGTTGGCGCGGCGGCTGACGGCCATTAATACGTATTCGCCGGTGAAGCTTTGTTCTCCCTTACCAGTGCTGGCAGTCACTTTTTTCAAGTTGCCCTCATCGGCAATGGATTCGACTCTTGTGTCCGTCGCGATGGTGATGTCACGCCTGCCCAGGATACGCACGAGCAAGCGGCGTACTTCATCATCAACAGGTGCCAGGATGTTGGGCAACATTTCAATGATAGTGACTTTTGAGCCTATGGCATTGAACATGCAGGCCAGCTCGATGCCGATCACACCACCGCCGACGCAGATGATACTTTCGGGAGTTTTGGGCAAATCCCAGCAGGTGTCGCTATTGATGACGTTGTTTCCATCGATACCCGGGAATGGCGGCATGAGCGGAACAGAGCCTGTGGCGAGGATGATCTTATCCGCGCTGAATTGCTGCAGCGACCCGTCGTTCATGGCGACGGTGACGGTGTGTGAGGCATCAACGGTACCCAGGCCATCGTACACATCGACATTGTTGCCTTTCATGAGGGCGCCTACGCCGTTTGTCATGCGCTTAACCACCTTGTCTTTGAAGGCGACTGCTTTGCGCATGTCGAAGGTGGGAGGCTGTGGTAAGTGGATCCCCAGGTCGTCATACGATTCAATGTTATGCATGATCTCGGCGATGTGCAACATAGCCTTGGAAGGGATGCAGCCTACGTTGAGACAGGTGCCACCGAGATATTGTTTCTCGACGATTGCAACCTTTGCGCCAAGTTGCGCAGCCCGGACGGCGGCGATATAGCCACCGGGACCCGCACCAATTATTGCTACGTTATAGTGTGTGTCTGCCATGATCTTATCCTTTTCGCGTGTTGCTTTGATTGTTTTCAGTATAGCACGTCTCGGGTGGCAAGAACAGGGTGGGTGCGGCACACGATTTCAATGCAGTTCATGGCCTATTTGGACTAATTTCGATGCATGAAGGGAGAAAAATGTAACCTCAAACGTATGAATAAGTGTAAAGAGAATAAGCTCTAGCAAAGAACTGTGGTACTACTATTTTTGCAACAAAAAACATCTGGCACAACGTTTAATAGGAGGGTGCTCGATATATGGTTGGAAGTGATTGGACTCAACTCTAGTTTATTCATAATAAGGAGAAATTTATTATGGCAACAACCGGGGAATTGCGGGCGATCATTGAGGAACTGCAAATGGTCGACATCGGCGATGCTGCCAGTTACCTGGGGGAAGAAAATGTGGGGACAGAGGAAACAATGGTTTCGGTAGATGAGGCGACTCTGTCCACCAGCAAGGCTGTTCATCAGCCCACGTGGACTGATCCTTATGGGAATTGTGCACCACTGCAGTAATTGTGTTGCCTGCGTGGGGCAAACCGCCGGATTGGCTGGCTTGCCTCACGTTTTTTAATATTTTGCCTCTAAAAGCGTCTTTACTCGTTTCTCCGCGTTCGGCATCCCAGAGATCTTGATTTGCTTCACGACTGCCTGAACATCATAAGCTACACGGCGAATCTCGGCATCCCAGTGATTATTCTGCCAGTTGAGGATGCCATAGGAGGCGCGGAGGTCTTCGTCGCGTGGGAGTCCGCAACTGCCGGCATCGACAAGTAGCAAATGTCGCCATTGCCGAATATAGGCAATATGCAGGTGCCCAAAGGCCATGGCACCGATATCCCCATCCAGGCCGCCTAAAAGGTGCTCCAGCGTGCTATCGGATGCATTGGGAAAGATGGCATCCTCCACATTGAGTGGATTGGCATGCACGATGAGAAGATCACTGCCGCCGGGGTTAGCAACGCGCTGGGAAAACGGCAGGGAGGCGAGGTAATCAATGCCCGCCGGTCCAATCTGCTCACGTGTCCAGGCAGCGGTACTGCGCTTCTTTTCGCCTTTTCCCGGCGCCTGGGTGACTACTTCTACGTCCACGTTGCCATGGAGGACGGGACAACGGAGTCCTTGCACCGTTTCGAGAACCTGTCGTGGGCATGGCCCGTTCAGGCAGAGGTCCCCGGCAATCACCAGTTGATCTACGGCAGGCTGACGATGGAGGTCTTGCAGAACTGCTTCGAGTGCAAGCTGATTGCCGTGAATGTCAGCGATGACAGCGATACGCATATGATATCCTTGTTACAGGGTGATGACGGAACAACAAGAGCCATAAGGTAATATACCGCAAAAAAGGGGTGTAAACCAAATTGCAGCATCGTATAGGCGTTATCTCCGATACACATATCCCGGACTTTCGGCGGTTGCCAGAGAGCATCTGGCAGCATTTCGCAGATGTCGAGTTGATTATCCATGCAGGCGACCTCTCGGTTCTGCGGGTCATTGCAGAATTGGAGACGATTGCGCCCGTGGTGGCTGTGCAGGGCAATGTCGAGGGGGACGAGGTAGTAAAGAAGTTGCCGGTTAAGCGTGAAATTGTGGTTGGGCATTGCAGAATCGGTATAGTGCATATCCTGGGCGATTCACGTAATCGTGCCCGTGTGGCCCGCCAGGAGTTTCCCAACGCGCGCTGTGTAGTGTTCGGGCATAGCCATATTCCCTGGAACCACGAGTACAATGGGTTGTTGCTGTTCAATCCGGGAAGCGCTACTGACCGGCGTCGCCAGCCGAGATGTAGTATCGGGATGTTGTATGTGGATGACGAGGCTGAGAGTGTGCGCGGGGAAATTATTTGGGTGTAGTAGCGATGAAAATGTAATGAATTCTGGTTGGAGTTGGTGACGAAATAAGCCCATTCCCTATGATGCTATAATAGTGAGGAACTATGCTCCGTATTGTACGGGAGGTATCTTTATGGCTTACCGAATGACTATCACCTTGACTGACCAGGAATATGCATTACTCGCTGCAGAAGCAGCAAAAAATGGGGAGCAGCCCGAAACGCTCCTTCATGAAATCATGCTCCAGCGCCTCCAACCACCATCCCAAATAAAACATCCAATGACAGAGCAGGAGTTCGAGGAGAAGTTATACAGCGACGGAAAAATCTTGAACATTCCTATGCGACGGCCATTGACACCAAAAGAACAAGCAGAACGTGAGCGACTTGCTCGCGTGTTTGCAGGGGGCAAACTCGCGTCTGAAATGGTCATGGAAGATCGAGGCCCATACTAATGGCATCCTACTTTCTCGACACGTCAGCTATCGTCAAACGATACTTTCCTGAGCAGGGACACTCCTGGATTCTAGCTCTTTGTCTTCCAGCACATCAGCAAGTCGTTGTCAATTCCTGTGCCTGGCCCGTTTCCGCAGCCCGGTAAGCTGCCTCGATAATCTCGATCACATGCCGGGCATGCTCAGCGGTGACGATGCTGGGGGTATCTTCGCGAACCCAGTCTACGAGTTGCATGATATCCTCGTAAACATGCATCTCCTCAATAGCACGGTGCGCACCAACCACGTGTGGCAGTAACCGATCATTGGCATGGCTATCAGAATCAGGGTAAGTCTGGTCGCTGCCCGGATAATCTAGCCGTTTGCCATTCAGATTGAGACCTACAATCGAGCCTTTCGTGCCAAAATAACTGCCAGTTGACCCCTCTGTGACCATGCCTGCTACCGTTCCATAGGCCAGCCCGAAGACGCTGCCGCTAAAATCGAGTAGGATCAATGTGTTATCATCGGCATCGCAAGGGACCATACGCCCTTGAAAGGCACGTTCTGGTAAGCGTACACCAGAGAATGCTGTCACGCGCTTAACTGGTCCAAGAATACCAGTCAGGGCGTGTAGAGCGTAGACCGTCACATCATACAGTGGACCACCGCCAGGTTTGCGGAAGTACCACGAGGGGTCGATGTTGGAGAGCACATCATTGCCATGTCGCACGGACTCGTCTTCGTGATAGGTGCCCAGAGTAGCACCACAGGCGGCCCAGCAGAGCTTACCCAGGGCGCCCTGGGCGATGAGCTGTTTGATGTACTGGTTATGGGGAAACAGCATCTGGCCGGGTGAGGCAACAATGCGCAGGTTGTTCTTACGTGCCAGTTCGATCAGTTCGGTGGCCTGCGCCGTCGTGGTGGTCATCGTCTTATTGAAGTGGACATGTTTGCCCGCTGTAAGTGCCAGGCGACCCTGTTCGTAATGCAGTCCAATGGGAGAGGCGATGGTCACAGCGTCAACGTTGCCATGCTCAAGCAGGTCCAGGTAGTCGGTGAAAGCACGCTCAATGCCGAATCTTGCCGCCGCCGCTTCCGCACGCCCTGGCACCGGGTCGCATACGGCAGCCAGACGCACACGATCATGTACATCGCTCAATGCTAGATGTGGCAGTATTCCACGCACCGCGATACTGCCAGCGCCAATGACACCCATGCGTACTACATCAGTCATGTTCTACCCTCTTTTCTTGCTCAATGTTATTAAGGTTCATGTGTTTACCTGCATAATCGCATCAAGGCAAATGTATTGCAAGCTCCGCTCCAACGCGATCATGATTTTTAACGAACAAGATCGGTAATACTCTGTAGGTGCCTCAGCGAAGCGGAGCGGAGCGGAGCGCGTATCAATACCTCGTGCACATCGCCGATTTATCGGCCCAGGGAGCGCATCGACGGGCTATTGGCCGATAAATCGGCGGTGCGCCAATAAATTGTGCGCCTACGACATGGCCGGTTTTGGTCGTTAAACTTCATAATCGCGTTGTTACGCGAGGAGGCGTTCCGGTAAATATGCTTTGTGCGCTGCCGCCATGATGAACAGTATGTTGCTTGCCGAAAAGGAGGTCATCCATGTCACTCAAACCTGGCCCGATTCCACCAGTCCCAGAAGAAACAGCGCGAGTGGCCCATGCTATCTTTCCCCGTGGGAATATCCTGATGCAGTTACGTGACACGCTGGGAACGATCTACACCGATGAGGCGTTTGCTGATTTGTTTCCCACGCATCGAATTAACTGATCAACTATTGAATTCCGGTTGTCCAAAGTCAATGTATATAACTCTACTCTTTCATGCTGTTTAATCGCATCCAGCCAGGGATCGGATTTCAAGGCAATGGTGCCCAAAAGAGGGCGAGAATTGTTGAGTAGTTCCAAGATCGTTCTTTTGAACTGCTCAGAATACATCTCCATAGGACCAATCTCATCAAAAACAATGAGGTCCTTGGTCGCCATTGCTTCATAAAGAGCAGCCAAACCTATTGACTCGAGACAATCCAGGTTAACACCATACCTACCGACACGTGTCCGACTTTTAGAGTTCACATGAGCCAGCATTCCGTGCCGCCCATCTAACGTAACCAGTCGAAACCCTACCCTTCTTTCCTGAACATGCACCTCTTCCGTATAGAATCCTCCACAACGTTCTACGCCTAGAGCGTCAATTATTTTCTTGATTGCCGAGGTCTTACCGACTCGCGGCTTTCCAGTAAGCAGGTAGGCTTTACTCATTTGCTGTGCCATCATATTACAGCCTTTTCTAG
>Ga0209180_10000913_pt1 | contig 14267 bp, 15 predicted proteins | sample CZO8metaG_3_FD_188355 | JGI IMG/M metagenome (GOLD analysis project Ga0209180, IMG submission 188355) | Vadose zone soil microbial communities from the Eel River Critical Zone Observatory, Northern California, USA - CZOApr15con2H2.8 metaG... | ecosystem: Environmental > Terrestrial > Soil >...
CGCCTGCACCGTCGCAGCCTTCTTCCGCCTCGCCATGATCCGCCTCATGCTGCGCCGCTTGACCAGGTCAACCGCCTGATCATGAATCCAGAGTTCTTGGATCGGCTCTAAGATACGGCCATATCGCCGGCGAGGGTTCGGACCGCCTCAGTCGTTGTGGCGCAGCCGTGAAGAATTTGTCCCATAGTGCCTCCTTCCATCTCATGGAAAAGATTGCACCATCAAAATCTGGGATCAAACACCTAGTCGCCCTTTAGACCCGGAGCGGACTCCCGAGGGTGCTTCGATGCCTACAGAATTTGCGAGAGGATTTGCAACAACCCTACGAACGAAACGCCCCACAAGCCAGTGCGAAGCCATGGAATCCCGATGACATAAACCGGCGCATAGGCGAGGCGGCCCCAGAAGAACAATTGAGCACCGAGCGCCGTCACAACGTTGGTCTTGCCTGCAAACTGCGCCACTAGCACGAGTGCCGCGAAGATGATTAGGCTTTCCAACATATTGCGGTGCGCTCGCTGCGCGCGACCTGCCTATCCCTCAAAAGCCGCTAGATTTTCGCGGTTGCCGACGAGCGGCAAAAGCCCAACTTGCGCTATCGCGGCCAAGACGGCGATGAGCATTTGAATCAAGGCCAGCGCCGTCGACCAAACCAGCAGCTTAAGTTCGAGGGTCATGCGTTCCTCCCTAGGTAATGTCTTCAATCAACTGCAAGCCTCGCTGATCCATCGGCCGTGGGGGATACCCCGCCGGATGTTGAAGTAAGGAGAGCGGCGTTGCTCGCCTTGAGCCCGTAGGCTCCGGGTGTCGACTCCTTGAAGGAAAGCAACGCCATGACGAAAGTTATCACATTCCGATCACTCCCAGTCACGCCCCGCATGGAGAAGGCGTGGCAAGCTGTGGACGCCTGCTTCGGGCCAAGAGCTGTCATTCCAGTCAGCTCGCATGCGGCCCGGGTCTTGCCCTATGGGCGATATTCGCAACCGGCCGAGGCGCGCGTCTAGCGCCCCAGAGCCTCCGTCCGACTACGGCGGCGCAGCTGGCGCAGCGACAGCGCGTGCAGCAGGATCGAGCCTGGCACCACGAAAGCAGGGGTCAGCACATTGGGATAACCGTCTAGGCCGATGCTCGGGCCATTCGGAACGATCAGCTGGAACGGGCCGGGCGAGATGATCATTCCCAAGGTGATCGCGACGGCGAGGTCCGCGAAGCCGAAGATGTTCCAGAGGATCGCCGCTTTCCGCCCCTCAGCCGTGCCGGTCGCCAAGGCGATCGCCGCCGGCACGGCGAACAGGCCGGTCAGCACATCGCCAGTTCCTGCCGGCAACGCCCATAGGCCGGGCAGCAGCCCTCGCAGCCAGTAAGCGAGCCATTGGCTGCCGAAGACGCGGTAAATCTGAAGAGCGACGAGCCACGTCGTCGGCATCGCATCGAGCAGCTGTCCCACCCGCTTCGACAACAGCAACAGCGGAGCGCCGATGATCACCGGCAGGAAGATCGCCGATGGCAGCAACGGTAAGGGGGAGGCGCCCGTGCGGAAGACACCATTGATGGCCGCTGTCCAGGCGACAGCGGCCCAAAGCGTGAACGGGACCATGATCGCCAGCCAAGTCGTGCGACGCTGGCCTGGAGTCAGGTCGGTGCGTTCAAGGCCGAGCCACAAGCCGAACGCGATGAGTCCATGGACCATCAGCCGAACGGCCAGGGCCGGAAGGCCGCTCTCCGGAAGCACTGGTAGCGAGTAGATCAACCACGTCCACAGTACCGTGAATGGGACGGTCCAAAGCAGGCTACGCCAAGCGGGACGCGGCGGGACGATAGCAGCGGGAACAGCATCGGTGGTCATCGGCGGTCCTCTATGTGAGTCTCGCCCTTATTGCCGGCGCTCGGGATTGGCCGTGAGCAAGCCGAGTGGCAAGAGTGGACCGACTGCAATGTACTCGTGGTCCACAATATTTTGCTTGGCCAATGGAAGGCCCTCCATGATCGTCTGCGCCTCGGCAACATCCCTGGTATCCAGCAAGAGGACGACTCCGCGACCATCGCCACGCGAATACCACTCACGAATCTTCCCATTGAGATAGAGCTGCACGGTCTGCCGGATTTCAGCTGGCATGACGGCCATGACTTGTTCGCGTGTGACGCCCGCCTTCACGGTAAGGATGACCATCACCCCGGTGGTTGTGGGCGAGGTGGCTTGTGCTTGGGCAACGGATGGATGGGCCATGGAAGTAGCGCCTATCAGAGTTAGGGTGAGTGCCAAGACGATGTTACGGATTGCTTTCATCGGTCTCGTTTCTCCGATCACGGCGGTCACCTTTGTTCTTTGAGATAGCCATGATGTCGCGAATGTTGGGGCTCGACATCAGCGGTGTTCCTGATTTGCAAGTCAGATGTAAGGCCGCTTTCCGCGTGCGACTATTCGCGATAATGTTGATGGGCTATGAAGCAGAACTTCACAATCAGGCAGGGTGCGCTCGACGGCGTGGAGGCGTTCCTGAGCGTTGCCCAGCACCGCAGTTTCCGCCGAGCAGCCGCGGAGCTCGGGGTGACGCCATCGGCGATGAGCCAAGCGGTACGCGCACTCGAGGCGCGTGTCGGCGCAGCGCTCTTCATACGCACAACGCGCAGTGTCGGGTTGACCGAAGCCGGCGCGCGGTTCCTTTCGCGCGCAAAGCCCGCTTTCGAGGAGCTGGTCGCCGCAAGCGAGGTTGCGCGCGATCTTGGGCAGCGACCAACCGGGCTGTTGCGCATCACGGTGCCTCGGGCAGTGGTGCCGATCCTGCTGGAGCCGCTGATCGCATCCTTCTGCCAAGCCTTTCCCGAGGTCGAGGTGGAGATCGCCGCGAGTGAGGAACTCGTCGATATCGCGGCCGGAGGATTTGACGCCGGCATCCGGCTCGGCCAGTTCATCGCAGCAGACATGGTCGCGGTCCGGCTGACGCCGCCCTTCCCGTTCGTGGTCGTCGGCAGCCCCCAGTATCTACGCCGGCGAGGACGGCCCGAACGTATCGACGATCTGCGCCAGCATGCTTGCTTACGCATTCGCCGCTCGAACGGGTCGATCGGGCCTTGGTCGTTTGTCAACGGCAACAAGCCGATCGAGGCGATCGTCTCGGGACCGCTAATCGCTTACGACTTTCCCACCATTCTTGGCGCGGCCGTGGAAGATATGGGGCTTGCTCAAGTGCCTGAGCCGATCGCTGCTGGACCGGTGAAAGCGGGAAAACTCGTACACGTCCTGGAGCCGTTCGCGCCGATGGCGCCGGGCGTGTTTCTCTATTATCCCAGCCGCCATCAAATGATGCCGAAACTGCGAGCCTTCATCGATCACGTGAAGAGCCGCTCAGGCGCTACCAACAAAACCCGAAGTCACATTGATGACAAGCGAACACGCGGGATGAAAATGCGCTGACGTAGGAAGCGCGGACCGGAATAGATTGAAGTCACTATGTGCAGCAAACCACGATGCGAGACCTATCGACTGCTATTGCAGAGACAACATCGCATCTAATACGCCACGCTAACCTACTCTATCCCGCGCTACTCTCCCCTCACTCCCACTCGATCGTACCGGGCGGCTTCGAGGTGACGTCGTAGACGACGCGGTTGATGCCGCGCACCTCGTTGATGATCCGGGTCGCCGCGCGCCCCAGGAACTCGTGCGGGAACGGGTAATAGTCGGCGGTCATGCCGTCGGTCGAAGTGACCGCCCTCAGCGCGCAGACGTAATCGTAGGAGCGCCCGTCGCCCATGACGCCGACGCTCTTCACCGGCAGCAGCACGGCGAAGGCCTGCCAGATCGCGTCGTAGAGGCTGGCGGTGCGGATCTCCTCGAGATAGATCGTGTCGGCCTTGCGCAGGATGTCGAGCTTCTCGCGGGTGACCTCGCCGGGAACGCGGATAGCGAGGCCGGGTCCCGGAAAGGGATGCCGCGTCACCATCCGCTCGGGCAGGCCCAGCTCGCGGCCCAGGACGCGCACCTCGTCCTTGAACAGCTCGCGCAGCGGCTCGACCAGCTTGAGCTTCATGCGTTCGGGAAGGCCGCCGACATTGTGGTGCGACTTGATGGTGACGCTGGGTCCGCCGGTGAAGCTCACGGATTCGATGACGTCGGGATAGAGCGTCCCCTGCGCCAGGAACTCGGCGCCGCCGATCTTGTGCGCCTCCTCGTCGAACACGTCGATGAAAGCGGCGCCGATGATCTTGCGCTTCTTCTCGGGATCCTCGACCCCGCTCAGCTTGCCAAGAAAGAGATCGCCCGCGTCGCGATGGACCAGCGGGATGTTGTAATGATCGCGGAACAGGCTCACCACCTCATCCCCCTCGCCGGCGCGCATCAAGCCGGTATCGACGAAGATGCAGGTGAGCTGCTCGCCGATCGCCTCGCGCAGCAGCGCCGCGACCACCGAGGAATCGACGCCGCCGGAGAGGCCGCAGATGACCCGGCCCCTGCCGACCTGCTGGCGTACCCGCGCGATCGCCTGGGAACGGAAGGCGGCCATCGTCCAATCGCCGCTGCAGCCGGCGACGCGATGGGTGAAGCTCCGCAGCAGCGCCGCGCCATGCGGCGTGTGCACCACCTCGGGGTGGAACTGCACGCCATAGAAGCGCCGGCGATCGTCGGCGATGGCGGCGAAAGGCGCACCCTCGCTCACGCCGACGACGCGGAAGCCCGCCGGCAAGGCCTCGACGCGGTCGCCATGGCTCATCCACACCTGTTCGCGCGCGCCCTTCTCCCACACCCCTTCGAAGAGCGCGCAGCCGTCGACGACGTCGAGGAAGGCGCGCCCGAACTCGCGATGGTCGGAGGGCAGGACGCGGCCGCCCAGCTGCGCGCACATCAACTGCTCGCCATAGCAGATGCCGAGCACCGGCACGCCCATCTCGAACACCTTCTTGGGCGCGAGCGGCGCCGCCTGTTCGTGCACCGAGGCCGGACCGCCCGACAGGATGATGCCCTTCGGCGCGAACGCGGCGAGCTGTTCCTCGCGCATGTTGAAGGGATGGATCTCGCAATAGACGCCGCTCTCGCGCAGCCGCCGCGCGATGAGCTGGGTCACCTGGCTGCCGAAATCGAGGATGAGGACGCGGTCTGTCATGGAATGGGTCGTCGCAAATGGCGCATCATCGGTGGCGACATAGGGAAGCGCAAGGCCGGATCAAGGCGCCTTCTCCGGCGCCGGCTTGCGCGCCAGCGCCGCGACGAAGAATCCGTCGGTGCCGTGGCGCGCCGGGGTGAGGCGTAGCATGTCACCCGGGACGGGCGGTGCGCCGCCGATCGTCTCGCCCCAGACCGAGGCGATCGGCAACAGCGAGAAATCACCGTGGCGCTCCAGAAATCTCTCGACTTGCGCCTCGTTCTCCTCGCGCAGCAGCGAGCACGTGGCATAGACGAGCCGCCCGCCGGGCTTGGTCAGCCGCGCCGCGCTGTCGAGGATCTCCGCCTGGAGCGCGGTGAGCTCGGCGAGGTCCTCCGGCCGGAGCCGCCATTTGGCGTCGGGGTTGCGGCGCCAGGTGCCGGTGCCGCTGCAGGGCGCGTCGACGAAGACCCGGTCGAAGCTCTGCGCGTGGCGCTTGACCCATTTGTCGCGCTCGCTCGACAGCGCCACGCGCTGCACGATGCTCACCCCGGCGCGGCGCAGTCGCTGCGTCGCGCGCTCGAGCCGCCGCTCCGAGACATCGCAGGCGACGAGGTGGCCGCGATTGGCCATGGTGCCCGCCAGCGCGAGCGTCTTGCCCCCGGCGCCGGCGCAGAAATCGACGACGCGCATGCCCGGCCGGGCATCCGCGAGCAGCGCGGCGATCTGCGAGCCTTCGTCCTGGACCTCGACCAGCCCGTCGCGGAAGGCAGCGAGGGTGGCGAGCGGGATGCGCGCGAAGACGCGCAGGCCCAGCGGCGAGAGCGGCGTGCGCGCCGCCTCGACGCCCTCGTGGAATAGCGCCGCCCGCGCTTTCTCACGATCCTCGACCTTGAGGCGGTTGATCCTGAGGTCGAGCGCGGCGCTCTCGTTGAGCGCCGCCACCTCGCGCACCACGCCGCGGCCGAAGACAGCGTCGAGATGGGGATGCAGCCAGGGCGGATAGTTGCCGCGCACCTCCGGCGGCATGTCGCGATGCTCGAGCTTGTGGCCCGCAAGCGCGGCGAGGAGCCGCTCCTCCTCGCGGCTGAGCGGCGTGGGGCGGAAACGGTCGCCGTCGCAGGCCTTGGCGATGGCCGCCGGCTCCCAGCCCTCGACCAGCGCCAGCGCCGCCAGCATTCGCCGGCGCGAATCGGTCAGCAGCCCTTGAGCGCGCGCTATCCACCAGTCGAGCGCGGCGCGCTGGCGCAGCACGGCATAGATATGCTCGGAGATGGCGCCGCGGTCCTTCGATCCGGCGAAGCGATGACGGCGGAAATAATTGGCGACGATGTCGTCCGCCGGTGCGCCGCCCTGATCGATCTGGTCGAGCAGCCCGATCGCCGCCTCGATTTGCGCGCCGGGCGTCATCGTCTGCCCGACCGCGCGGCACAGCCGGTCCGTCCCCTGACACCGCGGAGAAAAGCCAGAGGCACCTCAGATTTCTTGCCGGTAATTCGGCGCCTCGCGGGTGATGGCGATGTCGTGGACGTGGCTTTCGCGCAGACCCGACCCGGTGATCTGCACGAAGCGGCAATTGCGCTGCATCTCGGCGATGTCGCGGTTGCCGGTATAGCCCATCGCCGCGCGCAGCCCGCCGATGAGCTGATGGACGACGTTGGCGACCGGGCCCTTGTGCGGCACGCGGCCCTCGACGCCTTCCGGCACCAGCTTCAAGGCGCTCGTCACTTCCTGCTGGAAATAGCGGTCGGCCGAGCCCCGCGCCATGGCGCCCACCGATCCCATGCCGCGGTAGGATTTATAGGTGCGGCCCTGATAGAGGAAGACCTCGCCCGGGCTCTCATCGGTGCCGGCGAACAGCGAGCCCAGCATGACGCAATCGGCGCCGGCCGCGATCGCCTTGGCGAGATCGCCGGAAAACTTGATGCCGCCGTCGGCGATGACCGGCACGTCCTTCTTGCGGCAGGCGGCGACGACGTCGAGGATCGCGCTGAGTTGCGGCATGCCGACGCCGGCGACGATGCGGGTCGTGCAGATCGAGCCCGGGCCGATGCCGACCTTGACCGCGTCGGCGCCGGAGTCGATCAGCGCCTCGGCCCCCTCCGCCGTGGCGACGTTGCCGGCGACGATCTGCGTGTAGTTGCGCAAGCGCCGCGCTCGCTTCACCGTCTCGAGCACGCGCGCCGAATGGCCATGCGCGGTGTCGACGACGAGCACGTCGACCCCGGCCTCGACCAGCGCCTCGGCGCGCGCGATGCCGTCATCGCCCGTGCCGGTCGCCGCCGCGACGCGCAGGCGGCCGTGATCGTCCTTGCTGGCGTGCGGAAATTTCTGCGATTTCTCGATGTCCTTGACCGTGATGAGGCCGATGCAGCGATAGGCGTCGTCGACGACGATCAGCTTTTCGATGCGGTGCTGGTGCAGCAGTCGCATGGCCTCGTCGCGCGCCACATTCTCGCGCACGGTGACCAGCTTCTCCTTGGTCATGAGCTCGGAGATCGGCTGCTTCGGATTGGTGGCGAAGCGGACATCGCGGTTGGTGACGATGCCGACCAGCTTCTGCGACCGCCGCTCCACCACGGGAATCCCGGAGATGCGGTTGTCGGCCATGAGCTTCAGCGCATCGGCGAGCGTCGCGTCGGGGCTGATGGTGACGGGATTCACCACCATCCCGGCCTCGAATTTCTTCACCTTGCGCACCTCGTTCGCCTGCTCGGCGATGGCGAGATTGCGGTGGATGACGCCGAGCCCGCCCGACTGCGCCATGGCGATCGCGAGCGCGCTCTCGGTCACCGTGTCCATCGCCGCGGAGATCAGCGGAATGCCCAGGCTCACCTCGCGCGTCAGCCGCGTGCGGGTATCGGTGTCGGTGGGGAGGATCGACGAGGCCGCAGGCACCAGCAGGACGTCGTCAAAGGTGAGCGCCTGTCGGATTTCCATGCTGATGCCATCCCTTCCCATGGGGGGAATACAAGGTTGGCGCGCTACTATACACAATAGGGGTCGCAAGGGAAGCTTTTGCAACGCGTGGCTGCCATGCCGGCCTCGCCCGCAGCGGCGCCATGCCAATCGCGGCATTTACCAAGCGACCCGCTGCGTTAACCGCGCTCCGCCACCGCGCGGAAACCCTGGGCCACGACATAGACCTCCGACGATTCGGCCCGGCTCGCCGGCGGCTTGACGTGGCGCAAGCTGGCGAAGTCGCGCTTCAGCGTTTCGAGCAGTTCGCGCTCGGCTCCGCCCTGGAAGACCTTCGTGACGAAGGTGCCGCCCGGCGCCAGCACCTCGCGTGCAAAGGCATAAGCGGCGTCGGCCAGCGCCATCACGCGCAGATGGTCGGTGGCGTTATGGCCCGTGGTGGGCGCCGCCATGTCGCTCAGCACCGCATCGGCCGGGCCGCCCAGCGCCGCGCGCAGCGCTTCCGGAGCCTTCGCATCGAGGAAATCCTGCTGCAGCAGCAGCGCGCCGGGAACGGCGTCGGTGGCGAGCGTATCGATGCCGACCACGCGTCCCTTGCCCGCCTCGGCCTTGACCCGCACGGTCGCCACCTGGGTCCAGCCGCCGGGTGCGCAGCCGAGATCGACGATGCGGGCGCCGGGCTTGAGGAAATGGAAGCGGTCGTCGAGCTGGATGAGCTTGAAGGCGGCGCGCGAGCGGTAGCCCAGGCGCCGCGCCTCGCTGACATAGGGGTCGTTGAGCTGGCGCTCGAGCCATTGCGTCGAGGAGGCCTTGCGGCGGCCGGCGGTGTGCACGCGCACGGCGGAAGGCCGTGCCGTCGTCGGCGCGCGGCCGGTGCGCCGGCTGCCGCTCTTGCCCCGGCGCATGTCAGCGCGTCTCAGAGCGCCCTGGCATCGAGCAGGCCGAGCAGGATGCCTTCGCGGATGCCGCGATCGGCGACGCGCAGCCGCCCGACCGGCCACAGCAGGCAGATCGCCTCGAGGATGGCGCAACCGGCGAGGACGAGATCGGCGCGGTCGCCGCCGATGCAGGGATGCGCGGCGCGCGCGGCGTAGCTCATGCCGGCGAGCCGCTGCGACACCTCGCGCACGCTATCGAAGTCGAGCACCGAGCCATCGACCATGGCGCGGTTGTAGCGCGGCAGCTTCATGTGAATGCCCGCGAGCGTCGTCACCGTGCCCGAGCTGCCGAGCATCTGCACGTCGCGCCGGGCGATGCGCGCAGCGATGCTATGGCGCTCCTCGAAGGGCAGGATGGCGGCGCGCATCTCCGCCACCATGGCGTCGTAGGTAGCCGCGGTCACCTCGCGCCCGCCGTAGCGGTCGCTCAGCGTCACCACGCCATGCGGCAGCGAGATGAAGCCTTCGACGCGCGGCGGCGCCCGCGGGTCGCGCGGCACGCGCAGCCAGACGAGCTCGGTCGAGCCGCCGCCGATGTCGAAGACGCAGGCATAGGGGATGCGGCGGTCGAGCAGCGGCGCGCAGCCGGCCACCACCAGCCGTGCCTCCTCGTCGGTCGAGATGATCTCGATGGCGAACCCGGTGTGGCTGCGCACGCGCGCGACGAACTCGGCGCAGTTGGCGGCGCGGCGGCATGCTTCCGTGGCGACATAACGCGCGCGCGTGACCTGGCGGTGAGCGACCTTGCCGGCGCAGATCTTGAGCGCCTCGATGGCGCGCGCCATGGCCGGCTCGGACAGCACGCCGGTCGCCGCCAACCCTTCGCCCAGCCGGACGATGCGCGAGAAGGCGTCGATGACGCGGAAGCTGCGTCCCATGCCGCGCGCCACCAGCAAGCGGCAATTGTTGGTGCCGAGGTCGAGCGCGGCAAAGGTATCGGCCCGCTGGCGGGCCGCCCGCGCGGCGCTTGCGCCGTTGGCAAAGGACACCGGCGGGGTGGGCGAGGAGGACGGCTTGTGCAAGGGCGCGACCGGACCGAAGGGCGAATTCATGACATCTTCACGGCCGCATGGTAGCTCAGGAATCGCCGGCTGCGAAGCGTCGGCACCGCCGCTGCAGCCCGGGCCCTACACAGCGGCGGCGCGGTGTGCTATCTAGCGCGGCAGCGCCGGCTGATCCCGTGTTGGGGGATCGTCTAACGGTAGGACAGCGGACTCTGACTCCGCCAGTCTAGGTTCGAATCCTAGTCCCCCAGCCAACTCGAAACCCCACCCCGCCCCCGTCGCGCGCCGCTGAGCGGCAGGTTGGATTTGCTGTCGCAGGAGCGCCGGCCTCGGTATTGGATCGGTCGAACGCGTCCGGCGTTTATATCGGTCAACCAGCCGTTTTTCAGCAGGCGCGCCACTATGCGGCACGTGCTCGTCGTCGACCACCAGCCTCAGCTCTGCACGCTCGTGCGGCACACCCTCGAGCGGACCGGGAAATATCGAGTGAGCTGCGCCGGCACCGGCGAGCAGGCGCTGCCCGTGCTCGATCGCGACCGCCCGAACCTGGTCGTCCTCGACATCCTCATGCCGGGGATGCCCGGCATCGAGCTTGCGGCGCACGCGACCGAGCGCAGCATCCCGATCATCGCGACCACCGACGAAAGGGACATCGACGAGCGCCTGTCGCGGCTGGGCTGGTCCTACCTGGCCAAGCCGTTCCGTCTCGAGCGGTTGCTCGACGAGTGCGCCGCGACGATTGCCGAGACACAGGAAAACCTGCGTATCGTCAACGCATCGATCGCGCGGCTGCTGGCGACAACCGGCGACGTCAAGGATATGGTGGCCAAGCTGCACGCCTTGCGGGCGCATGTCGGCGCCACGCTGGAGGCATCGCGCCGCCTGCGCCATTAGTGGGCCTCGCTACCAGCGCAACGCTCGATTGACCAGGGATACCAGCTGATCGGCGCGCCAGGGCTTCGGCAGGAGCGGGCCGTAGCCGGGGTTGCTCTTGTCAGGCAAGGCCCCGTCGGCGAAGCCGGTGGTGTAAACCACGCTTAGTTCCGGGCGCATATGCTTGGCACGGCGCGCCAACTCCCAGCCATCGATCGTCCCGGGCATGACGATGTCGGTCATCAGCAGGTCGATCGCCCGATAATATTTGATGATCTCGAGCGCCGCATCGCCATTGGTCGCCGGGATCACCTGGTAGCCAAGCGACGCCAGCACGATAGCGGCAATATCAAGGACCTGATCGTCGTCATCGACGATCAGGACGACCGGGCGCTTCCTGGCCATGGCAAGCCCTCCCGCAAGCGTGCCCGAGCATGTTGTAAATCGCGAAAAATAGCCGGCGCTCAGTTCGGCTGAGCTTCGCTAAGGTAGTTACGCGTCGCGCTGGCTCGCTCTTCCCCTCGGGCGATTGCCTTGGTCAACGTCGGAAACGCGCGCCCGATCCAAATAAAAAGCGATCCGCCGGCAAAGCGCCGCGGACCGCCTTTCCTCAATTACAATGTTTTTGGGCACGGCGTTACTGACGCCGCTCGTCACCGACGCTCGTCGGAGTGGTGACCGCCTTCGTCGTGATACGAGCCGCGCTCTTCGTGATATCCGCCGGCGCCGCCGCGACCGCGGCCACCACCGTCGCCCTCCCAGAAGCAGCCGGCGATTCCGAGCCCGACGATTCCGAGCAGCAAAAGACCCATGGATTTCAATGTCACCTCCATTTGCAGCAGCTAAAGCGCTAACAGGGCGTGAGCGTGCAAAATTCCCGGTGCTGTTCGAGCCCGCTCCCGGGGCGACTCTGGCGCCGGGCGCCGTAAAGTTGCAGGATCGCGCTCCGGCGCGGAGCGCCGACGCCAAGGTCCGTGGGAGTGCCGAGATGGCGCAGGGCGAGCATGGGTCACGGTCGCGTCGGCCGCGGCGATCGCCGAGGGCGACGTGATCGGGGTCAAGGTCGGCGACAAGCTGATCGCGCTCTACAACGTCGCGGGGCGGATCTACGCGACGGACAATGTCTGCACCCACGCCTTCGCCGTCCTGAGCGATGGCTGGTTGGACGGCGCCGAGATCGAGTGTCCGCTCCATGCCGGCCGCTTCGATGTCGCCACCGGAAAGGGCCTCGGCCCGCCGATCCCGTCCGATCTCAAGACCTACAAGACCCGCGTCGTCGGCGACGAGGTGCAGATCGCCGTGGCAGACTGAGACAAAGCCGACCGCAACAGGCACAGGGGGGCCACAATGAGGGGACCACGCTCGGGCGCGTACGAATTCATTTTGGTGGCGCTGCTTGTCCTTTTCTGGGGCAGCGTCGGTCTCAACCGCGTCGGCATCGGCGTGATCTTTCCCGAGATCGTGCCCGCGTTCCATCTGGCGTACTGGCAGACTTCGTTCCTCGTCGCCGGCACTTCCGTGACCTGGGCGATCAGCAGCTGGGCCGGCGGCTGGCTCTCCGACCGCTACGGCCGGCGGCGCGTGCTGCTGCCGGCGGCGCTCTGGGTCTGCCTCATGACCGCGGCCATGGGCGGCGCCGTGGGCTTCCTGTCGATGTTCATCGTGCGCGACCTGCTCGGCATCGGCGACGGCATTGGCTGGTCGGTCGGCGAATCCACCATCAGCGAGGAATCGGCGCCGCAGCGGCGCGGCTTCAACCAGGCGCTGTTCACGGCCGGGTATACGCTGATCGGCGCCGGGTTGGGCGCGCTCATCATCACGCGCATCTCGGCGCATCTCGGCTGGCGCTGGGCTTTTCCGATCATCGGCGCCGCCACGGTGCCGGTGGTGATCGGGCTCGCCGTCGTCATGCGCGACCGTCCGGTTGGCGCCGGGCGCCGCCAGAGCGACTGGCGCGCCGGTTTTCGCGCGCTGCGCAACCCGTCGCTCGTCTACCTGACGATCATGGGCTGCGCCATCCTCACCTGGCTTCAGGTCACCATCAACTTCGACCAGCTTTTCCTGACGCAGGTTCGCGGCTTCAGCAAGCTCGATGCGGGGTCGATCGCCGCGGTCTGGGGATTTGCCGGCGCCGGTGGGCAGGTCGTGCTGCCGCTGGCGTCCGACCGGTGGGGGCGTCGGCCGGTCACGTTCGTCGCCTCGCTCGGCTGCGCCGCGGCGCTGGTCGCCTATCTCGCGGGAGGGTTCGACAAGACGGGCATGCAGCTGCTGCTGGGCCTCACCGGCTTCTGCGGCTTCGGCATCCTGCCGATCGTGCTCGCTACTTGCGTCAGCGAGTCGGTTGCCGAGGACGTGCGCGGCGCCGTTCTCGGCGTCACCAATTTCTTCGCCGTCATCATCGGCACGACGCTGATGCCGCTGGTTGGCGGCGTGATCGCCGATCTGTTCGGCCTCACCGGCTCGATGTGGATCCTCGTCGCGAGCCAGCTCGTCGTCGCCGCGTTCATCCTGGCGATCACGGAGACGGCGCCGCGCGTGGTCGGACGCGACGCGCCAGCACGCGGCGTCGGCTAAGCGTAGACGCGCTCGTAGAGCGCGATGATCTCATCGGCGCTGGGGATGCGCGGGTTGTTGCCGGGCGAGCCGGAAGCGAGCGCCTGGCTCGCCATCATCGGCAGCAGCTCGTGGTAGCGCTGGGCGTCGATGCCGTAGGCCTTGGGCGTCGGCACCTTGAGATCGTCGTTGAGCGCGCGCAGCTCGTCGAGGAGCCGCGCCACCGCGGCCTGATTCCCCTCGCCTTCGGCCGCGACCCCCATGGCGCGCGCGCAATCGGCATAGCGCTCCAGCGCCGCCGGCGCCGAGAAGGCGGTGATCTCCGGCAGCAGCATGGCGTTGGAGAGCCCATGCGGCACATGGAAGAAGGCGCCGATCGGCCGGCTCATGCCGTGCACGAGGCAGACGCTGGCGTTGGAGAAGGCCATCCCGGCCTGGGTCGCGCCCAACATCATCGCTTCGCGCGCGGCGCGGCTGTCGGGCGCCCTGCAAGCGTCGCGGATATGGCGCGCGATGAGGCTCATGGCCGAGCGGGCAACACCGTCGGTGAACGGGCTTGCCTTGCGGCTGACATAAGCCTCGATCGCATGCGTCAGGCTGTCGATGCCGGTGTCGGCGGTGAGGCGCCAGGGCATGGTGAAGGTGAGCTCGTAATCGACGATGGCCGCGGCGGGGCAGCAGGCGAGCCCCATGATCAGCATCTTCTCGTCGCGCTCGCTGTCGGTGATGACGGTGAAGCGCGTGACTTCGGAACCTGTGCCTGCGGTGGTGGGGATGGCGATGACAGGCATGCCGATCGTCGGTATCTCATGCGGCACTTTATAGTCGCGCATCGCCCCGCCATTGGCCGCCAGCACCGACATTGCCTTGGCGGTGTCGATCGGGCTGCCGCCGCCCAG